>JAEEGG010002848.1_pt1 | contig 44095 bp, 26 predicted proteins | sample 9134161 | NCBI WGS metagenome assembly JAEEGG01 (sample SAMN16246543, study PRJNA631951) | gut metagenome | biome: gut microbiome; feature: rumen; material: CR-attached | host: Bos | place: Iran: Karaj | collected 2018-10 | reverse complement strand
TTATAGTTTTCGAGCTCCTGTTGGTTGTGGTTGGAGTCGTGGTATATTTTTGTGCGAAAGCGAAGTTTACATAGAGTTACGGACGAATACTCTCATTATCAAATCGGCCTCACAGGCCCTGTGGGGGGCATGCTTATTGCAGGGTTAGGATAAAAGGAGAAGCATTTATGAAAGCAAAACTGATTCTTATTTGTGCGCTGATGGCCCTGTGTGGAAATGCTTTCGCCCAAGACATCATCCATACTATCGACGGCCGTTCCATCGAGGCGAAGGTCCTCGAAATCAATGACGACGACATCCTCTACAAGACCTTCGACAACCTGGAAGGCCCGGACTACCGGATGTCCGTAACCCGGGTAGCCCGCATCGTTTTCCAAAACGGGACGGAGAAATCCTTCGCTCCTTCAACCATCCTTGTTCCGAGTCCTTACGCCTATGACCATTACGGTCCCTACGGGCCGCTTGAATACCGCTGGGGGCATTACTATGACCGCCGTGGGCGTGTATATGCTGACCAGTTGCGCGATTACCTTGGAACCTCCATATATGGCAGCGATTATCTAAAAGCAAAAAGCCAGTATAGCTGGGGTAGCTATTTGACGGGGGCTGGAGCTGTATTTGTCCTTTTCAGCGTTATCGGTGGCGCTGCCCATGCCAGCTCAAATGCCTGGGCTCAGCGTCATGGACTTGATTCCGGAGGAGGTGGCGCTTTTTTCATCAGCACCTTCGTCACCGGAGCCGCCGCACTTGGAGCAGGCATCCCTCTATGGGTCAAAGGCAACCGTAAATTGAACGCCATCGCCGATGATTACAACCAGCGTTACGGCGGGAAAGCCTATGGCTACAGCCCCACTCTCAGTGTGGGTGCCACAGGCAACGGGGTCGGCCTCGCATTGAACTTCTGATTAGATTATCTGTCTGTTAATCCAATAAACATCAATATGAAAAAGATATTGTTAATACTCGCATTTCTTACCTTGACGGGGGCCCTCTTAGCGCAGAATACCGATAATGGTTGGCCCCAGCGCCAGGACAGGGAGAAGATAACTGTTGATCCGAATGGTCAGGACATCACAATAGACAGGAACACCTTCATTTGGAGGCCCTTTGATGATACCGTTGGATACTCCATCTATGGAAGCCGGTACCGCAAGGCGAAAGCCAGCAAAGGATGGGGTATTTTCCTTTCCTGTGTCGTGGCCCCGGCGAGTGCTGTCCTCATGGCCTATGGCATAGACGAGGGCGGTGTCGTTCCTGCTGTCATTGGTGGTGTCGGTCTTGCCGGAGGTCTTGGAGCCGGTATCCCGCTTTGGGTCAAGGGAAGACGTGATCTTGATTGGATGTTGGATGATTACGCCGAGCGTTACGGTCCCAAGCCTTATGCCGCTTCGATTACCGCAGGTCCGACCAGAAACGGATTCGGTTTAGCATTGAATTTCTAAGGTCCAGTATTATGATTATAAAAAAGTTATCGTTGTTTCTTTCGGCACTGCTCGTCTCCTGTGTTTTCTGCAACAACAGCTTCGCGCAGAGTCAGACCCGCAGTCGCGCCATCTACGGTGAACTTCTCGGAGCCTCCCAGGGCATCGGGTTCAACTATGACGCACGTTTCAAGAAAGACGCATCGGATGGATTCGGCTGGAGAACGGGTCTGGGATTCGGTTACGCATATTCTTCCATCTTCGCAGCATACAATATAGATGGGGAAAAGATCGACACCTACAACCAGATGTTCCGCCTTGCAGTCCCCGTCGAGGTCAATTACCTCCTCGGTAAGGGAAACTCCAAGTTTGAAGCAGGTGCTGGAGCCGTATTATGTGCCGACCTTTTCACTTCTGCCTCCGGTGCGAAACCAACCAGCAGCTTCGGTGCGGCCCCTTATCTCAGTTTGGGCTACCGCCTTGTAACAAGCAAAGGTTTCCTGTTCCGTGTCGGTGTCCTGCCATCCTACAACTTCAGTGGTGGCAAGTTCAACTTCTATCCCTATCTCGGTTTCGGTTGGGCTTTCTGACGCATGATCAGAATTAGCGTTCGAACGTTGATACTCGCACTTGCCGCGAGTCTGCTATGCAGCAACGTATTTGCCCAGAAGCGGGACGTCGGCCTGCAGGTCGGGCTCAATCTGCCGATGTCTGACAAGAGCATGGTCGGGAGCGACCTGATGATGGGCGTCAGCTATGGACAGTTCTATTACAACGGACTCGGTTTCCGGACCGGGTTCCAGTATGCAGCCAGCACCGCGAGTATCAATGATGTCTTTGGCGTTCCCCTCGCTTTCGCGTACAGGACCCATTCCAAGTCTGCAAGCGATCGGTTCCAAACGGGTGCAGCAGGAGCCAGAGATGCTGTGATTTACCGTCATCCATATGGCAGCGGGGATGTGGCAAGTTTTCTCGGCGGATTCCTTCTGAACCTATTCAGCGACATGGAGTTCTTTGCCGGTGTGACTCCAGGATACATTGCCGGGGCTTCCGAAACTCCGTCAAGGGCTTCTTGGGGCAGTTCGTGGCAGTATTGGGAAGATACCTGGGTGGAAAAGAAATACGCCTTCACAATGACACTCGATGCCGGAATGACTCTTAACTACAGCATCTGGCGCTTTGATCTCAAGTTGACCCCAGCCTTCCACTACAATCTTACAAACAACTATCTCTATCATGTATCGTCCGGTGAGAAAGGAACGGATGTAATGAAGGACAGTACGACTCCTATCCGTTGGTTCTTCACGCTCAATGGAGGTCTGGCTTTTAGGTTTTGACCGCTGAGGGGCGTATCTTGGGCGTTTGTATTATTCTTTCTTTGGGATATATCAAGGCTAGTGCATATTCACATTGTGCCTCTTGTTAACGAACTCGCCCTCCCGGTTCTTTGGGAGGGCGAAATCGTCAGCAACTTGCTGATGAATCGGTCTACAAATCGTCAATAACCTGTTGATGTTTTTCAATAGAATGAAAATCAGCTTATTAGAACGGGGTACTATTTCCCTAGCCTTTCGCGCAAGTCATTCAGGATCTCCCCATTGTATTTGAACCAAAGGGTTCCTTGTACTGGATGAGTGAAACCCTTCAAGCGCTGGGCAAGAGCAGACACAGAAGTTGTCTCGTTCCCATAGAGGATATGGCGATCATCAAGAACCTTGACTTTGATGGAAGGATCATCAACAAACGTGAGTTCGGAGCCAACGGGAATACCGCATTCTCCAAACTTGAATGGCCCACGACGGGCAGTTTCCTTGATTTCTTTGGCCGTTTTTTCGTCCTCGATTTCGTGGCCTTCGGGCTTGACTTTCTTGAGCCTGTCTGTTGTTCCTGAAATCTTGGCGATACACTCCAGCAAACCATAGGCGTCCTCAGCTGACATCGCAAAGAATTCCTTGATGCGTTCCTTCCCATCAAAATTATCGATTGTGCGTAGGTCCGGGTTGAGCTTATCTATGAGTTTGTGTAATTCCTTATCAGTGAGAGACTTCTCGACCTCATAGATGGCGTATGCTCGGAAAGCATAGGGAATGGTCTCGCTTCGGTTTAGCTGTTTGAGGCGCTTTTCCAGGTTGGAGGCATATCCAATCTTGACATATTCAGGGAAGGAAGGGTTTGTGAGGATGTAGATGCAACCGGTTTCGTGGGCCATTGTCTCTTTGCTTTAGCAGTTAATAAACAAATGTAGGCATTTTTCCTTGACAATCATAAGAATGGACTATTTAAGCAAGCGGTTCATTGTGTCAATACACTTCTTTTTCTGTTCTAGATTGGGATGAACATAGAGGTTCAGAGTTGTGCTGATGTTGGAGTGGCCAAGGAGGACACTGACGGTCTTGTAGTCACATTTGCTCTCGATGCAACGGGTAGCAAAACTATGGCGGAGGCCGTGGAAACGCATCTTGGGAAGGCCTAACTGTTGCTGGAGCTTGTTGAAGTAGCAACGGTATGTCCGAGGTTCCGTTGGAGTCGCGGCATTTGTAAGCACATAGAAATCACCACGGACAACCTTCTTCAAAGGTTTGACCAGGGCCAGCAGGTCTCGCGTCATAGGAACCTCCCGGATGGAGTTCTTGGTCTTAGGTTTGTCAACGATGAGTTCGGTGTACTTCTCCTCTCCATCCACCAGATAGATTCTCTGGAGGGTCTTGCTGATTCGGATGACTCCGGATACGACATCCACGTCATCCCATTGAAGCGCGCAGACTTCGCCGATACGGAGGCCGGCGCTAAGGCAGATATAGATGCCCAGGTTGAGAAAGGTAAAGTGATCCTTTACAAAGGTCATCAGTTGCCGTTGGTGGGCGAGAGTTAGGACCTCTATGTCTTGTTTCTCTCTGTCGGTCGGAAAGATGACATCAATTTGATGGCTGGGCAATAGACCATATTTGGCGCCATAGCGCATGATCATTTTAAGCACAACCAGGATATCCCGGACGGTCTTCTGACTGAGGCCGGATTCAAGTTTCCGGTTAACCAAACCTTGTACATCTTCTTCCCTGATGTCCACCTTGTCACCCAGATCCGGGAGCAGGTGACTCTGGATGAGGAGGCAGTAGGCTGCATAGGTGGATTTCTTGACATACTGTTTCTTGTCGGCTTTCCAAAGCACGGCAACTTTGCTGAAGGTGTTGTTCTGTTCCATAATGATAACGAGTTAAAAAGCAAAGTTCCGGCTATCAACCGAGACCATCCTTAATGTCCCGAATTTGAGATTCCCGGGATTAAAGGGTGAGTGGAAGCAGTACACTATGGGAGAGATAACGGAACTCTTTAGCCGGCGGAACAAAAACAGAACTGATTATCCGATGTTTTCAGTGACTAATGCCCGTGGTTTCGTTAATCAGCAAGAGCAGTTTGAAGATAGAGAAATGAAGGGAGAAGATATCTCCGCATATAAAATTGTTTCACCTGGGGAATTTGCCTATAATCCAGCTCGAATAAACGTTGGCTCCATTGCTCGTTATGATGGGGAAACGGATTGCATGATTAGTTCCTTGTATGTCTGCTTTAAGGCAAAAACAGAACTTGTAGATTCCCAACTACTGCTCCATATCCTTAAGTCGCCAAAGATGGTGTACAACTACGGTATAAATGGAGAAGGAGGAGTACGTATTTATTTGTTCTACCCTAACTTTTCCAGAATCAGGGTCAAACTTCCTTCCCTTGAGGAGCAGCGCAAAATAGCGTCATTCCTAGATCTTATCGAAGAAAGGATACAGATTCAAAACAAGGTGATTGAGAAATATGAATCCCTTATTAAGGCACTTGCGCTCGAAATAATTGGAAAGAACGAGCCCAATATAACGCTCTCTGAATGTGTGCGTTGTACATCTTCAACACTGAAGGAGAGTGATCTTGAAGAGGCCGGAACCGTCCCCGCATACGGGGCAGCTGGAATCTCAGGATTTACTGATAGCGCCCTTTCTGATGGAGATTCGATATTGATTACCAAGGACGGTTCCGGCGTTGGTTCTTTACGTTATGTAAGTGGCTCTCATTCCTTTGTAGGAACTCTTAATTCTATAACAGCCCAAGAAGGAATCTATCTTCCATATATCTACTACGCTTTACAGAACGTCAGTTTTGAGAGTTATAGAACAGGGCAGGCAATTCCTCACATCTATTTCAAGGATTACGGGAAAGAGGCCATTTATTGCCCATCCTTCGATGACCAGAAACGCCTGGCAAAAGGGCTTGAGATGATTGACGCGAAAATTGATGTAGAAAGAGCAACGCTAAAAAGTCTCCAGTCAGTAAAAGCACACCTGCTTTCTGTATTGTTTATATGAACAATGCTTGCAGAAAGTATTGCTTCTGAAGAGTTATGCCGTCAAGAATAACTCGTTCAATCTCGATATGCTGGCATACAGCATCAAGTATCTTCGTAATTACTATCTGGTAATTGTAGGGCAATATTGGGACCGGGTAACTTCCAAGATCTTTTTTTTGAATGTTTGGTAAGCCGGAACCTATTCTAAGAGACATAATCTCCTCCTGTTTGCTCTTAAGAAAGTGATAGAGAAACTTATACTGAATTCTCTCATTGCTCGTTTGCAGCAAAGTGTAACAGTGTCCTCCGCTCCAGAAAGGCGCTTCATTGTACTGGACAAAGCCGCATGAGTTGCCTCCTTCACTTATTGATATTGTTCCTGCAGACGTGTTATAGTCATCGTAATAGCCTGATGGCGTAATGCCTCCATTCATGACATAGTATTTGCCATTATCAGAAAGGTACTCGCCATTCAATTGCTTCCCTTTACATATCTGAACAAGAGTTCCGAGAGCTGCATGTTCATCCCCATCTTCTGGAATCAACTGCCTATAAAGTGCCTTAATTAGGGATTCTATTCGGCTTAATACTAGAGAAATAAATGAGAGAGCAGATAAGTTTTCTGCCGTAATAAGAACTCTCGATATTTCATCTCATTGGACTTTTTGTTACGAAGACTCTTTAAAGAGCGAGCAATGTCGTGTTGAATATTAAGCTCAGGAACAGGAACCGGTAAGGCCATAAAATCTCCAACTGACATATTAAGCAGGCCATGATTTCTCGCTCCTTCAACAGAGATATCTGAGATGTGCTTATGCCATAAGTCTGTCTCAAAATATAGCTGAAGATAATCCGTATCGATATGGCCTTTTATAGGGCGAAAACAGAAGTACAAAGGAGATAGCACACCTTCGTCATATATCTCAAGATGCTTAATTGCGCCCCATGGGTGGTCTGCTGAATAACTTTTATTATATGCGAAATCACCTCTCTTCAAAAGAATGTAATTGGATAGATTTTGACTTGCGACGGACTTGTTAAAGAAATCCAATTGCGAGATAAGTCCATCTCGTGCTGAAATAGTTAAAACGTTATCACACAATGTGTTTGTATTCCTGGTTGTAACCCTCTCAGCTATGTTTGATAGTGGCACGGAGACCGTGTTTAAGGTTTTAAAGACGTAATTGACAATCTCCTTTTCAAGGGTTATCAAATCCTCAATCACCTTGTTTTGGATGGCAATACGCTGATCAAGAAGTTCTAATAGTACGGCAATCTTATTTTGCTCCTGCATTGCTGGAAAGAACAACGATACCGAGCTTAATCCCTCTTGTCCAATGTTGAAGTGTTGGGCCCCGGCGCCTTTTACGATAACCTTTTTCCTCGCTTTGGGGCTGTCCAACAGATACTTGAAGAAAAGAGGATTGTAGTCGCCTTTCTTTTTCCCTCTTATGGTAAAGCCTCCAAACAATGCAGGTTTCCTATCTAAATAGACATTTGCATGGCCAACATCCTCCAATGTTTCAGAGCTGCGTTGGAAAAGAATATCTCCATATTCGACATAGAACTCCTGTTTCTCCTTTTCTGTTGCATTTACCGAAGCACGAATACAATCATAGGTTATGTATGGATTGTTCAGAATATCCATAACGGAGATAAACTTGATTCCCTCGATTCCCTCGCCAAATGATTTGGCAGAGGGATTGAGCCCATTTTTGAATTCAAGGTACTCTGACAATAGATGTTGCTCCCATTCTCCCTCAAATACCGGAAATCTCAAATTCGGGACATTGGGCTTTGTATGTTTCTGAGTATCACTCATAACGATTGTCTGTCAGTCAAATTCTTGATTAGGGATTAGATGATGCCGAGTTCCTTGAGGTACACGTCAATCTGGGCGTCCAGCTCTGCGCGTTTGGCCTCCAGTTCCTTGATCTCGCTCATCACGACCTTGATGTCAATCTCTTCCTCCTCTTCGAAGGTATCCACGTAGCGCGGGATGTTGAGGTTGTAGTCGTTATTCTTGATTTCCTGCAGGGTGGCGCAATGGCTGTATTTCTCAATCTCCTTGCGCTCCCGGTAGGTGCTGACAATCTTGTCGATGTGCTCCTGGCGGAGTTTGTTCTGTGTCTTGACCTTCTCGAACTCCTTGCTGGCGTCGATGAACAGGATGTTGTCATCCTCCTTGCGGCATTTCTTCATCACCAGGATACAGGTGGGGATGCTGGTGCCGTAGAAGATGTTGGCCGGGAGACCGATAATGGCGTCGATGTAGTTTTTCTTCTCGATGAGGAACTGCCGGATCTTCCCCTCTGCAGCACCACGGAACAGGACGCCGTGAGGCGCTACGCAAGCCATTGTACCGCCGTCGTTGAGGTGGTAGATCATGTGGAGGATGAAGGCGTAGTCAGCTTTGGATTTCGGAGCCAGGACACCGGCTTTGCTGAAACGGTCATCGTTGTTGAACTTGGCATCTGCGGACCACTCTGCCGAGAACGGAGGATTCGCAACCACCGCGTCAAACTGACGGTCACCGAATTCATCCTTCTCCAGCGTATCGCCGTTCTGGATGTCGAAGTCTTTGTATTTGACGCCGTGCAGCAGCATGTTCATTCGTGCCAGGTTGAAGGTTGTAGGGTTCTTCTCCTGACCGAAGATTTCGTCTGCGTTACCGCCACGAGCCGTGCGGAGAAGCAGGGAGCCGGAGCCACAGGTGGGATCATAAACCGTTTTGAGGCGTGTCTTGCCGGTAATTACAATCTCGGAAAGGATGGTGCTCACTTCCTGGGGCGTGTAGAACTCTCCGGCTTTCTTTCCGGCACCAGCTGCAAACTGGCCAATCATATACTCGTAGGCATCACCCAGGATGTCTATGTCCTGGGCGTCCTCCAGGCCGAAGTCAATGCCGTTGAGGGCCACAAGCACGTCGCTGATGAGCTTGTTTTTGTCATCCGCCGTCTTCCCCAGCTTCGGGGAGGCCAGGTCAATGTCAGAGAATAGACCGCCAAAGTCATCGCCGCTCTCGTGGCCAATGGTGCTGTCCTCGATCTTCTTGAGGCTGCGCTCCAGCTGGGGCAGGATGTTCTCCTTGTGGCCGATGCTCTCGATGATGGAAGAATACAGGAACTCCGGCTCGATGAAGTAGCCAAGGTCTTCCATGCAGATGCGCTGGATTTCCGCTTTCAGTTCCTCTTCGTCGGAGGCCCAGGCCTGCTTGAAGGTGATGCCGTCTTCGCTGAGCTGGTCGTCGATATACAGCTCAATTTTCTCGGAGAGGTACTTGTAGAAAATGAAACCGAGGGTGAAATACATGAAGTCACCGGCGGTCATATTTCCCCGGAGTTTATTGGCAACGTCCCAAAGCTGGGTACGGAGTCTCTGTTGCAGTTCTTCGCTCATATTTTATTATCCCTTTATTCCCAATTAAATAGATCAAAAATCTCACGCATCTTCTCAACGATGCGGCGCACGGTCGCGCTTCTGGCCAGCAGGCCCATCTTCTTTTTACGGACGGCTTCCTGGATGATTTCGGGCTTCTCGCGGCCCAGGTAATCGTACTCTGACATATACTTGCCAAGAGCCTCAGCATCTACACCTTCCTCTGATGCTAGTTCTTCCACTGCCTCTGTCTTCTTCTCAATGATATAATCCTTCAGACGGGTTTCCAAATCCATTGTCCCATCGGCCTTGGCCCGCTGGAAGCCTTCCTTGTCATAGTCCACGTTGGCCTTGATAAAGCCGTCGATCAGGCGCGTCTTCTTGCGCATGGTGGCATCCTTGATCATGGTGTCCAGAATCTCCTGACGCTTCTGTTCGTAATCTTCATCGGAAGGATTCAGGTTGCTGATGAGGGAAAGGATATAGGCGACGTTGATGACGTCGCTATGCAACAGTTCAAGGCAGAAGTCGATGTCTTCCAGCCGGCCACCCTCACCATATTCGGCCTGTGGCTCTTCCAACAGACGTGGCTCCTCAGGATTATCCTCCTTGATGAAACCAACGGTCATATCAAGATACTTGGAACGATAGTCGTTGTAGTCCTGCTCAGAGAGGATGAGGCCCGGATCATCCGCATTATAGTCCTCATAGATTTGGATCTCTGCGTGTTTTTTGATGATGTCACGGAAAGCCAGAAGGAACTTTTTCTTGTCATACTCGCTCTTTAGGGCATCTACCGATTCCATCGTAGGATACTTTTGCAGAAGCGACTCACTAAGTTCGTTCAGCTCTCGTTTTACCTGTTTGAACTCCGGACGCTGGACACCCACATTGGGGTCTCCATCGCAGAAGAGCTTCAGGGATTCGTCCACCTTGGCCTTGAGGTCCCGGAAGCAGAGGATTTTACCGAAGCGCTTCTTCTCATTCAGGATTCGGTTGGTGCGGCTGAACGCCTGCAGGAGCCCGTGGTATTCCAGATTCTTATCGACGTAGAGGGTATTCAGTTTCTTGGCGTCGAAGCCGGTGAGGAACATACCCACGACAATAAGCAGGTCGATGGGTTCCATGCCGGCCTTGCGCTTTTTCATACGCTCGTTGATGTCATCGTAGTAGGCGCCGAAGTTGTCTGTGGTGAATGCCGTGCCGAAATGTGTGTTGTAGTCATCCATGATGGCCTGCAGCTCATCGGCCTGAACGGAATCGGTTTCAAAGCCCTGGTTCATTCCGGTCTTGGCGTCATCCTGACTAGTATTGGGAGCGTAGGTGAAGATGGCGGCAATCTTGATGTCTGGCTGCAGGTCTTTGAAGATCTTGTAGTATTTGAGCAGCATCGGGACGGACTGCACGGCAAAGAGGGCGTTGAATTCGCCGTCGAAGGTGGACTTGCGGAAGTTGTTGACGATGAATTCCGCAATGGTCTTCATACGGATCTCGCTCTGCTCATTGGAGTCCAACTTGCCCTGGTAATACTCTACAAGGAAGCCCAGGACGTTTTCATCCGCGATGGCATCCTTGATCATATACTTGTGGAGGCATTCGCCAAAGACCTCGAACGTTGTGATGTCCTGCTTGGCGTTCTCAGGGAAGATTGGCGTGCCGGTAAAACCGAATATCTGGAGATTTCTGAAGAAATTGACGATGTTACGGTGGCACTCACCGAAATGGCTGCGGTGACACTCATCGAAGATCATCACAAACTTCTTGTCCCTCAGATCTTGAATCCGCTTGTTATAGAAGTCCTTTTTAATGGCGGTATTCAGTTTCTGGATGGTTGTGAGGATGATTTTCTTATCTGAATTCAGTCGCTTTACCAGCTCGTAGGTGTCATCGGTGCCGTCCACTGCACCAGGTTCGAAGGCCTCGTATTCGCTTTTGGTCTGGGTATCCAGGTCATGGCGGTCCACGACGAAGAGAACCTTATCTATGCCGTCCAACTCGGCAACCAGCTGCGCCGCCTTGAAGGATGTCAGCGTCTTGCCGGCGCCTGTGGTGTGCCAGATGTAGCCGTTCTTGTTGGTGTTCTGTACACGGTCCAGGATCTTCTCTACTGCGTAGTACTGGTACGGGCGGAGGACCATCAGGCATTTGTCTCCCTCATGCAGAACAATGTACTTGGAGATCATCTTGCCCAGGGTGCATTTATCAAAGAAGTGGGTCGCGAATTGGCTGAGGTCGTTCACCGGCTCATTGTTGATGAGGGTCCAATTGAAAGTGAACTTATAACCACAATTCGGGTTATTGGCGAAGTAGCGGGTGTTGACACCGTTGGAAATGACGAAGATCTGGATGTAGTCAAACAATCCGCGGAAAGAGGTCTTCTGATAGCGCTGGACCTGATTGTAGGCCTGCTTTAATTCTACACCGCGCTTCTTTAACTCAATCTGTACAAGCGGAAGGCCGTTGATAAGGATGGTGACATCATATCGGCAGGTTTTTCGTCCTTCGACGGTAATCTGGTTGGAAACCTGGAATTCGTTTTGGCACCAGTGGTTCTTGTTTAGGAACTCTACCCAAATGCGATGTTGGCCGTCCTCGGTTTCCATCGGGAAGAGGTCGCGGAGTTTCTTCGACTTTTCGAAGAGGGTTCCGCCCTCCAGATAGATACAGATCTTCTCGAATTCCTTATCGGTAAATGCTGTGCGGCCGATTTCGGCCAGCGCCTTAGCATTATGTTTTTCCAGTTGCTTCTTGAAATTGCTGAGCAGGTTCGTTTCTTCCTTGATTTGGACATACTCATAGCTCATGTCCTGCAAGGTCGAGATCAACCCGTTCTCAAGAGCCTGTTCGCTTTGTGCCGTCATTTCGCTTAAGTAGTTTATTAGGGATTTCCCACAATATACAAAGTTAACCTTTTAAACGGAACAATAATGAGAAAGTTTCGGATTACGCGAACGAGTCCGGGCTATAGATCTCGTTTCTTTTGGGTAGTTTATTGGGTAGTGCTCTCCTCTTTTGGGTAGTATATTTAGGACTTAGGTGCGGAGTTGTGCCTTTGGTGTGGATTTTCTATCCTCTTTGGTGTGGTATCTTTTTGATCCGGAGATATAAGATAATGGTGTGATACGAAAGAATCCTTTATAGCAGGGTAAAATCCCACTGACCTTTTCCCCTTTAATCTGTTCCAACATGTGCAAATCTCTTCACACCTGTTAAAGGACCTCAAAAACCCGATTTTGACACATTTTTTGTCACACTAGAAACGAAAAATCCCTCACAGAACGCTCTGTAGGGGATTTTTGCGGAGAGGACGAGATTCGAACTCGTGGTACAGAATTACCCGTACGTCGGTTTAGCAAACCGGTGGTTTCAGCCACTCACCCACCTCTCCAGTTCCACGCGGCGGAGATTCCGGTCGGGACTGCAAATATACGAAGAAAAAGTATTTTTACAAGGTTTTAAGCAATTCCTTCTCGAATATGTCGCTGGCGACGATGCGGTGGAGGCTGAGTTGGGAGGCGATGGCGTCCTTGATGGCGGGGCGGAAGGGGAGGGAAGATTACCGTTGGGAGGGGCAGGCCGGCAGTTCGTCCGTCAATTCGGGGAGTTCGTCGGGAAAGCGGATGTCCCGAAGGTCGTTGAACCGACATTCTTGCTATATTTGCCCAGAAAGGGGGCGCTGCGGCTTCGGATGAAGTGACGGGATCCTCCGGAAACTAACCGCATTCTGTTATGAAAGCAAGATTCACGATTGAATACCACACGCAGTGGGGGGAGAATCTTTTCCTGGTGTGCCAGGGGAAGAAATATCCCATGGAGTACTGCGAGGGCGGCTTCTGGACTGTCGGGATAGATAAGTTCACGGGAGCCATGCTGTTGGACTATACCTATGAAGTGATCCGCGACGGAGTGGTCGTGCGACAGGAGTGGCGGCATCACAGCCGCAAGGCCGCGCGGGGCGAGACTTCGTTCCGCGACGCGTGGAACGAAGTGCCCGCGGGCGGCAACGGCTTCCTGCGGGAGCACTCGACCGCGATCTTCGACCGCGCGGGCTTCCGGGGAGCGGGTACCGCGATTCCGGTGTTTGCGTTGCGCAGCAACGACGGCTTCGGAGTGGGCGAGTTCTACGACCTGAAGCAGATGGCGGACTGGGCCGCGATGACGGGCCAGACCGTGCTGCAGCTGCTGCCTATCAACGACACGACTATGACGCACGAGTGGATGGACTCGTATCCGTACAATGCCAACTCGACTTTCGCCCTGCATCCGCAGTTCATCAACCTGCCGGCGGCTGGAGTGAAGGTGACGGCCGCGTTCAAGAAACAGCGGGCGGAGCTGAACGCTCTGGAGAAGATCGACTATGTAAAGGTGAACGCTGCGAAGACCAAACTCCTGAAGGCCGTATTCGCGGGACCGGAAGGGGAGAAGGTGCTCGCGAGCGAGAACTACAAGGACTTTTTTGACGCCAATGCCCATTGGCTGCTGCCGTATGCCGTGTTCTGCGCACTGCGCGACGAGAACGGCACTCCGGATTTCTCGAAATGGGGCGCTTACTCCAAGTATTCGCTGAAGAAGGCGAAGGAGTACTATGCCGCTCACAAGGCAGAGGTGGACTACCATTGCTTCGTGCAGTACCATCTCGACAAGCAGCTCAAGGAAGTTTGCGCCTATGCTCATGGCAAGGGGGTGGTGTTCAAGGGTGACCTGCCCATCGGCATCAGCCGTACCAGCGTGGATGCATGGTGCCATCCCGATCTGTTCAACATGGACTCACAGTGCGGAGCACCGCCGGATGCATTTGCCGTCGATGGCCAGAACTGGGGGTTCCCGACCTACAATTGGGACAAGATGGCGGAGGACAACTACGCCTGGTGGAAGAGCCGCCTGGGCAAGATGGCGGAGTACTTCGACGCGTTCCGCATCGACCATATACTCGGGTTCTTCCGCATCTGGGAGATTCCCGTGCCGGAGAAGAGCGGCCTGATGGGACATTTCAGCCCGGCGATGCCGTACACTGCGCAGGAGATTACCGACAGGGGACTGCAGACAGACGGACTTTTCCTGGAGGACCCTCATCACAAGGGTCTGTGGCATCCGCGCATCAACGCCCGCGACACCGAGGCGTTCAGGAAGCTGAACGACTGGCAGAGGTGGTCGTTCAACGAACTATATGACGACTTCTTCTACCGTCGCCACAATGAGTTCTGGAAGCATCAGGCCATGCGCAAGCTGCCGGAGCTACTGGGCTCGACCGGCATGCTTGCCTGCGGCGAGGATCTCGGCATGATCCCAGCCTGCGTGCCGGAGGTGATGGACTCGCAGAGGATACTCTCGCTTGAGATCCAGCGCATGCCGAAGGACCCGAACCAGACGTTCGCCATTCCTTCGCAGTATCCCTATATGAGCGTCTGCACTACTTCCACCCACGATATGAGCCCCTTGCGGGCGTGGTGGGAAGAGGAGGACCGCGGCCTGATCCAGCGCTATTACAACGAAGTGCTGGGCAGGGGCGGCGAGGCTCCGGCGGAGTGCACGCCCGAGATCTGCGAGCAGATCATCGCGCAGCACCTGGCCTCGCCGGCCATGTTCACCATCCTGCCTCTGCAGGACTGGCTGGGCATGTCGGCAGAGCTCCGTTTCGGCCAGCCTGCCGAGGAACGCATCAACGTCCCGGCCATCTGTCCTTACTACTGGCGCTACCGCATGCACCTGACATTGGAGAACCTCCTGTCGCAGAAGGACTTCAACGACAAGGTCAAGAGAATGGTGAAGGAAAGCGGAAGGTAGATCCTTAAGCTATTCCAGCCAGGCGAGGAAATCGTCCACGCGGGCCCGGGCCACCGTCATTTCGAACGGTGGTCCGGGCTCGGCTTCTATCCGCAGCCTTCCGCCGAACTGGCGGCTGACGCTGCGGATGGCCCCGAGGGCTACGATGCAGCCTCGCGAGATGCGGAAGAATTTCTTCGGATCGAGCTCCTCGGCGAGCGAGTCCATCGAAGAATCGAGGATATAGTGCGAGCCGTCCTTGGATGCGAGATAGTTGTATTTGTCCTTTGAATAGAAATATGCGATGTCCTCGGACTTGACCGGGATGATGCGCTCGCCGACGCTGACGATGAAGCGTTCCTTGTACTCGGGCGCGTCCTTGCGGCCGAGGGCTTGCATCAGCGCGTTCATGTCTATGCCGCTGGTGCGCTCGCGGCAGCGCTCCACTGCGCGGCGCAGCGCGGCCGGGTCTATGGGCTTGAGCAGATAGTCTATGCTGCCCGCCTCGAAAGCCTTGACGGCATAACTGTCATAGGCGGTGGTCATTATGACCTTGGAGTCGACCTTTTCCTGGCGGAAGATCTCGAAGCAGTCTCCGTCGGAGAGTTCGACATCCATGAAGATGATGTCTGCGGAGCAGGAAGGGTCGCGGAGCCAGCGAAGCGTCTCCGCGACAGAGGAGGCGGTCCCGACGACTTCTATGTCGGGGAACATGGAGGAGATGGTCCTGGCGAGGTTGTCCCTTGCCATTTTCTCGTCTTCTACGATAAGCGCCTTCATATGGTTCTAGATCAGGGGGATTGTTACTGTGTATTCGGTGTCGCTCATCCGGACTACGGCTTCCTTGCCGGCGACGTCCTGGTATTGCTCGCGCAGATATTTCAGGCCGAGGCCGGTGGATGGTCCGGAAGAAACCTTGGGGTTGAGGCTGTTGGAGACGACTACATTGTCGTCTTCGCAGCGTACGTTGATGCGCAGGGGCTTTTCGGGGCTCACTGCGTTGTGCTTTGTGGCGTTCTCGATGAGAAGCTGTACGGAGCAGGGGACCACGCGTTTGTTAAGCTTGTCCGCAGGGATGTCCATCCCTATCTCCAGCCCTTCCGGGAACCGTACCTTGAGTAGGTCGACATACTGGTCCACGAAGTCCATCTCGTCGCGAAGTTTGACCAGTCTTTCCTCCTCGTTGCGGAGCAGGTAACGGTAAATGGCCGCAAGCTTGTGGATGTAGGTGGAGGCCTGGTCGGTCTTCTGCTCGCATACCAGACAGTCCAGGATGTTGAGGCTGTTGAAGAGGAAATGCGGGTTTACCTGCTGGCTGAGGTTCATGTAGCGGTATTGTGCCAGGCGTGCCTTTTCTCTGTCCTCAAGCGCCCGCGCATTGATGCGCATGGCGTTCTCGGCCAGGAATATCAGCGCGCCGAGGCTGAACACGTAGTCCACGATGATGCTCGCGACGATGTTCTCCCTGTCGATGCCTCCGGACAGGATCAGGAGGATGGTCAGGCGGACGGCAATGACGATCACGAAAGCCAGCAGCAGCCAGCGTACGCCGCTGCTGTCCGTGACCTGGAACTTGCCCTCGCGCGCCAGCTTGCCGGCAATCATATATGTGCCCCAACCGACTATCTCCGTCGTGATGAAGGTCGATATGGGGTTGACCACCAGAGGCTCGGAGAAGAGCAGGCCCAGCAGGGAGGAGATGGCTTTGGCTATGCCGAAGCCGATGATATTGACCAGTATAAGGCTGAAGGCCATGAACTTTGCACTCATGCCGCGCCTGAGGCAGACAATCACGACAAGGAGCATCGTGAGCAGCGTTAGGACGATCTCGTCGGTCAGGCCGAGGGCGCGGCATCCCAGCGCCAGTCCTGCATGCAGGAGGGCGAACAGATGGATGATGAGCGCGTCCCGTGACTTCGACAGCATAGGTGTAAAGATATCCGGTGTTTACGTAAAGTATTTTTACAAATATAGGAAAATTCGTCGTTCAAATCCAGCGGTCTGTCGCTAAAAACCCTCCGTTCGTCGGATACCATATATTACGTGCGCGAAAAAATGCATACTTTTGCCCTATAATGACACTAAAACGTTTAAGATGAACAAACGTAATCTCACTTTCTGGCAGATGTGGAATCTCAGCTTCGGATTTTTCGGAGTTCAGATCGCCTATGCGCTCCAGAGCGCCAACATCAGCCGAATCTTTGCGACGCTGGGAGCCGATCCTCACCAGCTCAGCTTCTTCTGGATACTCCCTCCGCTCATGGGTATGATAGTGCAGCCGCTCATCGGCAAGTGGTCCGACAGGACCTGGTGCCGTATGGGCCGCCGCAAGCCTTATCTGCTCGTCGGAGCCATCGTAGCCGTGCTGGTGATGCTGTTCCTGCCCAACGCAGGCAGCCTGAGCTTCAGCTCGCGGCTGCTGCTGGGGCTCAACGGCGCCATGTGGTTCGGCCTGTTCTCCCTGATATTCCTCGACACTTCCATCAATGTCGCCATGCAGCCGTTCAAGATGATGGTCGGCGACATGGTCAACGAGGAGCAGAAGGGCAAGGCCTACTCCATCCAGTCGTTCCTCTGCAACGCCGGTTCGTTCGTGGGTTACCTCTTCCCGATCTTCTTCACCTGGATCGGCATCGCCAACACCGCTCCCGAAGGGGTGGTCCCCGATTCCGTCAAGTGGAGCTTCTACATCGGAGCCCTCATCCTCATCCTCTGCGTGCTCTATACCTTCGCCAAGGTCAAGGAGATGGATCCGCAGGAGTATGCCGAGTTCCACGGCATCGACCCGCAGAAGCAGCAGGAGAAGAAGCACGAGGGTATCATCAGCCTCCTGGCCCATGCGCCTAAGGCTTTCTGGACCGTCGGCCTGGTGCAGTTCTTCTGCTGGTCGGCCTTCCTGTACATGTGGACCTATACCAACGGTTCCATCGCCTCCACCGTCTGGGGCACGACGGATGCTGCATCCGAGGGCTACCAGGCCGCCGGTAACTGGGTCGGCGTCCTGTTCGCCGTCCAGGCAGTCGGCTCGATGCTTTGGGCACTGCTCATCCCCAAGTTCCCTTCGCACCGCGTAGCCTACATCGTGAGCCTGGTGCTGGGAGCCGTCGGATTCATCTCCGTGTTCTTCATACACGACCAGTATGCGCTCTTCGTGTCGTTCCTTCTGATCGGCGCTGCGTGGGCCGCAATGCTGGCGCTTCCGTTCACAATCCTTACCAACTCCCTGACGGGAGAGCATATGGGTGAGTATCTCGGCCTGTTCAACTGTACGATCTGCCTTCCTCAGATAGTGGCTGCCGCCATCGGCGGAATAGTGCTGAAGCTTGTCGGTGGCGCGCAGGTGAGCATGATGGTGGTCGCGGGCGTCCTGCTGCTCTGCGGCGCGCTCGCCGTCCTCGCCGTAAAGGAAAAGAAAAACTAATATATATATCACAACCAATGTCTTTTATGAAAAGAATAGTAACAAAACTCGTGGGCATCGTGCTTCTCAGCCTGATGACCACTTCCGTGTTCGCCCAAGGCGGATATCAGGTGAAGGGTGTTGTTACCGACGCTATGGGCCCCGTGATCGGCGCAACGGTCATCGAGGTGGGTACCTCCAACGGTACCACTACGGGTCTTGACGGTGATTATACCCTGCGGGTAGCCAGCGCAGACGCGACTGTCGAGATCAGCTGCATCGGCTACACGACCGTTTCCTACAAGGCTTCAGAGGTGCCGGCCACCGTCACGCTCGAGGAGGACAGCGAGTTCCTCGACGAGGTCGTGGTCATCGGCTACGGTACCGTCAAGAAAAGCGACCTCACCGGCTCGGTCTCGACCGTGAAGGCGGATGAGATCAACAAGGGTGTCATCACGACTCCCGCCGACTTGCTCCGTGGCAAGTCCGCCGGCGTCGTCGTCACTGCAGGTTCCGGTATGCCGGGCTCCGGCGCTACCATCCGTATCCGTGGCGGCTCTTCCCTTAACGCTTCCAATGACCCTCTCATCGTCATCGACGGCCTGCCCGTCTCCAATGACGGCATCAGCGGTATGTCGGACCCTCTGTCCTCCATCAATCCCGAGGATATCGAGAGCTTCACCGTCCTGAAGGACGCTTCCGCTACCGCCATCTACGGATCCCGCGCTTCCAACGGCGTTATCGTGATCACCACGAAGAAAGGTGCCAAGACCGGTACTGCATTCCCGAAAGTCGCCATCGACTTCACCGCTTCCGCCAACACGATCGCGAAATACAACGATCTGCTTGATGCCGACGGTATCGTGAGCCTCATCCGTGACTTCTACGGTGTCAACTCCGCGGCCGAGCAGCATCTTGGTGTGAACGGAAAGCTCTACAGCACTGACTGGCAGCGTGAGATCTACCAGGTCGCCCCGACCTATGACGGAAACGTCAGCTTCAACGGTCGTGCCGGCTTCCTGCCTTACCGCGTTTCCGGCGGTTTCACCTCCCAGACTGGTACCCTTCAGGGCTCCAAGATGGACCGCGCCACCGCTTCGGTGAACCTTTCCCCTTCCTTCCTTGACAATCATCTTACTGTCAACCTTAACGGCAAGGGTACCTACACCAAGAACTGGTACGCCAACCAGGACGCCATCGGTGCAGCCAACCATTATGATCCTACCAAGCCCGTGTACAGCAACGAGCCCGGCTTCTCGCTCAACGGCTTCACGACCTGGTACGACGCATCCGGCAACATCAATACGATGGCCACGATGAATCCTGTGGCACTTCTCGACGCAAAGAACGACACTTCCGATGCCAAGCGTTTCATCGGCAATGCTCAGTTCGATTACAAGGTCCACGGCTTCGAGGCCCTTCGTTTCAACCTCAACCTCGGTATCGACTGGGCCCAGTCTGCGGGCGTCACCGAGCTGGCCAGGGGCTCCGAGGCTTCCTTCCACAACACCAACCAGTCCGGAGGCGGTTCGCACACTGACTACGATTACACCCGCAAGGATACCACCCTCGAATTCTACGGTGACTTCAACAAGGACTTCGGTCTGCACAACGTAGATTTGATGGCCGGTTATTCCTGGCAGCACTTCTACAACGAGAACAGCAGCACTTCCTTCCGAATCTCGGACAAGGCCAGCCTTGGTTCTTCTGTGGGCAAGGGCGAGCTTTATCTCATCTCCTTCTTCGGCCGTGCCAATTACAGCTTCGCCGAAAAGTACCTCCTTACCGCCACGATGCGCGCCGACGGTACTTCCCGTTTCCAGAACCACAAGTGGGGCTTCTTCCCTTCCGTAGCTTTCGGATGGAACGTTCTCAAGGAAGACTTCATGGCCGATCCCGGCAAACTCTCAACCTTGAAGGTACGTCTCTCCTGGGGTGAGACCGGACAGCAGGCTGTGGGCGGCTATTATGACACCTTTGCCCAGTTCCTTACCACCCAGCAGGGTTCCTACTATTTCACGAATGCCGGCGGCTACACCAATCCGATCGCCGCTCTTGGCTATTCCGCCGACCTCCGCTGGGAGACCACTACCACTTACAATGCAGGTGTCGATTTCGGTTTCTGGAACGACAGGCTCACTGCCAGCATCGACGCCTACAAGCGTGACACCCGTGACATCCTGAACTACATTCCTGTTCCGGCCCTGTCCAACCTCACCAACTATCTCAATACGAACATCGGCGCCATGACCAACTACGGAGCCGAGCTTGATGTCAACGCCATCCTTGTCGAAAAGATCGACATGGGCTGGACTGCCGGCTTCAATGTGGCCTACAACCACAACGAGATCACCAAGCTGACCGTCTCCGACGATGACGCCACCGGTGTCGAGACTGGTGGAATCTCCGGCGGTACCGGCAACAATGTGCAGATGTTCCAGGTCGGATATCCCATCCGTACCTTCAACCTGTACCAGCAGGTGTACGATACCGATGGCAGGCCCATCAGCGGTGTCTATGTGGACCGCAACAATGACGGCCAGATCAATGCCGACGACAAGTATCTCGGCCACCATGCCGATGCCGACGTCACCTTCGGTTTCAACACCAGCTTCTGGTACAAGAACTGGACGGTTGCCCTTTCCGGACACGCCAGCATCGGAAACTGGCTGTACAACAACGTCGCTTCCGATACCGAGATGCTCGCCGACCTCTGGACCAACCAGTTCGTCAGCAACCGTGTAGCATCCGCTCCCAAGTCGATGTTCACTCAGGCCCAGTATCTGTCGGATTACTATCTGCAGAATGCCTCGTTCCTCAAGCTGGACAACTTCACTTTGGGATACACCTTCCCGAAACTCTTCAACGTAACCTCCGACAGGCCGTTCTCCCTCAACATATTCGGTACCGTGCAGAATATCTGCACCCTTACCAACTACACGGGTATCGACCCTGAGATTTACGGCGGTATCGACGGTACGGTCTATCCGCGCCCGAGAACCTTCGTAGGAGGCATCAAGATCAACTTCTAAAACAGGGCAGGAATATGAAAACCATAAACTATATTCTCGGAGTCCTGGCGGCCGCTGCCGCCCTTACCTCCTGCGTGGGCGACCTGAACGTTACCCCTATCGACCCTAATGCCAATACTGCCGACAAGGCCCTCGTGAACGAGGTCGCATTCGAGCAGTTCCTTTCCGGAGTGTACCTTGGATTCGCCACTTCCGGTTACTACGGTGCCAACGGCAGCGCTTCCATCTCCGGTCTGGACGGTGGAGCCTCCCAGTACATTCGCGGTCTGTACCATCACAGCGAGCTGACGACCGACGAGAGCGTCTGCGGCTGGAACGACCAGACCATCAAGAATTTCCACTATGGCAACTGGACGACTGACGATACCTTCATCTATGCCTTCTACTCCCGCATCTTCATGCAGGTCGGAATGGCGAACGAGTTCATCCGCGAGGCCAAGGCCTCCGAGGTGAATTTCGCCAAGAAGCAGCAGATGATCGACGAGGCCCGCGTTCTCCGTGCCATTGCTTACTATCATGCCATCGACAATTTCGGCAATGTTCCGTTCGCCGACGAGACTGCGGTCGTGGGTGTCAATCCCGATCAGATCTCACGCGCCGAGCTCTATGCGTGGCTCGTGGACGAGCTGACGGACCTTGTCTCCAACAGCGCCCTTCCCGAGAAGTCCGGCACCGAGTACGGCCATGCCAACAAGAGCGTCGCCAAGTTCATCCTTGCCAAGCTCTACCTCAACGCCGAGGTCTTCGCAGGCAGCCCCGCGTATGACAAGTGCGCCAGCGTCCTCGCTGACCTTATGGACGACGGTTACAGCCTGCATACCACCTCCGCAGGTGTTTACAACGCTTATCAGGAGCTCTTCCTTGCCGACAATGACAAGTGCACCGACGAGATAATCTTCGCAGTGGAGCAGGACGGTGTCAACACCACCAGCTACGGTGCTACGAACTATCTGGTCTTCGCTTCCACCGGCGGCGAGATGGATCCCGACGAGATGGGTATCTCCTCCGGCTGGGGCGGTCTCCGCATGACTCCCGAGTTCTACAACAAGTTCACCAGCGACGACCAGCGCGCCCTCTTCTACACCGATACCCAGAAGGCCGACATCGACGACATCGGCGAGTTCTCCAACGGCTATGCTTTCCGTAAGTTCCGCAATCGCACCAGCGACGGCGGTTACGGCAAGGAGCTGGGCTTTGTAGATACTGACTTCCCGATGATGCGCTATGCCGACGTGCTCCTTATGGCTGCCGAGTGCCAGGTTCGCGGCGCATCCGTCAGCGGCGCCATCGACGGCTTCAATGCCGTCCGCGCCCGCGCCGGTCTTGCACCTATCGCCAACCCTACTCTCCAGAACATCCTCGACGAGCGCGCACGCGAGCTCTATCAGGAGTGCTGGAGGCGCAATGACCTCATCCGTTTCGGTCAGTTCACTTCCGGCTATAACTGGCAGTGGAAGGGCAACGTCAAGGACGGAAAGGATATCGAATCCTTCAGGATCCTTTTCCCTATCCCTGATTCTGACCGCCTGGCCAACACCAAGCTCCAGCAGAACCAAGGTTATTAATAGATGTGCCTTATGAAAAGAATAGCTTCCATCATATTTGCAGGTGCCCTGGCCCTTCTGGCCTCATCCTGCGTCAAAGACGAGTTGACCATGTTCGACGCTTCGAAAGCGACGGCACCTGTCCTCAATTCCTTCCAGATCGGAGAGAAAGAGATCGTTGCCGAGTACACTCCGGGCGTCTTCAAGCAGGGTTTCAACGACAAGATCGCTCCCAATCATGCCTTCGCCATCGTGTCGGCAGGCGGCAAGTCCTATAGCAAGACCCTGCCCGCCAGCGACAAGGACGGAGTCCTCTCCATCAAGCCGGTCAATCTCGCCAAGGCTCTCATAGCCCTGGGTATTCCCGAGGGCAGCACGACCGATGTCGAACTTGCAGTCCGCGCCACGTTGCAGGACCCTTCCAAGGATAACGGCATCAATGGTTTCGTGGATTCGCAGGGCCGCATCAACATCTCCGGTTTCGAGGTGGTTATCCCCGAGGTCGTAGGCAGTCCTTACGCCGACTACACGGAGGCCAGCAACTGGTCCATCATCGGTGCGCTTTCCGCTTACGAAATCAACTGGGACGGCGACCTGAACATGTGGACGGACGGAGCCGGCAACCATGTTGCCGCCCACGTCACACTCAAGGCCGACGACGAGTTCAAGTTCCGTCAGGATCAGGACTGGGCAGTGAACCTCGGAGGTGACTTCCCCGGATTTGATTCCGAGTTCGGTGTCACCCAGGACGGTCCGAACATCAAGGTCGGCAAGGACGGTGTCTATGATATCTTCGTCAACGTCAACGATGGCGTCGCCTGGATCAGCGAGGCATTCGATCCTTTCCCGGATTACAAGGAGTCCAGCAACTGGTCCGTCATCGGAGCCCTTGCCGCCTATGGCATCAGCTGGGACGGTGACCTTGCAATGATCAGCGACGGCAGCAACCATGTCGCATTGAGCGTAAACCTCACTGCCGACGATGAGTTCAAGTTCCGTCAGGACGCTGCATGGACGGTTAACCTCGGAGGTGACTTCGGAGGACTCGATACCGAATTCGCAGTCTCCCAGGACGGCCCGAACATCAAGGTCGGTGCAGAGGGTGTCTATGACCTCTATGTCAACCCCGCTGCCGGAACCGCCAAGATCACCGAGGCTGCCGGAATGAAGGTCAGTACCAAGATCGGCGGCGACGAGCCCGAACCTGAACCGGAGCCTGTCACCGGATGGAACATCATCGGTCTCAACGGAGATTGGGATAACGATATCCTCGCTGCTGAAGATGGCGGTGTGTGGGTAGCTTACATCACTGCCAACGAAGCCACCGAGTTCAAGTGGCGCAAGGATGGCGGTTGGGACGAGAACTACGGTGGTGTCATGTCCGCCCTCGGCGAGCCTTTCGAGGCTGTCGCGGGAGGTGACAACATCAAGGTCGATGCCGGCTTCTACAAGGTCGAACTGAATACCAACGACATGACCATCACCGTCTCCGAAGGCGATGTCTGGTCGCTCATCGGCGGCTTCAACGAGTGGGCAGGCGATGTCGACATGGTCCTGACCAACGGCAAGTGGGTCAGCCCCGTCACCAAGCTCGAGGGTGAGTTCAAACTACGCCACAACCACGCTTGGGATGAGAATCTCGGAGGTAGTTTCGTAGCTATCGGCGAGCCTTTCGAGGCCGTTCCTGACGGAGGCAACATCAATGTCGAGGCCGGCAATTATATCGTGACCTACGATCCCGAGGCGCAGACCATCACGGTCGATGAGACCGGCTGGGGCCTCGTGGGTACCATCAACAGCTGGGGTGAAACTCCGGACATCATCCTCAAGGAGGAGGGACTCTTCCTCGTGGCCAAGAATGTCGCCCTCACGGAGAATGACGAGATCAAGCTCCGTTACAAGAGCAGCTGGGATGTGAATCGCGGAGGTCGTTCCGCCGTCGGACAGGCCGTCAAGGCTATCCCTGGCGGTGACAACATCAAGCCCGGCGTCGCCGGCAGCTACGATGTCTATTACCGTCCCGACAGCGAAGTCATCTTCGTGCTGGAGGCCGGCTCCGAGTTGACCTACTGGGGTGTTGTCGGTACTATCAACAGCTGGGCCGCTCCCGACCGTATCATGTATCAAGACGAGACCGGCAAGTATGTCTATGACGACCTTGAGACCACTGGCGCTGCCGAGATCAAACTCCGTCAGAATGAGGATTGGGCCGTGAACCGCGGTGGAGACTTCGTCGAGTTCGGCCAGCCTGTCGCTGTGGAGAACAACGGCAATAACATCAAGCTCGGCCGCGACGCCAAGTTCTCCGTTGTCTATGATCCAGAGGCTGAGACCGTTACTCTCAATGGTGAGTACACAGGTGAGGCTCCCGCTCTCCCTGAGACGATGTACATCATCGGCGACGGTGTCGGCGGCTGGGATTGGGCAGGCGATTATATCGTCGATATGGTCCCCGTCAACGGCAAGCCCGGCCAGTTCTGGGCCATCCGTTACATCGAGGCCGGCAAGGGCTTCAAGTTCTGCGACGTCAAGGAGTGGAAGGGCGACTTCACCGGCCTTGGTGAGGACACCGGCTACACTGTCGCCGACGGCAACTGCTTCGTGGCCGAAAACGGCGTCTATATGATCTATGTCGACGTCGAGAACAAGAAACTCTGTGTGGAACCTGCCAAGGTATTCGGCAAGGGAGAGTGCTTCGGCGGTTGGGATGCCGACCCTGTGGCATTCACCATCGAAGGTGACAAGGTTGTCGGCAAGACTACCGCCGGGGGCGAGATCCGCATGTATGCCGATTGCTCCATCTCCACTGCCGAATGGTGGGCACGCGAGTTCGTGTTCTTCGACGGCAAGATCGCCTACCGTGGCAACGGCGGCGACCAGGAGCGCGTCAAAGTCGAGGCGGGCAAGACCGTCACTCTCGACTTCAACGCCGGAACCGCTACCGTCGAGTAATCTTCGCTTATGATCGAGGGAAAGCCGACCCAGTGCCGGCTTTCCCTTTTTTTCCTTAAATTTACGCTTATGAAAAAGTCCGGATTATTCCTTCTTGCCGCGTTGCTTTTCGCCTTCGTTTCCTGCGAAGAGAAACCGGTGCAGCCGGAGGCGGCCACGCTGACCGTTTCCCCGACCGAACTGTCGTTCACTGCTGACGACTCTTCCAACAAACTGCTGCTGGTGACCACTACGGCCGCCTGGACCGCCAATGCGTCGCAAGGATGGATCCATCTGGACAAGATCTCCGGCAATGCCGGAGGTTCCGTCACCGTGACGGTCGATGCCAACGAGGGAACTGACGACCGGACCGGCACGATCTCCTTCACGGGAGCGCAGAGCGCTACGGTGAAGGTGACACAGTCCGGATCGGACATCCGCGTCTTGGAGCCCGTTGCTGATGCTTTTGACGGTAAGAAGCGGGCGTCCACTACCTATCAGCTGCTCATCTACTCCTTCGCTGACAGCGACGGAGACGGTGTGGGCGATTTCAGGGGTATCCAGGACAAGCTCGACTATCTTGACGGCCTTGGAGTGACTGCGCTTTGGCTGTCGCCTGCGCATCCTACCTCATCCTATCACGGCTACGACGTCGATGACTATAATTCAGTCAGCCTGCTGTATGGCGGACAGACGGCTTTCGAGAACCTTGTCAATGCCGCTCACGAAAAGGGCATCAAAATCTATATGGACTTCGTGCTCAACCACAGCGGCAGGAACAACGAGTGGTTCAAGAGCGTGAAGCAGGATCCTGAAAACAGTCCCTACAGGGACTACTATGTGCTCTCCAAGAATCCTGCTGCTGATGCAAGCGCCGGCAAGATCGACAATTATGGCGGAGGAAAGGATATCGGAATGGGAGGATGGTTCTCTCTGGGAGACGGCAATATCGGCTATAAGGGCCGCCTGCATTTCAAGGTCCAGACCAGCGGAGGGAAGCCTTCCAAGGTGACCGTGACCAAGACTGACGAGGCCGTCACCGGAAGCGTGTCCGATGCTTCCCTCTGGATCTATGCCGGCAATCCCGGAAAGGATTATGCGATGAAGAAGACCGCCGACAATGTGTTCGAGCTGGTGGCCGATATCGATACGCCTTGGGGCTTCCTGGTCCGTACGGTCAGCGGAGGCAGCTGGCCCGATGGGAGCAAGTACGGCGGTCCGGCCGGTTCCAGCACTATCACTTTCGGAGAACCTCTCAGCCTTACGGCCACCAATCCGCAGGACATTACCTTCGGCTCGACGACTTACTATATGGGAAGCTTCGGCGAGTCGATGCCCGACCTCAATTACGGTCCCTATACTTCCTGCGAGGAGTCCGCGGCGTTCAAGTCCACCGTCGAGGCCGCCACGAAGTGGGTGAATCTCGGCGTGGACGGCTTCCGCCTCGATGCCGTGCTGTGGGTTTACCAGGCCCAGATCAAGGCCAACCAACGCTTCCTGGACCAGTGGTACCGGGCGGTGAACAAGGCATATAAGGATGCCGGCCATTCCGATGACATCTTCATGGTTGGCGAGGCCTGGGAAGGACACGGGACGGAGAAACAATACTACAAAGGCCTGATCTCCAATTTCGAGTTCGAGTATTTCGGCCAGCTGGCAAAAGCTGTCGGAGGCAATGCGGGCTCGTATGTGAGCAGCGTCAGCGGGTACATCAGCGACCACGAGGCGCAGCGCAGCGACGCCATCACTTCCATCTTCATGACAAACCACGACCAGGACCGTGCGGCGGAGTCGTTCGGAAAGAACATCGTCAAGGAGAAGCAGGCAGCAGCTATGATGCTTACCACTTCTGGCAAGCCTTTCATCTATCAGGGTGAAGAGCTGGGCTACTGGGGCAAGACAGAGAAGGGAGACCCTTCCCGCCGTCAGCCTATGGCCTGGGACAAATCCCTCTCGTCCTTGTGCAAGTTCGGTCTCTCCGACAACCACAAGTCGGACCTGACGGACTACAAGATGGTCACCGGATCCATCTCCGTAGAGGCACAGGAGGCGGATGCGGCCAGTCTTTTGAACGTTTACAAGACTTGGAGCCGCCTGCGCAATACTTACCCGGCCCTTGCCGAGGGAAAAATGTCGGAAGCTCCCGCAAACGGCGGGGCTGTCGCATCGTGGTATATGACTTCCACCTCCGGGCAGAAGATGCTGGTTATCCACAACTGCGGCTCGGCGGAGAAATCCATCACCGTGAATGACGATATTTCGAAGCCGGTGGCCGTGCTCGGCACCGTCAAGGCCGACCGCAAGACTCTGATCGTCTCCGGCAATTCCTCCATAGTATTCCTGCTTTAGAAACATGAAAAGATTTTTCTATCTATTGGTCCTGAGCCTTCTGGCGCTGTCGTGCGCCACGAAGCAGGCGCCGGAGCGTGACTGGGTCGACAGCTCCGTCGTTTATGAGTTGAATACGCGGCAGTTTACGCCCGAGGGCACTTTCGCGGCTGCGCAGCGGCAGCTGCCGCGCCTCAAGGCCCTCGGCGTCGATATCATCTGGCTGATGCCGATCTATCCCATCGGTGAACTGGAGCGCAAGGGAAGCCTCGGCTCCTATTATGCGATCCGCGACTACAACGACGTCAACCCGGAGTTCGGCACTATGGAAGACTTCGACGCCTTCCTCGCCGCCGCTCACGAGCAGGGATTCAAGGTCATCCTCGACTGGGTGGCCAACCATACTTCTCCCGACCATCCCTGGGTGACGGAGAACGATCCGAGCTGGTACTACCGTGATTCCCTGGGACATACGATAGTCGAGTACGACTGGACGGATATCGCGAAACTGAACTACGACAATATAGAGGTCGGCGCATCGATGCGCAACGCCATGCGCTTCTGGGTCAAACGGGGTGTGGACGGATTCCGCTGCGATGTGGCTTACCAGGTGCCCGACACGTTCTGGAGCCGGGCTCTGGGAGCGATCCGGGCGGAGAATGACCGCGAGTTCTATTTCCTCGCCGAGGGCGAGGAGCCTTGGCTGCACAAGGTCGGATTCGATGCCACCTATGCATGGAAGCTGCATCATCTGGTGAACGATATTGCACAGGGCAAGGCCGACGGCGATTCGCTCGCGCGTTATATCGCTTGGAATGCGGAGACCTATCCCGCAAATGCCAAGCGCCTGTCCTTTACGTCCAACCACGACGAGAACTCCTGGTCTGGAACCGAGTTCGAGCGTATGGGAGATGCGTGGAAGGCCATGACCGTGCTCTGCTGGACTCTCCCGGAGTCCCAGCCCCTGATCTACACTGGACAGGAGATAGGCTACGACCATCGTTTCGAGTTCTTCGAGAAGGATCCCGTTCCGGAATGGAAGGACAACGAATACACGGAGTTCTATAAGTATCTTACGAAATTGCGTCACGACCATCCGGCCCTGGATCCTGCAAGCTCTTTCAAGCTTCTGAAGGTCTCGCCGGAGTCCATCTCGTACAGGCGCAAGGCCGGCAGGGACAAGGTCACCGTGACGGTGGACCTCGTCGCGCCGTGGTCATATACCATCGATTGCAAATAAAACCATTATGAAGAAATATCTCATGACAGCCGTCAGCGTGCTCGCGCTATTCGCGTGCGGACAGGAAAAGAAAGCCCCGGAGGTGGCGGAAGCGACTCCGGAGCAGGTAACCCGCGTGGAACCTCCGTGCTGGTGGGCCGGGATGAAGACCGAGCTCCAGCTGCTGGTCCAGGGACCGGCCATCTCGGACTATGACGTCCGTATCTTCGGCGACGCCGAAGTGACGGGCGTCCACAAGGCCGAGAGTCCGAACTACCTCTTCGTGGACGTCAAGGTCGGGGCTCCCGGCAGGATATGGATCGTGTTCGCCAAAGACGGTCAGTATGCCTTCAAGGTCCCCTATGAGATAGGGGAGCGCAGGGCTGGATCTGCGGAGCGCAAGAGCTTCACCTCCGCCGACCTGATCTATCTGATCATGCCGGACCGTTTCGCCAACGGAGACCCTTCCAACGACGATACTCCAGATACTGACGACAAGGCGGACCGCGAGAAACTGACCGGACGCCACGGCGGTGATATCAAGGGCATAATGGACCACCTCGACTACCTTCAGGACCTTGGCGTGACCGCCATCTGGAACACACCGCTTCTCGAGGACAATGAGCCCAGGGAGTCGTACCATGGCTATGCCTGCAGCGACTACTACCGCATCGATCCGCGCTTCGGCGACAATGAGATGTATTGCGAACTGGTACGTCAGAGCCATGCCCGGGGGATCAAGATGATAATGGACATCGTGACCAACCACTGCGGCAAGGCTCATTGGTGGATCAAGGACCTTCCTTTCCAGGACTGGATCCATCAGTGGCCGGAGTACACGCACTCCAACTGCAACTTCGCCATGCAGAACGACCCGAATTCCGCCCGTATCGACCAGACCAACATGCAGAGCGGATGGTTCGATACCTCGATGCCTGACATGAACCTCGACAATCCTTACCTGCTGCAGTACTTCAAGCAGTGGGCTGTGTGGTGGATCGAGTATGCCGACCTCGACGGACTGCGCGTGGACACCTATCCTTACAACGAGAAGGTGCCTATGTCGCAGTGGTGCGCCGCCGTGCGCAAGGAATTCCCCGGCATCAACATCGTGGGCGAAGTGTGGACCAACAACATCGCCCAGTTGGCCTACTGGCAGGACGGAGCCTTGAACAGGGACGGATTCAATTCCAACCTTCCTTCGATAATGGATTTCCCCCTGCACAGCGCTTTCTGCCAGGGACTCAATGCCGATTACGAGAACTGGGACGAGGGTATCACCAAGGTGTTCGACGCCATCGCCAACGATGCGTTCTATGCCGACCCGAAGAACATCCTCGTGTTCTGCTCCAATCACGATACCGACCGTATCGGCGACGTGTTGAGGCGCGATCCCGACCGCATGAAGATGGTGCTGGCGCTGACCGCCACGCTGCGTGGAATCCCGCAGATATTCTCGGGTGACGAGCAGATGTTCACCCCGAGCAGCTATGCCCATCATGACGGCGGTCTGCGCGTGGACTTCCCCGGAGGGTGGAAGGGCGACAGTTTCGACCTGTTCACTGCCGAGGGTCGCGCGGCGTGCGACGTCGATTTCGACGGGTCGCCGCTGCGGCAGGGCGTGCGCGCCGAAGTCTTCGACTACGCGCGCAAGCTCTTCAACTGGCGCAAGGGCGCCACTGCCGTCCACGACGGCAAGACCTTGCACTTCCTTCGCAGGGACAACACTTACGCCTTCTTCCGCTACACGGACGACAAGGTGGTGTATGTCTTCGCGAACAACTGTCCGTTCCATGTGGCTGTGCCGTGGGCGGATTATTCCGAGTTCACGTCGTCGCGCGGGCTTTCCGCGGGTACGGACGTGATGACGGGCGAACGGGTGGACTTCGGTTCCGAAGTGCTTGTGGGCCCTCGTCAGGTACTGATCGTCGAATTCTAACCAAGACAAGATATGAAAAGGTTCATCGTACTAATATCCTTGACCTGCGCGTTCCTGGCCGGTTGCAAGCAGCATCCGGCCACGGTCGCGCATACACCCGGCACCGAGACTTTCGTCCTCTCGTCGCCTGACGGGATGCTGTTTACAAATGTCTATCTGGACCGGAACGGAACCCCTGTCTATGAGCTGAACTATAAGGATACGCCCGTGATGTTGCCGAGCGCGCTCGGTTTCGAGCTGCGCGGCACCGTCAAGTACCAGGGGCTTGAATACCGCGGCAGCGAGATCCTCAAGCCGGACGAGTTGCCTCCGTACATGTTCAACAGCGGATTCGAGATCGTAGACCATTCCTTCGGCACGTTCGACGAGACCTGGGAGCCGGTATGGGGCGAGGAGAAGAGCATCCGCAACCACTACAACGAGATGCTGCTCGAGCTTCGCCACAAAGATGACGGCAAGCTCATGAACATCCGTTTCAGGGTGTTCGACGACGGACTCGGATTCCGCTATGAATTCCCGTCCGACCAGCCTCTGGTCCATTTCGTGATCAAGGAGGAATTGACCGAGTTCAACTGCGCCCAGGACAACACGTCGTGGTGGATTCCCGGAGACTTCGATTCACAGGAGTATGAGTATGCTACCTCGAAGCTCTCCGAGATACCGAAGGTATTCCCTTCTAGGACCAACCAGTACAATTCCAGTACGACGCTCTATAGCACTGGCGGAGTGCAGACCTCGCTTCAGATGAAGACTCCCGAGGGGCTCTACGTCAATATCCACGAGGCCGCGCTGGTCGATTATCCCTGCATGCACCTGCTTGCCGAAGGCAAGAACCTGCGCTCGTTCCTGACGCCCGACGCCGAAGGCTGGAAGGGACGTCTGGAGACTCCCTGCGTCACGCCTTGGCGCACCATCCAGGTGGCGCCGTCGGCCGTGAAGCAGCTCGAGAGCCGCCTTGTCCTCAATCTCAACGAGCCTTGCGCACTTGAGGACGTCAGCTGGATCCATCCGGTCAAGTACATGGGCGTGTGGTGGGAGATGATAGCCGGGGCCGGCAGCTGGAACTATACCGACGCTTCCTCCGTCAAGCTCGACAGTTTCGACTATTCCGCGGCGAAGCCCAACGGCCGCCATTCGGCCAACAATGCCAATGTGCGCAAGTACATCGATTTCGCCGCGGCGAACGGCTTCGACGCTCTCCTCATCGAGGGCTGGAACATCGGCTGGGAAGAGTGGGCAAACTGCAACAAGGACTATGTCTTCGACTTTGTCACTCCTTATCCTGATTTCGACATAGATGCTCTCAATGCATATGCGCACTCCAAGGGCATCAAGCTCGTGATGCATCACGAGACTTCTTCCAGCGTGCGCAATTACGAGCGTCATATGGAGGCCGCCTATACCCTTATGAACAAATACGGATATGATGCGGTGAAGAGCGGCTATGTCGGTGACATCCAGCCGCTTGGCGAGAGGCATTACGGCCAGTACATGGTCAATCACTACCTCTATGCCGTCACCGAGGCGGCGAAGCACCATATCATGGTCAATGCTCATGAAGCTGTGCGCCCTACCGGTCTCTGCCGCACTTATCCCAACCTCATCGGCAACGAGTCAGCCCGCGGCACGGAGTATCAGGCCTTCGGCGGCACCGTGCCTGAGCACGTGACCATCCTGCCTTTCACCCGTCTGAACGGCGGACCGATGGACTTCACCCCCGGTATCTTCGAGCAGAACCTGAAGGAGTGGTGCGGCAATGACTCGCATGTCAATGCGACCATAGCCAACCAACTTGGCCTGTACGTGACGATGTATTCACCGTTGCAGATGGCGGCCGATACGCCCGAGCATTACGCCCCGTTCATGGATGCTTTCCAGTTCATCAAGGACGTGGCCGTGGACTGGGACGAGACGCGTTACCTGGCAGCCGAGCCTGGCGACCTGCTCGTCATAGCCCGCCGTCCGAAGCAGTCGTCGCTGTCCGGCTCGGCCAAGGCCTTCAGCGCCGGACGCGACACCTGGTTCGTCGGCGGCGTCACGGACGAGCAGGCCCGCACTGCGGACTTCTCCCTGGACTTCCTGACTCCCGGCAAGACTTATGAGGCGGTCATCTATGCCGATGCCCCGGATGCCGACTACAAGACCAATCCGCAGGCATACGAAATCACCCGCCGTAACGTTACAGCGGGTGATACGATGTCCATAAAGATGGCGCCGGGCGGCGGCTTCGCCGTTTCCCTCCGGGCCCTTTAGTCGATATTCTTCTTCTCGGCAGTCCAGCCTTCGCGCTGGGCTACGCCGCAGGGGTCTCCCTGGAACATCTTGGCGGCTTCCTTGTCGCCCTGAAGCTGCCACTGCAGCCACGCGAGCGCCACGACGGAGAACTCTCCGCCGTGCGGCTTGCCGTAGGTGCCGCCGTGACCGACGGGATAGTTGGCAGCGAATGCAGGCACGTGGTTGATGCGGGAGAAGTCGTCCATACCGTTGGCGTATGCGATGTCAGTCTCGCCGCCAAGCAGGTACATGATGGGGACCTTGATGTCCTGGAGCTTCTCCTTGTCGGGCATAGGCATTCCGGGGACTGCGCCTGCCGGATTGGAGAAGAGTCCGCTGTTACAGATCATGAGGGTCTTGATGCGGGGATCGGCGGAGTTGTCGAGAGTCTGGAGACCTCCGCAGGACATTCCGGCCGCGGCGATCGCATCGGTGTCGAGTTTCTTGTAGTAAGGGCTCTCCTTGTCGGCATTGACCGCGATTGCCCAGTCGATGCTCTCGATCTGCTGGGCGGATGTCGACTGCGGACCATAGTTGCGTTTGCCCTCTTCAGGCATGTAACCGGTCGCTACGACGATGAATCCGTGCGAAGCGATTTCGCTCAGGAAGTTCTGATGCTCCCAAGGGGAGTTGGTACAGGCGCCGTTGCCCCATACGAGGACGGGAAGGGGATTCTTCTTTCCGAAGGGGGAGAGGTCCTCCGGACGGAAGATAGTATGGGCGTCGAGACCGGGCTCAGTGACCATGATGGCCTTGTAGGGACCGGTGCCTCCGTCCTCGACCACTTTCTTTTCCGAGAATGTCTCGGCGGTCTTGCCGCCGCAGGACTGGAGCATCGCAATGGCGCATGCTGCCAGGACAAGGAATACTTTCTTCATAATATGGAATTGGATTGATACAGTCTGGTTTTCACAAATATAGCGTTTTACTTTCATTAATCGAACATAAAATAGAGGGTTGCCGTGAGACAACCCTCTTCATATAAAAACCAGCCGATATCTACCATCCGGGATTCTGCTTGATACCAGTGCCCGTCTCCTCGTTCCAAGGATTGAGCTCGATGATGTCGAACGGGAACGGATAGAGTTCGTGCTTGCCTTTGACGAAGCCGCCGCCCTTGGCGCCGTAACCGTCATCGACCCACATCACGATAGCCTTGTGAGGACGTCCGGTCCGTTCCTTGTTGCTTCCTACAATCTTACCGCGGTCGATACCTTCGAAAGTGTGGTAGGTATAGGAACCGACAGTGACGGGAACCGGGGTGAGGGGCTTGCTCTTGTCGGCAGCTCCGTCGGATCTCATCTCCCAGTTCATGAAGAAGTCGTCGCGCAGGTAAGGAGTAAGGCTGTGGCTCTTGTATGCCAGTTCCTTCTCGGCATCGCCCCAACGGACGAGGTCCCAGAAGCGGCAGCCTTCCCACGCCATCTCGAACCATTTCTCCTTCTTGACGTTCTCCATCGTGAGGGAAGAATAGGTAGGAGCGCCGGCGCGTGTGGCGACCATGTTCAGGTACTGCAGACCGTCGTTGTCGCCGGTCTGGGCGCAGGCTTCAGCATAGAGAAGAAGGACTTCCGCATAACGCATGATGGTCTTGTTCTCCTGGGTGGGACCGGTGCTGTTGGTGTTGACGTCGGACTTGTAAGGGACGAACTTGAGGAAGTACCATCCGTAGTTGGCGTAGAGGTCGGGACGCTTGTTCAGGTCGAGACCGCGCTTGGGCTCCATCAGTTTCTCTTCCTTTGTCATGGTGGTTCCGTCTTCCTTGGTGTCGAGCTTCGAGTACGAGAACTCGGTCAGGAGCTCCTCGTAGGTGCACATCCAGGCCTTCTGGCGGTATGAACCGGCTTCATTCTCAAGGATGGCGTCGACGAACTTCTTGGACGGAGCCATGTTGTTGCCCCAACCGACTGCCTGAAGGGTGAAATCAGGGAAGAAGTTCATCTGGCGGAAGAACAGAGACTGGTTCTGCTGATAGTCCCATCTTCCGTTCTTGCCATAGAAGTCGTTGTCGACCATGTTGAGTTCGAAGATCTTCTCCTCGCATCCGTCGCCTGCCATATGGAAGAGGTCGCGCATCTTGGTACCGTCCACGAGGGCGTAATTGCCGGAACTGATGACAGCCTTGAGGGGCTCCTTGGCCTCGGCGTATTTTCCGTTGAGTACCAGTGCCTTGCCGAGGAAAGCCTGTGCGGCACCCTTGGTGATCTTGACAGCACCGTCCTTGTCGCCCTTGCCGTTGCGGGCGGGCAGGTCGTTTGCGGCCTCTCTCAATTCGTCCGCGACCCAGTTCAGAAGTTCCTGGTGGTCGCTGTTGGTAGGCTTGGCGTCACCGGGGAGAACGTGGTCTACGAGAGGAGGTGTACCGAACATCATGGCAAGTACCATATGGGCCCACGCGCGGACGACCCTGGCTTCAGCGACACAACGCTTCTTGACAGGAGTGTCAGCGAGGTCTCCTCCGAAATTGTCGATGACGAGGTTTGCCTTGTAGATCAGCGAATAGCATTTCTTGTACCATGCCGTGATGTGTCCGTTGTTGCTGTTGTAGGTCGCACGGAATTCGTTGATCTCCTGTCCTGCGATATGGTCGTCCTTATTGCTGCCGCCCCAGTAGAGCTCGTCGCCGGGAGCGTTGAATACGACATTGTAGGACGGGGTGTTGCTGGTGAGCTTGGCGTAGAGGCCGACAAACTCGTGATAGACGGTGACCATGGCCGACTCGGCGTGCTCATCCGTCTGGTAGAAATCCTCATAGGCTATGACGCCCTTCTGAGGGATATTCAAAAGGTCCTCGTTGCAGGAGGTGACGGTGAAAACCGCCATCGCAAGGGACAAACTTAAGAGTATGCTTTTTTTCATAGTGCTATCAGATTAGAATGAAAGATTGACACCGAACATAAGCTTCTTGGCATTGGGGTATGTACCCTTGTCCAGACCGCGTCCCGTGGAGCTTCCGGTGGTGGCAGCCTCGGGGTCGAATCCGGGATACTTCGTGAAGATGAACCAGTCGTCGAAGGAGACATAGCCGCGGAGAGCGGAAACGCCGACCTTGCTCAACAACTTCTTGGGGAAGGTATAGCCAAGCTGGATCTGCTTGATCTTGAAGAAGTCACCCTTGAAGAGGGTGGCGGAGGAGCTCCAGAAATTGATCTTGTCGTAGATCTTGTCGATGGCTGGGATGCTCTTGCCGGCCTCCTCGTAGTAGTAGCGGAGGGTGTTGATCTTGGTGTGCTCCGTACGGTAGATGCAAGGCACGAGATAGTTGCCGCCGGATCCGTTGCCGAAGACCGTCATGTCGATGCCCTTCCAGTCGAAGCGCACGGTGACACCGTACTGGAATGACGGGAGGGCGCTTCCGATGAACTTGAGGTCGTCATCGCTGGGGTTGGAAGTGATCTCTCCGTTCGCGTCATAGAACTCGGCGTAGCCGTCGGCTCCGATACCCGCATACTCGAATCCGCGGAGGAACCATACGGGGTATCCCTCCTGGAAGTAAGTCTTGAGTTTGTAGTTGGCGAAGCTCGATCCGCTCTGGTGTCCTACGGTAGGCTCGAGATAGGTGACCTTGTTGTTGAGGGTGGAGAAGTTGGCGTTGATGGAATAGCCGAAGTCTCCGATGTCATCCTGCCATCCGAGCTCGAATTCGAGACCGTTGTTGTTGACGGAACCGGCATTCACCGTGGTGGATGAGATACCTACCTCGGCAACCGGGGAGATGTTCACGAGCAATCCTTCGGTGTCCTTGTTGAACCAGTCGAATCCGAAGGTGAGGCGGTTGTTGAACATGCGCAGGTCGAGACCGAGGTCGGTCTGGACGGAAGTCTCCCAAGTGAGATCCGGGTTGGCGAGGCCGTCCGGCTGGGAGCCATAATCCAGGACGTTGTTGTCCACGTGATACTGATATGTCCTGCTGTTGTAGGAGATGGAGGTGGAATACGGATATCCGGAAAGGACCGAGATGTTACCGTTGACACCCCACGATCCGCGGAGTTTCAGGAAGGAGATGGCGTTGCGGCTGACATTGTCCTTGAACCAGGGCTCGTTGCTGACGGTCCATCCTGCGGAAACTGAAGGGAAATAGCCCCAGCGGTTCTTGGCGGAGAGCTTCGATGAGTCGAAGGCGTCGGCGCGGAAGTTGGTCTGGAGGCTGTAACGGTTGTCGTAGCTGTAGGTCAGACGTCCGAAGTAGGATATCTGGGTGGAGTTGCTGGGGCTGCCTCCGCCGATGCCCTTGGTACCGGAACCGTTGTCCTGGTTGAGGTAGCGGAAGTTATCCTCATACCCCTTGAGAGGGTCGGTACCGCTGAGGCTGGCGTTGACGCCGCGGCTGTCGTTGAAGGTATAGGACATACCGGCCATAGCGCCAATATCGTGCTTGCCGAAGCTCCTGTTGTAGTTGGCGAAGTTCTCCCACTGGTAGTAGTAGCTCTGCGAAGAGTTGGCGGAGATGCTGTAGCTCTGGGAGTAGTGCTTCGGGTTCACATAGTAGGGCTCGCTGAAGTCGCTGGAATAGCTCTGGGCGATGCGGTAGCCGAGACGCGAGGTGAACACGAAACCCTTGAAAGGAGTGATGTTGGCGAACATGGTACCGCGGATATTCCATCCTTCGCTCTTGCCGTAGGCGCGTGCGACATTGATGAGAGGGTTCATACCGTCGCCCTCGACGATCTTTGAGGTGGAATAATAGTAACCGTCCTCGTTCGTGTAGAAATTGTAGTCATAGTGGGTGCCGTCCACCGTATAACCGTTCTCGAAGGCGCTGAGCATGTTGGTGGGCATGTCCTGGGGCGTCTTGAAGTAGATCGGGGTGAGCGGGTCGATGATGATGGCTCCGAGGAGGGTTCCACCGTACTCGTTGGGGCCGCCCACATCGGACTTCTGATAGCGCTCTATGGAAGTGTTGTTGCCGATCTGGAACCATGACTTGACCTTGTAGTCGGAGTTGATCTGGGCGGTCAGGCGCTTGTACATATCCTTGTCGCCCTTGGCCATACCGTTCTCATCCATGTAGTTGAGGGAGAAATAGTAGGAACCGCGGTCATTACCGCCCTGGGCGCCGACCGTGTGGCTGCGGGTGATACCCTTGCCGAAGAGGACGTCCGCCCAGTTGGTGTCAGTGACACCGTCCCACATGCCGCTTCCGATGAGCTCCTCGCGTGTTCCGAGCTGGCCGGCCTGATGCTGCCAGTCGATGAACTCCTCGGCGTTGAGCACTTCAGCGCGGTGGGCGAGGGAGGTGATAGTGTGCTTGAAGTTGTAGAAGATGGTACCGTCCTTGCTCTTGGAACCGGATTTGGTGGTGATGAGGACGACGCCGTTACCAGCCTGTGCGCCGTAGATGGCGGCGGAGGCCGCATCCTTGAGGACTTCCATGGACTCGATCATTTCGGGATCGAGGTACTGGATGTTGTCGACCTTCAAACCGTCGACGATGAGGAGAGGGCCGAGGCCGGAGCCGCTGTTTGAGGAGATACCGCGGACGCGGATGTGGGCTCCTTCACCAGGTGCACCGGAATTGGTGTAGACCTGGACACCTGCGGCCTTGCCCTGAAGGGCTGCGCCGGCATTGGAGACCGAACGGTCGGTGAGGTCCTGCGAGCGCACGGATGCGACCGAACCGGTGAGGTCGGACTTGCGCTGTACGCCGTAACCGATAACCACGGTCTCCTCGATGAACTCGTTGTCCTCCTGGAGGATGAAGTTGAATACGCTCTGCTGTCCCACGGGGACGGTCTGCGTACCATAACCGATGCAGGAAACGGTAATGCTCGATCCGGCGGGCACGTTGAGGGAGAACACTCCGTCAGCATTGGTGACCGTTCCGATGGCATTGTTCCCGACGACCATCACCGTGGCCCCGATGACCGGAAGGCCGCTGCCGTCGACTACCGTTCCGCTGATGGGACGGTTCTGGCCGAAGGCCTCAGTCCCGATCAGGCACATGACGGCAGTCAGGACGACAGCCGCCAGTTTCTGGAAAAGTTTTCTTGTCATAAATCAGTGATTAATATAGTTGGTTAGGTAAAAAACTATCCACCGACGGAGCATAAACGCTCCATCGGTGCCGATTTAAGACAAGTGGTCAGTTATGCAAATATAATAAGTTTTCAAATAAAGAAAATACAAGAGGACGCCCGACGGGGCGTCCTCTCTGCAAATGAACCATTAGTTTATGACACTACTCAGCATCCTCGGCGGTGTTGAGGTACTCCCAACCAAGGACATCCTTGAACTTGTTGACAGCCTTCCTGTCACGAGGGAACGGGAAGTATTTGTACTTGTCGGAGAAGTCGTTGTACTTCACCGAAGAGTAAGTCTCGTAAAGTTTGTGGTACTTCTTGTATCCGGGCTTGCCTTCCACGAAGTACTCGTCGAATACGGTAGGGACCTCCTTGTGGATACCCTTGCCACCCCAACTGGTGTTGAAGAGGGCCTTCATGTCGACCTTTCCGAGGTTGTCCCAACGGACGAGGTCGGGGAAGCGGCAGCCTTCCCACCACATCTCGTACTGCTTCTCTTCCATCACGTCCTGGAAGGTGAGCTTGCTGCTGATCTTGCCGGATCCGGAACGCTCCTGGACCTGGTTGAGGGCTGCGAGACCCTTGGCCTCGTCACCGGAATCGATGCAGGCCTCGGCGTAGAGGAGGAGAGCCTCGGCGTAGCGGGCCACAGGGAAGTTGGACTGGTTGGAGGCACCGCCGCTGACGGCCTGGACGTTGTCACCACGGTATTTGTCGCTGCCGCCGGTAAGGATCCTGGAGGGCTTTGCGTAGGACATGCGTTTCCACTCGAAGTAAGGGCCGTGGCTGTAGATACCGGTCACGTCGGAGATACCGCGGTTGGGATCGGCCTTCTTCTCCTCGAGGGAAGCGTCGTTCTTGTCGGAGTTCCACTCCATCTCATAGAGCCACTCATCCTCGGTGATGAAGCAGGCCTTGCGGCGAGGAGAGTCACCGTCGTGCTCCAGGAACTTCTTGGCGAAGTCTTCCTGGATGGCACCGCCGTTCCAACCTGCGCAAGGGGTGCAAGGAGGAATGGAAGCGAGGTGGTCGGTACGCCAGCAGAGGACGTCGGCGACCATCCAGCGGCTGCGCATGGTGTTGGTCCATCCGAGGTTGGGGTCATAGATGTAGTTGGGAGCGAAGATCTTCTCGCTGTTGCCGTCACCATCGATGTGGAAGTTGGTCCAGTACTCCTCGGTAGGGATAAGTACATAGTTCCCGGAAGCGATGAGGTCGCCGAGGTACTTGCGGGCGGTGGCCATATCATTGTCGAACACGGCGGCTTTGCCGGCGGTGAACTGGGCGAATCCTACAGTCATGATAGCGGTGCCGTTCTTGTCGTTGGGTCCGTTGCGCTTGGGCAGGGAGCCGGAGGCGATGGCCTTGTCGCACTCGGAGACGACCCACTTGAGGATCTGGGACTGGCTTTCGGCCTGGACTGGGAGCTCATCGGGCTCGAGGAGACGGTCGATGATGGCCGGACGGTTCCACATGATGGCCATCATCATATGGACATAGGCACGCATCACGCGGGCCTGCTCCACGCACTGCTTGGTGTAGGTGCTCTCCCACTTGGGGGCATCGCCGTTGCGGTTCTCCGTGGAGAAGTTGGAGATCACAAGGTTGCAGGCATAGATACAGGAAACATAGCGATCGTAGCAGGTTTTCAGGAGTCCAATAGTCTCAGAATAACGGAATTCGTCGAAGATACGGAAATCGTCATGGTCGTCGATGTTTCCGCCGGCCGCGAGGATATCGTCGGAGGAGTAGTTGAGCAGCATCAGCTCAGGGTTGTTGATAGCGTTGGCGGATGCAATGCTGATGAAGCTCGCATAGATGTTGTTGAGGGCAGCCTCGGCGTCTTCATCGGAGGAATAGAACTCCAAAGTGCTGACGGTACCCTTCTGGGGGATCTCAAGTTTGGACTCGCAGGAAACTGCGATGAGCGAGAACACTAAAAGTATAGGGAGAATGATTTTTTTCATTGCGTAAATCATGATTTAGAACGTGATATTGACACCGAGGAGGATCTTCTGCATCGTAGGATAGGAACCGAAGTCGAAGCCCGCACCGGTGGAGTTGTTCATGGAAGCTGTCTCAGGATCGAGTCCCGGATACTTGGAGAAGGTGAAGTAGTCGTCAAGCGACACATAGAATCGGAGGTTGCTGATGGCGACCTTCTTCGTGAGCCTGGTGGGGAGGGTGTAGCCGAACTGCATCTGCTTGATGCGGAAGTAGTCGCCCTTGAACACGTTGGCGGTCGAAGACCAGAACTGGTAGTTTCCTGAGACCTCGGAAAGGTTCGGATATATGCCGCTCTCATAAGCCTCGAGGTAGTACCTGAGGTCGTTCTTGAAACCGGTACGGTGAAGGACAGGCATGATGACGTTTCCTGCGACACCGGAACCGTAGAGGGCGAAGTCAAAGCCCTTGTAATCGAGGCTGAGGTTCAAGCCGAAGGTATATTTAGGAGTGGTCTGGCCGATGAACTTCAGGTCACCGGAGCTGACGACATCGGTGCGCTCGCCGTTGGCGTTGATGAACTCGGGCTTGCCGTCGCTAGAGACACCGGCATACTCGTAACCGTTCATGTACCAGATCGGGTAACCTACGTCGAAGACTGTCTCAACCTGGTAGTTGGAGGAGCTGGCGTCGGTCCTGCGGGAAGGAGTGGAACCCTCGGCGAGAGAGAGGACTTCGTTGTGCAGTGTCGAGAAGTTACCGCTGATGCTGTAGTTGAGGTCGCCGATGTGGTCCCTCCAGCCAAGCTCGAACTCCCAACCGGTGTTGAGGACATTACCGCCGTTGGTGGTCACGGACGAGAAACCGAGCTCGGACGGGATGGTAACACTGAAGAGGAGGTCCTTGGTCTGCTTGTTGAAGTAGTCGGCGGTGAAGGTCAGGCGGTTGTTGAACATACGGGCGTCGATACCGAAGTCGATCTGCTCGGAGGTCTCCCACTTAAGGTTCGGGTTAGGGAGCTTGCTCGGGGCGGAACCGTAGGAGTTGCCGATATTGTCGACATCGTACTGATACGAGCTGGAGCCGATGGAGATGGTAGCGGTGTAAGGATAGCCGCTCAACACGCTGATGTTACCGTTGCGGCCCCACGAAGCGCGGAACTTGAGGAAGTTGAACACCTTGGTGTTGACGTTGTCCTTGAAGAACTGCTCGTTGCTGATGGTCCAGTAAGCGGAGACTGACGGGAAGTATCCCCAGCGGTTGCTGGCGGGAAGCTTGGAGGAGTCGAATGCATCAGCACGGAAGTTGGCCTGGATCTGGTAACGGTTGTCGTAGTTCCAGATGAAACGTCCGAAGTATGCGAGGGAAGCGCTCTTTCCGGGGGAGTTGCTGATGCTCTTCGGGGCGCCGGAAAGCACATAGGAAAGATAGCGGAAGTTGGGCTCATAGCTGGAGAGGATGTCCTCGCCACTGGAGCTTGCGTTCACGCTGTCACTGTTGGTCTCGCGGTAGGACATACCGGCCATGACCGTGAAGTTGTTCTTGCCGATGTTGAAGAGGTAGTTGGCGAAGTTCTCCCACTGATAGTACCAGCCGGTGGAGGCGTTGGCGGAGATGCTGTAGGTCTTCTGCGAACCGCGGTCGCCGATCCAATAAGGAGCGCTGTAGCTGTGGCTGACGCCGAAGTTGAGGCGGTAGCCGAGACGGGAAGTGATGGTCAGGCCCTTGAGGGGCTTGAGGTTGGCGAAGAAGGTTCCGTTGATGTTGAAACCGCCGTTTTCACTGTCGGTGGCGTCACGCTTTGCGAAGGCGCTACCTTCCATATCGGAGTACTTGGTGTTGGCATACCAGCCTTTCTCGTCGCGGAACAGGGTGTAGTTGATGTCGGAGGTTCCGTTCTGAAGGGCATCGTAGATTGTCTTGAACGACAGGGACATTTCCTCAGGAGTGACCCAGTAGACAGGGGTCATAGGGTCCATGGAAAGGACGGATTCGAATGAAGAACCGTAACCACGCTGGGAAACGCTCTGGGTGGCCCATTTCTCAATGGAGTTGTTGACTCCGACCTGCAGCCATTTGAAAAGGTTGTAGTCGGCGTTGACCTGGGCGGTGAGACGCTTGTACACATCCTTCTTTCCCTTGACGACACCGTCGTCGTACACATAGTTGAGGGAGGTGAAGAAGTGTCCGTTCCTATTACCGCCGGAGAAGCTGATGCCGTGCTGCTGGCTCCAGGTGGGCTCGAAGTACTCGGAGAGCCAGTCGGTATCGATGACGCCGTTCTCGTAGTAAGGGTGCTTGTAGTCGTACATGCCGATACGGGAATCCACCCAGTCGTCGCCGTACTCGTATTTGAGATACTGGGTCAGCTCGTCGCGGTTCATCATCGTACGCCTGTGGAAGTCCTGGAGGGTGGCCTTGCCGTTGTAGGTGACGGTAGCAGTGCCTTCGCTACCGGTCTTGGTGGTCACGAGGACGACACCGTTACCGGCCTGGGCGCCGTAGATGGCTGCGGAGGCGGCGTCCTTGAGGACCTCGATGGACTCGATCATCGAAGGGTCGATGTACTGGA
>JAEEGG010002845.1_pt1 | contig 44112 bp, 34 predicted proteins | sample 9134161 | NCBI WGS metagenome assembly JAEEGG01 (sample SAMN16246543, study PRJNA631951) | gut metagenome | biome: gut microbiome; feature: rumen; material: CR-attached | host: Bos | place: Iran: Karaj | collected 2018-10 | reverse complement strand
AGTGATTTTTGCCTCGACGAACGCAGGCGGGCTCGCGCCCGTCAAGTTCGGAGGGGAGAAAAGCGCCGAAAGAGCGCCGTTTGAAGCGTGTTCTTATAGGTTACGTCTGCTATAACAGAAATAATTCGCGGCCTTTTTTCCTGAGGCCGCACGGGAGATCTGCCATGGAATATGCCGTACAGATGAAAAACATTTCCAAAGCATTCGGCGCCATCCTTGCCAACGATAACGTAAATATCGATATTTACAAGGGCGAGATACTGTCCCTTCTCGGCGAGAACGGGAGCGGTAAAACCACTCTTATGAATATCCTGTCGGGCATATACTATCCCGACAGCGGACATATATTCGTTGACGGCAGGGAGGTTTCCATCAGTTCGCCGAAAGAGGCGTTCAATCATCATATCGGTATGATCCACCAGCATTTCAAGCTGGTCGACGTATTTACGGCCGCAGAAAATACCGTTCTCGGAATTGACGATGAAAAATTCGATCTTAAGACTGCTGCAAGACGCATAGAAGACATATGCGGAAAATACGGATTTGAAGTAAATCCCCAGCAAAAGGTCTACGATATGTCCGTCAGTCAAAAGCAGACGCTCGAGATCGTAAAGGCGCTTTATCGGGGCGCGGACGTGCTGATATTGGATGAGCCCACGGCTGTGCTCACTCCGCAGGAAACTCAGCGCCTTTTCAACGTTATCCGCAGCATGAAGGCCGACGGAAAGAGCATAGTGATCATCACACATAAGCTCAACGAGGTCATGGAGATATCCGACAGGGTCGCCGTACTCCGAAAGGGCAAGTATATAGGAGAAGTCAAAACCGAAGAAACGGATCCGCAGAAGCTGACGGATATGATGGTGGGTCGAGCGGTTTCTCTCAACATCCGGCGTTCCGAGCCCGTAAACCCCGTGAAACGACTCGAGGTAAATAATCTCTCCGTACGGAACGGCGAGGGCGTTGAAGTTCTCAAAAACATTTCGTTTACCGCCTACGGAGGCGAGATCCTCGGCATCGCGGGTATTTCCGGCTGCGGACAGAAAGAGCTCCTCGAGGCCATCGCCGGGCTCCAGAAAACGGAAAGCGGTTCGAGCGTAAAATACTACGCTCCCGACGGCAGCGTCAGCGAAATGACCGGTCTTAAGCCTGCGGAGATCATGGATATGGGAGTACATCTTTCATTTGTCCCGGAGGACAGACTCGGCATGGGACTGGTAGGCAGCATGGGAATGTCGGACAACATGATGCTGAAATCCTACCGCAATTCTCCCGGTCCGTTTACCGACCGTTCGCCCTCAAAAAAGCTTGCGGAAACGGTCAAGGAGGAGCTTGAAGTCATGACGCCGTCTCTGAATACTCCCGTAAGAAAGCTTTCGGGCGGAAACGTTCAGAAGGTGCTTGTAGGCAGAGAGATCTCCGCCGTGCCTACCGTTCTTATGACGGCATATGCCGTAAGAGGTCTCGATATCAATACTTCCTATACCATTTACAATCTTCTTGCAGAGCAGAAGGAGCAGGGCGTCGCGGTAATATATGTGGGCGAGGATCTTGACGTGCTGATCGAGCTGTGCGACAGGATCATAGTTCTGTGCGGGGGAGTACTGAACGACGTCGTGGACGCGAGAACGGTAAGTAAAGAAGAAATAGGCTATAAGATGACCTACCTTTCCGGCAGCGGCGCCGATCCCGGAAAAGGTCAGGACTGAAACCGTTTAGATCCGTATAAAACCAAAACCGTCACAAAGGAACAGTCGTAAAATGAATGAACATAAACCGTTTGTACACATAGTCAAACGCACTGACATAAAGTGGTGGAAGGCCTGGATCATCAGACTGGTTTCCGTTATCGCGGCTCTGATCGTCTGCGCGGCCATCATATACGCAATAGTCAAGCTCAATCCTCTGAAGGTGTACGCTTCCATGTGGAGCGGAGCTTTCGGGACAAAAAGGCGCAGCTGGGTCACCGTGCGCGATACCATGATGCTCCTCTGCATAGGCGTCGGACTCGCTCCGGCGTTCAAAATGCGCTTTTGGAACATAGGGGCCGAAGGTCAGATACTTATAGGCGGCGTCGCCACCGCCGCGTGCATGATCTTTCTCGGAAATCTTATGCCTACGTGGCTCCTGCTCATCGTCATGCTTGCGTCAAGCATCATAGCCGGAGCCGTCTGGGGGATTATCCCGGCGCTGTTCAAGGCAAGATGGAATACGAACGAAACGCTTTTTACGCTTATGATGAATTATGTCGCCATACAGCTGACAAGCTTTTTCGTCAGTCTTTGGGAGCATCCCGCGGGCAGCAACTCGGTCGGCATAATCAATCAGAGCGGCAAGGAAGGCTGGTTTCCCGCGCTGCTGGGCAATCAGTATACGCTGAACGTCGTGATCGTGGGGATACTGACGCTGGGGATGTTCGTGTATCTCCGTTACTCCAAGCACGGTTATGAGATAGCGATAGTCGGCGAAAGCGAGAGGACGGCGCGCTACGCCGGAATAAACGTCAAGCGGGTCATACTCCGCACCATGTGCCTTTCGGGAGCGATATGCGGAGTAAGCGGCTTTATCGCGGTAGCCGGCTCCAGCCATACCATCTCCACCGCGACCGCCGGAGGACGAGGCTTTACCGCGATAATCGTAGCCTGGCTTGCCAAATTCAATACCTTCGTAATGATACTGATCTCTTTGCTCCTCGTTTTCCTGGAAGCGGGAGCGGGGCAGATAGCCAGTGATTATAACCTTAACGAATACGCCGGAAAGATAATAATCGGCATAATACTGTTCTTCATACTCGGAAGCGAGTTCTTTATAAATTACAGGCTCGTTTTCCGCAGAAAGGAGAGTGCGCGGTAATGACGCAGATACTGTCTTTGATCCAGTCGGCAATAATATTCGGTACTGTCATAATGTTCGGCGCTCTGGGAGAAATACTCACTGAGAAATCCGGAAATCTTAATCTCGGCGTACCGGGGATCATGAGTCTCGGCGCCATAGGCAGCCTTATGGGCGCTTTTTGGTATGAGCAGTATACCGCCTCCCCGTCGCCGGCGCTGTGTCTGATAATATCTTTCGTCACGGCAATGCTGTTTTCTCTCGCCGGGGGGCTTATTTATTCCTTCATCACCATAACCCTCAGAGCCAATCAGAACGTTACCGGCCTTACTCTCACGATCTTCGGCTGCGGCTTTGCAAATTTCTTCGGGGGCAGCCTGAATAAGCTTGCCGGAGGCGTCGGACAGATCTCGCTGCCTGTCACTTCGAAAGCATACAGGGCCGTTATTCCTTTCCTGAGCAATATACCCATCATCAAAAACATAGGCTGGCTCGTTTATGTGGGGATAATCCTTGCGTTCGTTCTTCAGCACTGGCTGTTCAGATCCCGCTCCGGTCTGAACCTCCGCGCCGTGGGCGAAAACCCCGCCACCGCGGACGCCGCGGGCATAAACGTCATAAAATACAAATATCTTTCTACCTGCGCGGGAGCCATGATATCCGGCATAGGCGGACTATTTTATATCATGGATTATATCAAGGGCACCTGGGCAAGCGACGGCGGCATTGAAGCTCTGGGCTGGCTTGCGGTCGCGCTGGTGATCTTCGCCACCTGGAGACCGCGCAGCGCCATCTGGGGCAGCTATCTTTTCGGACTTCTCAGCTGGATGTATTATTATATCGGCGGCTTGACGCGCAGCACGTCAGAGCTGTTCAAGACTCTGCCTTACGTTGTTACGATAGCCGTTCTTATTTTCGTATCGCTGCGGCGCAAAAAGGAAAACCTCGGCCCGTCCGCCCTCGGGCTGAGCTATTTCAGGGAGGAACGATGACGGATCGTTTTGTCGACCATGTGCGCCTTTCCGATGACGAAAGGCGCCTTGTCATACTTGACCAGACCCTGCTTCCGAACAGCAGGGAATATATCGAGCTTGAAACGGCTGAAGAAATGTATGAGGCCATTGTCAGCCTGCGGATACGCGGAGCTCCGGCTTTGGGCATATTCGCAGGCTTCGCCATGTACGTCCTCTCACTGGGATACGACAAAGCCTGCTTTATGGAAAGCTTCAGGCGCGACGCGGAATATCTCTGCTCATCGCGGCCGACGGCGGTAAATCTTTCGCGCGCCCTAAAACGCATGACAGACGCGGCGGAGAAGTCCGGCGGCGATACACGTGCGCTGAGACGGGAATGCCAGGCCATACTGGACGAAGATATAGACATGTGTACGGCGATATCCCGTTTCGGACTTTCCCTGCTGAAAGAGGGCTCGACCGTCCTGACGCACTGCAACGCCGGCCCGATCGCGACCTCGCGCTACGGTACGGCGATCGGCCCGATAATAATGGCCGCGGAGCGGGGCATGCGTGTCGCGGCATACTGTGATGAAACGCGGCCTCTGCTTCAGGGCGCCAGGCTGACAGCGTGGGAGCTGATGACCGCGGGCGTGGACGTTACGCTTATATGCGACAATATGTCGGCTTCGGTGATGTCTCAGGGCAAAATAGATATCTGCTTCGTCGGCTGCGACAGAGTCGCCGCAAACGGCGACACGGCAAACAAAATCGGGACGAGTCTTTTGGCGATCGCGGCGAAGCATTACGGCGTTCCGTTCTACGTGCTCGGTCCGACGAGCACGATCGATCTTGAATGCCGCAGCGGCAGCGACATCGTAATAGAGCAGCGCGACGGGAAGGAAATAAGCACGCTGTGGTATTCGCACCCCATGGCGCCCGAGGGGGTGCGCTGCTTCAATCCGGCTTTTGACGTTACCGACAGCAGCCTTATCACGGGAATAATCACCGAAAAGGGGATATGCCGCCCTCCGTATACAGAAAGCCTCGGGAGTCTTTTCAAATGAGAATTTATCCAAAATTCACTATTTCCAAAAAATCGGAAAAAACCATACGCGCGGGTCACAGATGGGTATACGGCGACGAAGTGCTTTCCGTCGAAGGAGATTACCGCAGCGGAGACATAGCCGACGTGGTTTCGCAGTCCGGAAAATGGCTCGGCGCGGGATTTATAAACGACATAAGCAAGATCCGCGTACGTATTCTTTCCCGAAACCCCAACGACCGTTTCGACGAGGCCTTTTGGCGCAGAAGAGTTAAATACGCCGTGGACTACCGCAGGAAAGTAATGGGGGAGGACTTTGAATGCTGCCGGCTGATATTCGGAGAGGCTGACGGCATCCCCGGGCTGACGGTCGACAGATTTTCAAACGTTCTTGTGAGCGAAGTGCTTTGTCTGGGCACGGATAAAGTCAAGGCAGCGATATACGACGAGCTTATAAAGCAGACGGGCTGCGGCATAATATATGAGCGCGGCGACAACGCGCTGCGCGACAAGGAAGGACTTGAACGCCGCTGCGGTTTTGCATTCGGCGACGGGGACGGACATGTGATCATTACCGAAAACGGTCTGAAGTTCGACGTAGACTATATAAACGGACAGAAAACCGGTTTTTTTCTCGATCAGAAATATAACCGCGCCGCCGTCGCACGGCTTGCGGGCGGAATGCGCGTTCTTGACTGTTTTACACACAGCGGAGCCTTTGCGCTCAACTGTGCCGCTGCCGGAGCGAGCGAGGTAACGGCGGTGGATATTTCCGCTTCGGCATTGGAGTCTGCCCGACGCTCGGCGGCCGTCAACGGAATGGATAACGTTCGCTTTATTCAGGCGGATGTTTTCGATTTCCTGTCTTCCGCTGAAAGAAACTACGATCTTATCATTCTCGATCCTCCGGCGTTCACAAAAAGCAATTCCACCGTCAGCTCCGCGGCAAGAGGATATAAGGAGATCAATTTCAAAGCGATGAAGCTGCTTCACAGGGGCGGTTATCTCGCTACCTGCTCCTGCTCGCACTTTATGACAGACTCTCTTTTCAGACAAATGCTTTCAGAGGCTGCGGCAGACGCCGACGTAAGCCTGCGGCAGATAGAAGCCAGACAGCAGGGACCGGACCATCCCGTTTTGTGGGGCGTCCCCGAGACCGAATATCTTAAATTCTATATTTTTCAAATCGTTTGACTGCAGCCGGTTTGATACGCTCGGCCGAAGAAGGTAATTGCAGTATCGTCTTCCGGTTATTTGCCGGAATGATCTCGGTCCTTGCCCCGAAGCGCCCGCGACTTCGGCGCTGTGATCGTTCATCCTTTTCGTCCCATTTCCTCAATGGGAAATTCGCAGTTTATTGACAGTGGTTTTTGCTTTTGAAACCGCCATAATAGGAACGCGAAGTCAGAAAAGGAGCATGAGAGCGTGGAGTCAATAAAAACAGGAAAAATCGCCGCGCTGCTTCTGTGTTTTGCTTTAGCAGACTGTTCCGCAGCGGCGAGCGATGCGCGCGAGCTCGTTCCCGTCGGCAGAACGGTCGCAATAGAAATAGAAACGCAGGGCGTGGTGATAACGGCGCTGACAAAGGTCGATACGGCGTCGGGAGAGGCGGAACCGGCGTATGACGCCGGCTTGAGAGCGGGAGACGTGATAGAATATATCGGATCGCGCCGCATAGACTGCCCGGAGGATCTGAAAAAAGCGCTTGAAGAAGAATGCGGGGAGCTTTCCGTGCGCTATACGCGCGGCGGGCGGCAGTATCAGACCGCCGTTACTCCCGTACTCGGTACGAGCGGGCGGTACGAGCTCGGAGTATGGCTGAGAAGCGGACTTTCGGGGCTCGGTACCGTTACTTTTATCGATCCCGAAGACGGATCGTTCGGCGCTTTGGGACACTCGGTAAACGATATCGAAACGGGCGTCGTTCTTCCGCTTCGGGAGGGCAGCATTTATTATGCCCGGATAGACGGCGCGGTAAAAGGCGAGAAGGGAAGTCCCGGAGAACTCAGGGGGAGCTCGTCGGGAGAAAAATGCGGAGAAATAGATCTCAACGATGAGTGCGGCATTTTCGGAAATGCGGATGACGGGGCCTTCGGCTCGGGAGACGCGATCCCGGTAATGCCGCGGCGTGAGCTTAAATGCGGCGAGGCATATATTCTCTCCGACGTGGGCAAGGGTCCGGTAAGGTACAAGGCGGAAATTTCCCGCATTTACCGCGGCTCGGAGTGCGCAAGAGATTATCTCATCACGGTCACGGACGACGAGCTGATCTCTCTTACGGGCGGGATAGTACAGGGCATGTCAGGCTCCCCCGTGATACAAAACGGTAAAATCGTCGGCGCGGTCACGCACGTATTGATCGGCGATCCGACAAAAGGATACGGGATATTCATGGACAGGATGCTTGACGCTGCGGCGTAAATTCACAGACCGGCTGAACTTGTTGTCAGCCGGTCTGAAACAATTTGGGCAATTTGATCTATTGCATTTAACCGAAGACGCAAATATAATTACATTGGTCTTGGCGTGTTGTGAAACACGGATGCGTGATATGTATCTGACGAGGGAAGAGAGGGAGCTTTTTTGGATCTGTTTTCGGTCATAACACTGTTCGGCGGACTGACGTTTTTCCTGTACGGAATGAACGTTATGTCGGCAAACCTTGAAAAAATATCCGGCGGAAAGCTCGAAACGATGCTCAGAAAAGTTACTTCAAATCCCGCAATGAGCATGCTTCTCGGCGCCGTGATAACCATTTCGATGCAGTCCAGCTCAGCCGTAACGGTAATGCTCGTAGGCCTGGTCAACTCCGGCATAATGCTTTTCTCGGACACGGTAACGGTGATTTTCGGAGCGCATATAGGCACTACGTTCACCGCCTGGATACTCAGCCTCTCGGGTATCAGCACGGACGGATCGCTGCTCGGACTTCTGAAGCCGGAGTATTTTTCGCTTATTTTTGCCTTCGTTGGGATTATTTATATCATGTTTTCCCACAGCGACAGAAAAAAGCGCATCGGGACCGTCCTTGTCGCGTTTGCCATCCTCATGTACGGGATGGAGCTTATGAAAGACTCAATGGCTCCGCTGAGCGAAATGCAGGGCTTCTCGGCCGTACTTACGGCGTTCAAAAATCCGGTGATCGCGCTGCTCGCCGCGGCGGTTTTTACCGGGATCATACAAAGCTCCGCAGCCTCGATAGGCATACTTCAGGCGCTGTCGGCCGGAGGGGGCATAACCTGCGCCATGGCCATACCGATTGTTATGGGCCAGAACATCGGCACCTGCGCCACTGCGCTGATATCCTGTATCGGTACCGACAGAAAAGCGCAGCGCGTCGCCGTGATCAATCTGCTCATTACGGTATCCGGGTCCGTTATTCTGCTTTGCGTTTTCAGCCTGCTTAACGCGATATTCAGGTTTGCCTTTGCCGCTCTGCCGGTCAACGCCGTGAGCATCGCGCTGATACACACCACGTTCAACGTCCTGACGGCAGCCATTCTGATGCCTATGCGCAGACTCCTGATCAAAGCAAGCGAAAAGATCATGCCGGACAAGCCCGACAGCTCCGAGAAGCTTTTCGTGTCCCTGGACGAGCGCCTCATCAACACGCCGGTGGTAGCCGTTTCCGAATGCGGCCGCATGGTAGATAAAATGGCCGGACTTGCTCACGATACCGCTGAAAAGGCGATCGGTCTTATTTTCGAATTCGATGAAAAAGCCATTGATGAGATCAATAAGGTCGAAGACCTTATCGATATGTATGAAGACAGGCTCGGCAGCTTTCTTGTGAAGCTGTCGTCCAAGGGGCTGTCAGCGGGCAACAGTCTTGCCGTGGGCAAAATGCTTCATGCAATAGGCGATTTTGAGCGTTTGAGCGATCATGCAGTCAATCTTACGGAAAACGCCCGGGAACTGCACGACAAGCAGATAAGCTTCTCCGAGGAAGGCACGCGCGAAGTAAAAAGCCTTTCTCAGGCGCTTAACGAAATACTCGATCTTGCCATAAACTCGATAATAAACGACGACGCGGAGCTTGCATCCAGAGTAGAACCTCTGGAAGAAGTTATCGATTATCTCATCACCAAGGTCAAGGGTCTGCATGTCAAGCGTCTTCAAAGCGGGAAATGCACCATAGAAATGGGCTTCGTTCTCTCCGATATCCTTACGAATTTTGAACGTATCTCGGATCACTGCTCCAACATCGCAGTGGCAGTCATAGAGGCAAAGCACGATCATCTTGACGCGCATGAATACCTGAATGAAATAAAATCGGTAAACAATGAGCATTTCCGCAGATGCTTTGACGAATACATGGAGCGCTACGATATACCCGACTGACAAAGAACGGCCCGCGGCGACTGCGCCGCGGGCCGAAAAAGTTCAGAAGCATTCGTTTATGAATTTGTCGAGCGCGTTAAAATACCTGTTTCCCTCCGTCAGGGCACAGCCTGCGTGCATGGCCGTTTCCGACGAAAAGAAAACGTGTTTCGAAGCGCAGGCCTTATCGTTTTCCTCGGACATAAAGTAGGGGACGATGCTGTCCGGCTTGCCGTGTGCGAGAAAAACCGGAATTTTGGTATTTTCCTCCAGGAGCTTCCGCGTATCGTAAGCCGAGGGAGTAAAGTGAGCAAATATCTGACAGTACAGTCCCACCAGCTGCAGCAGCGGGAACAGATACATGTGATATTTGTTCTTCATATACCATTTTATGATGTTTTTCGGCCCGGTAAACCCGCAGTCCGCCACAATGCACCTGACGTTATCGGGCAGACCTCTTTTCAAAGACAGCAAAACGGTGGAAGCGCCCATGGAAACTCCGCCAAGCAGTATCTGCGTATCGCTTCCGGCAAGGCGCAGCGCTTCGTTGATCCACAAACGGCAGTCGTCGGATTCGAGAGCGCCGAAAGTGCAGTATTTTCCTTCGCTCCTGCCGTGCGAGCGCTGATCCGGCATAAGTATGTTGAAGCCCTTATCCCTGTAACGTTTTAAGGAAAGGCTGAAATCATTGTGCCCCATGGAATGATATCCGTGAAAAAGCAGAGCCGTTTTTTCGGCGTTTGCCTTCGGGAGCCAGCGGCCCCGGAGCGTCAGCCCGTCGGAGCTTTTTATTTCCACGTCCTGCCATTTCTGTTTTTCGATCCAGCGTATGCCTTCGCTTATTTCTTTTTCATACATGAACCAATCGCTGGAGAGAAGCTGCTGCCTGTCGGACATATCCATTTCCCGGGCGCGTCCGAAGATATAACGGAAAGCGAAAAAGGATATGAGAAATACGGCTGCGGCCAACGAGCCGACCAGGATATATAACCACATAAAACGATTCCTCCCGGCTCATTTTACAATCTTGAGCTTTTGTTTTCAAGTATCCGCAGAAAAATGAAGAAATACGACGCTGTCCGGCATCGGGGAAAGGAGCGAGCGAATGGACGTCCGTGTAAACGATACGCTTGAAATGAAAAAGAAGCACCCGTGCGGCTCAAACAGCTGGACGGTCCTACGGGTAGGCATGGATTTCCGCATCAGATGCTCGGGATGCGGACATGAGCTGCTTTTGCCTCGCGCAAAGGTCGAAAAAGGGATAAAAAAAGTCATTCGTCCGGAATAGAGTTCGACAAACAAGCTTACCCTCATGCCTGTACAATCCGGGCATGAGGGTGCTTTATATAGACAGCCTTTTCCTGTTCGAATTTGCCGCGGATCTTACCATGCTGTGGGCAAGCGGAAAACTGTGCGGGAAAAACAGAAAGAAACTCAGGCTTGCCGCAGCGGCGCTGATAGGCGCGTCATATTCCGTCGCGGCGGTATTTGCTCAATTCGTTACGGCCATGCCGATCAAGCTGTGTATATCCGCGCTGATGCTTCTGACGGCCTACGGGCGGGAAAGGGGACTATGGCGTCTTGCGGGAGCGTACTTCGCCATGAATGCTCTCTTCGCGGGATTGACGCTTGCGCTCGGTATACATACAGTGAGAGCGCTTCTGCTTTCGCTCGCTTTCAGCGCCGGCGTCTGCGCGATACCCTTTCGGTTTGCCGGACGCAGGGAGCGGGCAGAGCTCGTGATCCGGTCGCAGTACGGGGAGGTGAGTCTTACAGCTTTCATTGACAGCGGAAACAAGCTCAGAGAACCGATATCCGGAGGCCATGTGATCATTGCGGGGAAAGAAAGGCTCGTCCCGCTCCTTCCTCCGCAGGCGCAAAATGTCCTGCGCTCGGCCGGAGATCGCGGCGCGGCGGATATGCTGCCGGAATTGGGAGCGGGATACCGTCTGGTGCCCTACCGTACCGTAGACGGCAAGGGCGGGCTCCTGCTTGCGTTCAGACCCGGCGGGGTATATATCGACGGAAAAAAGAAGGAGGGAATATGGGCGGCCATGTCGCCTGCCGAGATAAGCATGTGCGGCTGCGACGCTCTTATAGGCGAGGAATGAAAATGCGTATTTTGAACATGCTGCGAAAGCTGCTTTACGGAGAGATAATGTATGTCGGCGGAAGCGATAATCTCCCGCCCCCCATGAGCCGCCAGGAAGAGGCGGAATGCATACTCGAGCTTAGCCGCGGAAGCGAAAGCGCGAGAAACAGACTGATCGAACATAATCTCAGGCTTGTGGTGTATATAGCGAAAAAATTCGAAAATACCGGGATAAATATCGAAGATCTGGTTTCGATAGGCGCTATCGGGCTTATAAAAGCGATCAATACATATGATCCGGAGAAAAACATCAAGCTTGCCACTTACGCCTCCCGCTGCATAGAGAACGAAATACTCATGCATTTGAGAAAAACCGCTTCTCAGAAAAGCGAGATCAGTCTTGACGAACCGCTCAATACCGACTGGGACGGCAACGAGCTTCTTCTCGGCGAGGTGCTGGGCACCGAAGCGGATTCGATCATCAGGCCGCTGGAGGACGACACCGACAGAATGCTGCTTCATCGCGCGATAGGCCGTTTGTCCGACAGGGAAAAAAAGATCATTAAACTGCGCTTCGGACTCGGCGGAGTACGGGAACAGACTCAAAAGGAGGTCGCCGATATGATGGGGATATCACAGTCATACATCTCGCGGCTTGAAAAGCGCATAATCAAAAGGCTTAAATGGGATATCCTCAAAGAGATCGGATGACAAAAAAAGCTTTATTGTAAAATCCGTTTTTTTTTGGTAAGCTTTTCAAAAAAAGTCGGAGCCTTTCCTGATGAATAAAAGATCCCTGTACTGCTCTGTTTATACTGCGCTCATGGCGTCGGTCTATCTGCTGTTTTTCTGGACGCGGGGGTACAGCGCCATAACCCTGCCGAAGTATGTCCTGTTCTGCATACTTACGGGAGCTTTCATCGCAGTAATGTGCTTTTCCGGGGGAATACCCGGACGGCTTACGCTTACGGAAGCGCTTGTCGTATCATATTGGCTGTTCTCGCTCATTTCGGCTCTGCTTTCGCCCTGGAAAGAAGACGCTTTTGCCGGCGGAAGCCGATATGAGGGCGTTTTGACCATCGGTATGTATGCCGCGGTTTTCCTTATGATCTCGCGCAATGCCTCGCCGGGCAGAGCCGAGGCTGCGGCCGCGGCGATCTCCGTCGGTATTTTCTGCGTACTGTGTTTCATTCAGCTCAGAGGAGCAAATCCTTTCGGGCTGTATCCCGACGGTCTGAACTGGTATGACGGCGGCAAAGCCTATTCGGGTCAGTATATAGGCACCGTAGGCAACGCGGGCTTTGCCGCGGCGCTGCTCTGCATGTCGGCGGCGTTCTTCGCCGTTCTTGCGCTGCGATCCGGAAAATATGCATATCTCATACCTGCGGTCATGTCCGCAGCCGTCCTCATTCCGATGGGCGTCGACGCCGGGTACGCCGGGCTCTTCGTCGGCGGACTGCTGTGCCTGCACGCCGTATTTCCCGCGCACAGGCGCCTTATGCTTGCCTCCGCGGCTGTCATATTGCTTGCTGCCGCTGCGCTTATCTGGTTTTTCGATCCCGGCGGTACTCTCGGACAGGCGCATGAGCTTCTGCACGGCAGAGCCGAGGACAGCTTCGGAAGCGGCAGGATATTCATTTGGCGCAACGTCATTCCTCTCATAAAAGAGCGTCCGCTGTTCGGCGGCGGTCCCGATACCCTTTCGCGTCGGATGACTGTTTATTTCAGCAGGGGAGACGTAGTGCGCAGTATCGACGCCGCTCACAACGAGTATCTGAACATTCTCGCAAACCAGGGGATATTCGCCCTGCTGTCTTACCTTGCGGCGATAATATCCGCGCTTGTGAATTGGTATAAGAACAAAAGTACGGCAGCCGCCGCTGCCGGCGCCGCCGTACTGTGCTACTGTATTCAGGCATTTTTCGGGATTTCGATGTTCATAGTTACGATATACTTTTGGATAGCTCTTGCGTATCTCGAAAGAGAAAACCGTTCAGCGGGCCTCAGTAAGCCGCTCTTTGAGCCTGAGGACAAGCGCGTCTGATACTCCGCAGGCCGGGACGTATCCGACGACTCCTCCGTATTCCGCGCGAAGCGAGCAGGAAGTCCTTCCGCAGTCTCGGGATCTGCGCGGTAAAATCCGCCGGAAAAAGCCAAAGACATAAGATGATTTCTTCCGCTTAAAAAAGCAAAGCGTACCGCGCCATTAAATATTGACTTTTCGTTAAGGCACGAATAAAATTATAGAATAAACGAAAAGAGAAAGGGCGTGAGTAAATGGACGCTGACAGTAGTAGCGGCACAGGCAAAGGCCGAAGTATGCCGCTTTCCGGCTCGAGGGCGTCCGTTGATCAGTCTGCCCTTTGACGGCCTTCGCCCCGGTGTCTGCTCCTGTCATTACAGGCGCGCTTCGGCGTGCCCAGAATGAATTTGAAACGGAGAAAGACAATGGCGGAAAAAGAAAATTCCTCGCTCGGAAAAACCATCGAGGCGCTTGCGGAGAACAAGCGTTACGGAAGCCTTAAAGATATTTTCATTACCATGAATCCCGCCGATATCGCGGCAATATTCGAAGAGCTTCCGGAAAAGATCCAGCCGCTTCTTTTCAGACTCCTCCCGAAGGAGCTGGCGGCGGATACCTTTGTTGAAATGGAACCCGAGACCCAGGAGCTGCTCATACGCGGCTTCTCCGACTCGGAGCTCAAGGCGGTCATAGACGAGCTGTTCGTGGACGACGCTGTCGATATCGTGGAAGAGATGCCCGCGATAGTCGTGAAACGTATCCTCAAACAGGCGGATCCGGAAATGCGCAGGATGATAAACGACATCCTCAACTATCCCGAGGACTCCGCCGGCAGCATCATGACCACCGAGTATGTGGACCTGCATCCGTCGATGACGGTGCTCGACGCGGTGCGCCACATCAAGAAAACAGGCGTTGACAAGGAGACCATAAACACCTGTTACGTTACCGACAGCAAACGCTGTCTTGTCGGAATAGTATCCATACGCATGCTTATACTCGCCGACGACGAGCGCACCGTGGGAGATATCATGGAAAGCCATGTGATCTCCGTTATCACGACCGAGGACAAGGAGTCCGTCGCGCAGATGTTTGTAAAATACGCTTTTACCGCGCTGCCGGTCGTAGATAACGAGGGGCGTCTTGTGGGCATCGTGACCGCGGACGACGCCATCGACGTCCTCGTTGACGAGGCTACCGAGGATATAGAAAAGATGGCGGCCATCACGCCGTCGGACAGGCCTTATCTGAAAACGTCCGTGATCTCGATTTACGCGAACCGCATCCCCTGGCTCCTTCTGCTGATGATATCCGCCACGTTTACATGCATGATACTGACGCATTTTGAGGATTCGCTTGCGGCTCTTGTCGTGCTTACGGCGTATATACCGATGCTGATGGATACCGGGGGCAACTCGGGCAGCCAGGCGTCGGTCACGATCATTCGCGCCCTTTCGCTCAATGAGCTTGATTTCAAGGACATATTCCGCGTCATATGGAAAGAGATCCGGGTTTCCGTCATGTGTGCGCTCACGCTCGGGGCGGTCAATTTCGTAAAACTGATGTTTTTTGACAAGGTCGGTTTTCCGGTTGCGGCGGTCATCTGTCTGACTCTCGCAGCTACCGTTCTCGTGGCCAAGATGGTCGGCTGTTCGCTCCCCATGCTTGCCAAAAGAGCGGGATTTGACCCGGCCGTGTGCGCAAGTCCGTTCATTACCACGATAGTAGACGCTTTGTCGCTGCTGATATACCTCAGCGTAGCAAGACAGATACTCGGAATATAGCAGATACGGGACGCAAAAGCGTCCCGTATCTTGTGGTTTCCCGCTCAATCGAGACGGCTGAAGACGCCGTATTTTGGACATTCCACTGTTGACAGTATCCGAATTCAGATGATATCATATTGTATGATTTTTTCAGATCGACGCTTTCTTTAATCCGGTACTGAGATGCCTGCAAGAGCGTACGTGAGGCGGTGTTTTCCGCGTCATCGCATCGACCCTGCACGGCGCTGCGGGGCCGTATTTATTTAAGGAGGTACCGCCATGAAAAAAGCCGCGGTCATCATGGGCAGCGACAGCGACCTGCCCGCAGTTGAAAAAACGATAAACACTTTAAAAGAATTCGGGATACCGACGCAGGTTCACGTCTATTCAGCTCACAGGACGCCCGACGAAGCGAGAGAATTCGCTCTCGCCGCGGCTGACAACGGCTTCGGGGTGATCATCGCGGCCGCCGGAATGGCCGCTCACCTTGCCGGAGCGATGGCCGCAAACACCATCCTGCCGGTAATAGGCATACCGCTGAGCTCCTCCGTGCTTGACGGGACCGACGCGCTGCTGTCCACAGTCATGATGCCTCCGGGCGTACCGGTAGCCTCGGTCGGAATTAACGGCGCGGTGAACGCCGCGGTCCTTGCCGCCCAGATACTTGCTCTGGACGATCCGGAGCTGACCGGGCGGCTCAAAGAGTATAAAGCGTCCGCGGCGGCCAGGGTAAGGGCGAAGAATGCCGCGATAGAAGAAAAATACAACGCATGACGGGAGAATAAGGATATGCATAATTCACGTTCCGACAGTTATGCGGCCGCCGGAGTAGACATTACAGCCGGATACAGGGCCGTGGAACTAATCAAAGGTCATATTGCCAGGACAATGACCGAGGGCGCGGGAGGAATAGGCGGCTTCGGAGGATTATTCGAGCTTGATGTAAAGGGCATGGAGCATCCCGTGCTTGTCAGCGGCACCGACGGCGTCGGTACCAAGCTGAAGCTCGCTTTTCTGCAGGACAGGCATGACACCGTCGGTATAGACTGCGTTGCCATGTGCGTGAACGATATTATCTGCTGCGGCGCAAAGCCGCTGTTTTTTCTTGACTACATAGCCTGCGGGAAAAACGTGCCGGAAAAGATAGCTTCCATCGTTTCGGGCGTTGCCGAAGGCTGCGTGCAGAGCGGAGCTGCGCTTATCGGCGGCGAAACGGCGGAAATGCCGGGCTTTTATCCCTCCGACGAATACGATCTTGCCGGGTTTGCGGTAGGCGTCGTGGACAAGAGCCGGATACTTGACAAGACCGCTCTTAAAAAGGGAGACGTCATGATCGCCCTCCCGTCCTCCGGAGTACATTCCAACGGCTTTTCACTCGTCAGAAAAGTGTTCGGGGAAGAGCGGCTGCGCGGAGAGCTCGGCGCGAGACTGCTTACGCCGACGAAGATATACGTCAGGCCCGTGCTTTCACTGCTCGAAAAAATAAAAGTAAAATCCATTGCCCATATAACCGGGGGCGGATTTTACGAAAACATTCCCCGCGCTCTCCCGGATGGCGCGGGCGTGAAGATAGCAAAAGCCGATATAAGAATTCCCGAGATATTCGATATCATCGCATCCGAAGGCGGGATACCCGAAAGGGACATGTTCAACACCTTCAATATGGGCGTGGGCATGTGCGTCACCTGCGCGCCCGGGGACGCCGACGAAGCGGTGCGTATACTGTGTGACGCCGGCGAAAGCGCCTATATACTCGGCGAAATAAGCGGCAGCGGGGAAGTGGAGATATGCTGAAGGTCAGGACCGCGGTCCTTGTTTCCGGAGGCGGGACCAACCTGCAGGCCTTGATCGATGCATCCGGGCGCGGCGAGCTGCCCGACGCCGAGCTTGCGCTCGTGGTTTCGAACCGAAAAAGCGCTTTTGCGCTCGAAAGGGCGGAAAAGGCAGGCATACGCGCCGAATATATCGGCAAAGACGGCTTTGAACAAAAGCTCGGGGCCTTATTGGATGAATGCGGCATAGAGCTCATCGTTCTTGCGGGTTTTTTGAAGATACTCAGCGCCGATTTCACCGAAAAAAGGCCCGGACGGATCATAAACATCCATCCTTCGCTGATACCGTCTTTCTGCGGAGAAGGATATTACGGCCTTCGCGTTCATGAAGAAGCTCTGAAATACGGAGTAAAGGTCACCGGAGCCACAGTGCATTATGTCAACCACATTCCCGACGGCGGCAGGATCATTTATCAGAAGGCCGTCGACGTGCTCGAGGGCGACACGCCCGAGCTCCTTCAGCGCAGAGTAATGGAGCAGGCCGAATGGATATTGCTGCCCGAGGCAGTGGAAAAAGTTGCAAAGGAGATCCGCTATGGAAAATCTTGTTGAGACTCTGAAAAACAATTCATACCCCGGAAGAGGGATAGTCATAGGAAAAAAGAACCCCTCGCATATTCGTATCCTGTATTTCATAATGGGCCGCAGCGTAAACAGCAGAAACCGCATCTTCTCATATACGGGAGACGGGATACGCACCGAGGCGTTCGATCCTTCCAAGCTCAGCGATCCCAGTCTGATAATCTATCATCCGGTGCGTTTTTACAACGAATATATCATAGTGACCAACGGCGATCAGACCGATACGATACGCGACTATCTCGCTGATGGCCGTACCTTCAGCGACGCGCTCGACACCCGTCAGTTCGAGCCCGATCCCCCGAACTTTACGCCCCGCATCTCCGGGCTCATATATCCCGACCTGAGCTTTGAAATGTCGATCCTGCGCAGCTTCAATAACGGGGCGCAATGCAAGCGTATGTACTGGCACTTCGAGGACGCCTACGACGGTTCGGCGTATTTCATAAGCACCTACAAGCACGACGGGAACCCGCTTCCTTCCTTTGACACCCCTCCGAGAGACGTCGCTCTTCCCGATGCGGACGAGCTGTGGCAGGCGCTTGACAAGGACAACAAGGTATCTCTCTATGCTCTGGACGTGATCGTCGAAGGCAGCAAAAGAACGATGATACAGAAGATATATAACGTCAACAAAGGCGATTGAGAAACGGAGAGGGAAAATGACTGAATTTGAACTTAAATACGGCTGCAACCCCAATCAGAAGCCGGCTCAGATCTATATGGCCGACGGAAGCGAGCTGCCTATCGAAATACTCTGCGGCAGACCGGGCTATATCAACTTTCTTGACGCCTTCAACAGCTGGCAGCTCGTAAAGGAGCTTAAGGCCGCGCTCAATTCGCCCTGCGCGGCGTCGTTCAAGCACGTCAGCCCCACCTCCGCCGCGACGGGCGAAAAGCTCTCCGACAGGCTTAAACGGGCTTGCTTCGTCGACGATATAGACGGCCTTGACGATTCGCCGCTCGCGTGCGCGTACGCAAGAGCGAGGGGCACCGACAGGATGTCCTCTTTCGGCGACTGGATCGCTCTTTCGGATCCCTGCGACGAGATCACCGCGCTGATAATCAAAAGGGAAGTGTCCGACGGCGTCATCGCTCCAGGCTTTTCCGAGGCGGCGCTTAAAATACTCAGGCAGAAGAAAAAGGGAAATTACAACATCGTAAAGATCGACCCGGAATACGTTCCGGCCGAAACGGAAACAAAACAGGTCTTCGGCGTGACCTTCCGTCAGGGCCGCAACAACTTCGTTATAAACGAGGAGCTTCTGAAGAATATCGTCACGAAAAACAAAACGCTCCCGCCGGAGGCGGTACGGGACCTCATAATATCGCTTATCACGCTCAAATATACGCAGTCCAACTCCGTTTGCTACGCCTACGGCGGGCAGGCGATAGGCGTAGGAGCCGGTCAGCAGTCCCGCATACACTGCACGCGTCTCGCCGGGGAAAAAGCCGATAAGTGGCTTCTGCGGCAGACCGACAGGATACTTGATCTCAGCTTCTCAGCCGATATGGGACGGGCGGACAGAGACAATTATATCGACGTTTATATCGACGATATGGACAAAGCGGAAAAGCGCGAGCTGCTTAAGGATATAAGCGGAGTTTCCCTCGGAAGCGACGCGTTTTTCCCTTTCAGCGACAATATCGAAAGAGCCCGTCAGAGCGGCGTGAGCTATGTGGCTGAGCCCGGCGGTTCGGTGCGCGACGACGCGGTAATAGAGACCTGCGACAAGTACGGAATGGTGATGGCGTTTACGGGCATGCGCCTTTTCCATCACTGATACTGCATCTTTTTTGCTGTCTGACGGAGGTATTGTATGAAAGTTATGGTAATAGGCGGCGGGGGCAGGGAGCACGCAATAATCAAAGCCCTTAAGAAAAGTCCGGCCGTTGATGAAATATACGCGCTTCCCGGGAACGGAGGCATTGCCGCGGACGCGCGGTGCGTTGATATTGCCGCGAAGGATATCGACTCCGCCGTTCGTTTCGCGCAGGAAAACAAAATAGATTACGCCGTGGTCGCCCCGGACGATCCGCTGGTGCTCGGCGCTGTGGACGCGCTGACCGCTGCCGGCGTACCCTGCTTCGGCCCCGACAAAAAAGCCGCCGTGATAGAGGGAAGCAAGGTGTTTTCCAAAGCTCTGATGAAAAAATACGGTATCCCCACGGCGGCATACGAAAGCTTTTCGGATATGGAAAAGGCTCTTGATTACGTGCGCGGCAGGACGCCGCCGATAGTCGTCAAGGCGGACGGACTCGCTCTCGGAAAAGGCGTCGTCATAGCCGAGAGTACCGAGGAAGCCGAAAAAGCCGTGAGAGAAATGATGCAGGACAGAAAATTCGGCGACAGCGGACTCAATGTGGTAATAGAAGAATTCCTGACCGGTCCCGAAGTCTCGGTACTCGCATTTACCGACGGGAAGACGATAGCCCCCATGGTATCGTCCATGGATCATAAGCGCGCGCACGACGGCGACGAGGGACTCAATACCGGAGGCATGGGTACGATAGCGCCCAACCCGTATTATACGCCTCAGATCGCCGAGCGCTGCATGAAAGAGATCTTCGTGCCTACGATGAATGCCATGAACGCGGAGGGACGCACCTTCAAGGGCTGCCTGTATTTCGGGCTGATGCTCACGCCCTCCGGCCCCAGGGTCATAGAATACAACTGCCGTTTCGGCGACCCCGAAACGCAGGTCGTTCTCCCGCTCCTTCAGAGCGATCTGTTCGAGATAATGCGCGCAGTGACCGAAGAGAGGCTTGCCGAGGTGCCTGTGCGCTTCGGCGACGGAGCGGCATGCTGCGTTATCATGGCCTCAGACGGTTACCCTGCCTCCTATAAAAAGGGCTTCGAGATCACGGTGCCCGATGGGCTTGACAGCGAGGTTTACGTCGCCGGGGCCGTATTGAACGGCGAGGGAAAAATGATGACCTCCGGCGGAAGGGTACTCGGCGTTTCGGCTGTGGCGGCAACACTCTCCGAGGCTATCGGGAAAGCCTACGCTGACGTTGAAAAAATAAGCTTTGAAAACGCATATTACCGCCACGATATAGGAAAACGCGCTCTCGAGGCGCCGGGGTGCTGAGATATGGTATACAGAGTATATGTTGAAAAAAGGCCGGAGCTTGCTTCGGAGGCCGAGGCGCTTAAAAACGATATCCGCAGCTTTCTCGGTATCAGATCGCTTGAACGGCTGCGTATCGTAAACCGCTATGACGCCGAGGGCATCGGCAGAGAGCTGTTTGATACGGCGGTACGGACCGTGTTTTCCGAGCCGCAGAGCGACGAGGTATATTACGACCTCTCGTCTCTTGAGACGGCGCATATTATCGCCGTCGAATTTCTGCCGGGGCAGTTTGATCAGAGAGCGGATTCCGCCGCGCAGTGCATCCAGATCATTTCGAGGCAGGACAGGCCGAATATCAAGACCGCAAAGCTCTACGCCCTTTACGGAGACCTCTCCGAAGAGGACCTCGGCAGGATAGAAAAATATCTTATAAACCCCGTCGAATCGCGCAGGGCTTCGCTCGACGCGTTCGATACGCTGATCTCGGATTATCCGATACCGGATAAGGTGCGGACGCTTGAGGGCTTTCGCGAAATGGACGAGTCGGCAATGGACAAGACCATTTCGGATTTTTCCCTTGCCATGGACCGGGAGGACCTGCGCGTATGCCGCGATTATTTCATTGACGAAGGCCGCGATCCGACCGTAACGGAGCTTAAAATGCTCGATACATACTGGTCCGATCATTGCCGTCATACCACGTTCAATACGACGATCGACAGCGTTGAGTTTTCTGACGAGCTTTTGAAGGACGCGTATAACGATTATCTCGCGGTAAGAGAAAAGCTCGGCCGTACGAAGCCCCAATGCCTGATGGACATCGGCACGATAGCCGCAAAGCTTCTGAGAAGCGACGGACGCCTCAGAGGACTTGACGAATCGGATGAAATAAACGCCTGTACGGTCAAAATAAAGGCGGACGTTGACGGCAGAGAAGAGGACTGGCTGCTGCTTTTCAAAAACGAGACCCACAATCATCCCACCGAGATAGAGCCCTTCGGCGGAGCGGCCACGTGCATCGGCGGCGCGATACGCGACCCGCTCAGCGGGCGGAGCTATGTATACGCAGCAATGCGCATTACGGGCGCGGCGGATCCCCTCAGACCCGTTTCCGAGACTCTTCCCGGCAAGCTGCCTCAGCGGAAAATAGTTACGACAGCAGCCGCGGGATACAGCTCATACGGCAATCAGATAGGCCTCGCCACCGGACTCGTCGACGAGCTGTATCATGACGGCTACGCCGCCAAGCGCATGGAGATCGGCGCCGTACTCGGTGCCGTACCGGCCGAAAACGTAAGGCGCGAAACTCCCGCGGCGGGGGACGTCGTCATCCTGCTCGGAGGACGGACCGGACGCGACGGGATCGGAGGCGCGACCGGCTCCTCAAAATCGCATACGCTCTCTTCGCTTGAACAGTGCGGCGCGGAGGTCCAAAAGGGCAATGCTCCCGAGGAAAGAAAGCTTCAGCGTCTTTTCCGCAATAAAGAAGCGGCGCGAATGATAAAGCGCTGCAACGATTTCGGCGCGGGCGGCGTTTCGGTCGCGGTAGGGGAGCTTGCCGACGGCCTCAGGATAGATCTTGACAAGGTCACGAAAAAATATGAAGGGCTTGACGGCACCGAGCTTGCGATAAGCGAATCGCAGGAGCGCATGGCCGTAGTGGTCGCCCGCGAAGACGCCGAACGGTTTTGCCGCCTTGCGGACACGGAAAATCTGGAAGCGACGGTAATAGCTGAGGTCACCGAAGAGCCGAGGCTCGTTATGTATTGGCGGGGCGACAGGATCGTTGATATATCGAGAGCTTTTCTTGATACGAACGGCGCGGAGAAGCATATCGACGTACGGACCGACGCTCCCGTAAAATTCCGCAGAGAAACGGCGGAAGATTTCAAAAATGCCTATATCGGGCTTGCTTCGGATCTCAATGTATGTTCAAAAAGGGGGCTTTCCGAGCGCTTTGACTCCACCATAGGCGCGGGTACCGTACTGATGCCGTTCGGAGGCAAAAATCAGCTTACTCCCATTCAGACTATGGTGCATAAGCTCCCGGTCGAACAGGGACATACCGATACCTGCTCCTTTATGTCCTGGGGATACAATCCTTACATATCCGAAAAAAGCCCGTATCACGGCGCCTATCTTGCGGTGGTGGAATCGGTCTCAAAGCTTGCCGCGGCGGGTGCGGTCATGGATAACGTATATCTTACATTCCAGGAGTATTTCGAAAAACTCGGCCGCGATCCCAAACGCTGGGGCAAGCCCTTTGCCGCGCTTCTCGGCGCTCTGAAAGCGCAGACGGAGCTCGGCGCCGCGGCAATAGGCGGAAAGGATTCCATGAGCGGGAGCTTTGAGGAGCTTGACGTACCGCCGACGCTCGTTTCTTTCGCGGTATCGGTAGGAAAGGCCGAAAGGACTCTTTCGCCCGAATTCAAGAGAGGCGGAAGCGCGGTAGTGTGGCTGCGTCCCGAATATGACGAGTGGGGCATACCCGAAACCGCATCATATTTCAAAGTTCTCGATGATCTTAAAGAGCTCATCGACTCGGGACGCGTACTTTCCGCTTATACGCCCGCTTACGGCGGCGCGGCGGAAGCCGTGATGAAAATGTGCTTCGGCAACGGCTTCGGTTTTGATTACAGCACCGATATTTCCGTGCGGGAGCTTTTCGATTACAGCTACGGTTCCTTTATCGTTGAACTGAACGGCCCGGCTGATACGGGCACGGTGCTCGGCTTTACGACCGAGGACGCGGTTATATCGCGCGCGGATGATAAAATACCTCTGTCTGAGCTGCTTGAAGCATATGAAAGCAAGCTCGAGCCGGTATTTGCCTGCAATACGGATCAGTCCGGCGCCGCGGGAAATATACCGGAGCATAAAGCCTCCGAATGGCCGTCACCGCTTATTCGCTCCGCCGCTCCGAAGGTCCTGATCCCCGTTTTCCCGGGCACAAACTGCGAGGTCGACAGCGCCAAGGCCTTTGCCGACGCCGGCGCGGTTCCCGAGATATTCGTAATAAACAATCTCAGTGCGGCGTCTATCGCAGACTCGGTAAAAAGCTTTGCCCGCGCCTTGAACGATTCGCAGATGCTCTTTATTCCCGGCGGTTTCTCCGCGGGCGACGAGCCCGACGGTTCGGGCAAATTTATCGCCGCTTTCCTTCGCAGCGGAGAGGCGAGCGACGCGCTTGCGGAGCTGACAGAAAAAAGGATGGGACTCGTATGCGGGATATGCAACGGCTTCCAGGCTCTCATAAAGCTCGGCCTCGTGCCCTACGGCCGTATTATCGACGCCGACGAAAACTGCCCGACGCTTACTTTCAACAGCATCGGACGCCATCAGTCCCGTATGGTCAATACAAAAGTGGTTTCGAACAAATCCCCCTGGCTCATGAACGCGGACGTCGGCGGAGTTTATTCTGTGGCGATCTCCCACGGTGAGGGCAGATTTATCGCATCCGAAGAGCTCATTTCCGAGCTTGCGGCAAACGGGCAGATCGTGACCCGCTATGCCGATCTCAACGGCGAACCCTCCATGGACGTTCATTTCAATCCGAATAATTCGATGTACGCGATAGAAGGCATTTGCTCGCCCGACGGTCGGGTGATGGGGAAGATGGGGCATTGCGAACGTATCGGCCGCGATCTTTATAAAAACGTCGGCGGCAATTACGATATCGGCATGTTCCGTTCCGCAGTCGAATACTTCAAATAAAGACTCTGTATCCCGTATACGGAACAGATCCGAAAAATGACAGAGCGGCGCTGCAGCAATGCTGTAACGCCGCTCTGTCGGCAAAAAGAGCTTTTTAGTATTATCTTTCCGCCGTCACGGGGCGGGGAAATCATACCTTTGTATGTCCGCCTTACGGTCACCGGATGCCGAAATACTTATCGAAAAACCGCCGAAGGTATCGTCCTTCGGCGGTTTTCCGATTACTGCAAATAAAAAGGAGAATATAGAATGAAAGGAGAATGATCGTTTTAATCGTCGACTCCGGCCGCAGTCGCATCGGCGAATATCTTTTCGACCTCTGCGGAAGGCGCTTTGGTGACCAGCGCGGCAACGACGGAGGCAATGAGCCCGGCGACAAATCCGGGGAGGATCTCATAGACGTTCGTCTTCGGGGTAAGGAAGAGGAGCCAGACAATATCCACTGCCGCGCCCACGACTATGCCCGTAACGGCGCCCGCGTAGTTGAAGCGCTTCCAGAACAGGGAAAGAATGATCACGGGACCGAACGCGGCGCCGAAAAGCCCCCAGGCGTTTTCCACCATGGCCATTATGTCGCTTGCCCACTCGCTGCCGCTGGATGCGATGAAATATGCCACTACGGCAATGACCGCAACGACGATGCGGCCTATCCATCCCAGCTCCTTTGAGCTCGCCTTATCCTTGCGGATAAGGGGCTTGTACAGGTCGCTGGTAAAGGAAGAGGACGCAACGAGAAGCTGAGAATCCGCGGTACTCATTGCGGCGGCTATTATCGCGGCCAGAAGGATGCCCGCTATGAAACCGGGGAAAATATCCGTAACGGCGGCTATAAATACGGTCTTGCGCGCGTCGGGAAGAATAGCCTCGGCCATTGCCGTACCGCTGCCGAGGATATAAGTACGTCCGAGTATTGCCACGGCAGCCGCGGCTCCGAGCGAAAGAATGACCCATATGATGGCGACGACAGCCGATTTCTTCATCATCGAGGGCTTCTTTATTGCCATGAAGCGAACGAGAATGTGGGGCATTCCGAAATAACCGAGACCCCATGCCAGGCCGGTCACTATGTCGGTCCAGTCGGCGGTAAAGGGATTGGTGTTGAATTCGGTTATTCCGTCTCTGAACGCAGAGTAAAAGCTGCTGTCGAAATTGCCCTTTGCGGCCATAACGATGGGAACGAGCAGAAGGGCGGCAAGCATGAGCAGCCCCTGTATAAAGTCCGTCCAGCAAACTGCCTTAAAGCCGCCGAGGAAGGTATACACAAGAATGATGGCGGCAAAAATCAGAAGAGCTACCGTCTGATGTCCTTCGGCGAACCAGGGCACGACCGAGCAAAGCACGGTTTCGCCGGCCACGAAAGCCGAGGCGACATATATCGTAAAGCTGATCAGGAAGATCACCGCGCATACGATCTTCAGAGCGGGGCTTTTTGAAGCAAAACGGTTTGTAAGATACTGCGGGAGGGTGATGGCGTCGCCCGCCGCTTTGCTGAAACGGCGGAGCCTTTTTGCCACGATGAGCCAGTTGGCAATGGTACCCAGAGCAAGACCTATGCCTATCCAGATCTGCCCCATGCCGAAAGCGATAAGGCTTCCGGGAAAGCCCATCAAAAGCCAGCCGGACATATCCGAGGCCTGGGCGCTCATGGCGGTGACCCACGGTCCCATGGATCGTCCGCCGAGGAAATACTGCTTATCGTCGCTTCCCGAGGACCGTTTGAAGAAATGGAAGCCTATGATAAGCATGATCGCGAAATAGATCACAAACGCAATTAATTCGCCGATATTCATAAAAAAACCCTTTCTTTTATTGTATATTGCAGATTATAGCATTTCGGCTCGCCGAGGTCGCGGGAGATCGCGATCTTTTTATTGAAAAAAAGAGAAAAAAGCGCTATCATATAAAATGCTTTAATGAATTTTATGATTTCATGAGAAAATTTCATGAAAGGTGAAAAAAATGCCCATTTCAAAATATGAGGTTTTTGCAAAGGTAGTGGAGCTCGGAAGCCTTACTCTCGCGGCCGAGTCCCTTTCGTGCACCCAGTCCGCCGTAAGTCACTGCATCAGCACGCTTGAAAAGGAATGCGGTTTTTCCGTGCTTATCCGCAGCAGAGCGGGAGTGAAGCTTACGGAGGAGGGCGCCCGTCTTTTGCCGGCGGTGCGCCGGATACTCAGCGGTATGGAGCAGTTCAGTCAGATAAGCGCAGCCGTTCGGGGGCTCGACGCCGGAAGAGTCAGAGTGGGAGCTTTTACGAGCGTTGCGGTGCATTGGCTGCCGGGCGTTATAAAGAGATTTCAGCGTGATTATCCCGACGTGGATCTCAAGCTGCTCAACGGAGACTACCATGACGTAGAACAGTGGCTTGATGAGGGCAGCGTGGATATAGGCTTTGTCAGCATGCCCATTCACCTCAAATGCGAGTGCATCCCTTTGATGACGGACCGCCTGCTCGCGATACTGCCCATTGATCACAAGTACGCGGGCTATCCGAAATTTCCGCTGTCCCTATGCGCGGACGAGCCGTTCATCAGCCTTTTGGAAAGCTCCGACCACGACGCGCGAAGGGCGCTTGAAGCCGCCGGAGTAAAGCCAAATATCAGGTTTTCCACAAAGGACGATTATGCTATAATAGCAATGGTGGAACAGGGACTCGGAATCAGCATAATGCCTGAGCTGCTTCTCAAAGGCCGGCATGACAATATTCGCGTTTCCGAGCTTGTGCCCGAGGCGAAGAGGACCATAGGCATGGCCGTGACGCGCTCGGGGAACGCCGCGCCTGCCGTAAGGCGGTTCGCCGATTACGTTGTTAAATGGGTAACTTCCGGCGAGGACGGGCAATAATTGTTCGGGAGAGTTATAATGGAAAGAAAAATAAAGACGGGAATAATAGGTCTCGGAAACATGGGCTCCGGTCATGCGCGCAATATCCTTGCGGGCCTCTGTCCCGAGATAGAGCTGACCGCTGCCGCGGACGTAAGGCCGCAGCGGCTTGAAAAAGCGAAAAGCGAATACCCGGAGAGCGTGAAGCTGTTTTCGGACGCCGAAGCCATGCTCGCGAGCGGTCTTGTCGAGGCCTGCATCGTTGCCGTACCGCACTACGATCACCCGGCTTACGCGGCGGCATGCCTCAGGCGCGGAATTCACGTAATGGTCGAAAAGCCCATTTGCGTATATACGGCCCAGGCCCGCGAAATGCTTGACGCGGCGAAGAAGAGCGGCGCGGTCTTCGGCGTGATGTTCAATCAGCGCACAAATCCCATGTACAGGGAAATGAGAAGAATGGTACAAAGCGGTGACTACGGGCGCATAAGACGAAGCAACTGGATAATTACGGACTGGTACCGCCCGCGCGCCTACTATGATTCCGGAGACTGGCGCGCCACCTGGGCGGGAGACGGGGGCGGCGTACTGCTTAATCAGTGTCCTCATCAGCTCGATCTTTGGCAGTGGATCTGCGGCATGCCCGTAAGGGTAGACGCGCACATACATTGCGGAAAATGGCACGATATCGAGACCGAGGACGACGTTACCGCGTACGTGGAATACCCCGACGGCGGCACGGGAGTGTTCATCGCCTCAACGGGAGACGATCCCGGCACGAACCGTTTTGAGATAACACTGGACAGGGGAAAGCTTCTTGCCGAAAACGGAAAGCTTACGTTTTGGGAGCTGCCGGAACCCGAGCCCGTTTTTTCCGCAAAGGCACAGGGCGCCTTTTCCCGTCAGACTCCCACGGTCCGCGAGATCGGGCTGAACGGCGACAATCCCCAGCACGTCGGCGTGCTGAACGCTTTTGCCGCTCACATACTCAGAGGCGAGCCCATGACCGCCGAAGGGGAAGAAGGCCTGAACAGCCTCATGATATCCAACGCCATATACCTTTCCTCGTGGCTCGGACGAAGCGTGGAGCTTCCCATAGACGAGGAGCTGTATTATGAGGAACTGAAAAAACGCATAAAAACGTCAAGATACGTGAAGAAGCAATAAAATCGCCGCCGGTCATATATAAACGACCGGCGGCGATTCACTGCGAAAAAATCATGCGTTTTTGCCTCGCTTTTCGAGCAGGGTGATCAATAATACCGCAGCTCCTATGACAAGGGCGGATATCGCGGTAAAGCGGTAACGGAATACGGTCGAGCCGCTGCGTATGGCGTTGGTTATATTCGTAACTATAAGGGGACTGAGGAAGCCGCCCGCGCTCGGCGCTATGCTCGAAATAATGAACGATGTTATCGAAGAATTGCCCGGGTCGGAATACCGGGAAACTCCGTAGGTGGCAAACGGCATGAAAAGGCTCATGCTGCCGCCGCAGACAAACATCGAAAGCATGGCAAGAGGAAGAGAAGAGGCGCAGAAGCTCAAAAGAAGCATGCCGACAAAGAGAAGCAGGCACGCGAGCGCCATGATGTTGTCCCTGAGCTTCGCTGACAGCTTCGGAAAAACGAAGCCCATGACCGCTCCGCCGGCCATCTGCACCGAGGAACATATGCCGGCGTACTTGGAGTAGTTTTCAAAATGACCGCTGAGATGCGTGGATATATTCGCGCCGCAGGATGAATAAATTATCATGAAAAGCATCGTGAGCGCGGCATAATAAAAAACCTTGCCCTTGATCCCGGTATGCTTTACGCCGTCCTTCGGAGCGGGCGTTTTGTATGAGGGAAGCGTAAAGGCGCATAAGACCGCGAACAAAATGCCTACGGAGAAAACGAGATATCCGCCGTACCACATATACCCGGCAAGAAGACCGCCCGCAAGCGACATGAGTATACCGCCGAGATTGATGAAGGAGGTCTGATATCCCGCCATTCCCCGGCGTTCTTCGTCGCCGAAATTATCGAACATCAGCCCGAAGGAATTCGTTACGAACGCGCCGGAGGCGCAGCCTGTGAGCACGGAAAGGCACCAAACGGAAGAGTAGCTTTTATGACACAGCACGGCGAACAGAGCTGTCAGGCCGTAAAAGCACTGGCCGATGATAACGGCTCTCTTTTTCGTCGTCAGCCCCCTGTTTATCAGGATCATCAGCAGCAGAGCGACGCCGATCTGCACAAAATTTATGGTCGATATTGCGGTCTGAACAGAAGCGAGGGGCCTTGAAAAATGCTCGCTTATCTGCTGCGTCGCCGGAGACAGGGCAAGCGTGGGCATATTAATGACGGAAATAAGGAGGAGCGTGCGCTTCAGCGATGCGTGTGACCTGTTGTTTTCCATAATTCAAACACCTCTGCTTTATGAATATTATACACGAAATCGTCGAACCATGCAATAATACGCCTTGACAAAGGCGAGGGAAAATAATAAAGTATATGGCGTTAATTCAATTTAAGGGAGTGTACCGAAAAATGAATTCTCCTGCGGAAGTGGCAAAAAACTATATTGCCATAGGCAAATCCAAAACTCAGCAGAGCGCACTTAAGCTTATAGTCCTCGGCATGCTTGCCGGAGCGTTTATTGCTTTGGCCGGTGTCGGAGCAACGACCGCCGCCGTAAACGTCGCCGGTTCTGCCGGCAAGTTCCTCGGAGCCTGCGTTTTCCCGGTGGGTCTTGCAATGGTCCTTCTGGCCGGAAGCGAGCTTTTTACGGGCAATAACCTTATAATCATCAGTGTTCTTTCGAAGGAAGCGTCTTTCGGAGGAATGATCAGAAACTGGATCCTGGTATATATCGGCAACCTTATCGGCGCGATTATCGTCGCCCTTCTCGTGGTATACGGCCACACCGCTTCGCTTTTCGGCAACGGTCTTGCGGAAGCAATGGCGTCCGCCGCCTCGGCAAAGGTGAGCATGTCTTTCTCCGACGCCTTCATCCGCGGCATCTGCTGCAACTTCCTGGTATGCATAGCCGTCTGGATCAATTTCGCGGCGAAGGACGTCGCCGGCAAATTCTGGGGCCTGTTCATGCCGATAATGCTTTTCGTTCTCTGCGGCTTTGAGCACTGCGTGGCCAATATGTATTACATCCCCGCAGGCATATTCGCGAACTCCGCTTACGGTCTCGGCAAGGAAGGTCTGACCTGGGGCGCTTTCTTCGTCAAGAACCTGCTGCCCGTGACCCTCGGCAATATTGTCGGCGGCGCCGGACTCGTCGGATGCACCTACTGGTACATATATCTTAAGCCCTCCAAAAAGCAGAGCTGATCATCTGCACGTATCGGACCGCCGCATGCTGTTTCGCTGCGGCGGTCCATTTATTATATTGTAAATAAACGTGCTTTAGGGTATAATTTTTCCATGAAATGCTATTTATGTCCCCGGAACTGCGGAGCGGACAGGGATAAGGGCGAACGCGGCTTCTGTCAGGCTCCGCCTCTGCCCGTAATTGCCCGCGCGGCTCCGCATTATTGGGAAGAGCCGTGCATAAGCGGGACGCGCGGCTCCGGCGCGGTCTTTTTTTCCGGCTGCAACATGCGATGCGAATACTGCCAGAACAGAGAGATAAGCGCTTTCATAAAGGGCAGAGAGGTCGACGCCTCCGCCCTGAGAGACGTTTTTCTTCGCCTGCGGGACAGCGGAGTGCATAACGTCAATCTTGTAACGCCTACCCCGTATATCGATACCATCGCCGCCGCCCTCAGAGAACCGATAGGCATCCCGGTGGTATATAACTGCGGCGGCTACGAGAAGGTCGAGTCGCTGAAGCGCCTCGAGGGTATGATCGACATATATCTTCCCGACGTAAAATACGCCCACGGCGATTATTTCGTTCACGCATCTGCCGCGGTCGCCGAAATGTTCAGGCAAACCGGAAAGTACGAGATCGACGAAGACGGCATAATGGAGCGCGGAGTGATCGTCAGGCACCTTGTGCTGCCCGGTCAGCTTGACAACAGCAAAGACGTGCTTGATTATTTCGCGGACAGCTTCGTGCGCGGCAGCGTTATGCTCTCTCTTATGAGTCAGTATACTCCGAACGGATACGGAGGCCCGGATCGCCGCCTTACGGAAGCCGAATACCGGGAGGTCACGGATTATATGTATATGCTCGGAATAAGGGACGGATACGTCCAGGAGCCGGACTCGTCGTGCGGAGAATACGTCCCCGCCTTCGATCTGACCGGGGTGACGCCGGATGAACATTGAACAGCTCAGGGAAAAGGCTCTCGCGCTGCCTTTGCTGCCGGGAGTATATATCATGCTGGACAAAAACGGCGAAGTTATCTATGTCGGCAAAGCCAAGGCGCTGAAAAACCGCGTGGTAAGTTATTTCCGCGACGGGCCCCACAGTTCAAAGACTGCGATGATGGTTTCAAAGGTCGACAGCTTCGACGTTATCATGGTCCGCAGCGAGTTTGAGGCCCTTATCACCGAAAACCAGCTCATAAAGCTTCATAAACCCAAATACAACATTCTTCTGAAAGACGATAAGGGATACCCGTATCTCAGGATAAACCGCAGGGAAGAATATCCGAAAATGCGCGTCGTAGGCCGTCCGGGAAAGGACGGCGCGGATTATCTCGGGCCGTACGGAAGCCGCACGACGGTATTTGAGGCCGTGAACGCCGTATCGTCCGCGCTGAAGCTTCCCACGTGTTCAAGACGCTTCCCGGCCGATATAGGACGCGCCCGCCCGTGCATCGACCGCGATATGGGTCTGTGCGCCGGCTGGTGCACGGGAACGCCGGATTCGGAAGAGTACCGTCAGACCATGGAAAAAGCGGTGATGATCTTTGAGGGGCGAACGGCTGAGCTCGAAGCCGAGCTCAGCAGGGAAATGGAAGCTGCGGCAGATAATCTGGAGTTTGAACGCGCCGCGGCCGTCAGAGACCGCCTCAGGGCAGTAAAGTCGCTTGCGGAAAAGCAGCTCGCCGTATCCGGAGCGATGGCGGATACCGACGCGATAGGTTTCGCCAGAAGCGGAGTGAAAAGCTGTTTTGTCGTTCTTCACTATATAGGGGGCAAGCTGCTCGATAAGGATACGGAGCTTATGGACGATCCTCTCGAGGACGACTGCGAGGCGGTAAGCTCGCTGATGCGGCAGTATTATCTGAAAAGGGGAGTATGCCCGGCTAAAATACTGCTTCCGGCCATGCCGGACGATTCGGAAGATATTCAGCGCATGCTGCGTGAGCTTTTCAACGCTCGGACCGTTCTTACGGCGCCGCAGCGCGGAGACAAGCGCCTGCTCGTACAGACCGCCGTAATGAACGCGAGTGAAGAGATCAAGCGCTCGACGGACCGGGAGGAACGCGTTTCCGGCATCCTGAAATGGCTGCAGACGGCCGCCGCATTGCCCGGGCTCCCGTCGCGGATAGAAGCGTACGATATCTCAAACCTCGGCAAGGAAGACTCCGTTGGCTCCATGACCGTCTTTAAGGACGCAAAGCCGCTCAAACGCGATTACCGCAAATTCAAGATAAAAACGGTTGAAGGCGCGGACGATTACGCTGCGATGCGAGAGGTCATAACGCGCCGTCTTACTTCCTGGACCGAGGGAGACGAAAAGTTCTCCGTATTGCCCGATCTTTTTCTGATAGACGGCGGAAGCGTACACGCGAGGATCGCTTCGGAAGCGGTCGGGAGTTTTTCGCTCGCGATCCCCGTTCTCGGCATGGTCAAGGATGACAGACACCGCACAAGAGCTCTTGCGCTGCCTGACGGAGGCGAAATAGGCATCAGCTCCAATCCCGCCGTATTTGCGTTCATAGGCCGCATCCAGGAGGAAACACACCGCTTTGCAATAGAGTACCAGCGTTCGCTCCGCCGGCGGAAGATAGGTTCCAGTCTTGACGCGATAAACGGCGTCGGGCCTGTACGGCGCAACGCGCTGCTCGGCCATTTCAAAACGATCGCGGCAATTGCGCGCGCCGATGTGGAGGAGCTCGGAAAAGTCGTCCCCAAAAGCACGGCTGCGCTCGTATATGAGCATTTTCACCCCTCGGCAAAAACCGATATGAAAGAAGAGGAACGCCAATGAGAGTCATCACCGGCACGGCAAGAGGAAGAAAGCTTGCCGAACCGTCAGACAACAACGTCAGGCCGACTGCCGATCAGGTCAAGGAGGCTATGTTCAATATCATTCAGGGCGACGTGGAGGGCAGGAGCTGTCTTGATCTCTTCGCCGGCACGGGACAGCTCGGCATCGAGGCTCTCAGCAGGGGAGCGGCGTCCTGCGTTTTTATCGACGAGGCTTCGGCTTCGATCAGACTGGTAAAGACCAACCTTGAAAAAACGGGGCTTAAGGGGGGCGCCGTGCTTCAGACCGACGCTTTGAAGTATATAGAAAACAGCGGAAAATTCGATCTGATTTTCATTGATCCGCCCTATGCTTCCGGCTTTTGCGAAAAAGCGCTGAAAGCGATAACAAAGTTTGACAAATTAAATCCCGGTGGTATAATTATCTGCGAAACTGCCGCCGACAATGAGCCGGGACAGTTGGACGAGCCGTACCGCAAGCTGCGCACCTACCGTTACGGGAAGGTGAGGCTGACGACTTATTCGAGAATACAGTGAGGACGCACTATTGAAAATCGCCGTATATCCGGGCAGTTTCGATCCGATCACGCTCGGCCATCTCAACATGATAAAACGCGCGGCCAAGGTCTTTGACAAGGTCATAGTCTGCGTAATGGTGAACAATTCAAAAAACGCCATGTTTACGCTGGAAGAAAGGCTGAGGCAGGTCACTCTTGTAACTCAGCGTTTTCCGAACGTTGAAACGGACTGCTCGGACATGCTTTCCGCGGAATATGCCCGCTCCGTCGGAGCGAACGTGATCGTCCGGGGTCTTCGCGCCGTTTCGGATTTCGAGAAAGAATGTCAGATGGCTCTGATCAACAAAAAACTAAATCCGGATCTCGAAACGTTTTTTATGCCCGCCAGCGAGAAATACATGTATCTCAGTTCAAGCGGCGTCAGAGAGTTGGCCGCCTTCGGCGCGGATCTGAAGGATTTTGCTCCGCGGGAGATAATCGACGAAATAATGCTCCGTGCCGCGGAAAAGAAAAAGAAATAAACGATTATATGAATAATGCCGCTTTCGCGCGGCGGAACGGAGGATAAAATGGCAAACGGGGTAAATGAACTCATAGATCAGCTGTATACCATGGTTTCTGACGCCAGGGGACTGCCGCTCACCGCTGAAAAGTGCGTTCTCGAGCGCGATAAGCTGCTTGATCTTCTCGACGAGATCAAGCTTCAGCTTCCTGCCGAAGTGGCGGAGGCAAAGCGTCTCATGGCAAACAGAACGGAATATATAAACACCGCCAAGGCGGAGGCCGAAAAGCTCAAGCAGGGAGCCGAGGAGCATGCCCGCAGACTTATCGACGAAGAGACCGTCGTGCGCGCAGCCAAGGCGCGGGCGGAGGATATCCTGCGCGCGGCGGACTCCAAGGCGAACGAACTGCGCAAGGCGGCAAACGCCTACGCCGACGAAACCCTCCATCGCACCGAAAATGCGCTTGCAAAGTCTCTTGAGGAGGTGCGCGGCTCCAGAGCGAGCTTCCGCGCCGCGGCCGAGGGGCTCATAAATTCCAAGAAGAAATAATGGGAGAGTAACTGCAACATGAAAAAGATCCTGCTGATGTTCGGAGTCGTCCTGCTTGTGGCGGCCATACTTCTGTTTTCCGTTTTCTACGGGCTTTTCAGCATCCCGCCCGTTACCGACGGAATAACTCTCGGTCTTGACCTGGTAGGAGGCTCGGAGATCACCTACGAGGCCGTGGTGCCTCAGGATATAAGCGACGAAGACCTTTCCCGCTCGATGGATTCCGTTCGTACCATGATGCGCGAGAGACTCAACAACCTCGGTTATACCGAAGCCAACGTATATCTTTCCGGCTCCAAACGCGTGATAGTGGAAATGCCGAACGTCAACAATCCCGAAGAAGCCGTTCAGATGCTCGGCACCACCGCCGTCGTGGAGTTCCGCGATTACACCGGCGAGGTCATCATCAGCGGCGAGGACATCGAGTCGGCTACGGCGAGCTATCAGGCCTCCGGATCCAGCGGCAATTACGAATACTGCGTCGTCCTCAAGCTCAACGAAGCCGGGCGCCAGAAGTTCAAGGAGGGTTCTGCCCGTGTTGCCGGATATCCCTCGGCGGATAACCGCTATATATCCATCGTTATGGACGACCAGCTCATCTCCAGCCCGACGGTCAGCACGGAATACGCCGTGGGCGGCATTGACACCGACACTCCGATAATCGAGCTCGGAAACAGCACGGTCGATTACGCAACGTACCTTGCCGGAATAATCAGCTCCGGCGCGCTTCCTTTCGATCTCAACAACATCAAGCTCCAGGCCGTCGGCGCGTCTCTCGGCGAGCGCAGCCTTGAGACGGCCATACTTGCCGGCATTATAGGCATTATCCTCGTGATGATCTACATGATCGTATTTTATCGCCTTCCCGGCGTCGTTGCGGATGTTGCGCTGGTGCTTTATATCCTTCTTTTCCTGGTGGTCATGTCCGCGCTGAAGATCAATCTCAGTCTGCCCGGTATCGCCGGCATTATATTGACCATAGGCATGGCGGTCGACGCGAATATCGTTATTTATGAACGTATACGCGAAGAGCTTATGCTCGGCAAGACGCTTCGCGGCGCGGTGGATTCCGGCTTCAAGCGCGCTTTGTCCGCCATCGTCGACTCCAACATCACTACCGCGATCGCCGGCCTCGTCCTCCTGTGGAAGGGCACGGGCACCATCCTCGGCTTCGCCAAGACTCTGCTCATAGGCGTTGTGCTGAGCATGATATGCATGCTGATAATCCCGAGGCTGCTCCTGCGCGCCTTTGCCGGACTCAGAAAATACAATCCCTTCATGTACGGACTCCCGCGCAGCAGGGAAAAGGGCGCTCCCTCGTACAAGCTTCTGCATATCGTCAACAAGGGCAAGATATTTGCATGTATCTCCATCCTTCTCTGCATCACGGCCGTCGTTTCGCTCGTGCTGCTCCCGTTCGGGATCTCGCTGTTCAATCTCGATATCGACTTTGTCGGCGGCGTTACCATGGAATATGAAATCGGCCGCGACGTCACCAGACAGGTTTCCGACGATATTTCGGACATGATAAACGACACCGTGGGCATCAAGCCTTCTTCGGTAACAAAAGCCGGTCTCGGAAAGAGCGTGCTTATCAAGATAGCGGAGATAGATACGGTCCAGAGAGACGCGATCGCAGACGGGCTTGCGGAAATGTACGGCGATGAGAACGTGGTGCTGTCAAGCAGCGATTATGTATCGGCCTCGGTCGGCAAGGATATTACGAAGGCGGCTTTCCTCGCGTCCGCGATCGCCGCGCTGCTGATACTGATCTATATAACCGTGCGCTTCGAATTCCTGTCCGGTATCGCGGCTGTCATTTGCCTGCTGCACGACCTTCTCGTTATGCTGAGCATGTACGTGATCTTCGGCATTTCGATGAACATGAATTTCATAGCCGCGGCACTTACGATAATCGGCTACTCCATCAACGCGACCATCGTCGTATTTGACCGCATAAGGGAGAATTACAAGATCGGCGGCGGCAAGGAGCAGTTTGATAAGGTCGTTGACCGCAGCGTAAGTCAGACCATGCGGCGCAGCATAGGCACGACCGTCACCACGATGCTTCCCATTATTTTCCTTCTTATACTCAGCGTCACTTCCATCAAGAACTTCGCTCTGCCCATACTCATCGGCGTGGTCGCCGGAGGTTATTCTTCCGTATGCCTGTCCGGTACGCTTTGGTATAAGCTCAAGGGCAAGAGAGACGTAAAAATCAGATGATATCAGCGATGCAGTGCGGCCGAAAGGCCGCACTGCATCGTTAAGTTATAAAAAATATACTAAATACGGCCTTTTCTTTTTTTTCAATTTTATAGAAAATAATTTCAATCAACAGTTGACTGAAGCCTGCTTTTCTGAGAAAATAAGAAAGTAAAGATAATGAGCGCGGCGGTCGTACCGTTTTTGTTGTTTTCGGGCAGCCATATATTCATCGGCAAGTGCCCGTTTTTTTTATTTTTCTGATAAACGGAGAGGAGTATTCTGATGAAGCTTGTTTACACGGGAAAAACGAAAAACGTCTATGCTCTGGATAACGGCAACTATCTTTTGAAGTTCAAGGATGACTGCACCGGCAAGGACGGCGTCTTCGATCCGGGCGAGAATTCCGTAGGCCTCACCATCGACGGAGTAGGCGACGTTAATCTTCGCATGTCCGTATACTTTTTCGATAAGATCAACGCTGCGGGTATAAAAACGCATTTCGTCAAAGCGAACCTTGACGATACCACGATGGAAGTGCTTCCCGCAAAGGTATTCGGAAAAGGCCTGGAGGTCATCTGCCGCCATAAGGCCGTGGGCAGCTTCTACCGCAGGTACAGGGAATATATAGAAGAAGGCGCCGATCTTCCCGCCTACGTTGAGACCACGTTCAAAAACGATGAGCTCGGCGATCCCCTCGTTACCCGCGACGGGCTTATCATCCTCGGTGTGATGAGCGGAGAGCAGTATGACGAAATAAAGTCCATGACACAGAAGATCACCGCCATCGTCGCGGACGATCTTGCCGAAAAAGGGCTTGTCCTCTATGATATCAAGTTTGAATTCGGCTACGACGCGGACGGAAAGGTAATGCTTATCGACGAGATCGCTTCCGGCAACATGCGCGTATATAAAGACGGGAAATACATCGATCCCATGACTCTTTCAAAGCTGTTTTTTGCCTGAGCTTCGGACGAAAGTGAGGTAACTCCATGGGCGGATTTTTCGGAGCAGTCTCCAGGCGCGACTGTGTGCTGGACGTTTTTTTCGGTGTTGATTATCATTCGCATCTCGGAACGAGACGCGGCGGAATGGCCGCGCTTTCGGAAAGCACGGGTTTTATCCGTGAGATACACAACATTGAAAATTCGCCTTTTCGGACCAAATTTGAGCACGTGCTCGATGAGATGCACGGAAAAGCCTGTATCGGCTGCATAAGCGATACCGATCCTCAGCCCATTCTGATCCGCTCCGATCTCGGCGTTTATGCGATCTGCGTTACCGGCATTATCAATAACGCGGACGAGCTTGCGGCTATGTATCTGAAGAACAGCGGAGGCCACTTTGAGGCCATGGGCGGCGGCCGGGTCAATTCCACTGAGCTTGCCGCGGCGCTGATAGACAGCAAGGATAATTTTGCCGACGGTATACTGTACGCGCAGGAGATGATAGAGGGCACTGCTTCCGTTCTGATACTCAGCGACGACGGAAGCATTTACGCAGCAAGAGATAAAATGGGGCGGCTCCCGGTGGTAACGGGCAGGGGAGAGGACGGCATCTGCGTGTCGCTGGAGTCTTTCGCCTGCACCAAGCTCGGTTATCCGGAGCTTCGCGAGCTCGGCCCGGGAGAAGTCGTGCGCATCACGGCAGACGATATCGAGGTGCTTTCTCCTCCTAAAGAGGAAATGCGCTTCTGCGCCTTCATGTGGACATACTACGGTTATCCGACGTCGAGCTACGAGGGAGTAAACGTCGAGGTCATGCGAAACCGAAACGGAGAGATACTCGCCCAGAATGACCGCGCATCCGGCTCGGCGGACGACGTGGACTACGTAAGCGGGGTCCCCGATTCCGGCACGCCTCACGCCATCGGGTATTCAAACGAAAGCAAGACCGCCTTCGCAAGGCCCTTTATAAAGTATACGCCTACATGGCCCAGAAGCTTTATGCCGGCAAACCAAAGCGAACGCAACCGGGTCGCGAAAATGAAGATGATCCCCGTGCATGAGCTGATAGAAGGGAAGAAGCTCCTTTTTGTCGACGACAGCATCGTTCGCGGGACGCAGCTCCGTGAAACCGTGGAATTTCTCTATGAGAACGGCGCCGAGGAAGTGCACATGCGTTCGGCGTCTCCGCCTATAATGTACGGCTGCAAATTTCTGAATTTCTCGCGGAGCAATTCCGAAATGGAGCTGATCACCCGCCGTACCATAATCGACCTTGAGGGCGAAGAAGGATTAAAGCATATCGACGAATACAGCGACGGCAATACCGAAAGAGGCCGCGCGATGCGCAAAGCGATCTGTGAAAAATTCAATTTCACGTCTTTGGAATATCAGTCGCTTGACGGTCTCATCCGGTCTATCGGTATCGACAGATGCAAGGTCTGCACATATTGCTGGAACGGCAAAGAATGATTTTTCAAATACGCAGCGGGACTGTTTCCCGCTGCGTATTGTCATTTGATCGCAAGTAATGCTATAATGTTCATGCCGTCGTTCTTTTCCGACGGCACGACCGCCCTCCGCAGGGAGAGGCCGTGTATCATAACAAAAGGAGCGCGCTTTTATGGACGTAAACAATCTCGATATCGCCTTTAAAATGATCCCCGGACCGAGCGGCGAGCTTGCCGATATGGTCATAGACACTTCTTCGATCAGCCGCAAGTGGCAGGACGTGCCGTACGCGGAGCAGTCGAAGGCGCAGATGCTGGATATATATCTGCCGGAGCAGGGAGACGGACCGTTCCCGGTGCTGATATTCGTGCACGGCGGAGCATATATTTTCGGCAACAAGCGCGATTCGCAGTTTCTCCACGCAATAGGCGGGATAAAAAAGGGTTATGCCGTCGTTTCCGTGGAATACAGGCTTGCCACGGAGGCGCAGTTCCCTTATCCTCTCTTCGACGTGAAAGCCGCGATACGGTTCCTGCGCGCGCATGCGAAAGAATATAAGCTCGATCCGGACAGGTTCGCTCTTTCCGGCGACAGCGCGGGCGGATTTTTCACGGCTCTTGCAGTCGCGACCCAGGATATTCCCGGCTTTGAGGACAAGACCCAGGGCAACGCGGATCATTCAAGCAAGGTGCAGTGTGCCGTGACGTGGTACGGCTGCTTTGACTTTATCAAAATGCTGCCCGAGGGAGAGGAAAAGGCCCCGTCCGACGCCTCCGCCCCCGCGCTTCCCGACGTGCGGGTAATGCTTCTCGGCGCACCGGTGAAGCAGATAAAAGGACTTGTATATTTTACAAATCCCGTAAACTTCATAACCGACAAGCTGCCTCCCATGCTTATTCAGCACGGCGACGGCGATATGATAGTGCCCGTTTCGCAGGCATATGAGCTGTATGACAAAATCGTCGAGGTATGCGGAAGCGACCGCGCCGAGCTGGAAATATTCAGGGGCTGGAATCACGGCGGCGTATGTCTGGACTGGTACGAACAGAAAAATCAGACCCACGTATATGAATTTCTCGACAAACACCTGAAATAAAATGAAAGCCGAGAGGAGGGGAACATCCCCTCCTCTCAGTTTTCCGTTATTTTGACGTTTTCCTTTCCGACCGTTTCCTCGAGATCCTTTATCAGCGACGGATGGATCCAGCACGTTGAAGCAAGGGTCTTTTTGCTGTCGGTAAAATGGACTTTCAGCGTCTCCGTCCCTTCAAACATGATTTTGATCAGCCGCAGTCTGCGGTATTCCGGGCTGTCTTCGGAGCTGAACCTTACCCAAAGCGTCCTGCTTTTGCCTTTCGACGCCGGCTTGAGATCATCATTTCTGCCGCCGTCTTTATCGCGCGGAGCTCCGTCGGTGATCCTTTTGACCCAGTCGCATACCAGCTGCGGAGCCTTTTCGTCCCGTACCGATATCCTGCCCCTCGCAAAAACGGCGGTCCCTTCCGTGAGCATGCCGTGACACTCGTTAAGTACCCTTTGGAAAACGAGCATTTCCATGCTTCCGCCGTTGTCTTCAAGCGTGACGTACGCCATGAGAGAATCCGACTTGGTCGTTTTTGTTTTTATTGAAGAAACAACGCCGGCGATCATTATGTTCTGTCCGTCTACGTACTCGCCTTCGCCTTCGGCCTCGCTGTCAAAGGAGGCGAGCACCGCCGCTATCGAGACCGCGCCGGACCTGCGTACGGCGTCGGCGTATTCGTCCATCGGATGGCCCGAAAGATACATCCCCGTGACTTCTTTTTCAAGCTGCATCAGCTCTCTCGGTGAAAATTCGGGGATATCCGGTATCGCGATGTCGTTTTCGCTGTGTCCGCCGTCCCCGAACAGATCGAACTGTCCCTCGAGATTACTGCGGTTTTCATCGGAGATCTCGTCGATCAGCATGGAATATATTTTAAGAAGACGGCTGCGGTATATCCCGAGGGAATCGAAAGCGCCCGCCTTGATAAGGCTTTCCGCTTCGCGCTTGTTCAGCTCTCTTCCGCACATACGTCTGCAGAAATCTTCAAACGAGCGGAAAGGCCCTGCGCTGCTCCGCTCCGCGGAAACCTCGCGTATAAAGCCCCTTCCGACGCCCTTGACGGCCGCAAGCCCGAAGCGTATGTTTTCTCCCGCCACGGTAAAACCTTCTTCGGATTCGTTTATATCGGGCGGGAGAACGTTTATGCCTCCCGAGCGGCAGTCGGCGATATATTCCGATATCTTGGGAGCGTTTTCAAGCACGGAGCTGAGCAGGGCGGACATGTATTGGCGCGGATAATGATACTTCAGGTACGCGGTCTGATAGGCGATTATGGCATAGGAAACGGCATGAGCCCTGTTGAAGGCATAGTTTGCGAAATCGAGTATTTCGTCATAAATCTCGCCGGCGATCTCGGCGGAAATACCGTTGGCGATCGCTCCGCATATCCCTCTGCTTTCGTCTCCGTAAATAAAATTCTTGCGTTCTTTGACGATCTCCGCCTGTTTTTTCTTGCTCATGGCGCGGCGTATCATATCCGCCTGGCCGAGCGAAAATCCGCCGAGTCTGCGGAATATCTCGATGACCTGCTCCTGATAGACAATGCAGCCGTAAGTGACCGAAAGAATATCCCTGAGCATGGGATGCTTGTATTTGATGTGCTCCGGGTGATGCTTGCAGTCGATAAACCTCGGAATGGAGTCCATAGGGCCGGGACGGTAGAGCGCGATGATCGCCGTTATATCTTCAATATCCTTAGGCTTCAGCCCTACGCACACTCCGGTCATGCCGGAAGACTCCATTTGAAATACTCCCGAGGTTTTGCCCGCGGTCAGCATATCGAATACGTCTTTATCGTTTTCGTCGATCCCGTTCAGATCAAAATCGGGCTCGGTTTTCCGCACCGCTTCCACCGCGTCCCAGAGCACTGTCAGGTTCCTCAGGCCGAGGAAATCCATTTTAAGCAGTCCGAGCTCTTCTATCTGCGTATACTGCGTGACTACTACGCCGTCGTTCGTGGAAAGGGGAACGTAGGCATATACCGGCTCCTCGGTTATCACGACGCCCGCGGCGTGGGTGGAGCAATGGCGCGGCATCCCCTCCAGGGCGAGGGAGGTATCCACGAGCTTTTTTACCTTTTCGTCGCTCTGATAAAGGTCGTTGAGAGGCTTGGAAATGCGAAGAGCGTCCGCGAGCTTGATGTTGGGGGAGGCGGGAACGAGCTTTGCGACGGCGTCCGCTTCGCCGTAGCCGATGCCCTGCGCTCTCGCAACGTCCCTTATGACGGAGCGCGCGGCAAGGGTACCGAAGGTAGCTATCTGCGCCACGTGGTCCGAGCCGTATTTACGGTTTACATAATCTATCACTTCGCCGCGGCGGCGTATGCAGAAATCAACGTCGATATCCGGCATGCTTACGCGTTCCGGATTTAAGAAGCGTTCGAAAAACAGCTTGTAGCGTATGGGATCGACGTCGGTTATGCCGAGAGAATAGCTCACGAGACTTCCGGCGGCGGAGCCTCTGCCCGGGCCGACGGGTATCCCGTTGGCTTTGGCAAAGCCGACGTAGTCTCCCACGATGAGAAAATACTCATTGAAGCCCATTTTGTCTATCATATCGAGCTCATAATCGAGCTTTTCGGTTATTTCGCGGTCGAGAACGCCGTAGCGTTTTTTCAGGCCTTCCGTGCACAGACTGCGCAGGTATTCCGCCGCGCCGCCGAAGCCCTCCGGAATGTCAAAATGCGGAAAATGATACCGGCCGAAAACAAATTCCACGCTGCATTTGTCGGCTATCTCGGCGGTATTGTCGGCAGCCTCCGGCAGCTCGGGGAAGAGGGAGCGCATTTCGTCCTCGGACTTTATATAAAACTCTTCCGTACCGAAGCTCATGCGGTCGGCGTCGTTTACGGTCTTCTGAGTTTGTATGCACATAAGGATATCCTGGGTATACGCGTCGTCTTTTGTAAGATAATGCGCGTCGTTCGTGAGGACGAGGGGGATGCCGGTATCGCGGTGCAGACGTATTATACCCGCGTTCACCGCCCGCTGCTCGGCAAGCCCGTGATCCTGCAGTTCAAGATAAAAATTGCCCTCCCCGAATATCTCCGAAAGCTCAAGCGCGGCGTTTTTCGCCCTGCTGTATTCACCGGCCGAGAGCAGACGGGGTATTTCGCCGGCAAGACAGGCCGAAAGCGCGATAAGTCCTTCGCTGTGGTTTTCGAGCAGGGCCTTGTCGATACGGGGCTTCACGTAAAAGCCGTCTATAAAAGCCTTGGAAACGAGATAACAGAGATTTCGGTAGCCGGTCATGTTTTTGCACAGAAGGACGAGATGTCTGTTTTCATTGTCTATCCCGTGCTCGCGGTCGTTCATCCCGCGCGGCGCCACGTAGACCTCGCAGCCTATCACGGGCTTTATGCCCGCGCTTTTGGCCGCCTTGTAAAAGGCTATCGCGCCGTACATCGCGCCGTGATCGGTGACGGCAACGGCTGTCTGCCCGAGTTCCTTTACCCGCTCTACGAGCTTGTCGATGCGGCATGCGCCGTCCAGCAGACTGTATTCACTGTGTACGTGAAGATGAACAAAGGCCATGGCGTACCTCTTCTTCGGGATATCATATTGTTTTCTCAAGCAGACGTAACCTATACCAGCCCGGTTTTGACGGGCAGCTTTCCGCCTGCACTTCGTTAAAATACTCGACCATCCACAGAGGATGCTCTGCGTTTTTGCCTCGCGCAGACGCAAATCTGCTCCGGCAAAACTCC
>JAEEGG010002843.1_pt1 | contig 44138 bp, 31 predicted proteins | sample 9134161 | NCBI WGS metagenome assembly JAEEGG01 (sample SAMN16246543, study PRJNA631951) | gut metagenome | biome: gut microbiome; feature: rumen; material: CR-attached | host: Bos | place: Iran: Karaj | collected 2018-10 | reverse complement strand
AAAGTTTATCACTTTGACCGACGTGTTTCAAAAACCGAACAGGCCCTTGCCCTTCTTGCCGCGAAAACCCTTTTTGAAGGCCTTGCCGCCCATCTGCTTTGCCATGTTCTGCATCATTTCGTACTGCTTCAGCAGACGGTTGACGTCCACCACCTGCATCCCGCATCCCGCGGCAATGCGCTTTTTTCGGCTGCTGTTGAGGAGAGAGGGATTGTTCCGCTCGTCGGGCGTCATCGAAAGGATGATCGCCTCGGTGCGGGACAGTGCCTTTTCGTCTATGGTGGCTCCGGCGAGAGCCTTGGAGTCCACCCCCGGTATCATGCCGGCAATGTCCTGAAGCGAGCCCATGGAACGCAGGGACACGAGCTGATCGTAATAATCCGCCAGCGTGAAACGGCTGCTCATCAGCTTTTCGGCGAGCTGCATGGATTTCTTTTCGTCGAAGGACTGCTCGGCCTTTTCTATGAGCGTGAGTATATCGCCCATGCCGAGTATCCGCGAGGCCATACGGTCGGGATGGAAGGGCTCGATGCCGTCCAGCTTTTCGCCGACGCCGGTATATTTTATCGGCTTGCCGGTCACCGCTCTCACCGAAAGGGCGGCGCCGCCCCTCGCGTCGCCGTCGAGCTTGGAGAGGAATATGCTGTCTATGCCGAGAGCGTCGTCAAAGGCCTTGGCGGCGTTGACCGCGTCCTGGCCGGTCATGGCGTCGACCACGAGCATGATCTCGTCGGGAGCGACGGCGGCCTTGATGTTTTTCAGCTCGTCCATGAGCGCCTCGTCTATGTGCAGACGGCCGGCGGTGTCGAGAAGGACCACGTCGTTCCCGTGCTTGCGGGCGTGCTCCACGGAGGCGCGGGCTATATTGACCGGGTCGCCGGCGCCCATCTGGAATACGGGGACGCCCGTCTGCTCGCCGACGGTCTCAAGCTGTTTTATCGCGGCGGGCCTGTATACGTCGCAGGCGACAAGCAGGGGGCGCTTGCCGTTCTTTTTCAGAAGGGCGGCGAGCTTGGCTCCGTTGGTGGTCTTGCCGGCGCCCTGCAGGCCCACGAGCATTATCACCGTGGGGGGCCTGGACGACATATTTATCTTCGCGTTTTCCCGGCCCATGGTCTCGGTAAGCTCTTCGTTGACGATCTTTATGACCATCTGGGCGGGGGTGAGGCTTTCAAGGACCTCGGCGCCTATCGCCCTGTCCGTAACGCGGGAAACGAAATCCTTGACGACCTTATAGCTTACGTCGGCCTCAAGCAGAGCCAGACGAACGTCGCGCATGGCTTCCTTGATATCGTTTTCCGTGAGCCTGCCCTTGCTCCTGAGTTTTTTAAAGGTGGCGGACAGCTTTTCCGTCAAGCTTTCAAATGCCATTTCAGCTCCATCAAAGCTTCATTTCCTGAAGCAGGTCGTAGGTTTTTTCACAAAGCTCCGGCAGCTCCGGACTGCCGAGAGAGGAGGCGAGACGGGCCATGTCCGCGACGTAGTCCTCTGCCTGCCGTATCTGAGCCAGCAGCCTGTCATGCCGGGCTATGAAGCCGGTCCTGCGCTCGGTGTCTTCGAGTATGCCCTCGGCGCGAACGAGCATATCGCGCACGGCCTGGCGGCTGACGCCTTCGTTTTCCGCGATCTCGGAAAGCGAAAGATCGTCTCTGTAATACAGGTCGAAATATTCTCGCTGCTTATCTGTCAGAAGATCGCCGTAATAATCAAACAGAAGCGCCATTCTTACCGTTTTGTCCACCGGCGGCCTCCTATCGGAAGAGACTGTAAAGGAAAAATGCTTTACAGGGATTGTAAACCGTCTCCGCCGCTTTGTCAACTGTTTTTTTGTAAGCTCCGCGCCTGAATATCGGAAAAAAAGCGGGAAAATATAATCGGGCTATGAAAAACAGTGAAATGAACATCAGTATAGATAACGACAGGCTCGTAAAATACGGCGAAAATACCTCCGCGCGGGTGAAGACCGGCGGCACGGTATCCGGCGCGCGCGCCGCGGCCGCGGCGGCGGCCGCGCTGAAAAAGCTGGAGCGGCTCAGGGACGCGAGCGGGAGCGAGTGGCTGGCGGACAATATGTATATCGTCCGCTCGCGGACGAGGTCGGCCTGCGAACGGCTCAGACGGGCCGGAAAGCTCAGGAGCATGCCCGGAGGCGTGCCTGTGGTGACGTACGCGGCCCGCTGCCTGGCGCGCGCCGGAAGAGGCACGGCGGACAGGCGGCGGATAGAGCTGTACCTGGACGGCTTTCAGAAAAAGAACGGGCTGACGGAAAAGGACCTTTATCTTTTCGTACCCGCTCTGGAATGCGCCCTGCTGGAGTATCTTTCCGAGGACGCCGCGAGGGCGGAGGCGGTATTCAAAACGCTTGACCGCATCGGCTCAACGGAGCTTGCCGACGCGCTCGAGGAAAGGAGCGTGATAGGCCGCAGGCTCATGAAGGATCCCGCGGGAGTATACCCGCTCATGGACAAAGACAGCCGTGCCATGTACCGGCGCGAGCTCGCCCGCACCGCCGAAAAAGAGGGGATCGACGAGGAGGAGGCGGCCCGCAGGGTCGTGGAAAAGGCTGCGGCGTCGGGAGAAAAGGAGCACGTGGGGCGGTATATCATGCCGGGGCGCAGGGGCCGGTTCCGCGCTTATTTCACGGCGAACGCGCTGCTTGCGCTGGCGCTGACGGCGGCGGCGTGCGTCTGCGCCCGCAGCGCCGCGGCGGCTCCCCTCGTCCTGCTCCCGGCGGGAGAGGCGGCAAAATACATCCTTGACAGGATCATAGCCGGAACGGCCGAGCCGAAGCCGCTGCCGAGAATGGATTACAGCGGCGGGATACCGAGGGAAAGCCGCACCCTCTGCGTGACCGCGGCCCTGCTCACATCGCCCCGCGCCGCCGCGGAATGCGCCGCGAGGCTGGAGAGATACCGCCTGACAAACAGAGGCGCCGGAAGCGAGCTCGTGTTCGGCGTGCTTGCCGATCTCCCGGAGGCCGAAAGCGAAAGCCTGCCCTCCGACGCCGAAACGGTGAACGCCGCCGCCGCGGAGATACGCAGGCTGAACGGGAAATACGGCGGCGGCTTCTGTCTCATACTCCGCCCCCGCAGCTTCAGCGAAAGAGACGGGATATACAGAGGCTGGGAACGCAAAAGAGGCGCCGTCATCGAACTGACCGCGCTGCTGCGCGGGGAAAAATGCTCGGCGGAGATAGCCGAGGGAGAGAAGGAGACGCTCGAGGGCGTCAGCTACCTTATCGTCCTCGACGCGGACACGGACCTGAATATTGAGTCCGCCGCGAAGCTTGCCGCGACGATGGCCCATCCCATGCAGAAGCCGGTGATACGGGACGGCAGACGCGTAAGCGGCTGCGGGATAATCCAGCCGGAGATAGGAGTATCCCTCGCCCACGCCGGCAGATCCGACTTCGCGGCCGTCTTCGCCGGACAGGGAGGCCTCGACCCGTACGGCGGCACGGCGGGAGACGTGTATCAGGAGCTCTTCGGAGAGGCAAGCTATATAGGAAAGGGCATAATGTCCGTCGACGCGGTCCGCGCCTGCCTTGCGGGTCGTTTTCCGCGGGATACGCTGCTGTCGCACGATCTTATCGAGGGCGCTTACGCCGGCTGCGCTTACGCCGGGGATATAGAGCTGAGCGACGGCTTCCCGTCGGGCCTGCTGTCATATTACGAAAGGCAGCACCGCTGGATACGCGGGGACTGGCAGACCCTGCCGTGGCTGTTCGGAAAAGTGCGGGACGAGAGCGGGAAAAAGGTGAAGAACCCCGTGTCCGCCTGCACGAAATTCAAGATATTCGACAATCTGCGCCGCAGCGTCGTGCCGGTCTCGGCCTTTGCGGCGCTGATGCTGTTCGCGCTGCTCGGCGGGAGGGTGTTCGCGGCCGCCGCGGCCGCGGTGCTGATATTCTCGGCGGTCAAGGTGATAGCAAGCTCTCTGCGCCCGAGCTTCGCACGAAGAAAATACCGCTCGTCGGTCCTGTCGGGCGCCGCGGCGGAGCTGCTGCAGTTCTTTCTCACGGTGCTTTTTTTGCCGTACTCGGCCTATGTCAGCGCGGCCGCGGCCGCGGCCGCGCTGGTGAGGACGTTCGTTACCCACAGAAACATGCTGCAGTGGGTAACGGCGGCGCAGAGCGAAAGCAGGCGCGCCGGCACCGTATTGAGCCATTACCGGCGCATGGCCGTGTGCCCCCTCGCGGGAGCGGTCGGACTCGCGCTGACTTCTTCGCCGCCCGCGGCGGCGCTTTGCGTATTGTGGCTGCTCGCCCCGGCGGCGGCCCGGTGCATGAGCCGGGAAAAAAAGCCGAATGAGCGGGTAGGGGACGAGGAAAGACAGTTCCTTCTCCGCTGCTCCGCCGACATCTGGCGCTTTTTCGACCGCATGCTCACCCCCCGCAGACACTGGCTGCCTCCCGACAACTATCAGGAGCCCGGGCACGTCACGGCGGAAAGAACGTCGCCTACGAACGTCGGCCTCGCCCTGCTCGCCGCACTTGCCGCGGACGACCTGGGCCTGTGTACGCCCGAACGCGCCGACGAGCTGCTGGGACATATGCTCGATACGCTGGAGACGCTCCCGAAATTCAGGGGAAATCTTTACAACTGGTACGATATCGTCACCCTTGAGCCGCTGAAGCCGGAATACGTTTCCACCGTGGACAGCGGCAATCTGGTTTGCTGCCTTATCGTGCTCGCGCGCGCGGAAAGAGGCGAGCTTTCGCGCAGAGCGGAGAAGCTCGCCGGGGAAATGCGCCTGGATTTCCTGTACGACCGGGACAGGCGTCTGTTCAGAATAGGCTGGGATCCCGTCGGGGACGCGCCGTCGGGCGGCTGGTACGATCTGCTGGAAAGCGAGGCGCGCATGACGAGCTACGCCGCGATCGCGAGAGGCGAAGCGGAGCCGCGCCACTGGCGCAGGCTCGGACGTATACCCGCCGAATGCGGCGGCACGTGCGGGCTCGCGTCGTGGACGGGTACGATGTTCGAATACTTCATGCCCGCGCTGATAATGCCGTATTACAGAAATTCCGTCCTCTGGGAAAGCATGGCCCTGTGCTATAAGGCGCAGCGCCGAAGAAGCAGGATATGGGGGATATCCGAAAGCGCGTTCGCGCGCTTCGACGCGGCGATGAATTACAGCTATAAGGCCCACGGAGTGCAGAGCATAGCCCTGAAACGGGGCATGGACAGAGAGCTCGTCGTCTCGCCGTATTCCACGTTCATCGCACTGCCGATGGGCGCAAAGGCGGCCGCGGCAAATCTCAGACGCCTCAGAGCCGCGGGCATGGAGGGAGAATACGGTTTTTACGAGGCGCTGGATCTCAGCGAGGGGACGAAGAGAGTAAAGAGCTTCATGGCGCATCATCTTGCGATGAGTCTCGTCGCGGCGGACAACGCCCTCTCCGACGGGATAATGCGCCGCCGCTTTATGAGCGACGCCGAAATGGGAGCGTATACGGAGCTTTTAGAGGAAAAATGCCCCGTCGGACGGCCGATACGCACGGAAAGGGATTACAGAGCGCAGGAAAAGCCCGGAAGAGCGTCCCCGGGCGGCAAACGGAGCGCGGCGCTGACGGGGGTAAGCCTTGCCAGGCCCGCGTGCCGTCCGCTTTCGAACGGACGCTACACCGTGCTTGCCGACGAGCTCGGCTGCTCCCGCTCGACGTGCGGGGATATTCTGATGACCGCTTATGAGCCCCGCAGGATGACGGACAGCCACGGGATACTGTTCTTCCTGTACAGCGCAAAGACGCTCCTGCCCCTGCAGGCGGCGCCTGATTTCTCGATGAACGCGGAGTACTCGTCGGTATACGCCGACGGAAGACTGAAGCTGTTTTCCTCCGCGCCCGGCTGGGACAGCTGCGTGGATACGGGCGTTCTGCCGGCGGGCACGGACGGAGAGCTGAGGGAAGTCACGGTGAAAAACACTTCCCGCGAAAAGCGCGAGGCGGAGCTGATAATGTATTTTGAGCCTGTGCTTACGCGGGAGAGCAATTACGCCGCCCATCCGGCGTTTTCAAAGCTGCGCATCGCTCCGGGAAGCGAAAACGGCTGTCTTACCTTTACGCGCAGAGGAGACGGAAGAGAGGAGAGCTTCAGCCTGGCGGTGTGTCCGGACAGGGAGTGGAGCTTTGACACGGATAAATGCTCGGCTCTCGGCAGAGGCGGACTGCGGGCTCTGCCCGCGGCGCTGGCGAGACCCGCGCTGAACAGGCTCGGAGGAGGGCCCGAGCCCTGCGCGCTCATCAGGGTCCCGCTTACGCTGAGACCCGGGGAGAGGACGGCGGTGCGTTTTGCGTTATGCGCCGCCGCCTCGCCGTCCGCCGCGGCGGCAGACGCGGCAAAAAGCGTAAGGAAGGGCGCACGCGACGAAAGCCGGTTTCGCTCCGCCGCAGCGAAGTATGACCCGGCTGCGGCTCTGGAGCTGCTTCCGTCCCTGGTGTACCAGACGCAGGGGAAGGCCTGCGCGGCTAAGGAGAAGCTGTGGAGCTTCGGCATTTCCGGAGACTATCCCGTGATGGCGGCGAGGGCCGACGAGCGAAGCGCGGCAAAGCTGCTTGAGGCATACGGCTTTCTCGCGGAAATGGGATTCAGGTACGATCTCGCGATCATGACCGACGACGCCGGAGAGTACGGCAGACCGGTCTGCAGCGCCGTTGCCGGTCTTGCGGGGGAAATGGGCCTGTCCGGATATCTCGAATCGGAGCCGGGCATCCGGGTGATCCCCTGCACGGAAAAACAGATGCGGGAGCTTGCCGGCTCCGCCGCCGAGCCGGAGTACGGCCGCGGAGCCACCGACGTCCGGGCCGCCGTGAGATACTTTTTTCCCGCGGACGGTGAAAACGCGGCGGAGCGGGAATGCGTTATGAAGGACGAGAGCTTCGTTTCGAGCACGAAAAAGGGGATAGGCGACACCGCGTGGAGCAGCGTGATATCCTTCGGAGGAATGGGCTGGATCGCCACGGACAGTCTGAGCGGAGGAATGTGGCTGGACAACGCGAGAGAAAACCGCCTCAACCGCTGGCTCAACGATCCCCTCGCCGTATACGGGACGGAAAGGCTGGAGCTTCTCAGAGGCGGCGAGCGCATTTCCCTGTGCGCCGACGCGGACAGATACGGGTGCAGAACGGAATTCGGCTTCGGCTGGGCCGCGTGGGAAAAGAATATCGACGGGACCGCGTGCAGGGTGACGGGCTTCGTCCCGCCGGATAAAAACAGCCGCGTGCTGATAATAGAGCTTGACGGCGCGAGGAACGGAGACAGGCTGTCTTATTTCACTCAATTCGAACAAAGCTTCGGCGTCAGCTGCTCGCAGACGCCGGAAACAAGATACTTCGACGAGCTCGAGTTCATCACTCAGGGCGCGGCGAGGGGCGGGAGACCGTGCTTCGCGGCCGTATATCCGCCGGCGGAAAAAACGGTGATAAGCGCCGGAGAAGCGCCGGGGGATATCGGCGAAGCATACGCCCTGCTTGAAAAGACAAAGGCGCGCTGGCGGGGCATGCTGAGCGCCGCCGGGATAAAAACTCCGTGTCCGGAGCTTGACGGGTATATAAACGGCTGGGCAATGTATCAGATCCTTTCCTGCCGCATGTTCGGACGCTCGTCACTTTATCAGAGCGGCGGAGCCTTCGGCTTCCGCGATCAGCTCCAGGACGTATGCGCCCTTGCCGACGTCATGCCGGAGCTTACGAAAAAGCATATACTGCTTTGCGCGGCGCATCAGTACCGCGAGGGAGACGTTATGCATTGGTGGCATCCGGGGGAGCCGGACAGGGGAGTGCGCACCCGCTGCTCGGACGATCTGCTGTGGCTTCCCTACGCCGCGGCGCTGTACGCGGAAAAGACCGGAGATCTCGGTATATTCGATCAGACCGTTCCCTGGCTGTGCTCGCCCCCGCTGGGCGAGGGAGAAAAAGACCGTTATGAGAGCGCCGTCGGGCAGGGAGAAGCAAGCCTGAGAGAGCACTGCCTGAAGGCAATGGAGCTTGCGGTCCGCCGCGGGCGCGGCAAACACGGGCTGCTTTATATGGGCTCGGGGGACTGGAACGACGGCTTCGACGGGGTAGGCGTAAAGGGCGAGAGCGTATGGCTGAGCTGGTTCGCCGCGGCGGTGATGAAAAAGTGGCCCGAGTTTTCTTCTTTTGCCGAGGAACTCGGAAGGGCTGCCGACAGGGCCTTTGAAAGCGGGCAGTATCTTCGGGGGTACTATGAAAACGGCGCTCCGCTGGGCGCCGAGGGCAACCGGGAATGCGCCGTGGATTCGCTGGCCCAGAGCTTCGCGGAGCTGAGCGGCTTCGGCACCCGCTCGGGCGAGGCTCTTGAAAAAGCCGTGAACGTACTGTACGACGGCCCGGGAAAGCCGGTGCGTCTGTTCGACCCGCCCTTCGACGGGAAGGAGGCGCCGGGATATATACGCAGCTATCTTCCCGGAGTAAGAGAAAACGGCGGGCAGTATACCCACGCGGCCGTCTGGCTCGCCGCGGCTCTTCTCAGACACGGCAGGACCGAAGAGGGCTGGAGCGTGCTGCGCTCGCTGCTGCCGTCAGACAAGCCGCCGCGGACCTATCGCGCCGAGCCCTACGTGCTCGCCGCCGACGTGTATACCGCGGAGGGCATGTACGGCAGGGCAGGCTGGAGCTGGTATACCGGCGCGGCGGGATGGTATTTCAGAACGGTATTCGAGGAGCTGCTCGGGATAAAATTCAAAAACGGCGCTCCTTCCGTTTCTCCCTCCCTGCCGGAGGCTTGGGAGAGCTTTGAAGCGGAATACGCCGGATGGAGCTTCCGGGGCGTGAAAAAAGACGGGGAATGGGAGTGCTCTGCCGAAAAAGCGGGCCGTCCCTTCGGCGCCCCGCCTCCGGGACCCACGGACACGACAGGCTGAAAGCAGACCGGGAGCGGCCCGAAAAAACGGACCGCTCCCGGTAAAACCGTATCACACGGGACGGCCTTTCTGTTTTATAGATCCGGATATCCCGATATTCGCGGCCGCCGCCGTCATACGAAGGGGCGGACGGCTTGATAAAAAAAGTGAAACGTGGTATGCTTAAAACATAAAATGAATTTATTCGTCGGGGTGATGATCATTTGAGCGGGATCGAAAGAAAAACCGTTTTGCCCGGGGTAAATCTGTCTTGCGTATATACCGATAAATTCAAAAACGGGCTTTTCAGCGCGTATCTCATGCGTTCACTGAACGCGGACGACGCCTCCAAAAACGCCATGCTCGCGGACGTGCTCAGACGCGGCTGCACCTCGCTGCCCGATATGGAGACCATAGAGGCGCGGCTCGACGAGCTTTACGGCGCTTCCGTTTCCGCGGTGATGAGACAGATCGGCGAAACGACCGCCGTCGGATTCAGCTCCTTTTTCGCGGATGACAGATACATCGGCAGATCGGAAAAGATCCTGGAGTCCGTTTTGTCCGTTACGGGACAGCTGCTGCTCGACCCGGTGACAAGAGGCGGGATGCTGAATTCGGAATACGTAAGCTCGGAGAAGGATAATCTGTGCGACAGGATACGCGCCGCCGTCAACGACAAGCGCAGATACGCCGTGACGCGGCTCAGAGAGCTCATGTGCGCGGATGAGAGCTACGGCGTAAACCCGCTGGGAAGCCTTGAAAAAGCCGACAAAATAACCCACGTGGGTCTGACGCGCCATTACAGGCACGTTCTGGAGCATTCGCCGCTGGAGCTGTTCTACTGCGGCGGAGCGGAGCCGGAGCGCGTCGAGGCCGCCGTGCTCGACGCGTTTGCCGCCGTGCCGAGAGGCGATACGGAGCGGTGCGATACCGAAGTGAGGATAGATTGCGGGCAGACGCGCACGGTAAAAGAGAAAATGGACGTCGCGCAGGGAAATCTCGCCATAGGCTTCCGCCTGGGCGAGATCATGTACAATCCCGATTATGCCGCCTTGTCCGTATTCAGCGCGGTTTTCGGCGGCTCGCCCGTTTCGAAGCTTTTTTTGAACGTCAGAGAACGCATGTCTCTTTGCTACAGCGTAGGCTCGTCCGTGGACAGACACAAGGGCGTCATGATCGTATCCGCGGGCATTTCCCCGTCGAAATACGACGCGGCGACGGAAGAGATATTCAATCAGCTCGATAAATGCCGCAGAGGCGAGATAACGGAGGAAGAACTCGAAGCTGCGAGAAAATACGTCGCGTCAAGCCTCAGAGAGGGCGCCGACGAGGCGTCGGTGCTCGACTCCTACTGGCTTGCCAGGCGCATGGACGGGACCGACTGCACGCCCGAGGAGCTGGCGGCGCTCGCGGAGTGCGTGAGCGCGGAGAAGGTCACGGAGATCGCCGAAAGCGTCAAAACCGACATGATTTATTTCCTCAGCGGAGAGGAGAGTGCCGAATGAGGGAGATACGCTACGAAAAGCTCGACGAGACGCTTTGGCGCTCGGAACTGGACAACGGACTGAGCATTTACGTGCTGCCCAAAAAGGGCTTCAACAAAAAATACGCGTTCTTCGCGGCCGATTACGGCGGCTGCGACATGCGCTTCAGGGTCGACGGCAAGTGGGTGGAAACGCCCGCGGGCATAGCCCACTATCTTGAACACAAAATGTTCGACATGCCCTACGGCAGCGCGATGAACAGACTTACGGAGAACGGAGCCTCGCCGAACGCCTTTACCTCGCACGGGATCACGGGCTATCTTTTCAGCTGCACCGACGGCTTTGAAACGAACCTGCGCACGCTGCTCGAATACGTTTCCACGCCGTACTTCACCGAGGAGAGCGTGGAAAAGGAGCGCGGGATAATAGGGCAGGAGATACGCATGGGCGAGGACAATCCTTCGCGGGCGGTGATGACGGGACTGCTCAGGGCGCTGTACCGCACGCATCCCGTGCGCGAGCAGATAGCCGGGACCCTGGACAGCATAGCCCGGATAGACGCCGGGACGCTGTATACCTGCCACGAAAAATTCTATAACCCCGCCAACATGGTCCTGTGCTGCTCCGGGGACGTCGAGCCTCAGACGGTGGAGGATATCGCCGCCGAGATGATAACGGCGCCGCGGGGAGAGAGATACGTCCGGGATTACGGCGAAACGGACGGCCTGCTGCCGGACCGGATCAAAGAGATCAGAGAGATGCCGGTGGGTATCCCGCTGTTTGCGGCGGGCAGTAAGATGGAATACGTCCCGGGCAGAGAGTGGACACGGCGGCTTATCACGGCTCAGCTCGGCTGCGACCTGCTGATGGGCGCTTCTTCTCCGCTGTATGCGGAGATGTATGCCGCGGGACTTATAAACGGAAGCTTCTATTCCGGCATAATGGACTTTCCCGAGGGCGCGGCGGCGGTGGCCGGGGGCATGTGCGCGCAGCCCGGAGAGGTCATGGCGCGGATATGCACGGCGGCCGAGGCTCTTGAACCGGGACAGAACGAGCGCAGCAGATTTGACAGACTGAAAAAAGCCATGATGGGCGGTCTGCTCGCGGGGCTCGACTCTCCGGAGGAGCTTTGCCATTCCCACGCCGAGAGACATTTCGACGGCGTTCTGCCGCTGGAGCAGATGGACGTGGTCGAAGGGATCGGTGCGGAAGAAGCCGTTTCGCTCGTCAAAGAGCTGTTCGCCGCGGAGCGCATGGCCATGTCGGAGATCGTTCCTCCGGGAGGTGAGGCATGAAATGAGCGAAGCGACAATAAGCTTTCCCATACTCGGCGAGAGCTTTTCAATGTCGCCGCCGACGTATTTCACGCTGTTCGGCTGGCACATACACTGGTACGGAGTGATAATCGCCGTCGGCTTTGTCCTCGCCGTGCTTTACGCGGTAAAGCGTTCGCGCCAATTCGGGCTGAGCGAGGACGATATCATCGACATGCTCATTCTGGCCGTTCCGCTCGCGGTCATATGCGCGAGACTGTATTACGTGGTTTTTTACCGCGACGCCGGCGGAGAAAACCCGTATTTTGACGGCCTGCACGATCTGAAGGACATAATATCCGTATGGGAAGGCGGCCTGGCGATCTACGGCGGGGTCATAGGCGGAGTGCTCGGCGTGCTGATATCCATGAGCCGCAGGCGGCACAAGACGAAGGCGATGATGGATCTCGGCAGTCTCGGGATGCTGATAGGTCAGGCGGTGGGACGCTGGGGCAATTTCATCAACCGCGAGGCTTACGGCGCAGAAACGACGGCGCCCTGGCGCATGGGTCTGAGCAATCAGTGGGGGACGTGGTATTATCATCCCACGTTCCTTTACGAGAGCCTGTGGAACCTGCTGGGACTGCTTCTGCTGCACCTGTATTCGAAAAAAAGAAAATTCGACGGGCAGATATTCCTTATGTATCTCGGATGGTACGGGCTGGGCAGGACGTTTATCGAAGGGCTGAGAACGGACAGCCTTTATCTGGGGGGAACGGGACTGAGAGTCTCGCAGCTTGTCGGGCTGGTCACGTTCGCCGCGGCGGCGGTCATACTGCTGTACGTTTTCCTGTTCCGCCGCCCCGATCCGGACGATATGCTCGCCAACCGCGGCAAAGCCGCCGGCGAAACGCCCGCAGGCAAGCCGCCGGAAGATGACGGAGATAAAAGCGCGGAGGAGCTCAACGCCGCTTACAGATCACTGACAGGTGAAGAAAATATCGAACGGACCGAACGGTCCGGGGAAGGAGAAGAAAATGGCTAATATCGACGAACTGAAGGTCAAGGTACAGGAAAAGGCGGAGATCGCCGCGGCAAGATCCGTGATCCTTGCGGAAACAGCCGGGAAAAAAGCGAAGAGCATGGCTAAGATAGCCAAGCTCAAAAGCGAGATACTTACCGCGAAGGAAGAGCGCCGGAAAGCCGAGATCGCGCTGGGAAGAAAGTATTACGAGCTGTTCGGCGAGGCTCCGGCGGAGGAGCTCGCCGAGATATGCGCGACGATAGGAAACGCCAACGACCAGATCGACGCGAAGAAGGCTCTCATAGACGAGCTGAAAAGCAGGGACAAGGCGGAGTGAACCGTCGGCAAAGCCCCTGAGGCTTTATCGACCGCATGAAAGCATTCGGCCCCGATACCGGATCCTGCCGGTATCGGGGCCGAACGTTTTTGCTGCTTACAGCTGCGTCATCACGAAGCGGAGCACGTTCATGGCGCTGCGCTGAAGCTCGCCCCGCGTTATTCCGCCGGGCTTGCCGAGAGTGGCGAGCAGAGTCCCGTCGGAGGCGTATTCCTTGTCTCCGAAATTCTGATTGCCCGGCATGAACACGTCCACCTGAGCGCGGACGCGGTACGCGTTGACCTCGATGCCGGGGAAATCGGGGCTTTCCGCGGGCACCATCCACCAGTCGGTCATAACGCAGCCGGTATAGCCGAGCTGTCCGCGCAGCACGGTGGTGACGAGATCGTAGTTGTAATGGTTCCATACTCCGTTCAGCGGATTATAGCTCGTCATGATATTCTTGGGGGAGCCCTCGCGTATGCATATCTCAAAGCCGCGAAGATATATCTCCCGCAGAGCGCGTTCCGAGACGCGGGAGTCGGACATGTTGCGCATGAACTCCTGGTTGTTGCAGCAGAAGTGCTTGGGGCAGGCCGAGGCGCCCTGCGACTGTATCCCGCGCACGGCGGCGGCGGCCAGCTTGCCGGTGAGAAGGGGATCCTCGGAATAGTACTCGAAATTGCGCCCGCAGAGAGGACTGCGGTGTATGTTCACTCCGGGACCGAGCAGCACGTTGCTGCCGCGGAGGATCAGCTCCTTGCCGATCTCGGTCATTACGGCTTCGACAAGCTCCGTATCCCAGGAGCAGGCCAGCGCGGCCTCGCACGGAGCGAGCAGGCACTGAGCCGAAAGGCGTATGCCGGAGGGACCGTCGGTGGTCACAACGGGCTTTACTCCCTTTTCGCGCAGGGAGGGTATCACTCCGCCGAAGGCTCCGGCGTTCCCGGCGGGGCCCAGATCGCTGTCCATCGAGCCTTCGCCGCGGGTAAGAGCCTCAAGCTCCCCGTCGCCGAGCTGAGAAACAAAGTCCTCGAGAGACGCCCTGCCCGCCTTAACGTCGCCGAGCTTTATGCCTCTGTCGCCGGTAAACGGAAGCTCGGCGGGAAGGCGGGAGACTATGCGCTCCCGCAGACTGCTCCGGCGCAGAGGAACGTCCTCCTCGCCGCCGGAAGCGGTGAGCCGGCGGAAGGGCTTTTCGGCGGCGCAGGCCTCCTCGAGCTGAACGATAAGCTTCGTTTCGCCGACCGTATATATACCGGCGGGAGCAAGCTGCGCCGAGCTGTTTCCGTAAAGCAGCTCGTAATCGCCCTTTTCAAGCACGAAAGCGCTGGGGAAAGCGGTCTTTCCGGCGTCGTCGTAGGAAGAAAGGGTATATTCGTCCGTGCTCAGCTCGAGCTCCTGAGACTCGCCGGGCGCGAGCAGCCGTGTTTTCGCGAACGCGCACAGACTCAGCGCGGCCTTGCCGAGCAGTCCCTGAGGAGCACGGCAGTAAAGCTGAACGACCTCGCGGCCGGAAGCCGCGCCGGTGTTGGTCACCTTTACGACCGCGCAGAGACCGCGGAAGGAAACGAGATCGAGACGGAAGCTCGTATAAGACAGGCCGAAGCCGAAGGGGTAAAGCACGCGCTCGGGCCTGAAGGTGGAAAAGTATCGGTAGCCGACGAAAATATCCTCTTTGTATTCCGAAAACTCCGCTCCGCCGAAATTACCCGAGGAGGGGTAATCGTCATAGCTGAGAGCGACGCTGTCGGCAAGCTTTCCGCAGGGAGTCGTTTTGCCGCTGAGAACGTCTGCGGCGGCGTTCCCGCTCTCCATGCCGCCGTTCCATACGGCGAGCACGGCGGACAGGGGATAGCGCGCGGTCCAGGACAGGTCTATGATATTGCCGATGTTCAGCAGAACGATCACTTTTGAAAATGCCGCGGTCACGGCGTCAAGCATAGCGGTCTCGTCGTCCGTGAGATAATAGCTCCCCTTTTCGAGGGCTATCTCTATCGATTCGCCGCATGCGCGGCCTATTACCACTATCGCGGCGTCGCATTCCGCGGCCGCCGCGGAGACGGTTTCGCCGTCGAGAGGCATTTCATCGTGATGCTGAGGCCACTCTCCCCACGGCATGGGACCCGGCGCGTAGGGCCCGCACCACTCGCGGTATTTCGCCATGAGCTTTTTGTCGTACGCTATGTCCCCGCGTTTTTCAAGCGCGTCGGCAAGACTGACGGTATACGGACGCACTACGTCTCCGCCGCTGCCGTAGCCCATGTCCATCCACTTGATCTGGCATATGCCGAAAACGGCCGCGCGTCTGCCGTTCAGCGGGAGTACCCCGTCGTTTTTGAGCAGCACGCAGCTTTCGGCGGCGGCTGTGCGGAAAAGCGCGGCGGTTTCGGGACTGACAGCTCCGCCGGGAGCGGGGGCTTTTGAAGCGTTCAGATCCTGAGCAAGAGAGGGCGCTGCCGAAGTGCGGTCATTACTGTTCATTTGCTTTTCCATCCTTTTCTTTTTCAGGGCGGTCTGTTTCGCCCCTTTGTAAAAGTTTATCAAAAATCCGTAAAATATCAATACGCTTTTTCCCTTTTGTGAAGATAATTGCGGCGGCGATTTTTTGTTTGCATATTTACTGCGCATATGATAAAATACCCGATAATTCTTAGACGGGGAGATGAAGCTTTGTCATGGAAAGAACTGTGATAAAAAGCATTTACGAACGGCCCGAGGCTTTTGAAAACGCGTTCGTGACCGTGTGCGGGTGGGCGCGCACCATCCGGGACATGAAATCCTTCGGGTTCATCGAGCTGAACGACGGCAGCTGCTTTAAAAGCATTCAGGTCGTTTTCGAAGAGACGACCGTTGATAATTATAAGGAGATCGCGAAGCAGAACGTGGGGGCGGCGCTGATAGTGACCGGTATAGTCAAGCTTACCCCGGAAGCCAAGCAGCCCTTTGAGCTCAAGGCTGATACCGTGACCGTTGAGGGACAGTCCACGCCGGATTATCCGCTGCAGAAAAAAAGACACTCCGTGGAGTTCCTGCGGACGGTCGCGCATCTGCGCCCGAGGACCAATCTGTTTTCGGCGGTGTTCCGCGTACGTTCCGTCGCGGCTCATGCGATCCACTGCTTTTTCCAGGAGCGGGATTTCGTATACGTGCATACTCCGCTTATCACGGGCAGCGACTGCGAAGGAGCGGGGGAAATGTTCCGCGTGACCACGCTGCCGGACAAGGACCCGCCTCTGACCGATGAGGGAGAGGTGGACTACGGCAGGGATTTCTTCGGCCGGGAGACAAATCTGACCGTATCCGGTCAGCTCAACGCCGAGACCTTTGCAATGGCCTTCGGAAGCGTATATACCTTCGGTCCGACGTTTCGGGCGGAAGAGTCGTATACCGCGCGGCATGCGGCGGAGTTCTGGATGATCGAGCCCGAGATCGCGTTCGCGGATCTCTCGGACGATATGAAGCTCGCCGAGGACATGCTCAAATACGTGATAAAGAAAGTGCTTGAAAGATGCGGACAGGAAATTGAATTCCTCAACAGCTTCGTTGACAAGGGGCTCAGGGAAAGGCTTGAATTCGTCGCGTCCTCCGATTTCGGGCACGTGACGTATACCGAGGCCATTGAAATACTGCAGAAGAGCGGGCGCGAATTCCAGTATCCGGTCTTTTGGGGCTGCGACCTGCAGACCGAGCACGAGCGTTTTCTCTCCGAGGAGCATTTCGGCAGGCCGGTTTTCGTGACCGATTATCCCAAGGAGATCAAGGCTTTCTATATGCGCCTGAACGACGACGGCAAGACCGTCGCTGCCATGGACCTGCTTGCTCCGGGCATAGGCGAGATAATCGGCGGAAGCCAGCGCGAGGAGCGGCAGGACGTGCTTGAAGCGCGCATAGACGAGCTCGGCCTCGGCAGAGAAAACTACTGGTGGTATCTGGACCTGCGCAGGTACGGGGGCACGCGCCACGCGGGCTTCGGCCTGGGCTTTGAAAGGCTTATAATGTATCTCACGGGCGTGTCGAACATACGCGACGTGCTGCCTTTCCCGCGTACGACGAAGAGCGCGGACTTTTAACAACCGACAACGGGATACCGTTTTTTTCGGCGCGCGGGGCTGCTGTCCCGCGCGCCGTTCTTCATGGGCCCGTCAAAAGAGAAAAATCGAAATGACGGCGCATGCCAGCAGGGGAGGAACGACGAATTTCAGCAGGAACAGCCAAACGCGCCCCGCGGCGCAGTCCCGTCCGAATATCGCGCGTACCGACGCCCTTTTCCCCCATGCCCGCGTTACGGCGAAGCAGGACGCCGCAGATCCGCAGCAGATCAGACCGTACTGAGATACGCGCTCGTACAGCTCGAAGACTCCGCCGTCGCCTTTCGCGAAGCTCAGGCATACGGGTACTCCCGCCGCAAAGCATGAAAGAGCGAGTACGAGAGCGGCGCCGCGTCTTTTGAGCCTCCCGCGCGCTTCGACCTCACATACCAGGTTTTCGAGCATGGCAGCGGCTGAGGACAGGGCGGCAAGGAATACCGAGGCGAAAAAAACGGCCGACAGCGCCCGCGACGCGCGGAACGGCGCGAACATGCCCTCCGCGGCAAGGAACAAAAGCTCGGGTCCGGACGCGGGATCGACGCCGGAGGCGAAGACCGCCGGCATTATCGCGGCCGCCGCAAGCAGAGCGACGAGGGTGTCGAGAAGCGGTATCAGCGCCGCGCAGCGGGGAAGGGACACGCCTTTCGGCATATACGCGCCGAAGGTGATCATGCAGCCCTGACCGACAGAAAGGGAAAACAGCATCTGAGTAAGCGCGGAGGACAGGTTTTTCAGGCTTATGCTGCCGAGCTCCGGCCTGAAAAGAAAAAGCATCGCGTCTTTTGACGAGGGCAGAGACGCGGTGGACGCGAATATGTAAGCCAGCATGACGATAAGCCCCGGTACCGTCACCCGGCAGACGGCCTCGACTCCCCGGCGTACGCCCGCCAGGACCGCGGAAACACTGAGTACGGTAAAGACGAACTGCCACAGCAGCGAAGAGGCGATATTTATTCCCGCGTATGAGAAAAGGTATTGCAGTACCTTTCCTCCGAAAAAAGAGTAATACGACAGTATGATGAAGCACGCCAGCTGCCCCGCGGCGCCCACGGCTCCCCAGCCCGGTCCGAGGGAGGCGTATGCTTTGACGGGAGGCAGCGACGCGCTCCTGCCGAGGCCAAGCTCCGCAAGCAGCAGCGGATAGCCGGCCAGCAAAACGAAAATAATATAAAAAAACAGGAAAACAAAGCCTCCGCCCATGCCCAGGCGGTACGGGAACCCCCATATGTTTCCCAATCCGACCGCGGCGCCCACGGAGGCCATGATAAAGCCGAAGGAAGAACTCCACTTTTTTTCGCTCATGTCAAATCATATGCGCCGGAGAGCAGCCGTTATACCGACACGTCGCCTATTTTCGATATTATCTCCGAGCACAGCTCGCCGGCGGCCTCCATGCTGCCGCTTTCGGCAACGACGTGCAGGCGGTTTGCGCTGTCCGCCGTAATGCGGGCGCTGCCGAGACCGGTCTTGATCTTCATCCCGCTGACATGCTCCGAATTGCCGTAGTACCGGCCCAGACGCTTCATGAGCTCGCCGGTCCGAAGGGAAGAGGTCACGACATTTTCGGTGATATAAAAATCAGGCAGCAGCGACATGAGCTCGAAGAGCTTGATCCCTCTTTTCGCAAGATGTGAGCACAGCCGCATGGCGAGAAATATCCCGTCACGGGCGAAGGGCTCCGCCGAGAGCGCCTTGACGGCCTCCTCTCCGTCGCGCCCGAGACGCAGCACGCGCCCTCCGAAAGGGGCGGCGACGGCATCGGCGGCGTCGGGAGCGGAATAGGGAAGGCAGACCGTCCCGGCGCCCTCTGACAGCTCGCAGTATACCAATGCGCACATGAGCGACGCGAAGGAGCGGTTTACGCCCTGCTCGTCGACCGCGTCGAGCCTCATGCCGCTTCGGGACAGCTTAAGGGAGACGACGCCCTGAGCCGGGTCGGAGAGACGCGCGCCGCGAAGCCTCAGAGCGCGGTAAAGCACGCCGCCGCTTTCGGCGGATACGGAAAATCCCGAGAGCGGCGCCGATACGCCCGCCGCCGCGGCGGCGTGAGCTTCGCGCGTGCTGCCGAGGTATACCGGAACCCGGCAGTCGGCAGCCGCGGCGCTGACCGTGTCGCAGACACAGGCCGCCTCTATTTTCCGCTGAGCCGAACGGGAAAGGGGAAGACCGTTCCCGTCAAAAAAACGCAGGGTGAGCCTGTCGCCGTCCTGACTGACGAACAGAGCGGCGTCAAAGCCGTATTGCTTTGACGCGAACGCGGCTGTCGCGGGGGTGTCGCTGTCGAGAGAGCACGCGCTTTTCCCTGCCGCCGCGGCGCCCAGAAGATAGGCGTAGGCGCACAGGGCCGCGTAGTCGCCTCCGTATGAGGCCGCGGCGACGCGCGTGTCGCCGCCCGCCGCAGCTCCCATGGACATGCACTGCTGCGGAGTGATCCCGAAAACGGCGTCGGAGCGTATGACGGCGTCGTTTTCGAACGCGGGACGAACGCAGCCCGCCCCGCCGGTCAGACTGTGCAGGACCGTAGAGCCCGCCTCGACGGTCCTGCCGGGCCAGATGCGCACGCCCTCGCCGATCACGCTTCCGGCTCCGATCACAGCGCCGTCGCCGACGACGCAGCCGTCCGACAGGCTGCAGTTTGCGCCCACGGCCGCGCCCGCGCAGATTATGCTGCCTTCAATGCGGCAGCCTCTGTCGACGAAGGCTCCGTCTACTATGCTGCGGCCGATCACACTGCCTTTGCCTATGCGGCTGCCGCCGCCTATAACGCATCCGCGGCCTACGGAGCATCCGTCGGCAACGTGAGCGTCCGGAGAAACGAAGCTCCCGCCGTCTTTCAAAAAGTCGATGCTCGTGCGCAGGTAGGCGGCGCAGCTGCCGACGTCGCTCCAATAACCGGAGTCCGAACGGCCGAATATCCTCGCACCGCGTTCAAGAAGCTCCGGAAACAGCTCCGAGCCGAAGTCGCAGGGAGAAAAGGCCGGTATGCGTTCCAGCACCCGCGGAGAGAGCATGTAAATGCCGGTGTTTACGAGGTCGGTATAGATCCTGTCGGCCGAAGGCTTTTCTATAAAGCCGGTCACACGGCCTTCGCCGTCGGTAAGCACGAGACCGTATTCCATGGGTTCAAAGCACTGTTTGAGCATTATGGTCGCGTCGGCTTCGGCGGAGCGGTGGAACGCCGCAAAGGCGCGCAGATCCATGCGGCACGCGGCGTCGCCGGAGATCACGAGAAAATCCTCGCCGTTCACGAAATCCTCACAGCGTTTTACGCTGCCCGCGGTCCCGAGCGGGGTATCCTCGATACGGTAGTCTATGCTCACGTTCCAGCGGCTCCCGTCGCCGAAATGATCGGTTATCTGCCTGGGGAGGTACATCAGCGTCATGCATATCTCGTCAAAGCCGTTGTCGCGAAGCAGCTCCACGATATGCTCGAGCAGGGGCTTGTCGAGAAGCCGTATCATGGGCTTCGGACGCAGCAGACTGACCGGGCGCAGACGCGTGCCTTCTCCGCCTGCAAGAATGACTGCTTTCAAAAACACACGCTCCTTTCCCGCTTAATTTGCCCCGGCCTCGGAAAGATATTTTTATTTTTCGGTTGAGTTTGTTGGAAAGTTTTGTTATATTAAATCAAAATGGGGTTACTATGCGGCCGGATAACGGAACTCCGGCCTGCAGGGTAAAACGGATTACATCGGAAAGGAGCGTTGATGCGAATGAAACACAAACGCGGAATGCCGCGCTTTTTCAAGCCGTCGATGCGGCTGTATTTTGCGTTTCTCGTTATTTTCACGCTCATATCCGCGGCCTTCGATCTGAGACTGACCGCGCTGCTGGCGTTGCTTGTGATATTGCTGATGATCTATACCCGTCTGATGTCCGGGCGCCAGAAAAAAGAGGTGCTGGATTATTTCGCGCCGTCGCGGGAGGGCGAGGAGAGCGCGTCGGCAAGCACGCTGATAAACATGCCTCTGCCCACGGTGATCTTTTCGCTCGCAACGGGCACGGTGCTTTGGAGCAACGAGCTGTTTTTGAACATCACCAACGACAGAGAGCACATGTTCGAGGTCCATCTCGAAGACGTGCTTCCCGGCTTTTCGCGCAAATGGCTGGCGGAAGGCGCGGGCGTCGCTCCGCAGCTTGTGGAAATAAACAAAAGCAAATTCAGAGTATACGGCAATTCCTTCAGCATAGGCGACGGGGATGAGGAGACCTGGAGCATCATCTATCTTGTCGACGTGACGGAATATGAGAAGACGGAGAAGGAATACCGCGATTCAAGGCCGATAATGACCGTCATAATGCTCGACAACTATGACGAGCTGTTCAAAAGTCTTACCGAGGCCGCGAAAAACACCCTGCTTGCGGCTATCGACAGCCGCATAAGCGAGTGGTGCGCTCCGGCGCACGGATATCTGTGGCGCTATGACAGAGACAGGTATATATTCATTTTTGAGGAGCGCTATCTGAAGGGCTTTATAGACGACCGGTTTTCCGTGCTGGACAGGGTAAGAGAGCTGCAGAACGGCGCCGGAATAGCAGCCACGCTCAGCATAGGCATGGGCAGAGAGGCCGATACGCTCGACGAGGCTTTCCAGTTCGCCATGCTCGGAATAGATATGGCCCTGTCCCGCGGCGGAGACCAGGCGGTCATCAAGAACAAGCTCAACTTTGAGTTTTACGGCGGCCACTCCGTCGCTATGGAGAAAAGGACCAAGGTCAAGTCCCGGGTCATGGCAAACGCCATGGGCGAGCTCACGGCAGACGCGTCGAAGCTGATGATAATGGGCCATAAGATCTCGGATATGGATTCGATAGGCGCGGCGGCGGCGATCTGCTGCATAGCGAGAAAGCTGAAAAAACCGGCCTATATCGTCGTGAACCAGGACAACGCCGCTGCAAAGCCGATGATAGACAAGCTGAAGCATCTGCCGGAGTACGAGGGCGTATTTATAAGCGAGAGCGAGGCCATGTCATCCCTGGACGGGAAGACTCTTCTTGTTGTGGTGGATACCAACAGGCCCGAGCAGGTGGAGTCGGAGCTGCTGCTGGAAAGCTGCAGCAAGATCGCGGTGATCGACCATCACAGGCGCGCCGCCGATTATATCGACAACGCGGCGCTGAATTTTCACGAGCCCTACGCTTCCTCGGCCTGCGAGCTTGCCACCGAGCTGCTGCAGTATCTTGTCGACGTATCGGATATACTGAAAGCGGAAGCGGAGGCGATACTTGCCGGAATAATGCTGGACACCAAGAAATTCACCATGCGCACCGGCAGCCGTACCTTCGAGGCCGCGGCGTTCCTGCGGCGCGCGGGAAGCGACACGGCCGAGGTCAAGAAGCTGTTCCAGAGCGATATGAAGAGCGCGCGGTCGAAATATTCCATTATAAAAAATGTGGTCATGTACCGCGACGGCATCGCCATCGCGACCGGCGACGGGCGAATGGACAGGGTCATCGCCGCGCAGGCGGCGGACGATCTGCTGGATATTTACGGGGTGACCGCGTCCTTCGTGATCTGCAGCGACGGGGATGAGACCGTGATCTCCGCCCGGTCGCTGGGAGACGTGAACGTTCAATTCATTCTTGAAAAGCTCGGCGGCGGAGGAAACAAATCGGCCGCGGGAGCGCAGATAAAAGGAAAGAGCCCCGAGGAAACGATAACGGAGCTCAAGGAAAAGATAGACGAATATCTGAAAGAAAACTGAATCGTCTGAAAAGAAGAAAGGCGGGAGGAACATGCAGGTCATACTTCAGCAGGATGTTAAGGGACAGGGCCGCAAGGGCGAGATGGTGGAAGTATCGGAGGGCTACGCGAGAAACTATCTTCTTCCCAGAGGTCTGGCGGTCAAAGCGACGGCCGACAATATAAACGCCATGAAGCTCAAGGAAAAAGCCAAAGCCGCGCATTTGGAAAAAGAGAAGCTCCAGGCGCTTGAAAACGCAAAAAAACTTGCCGATTGCCGCGTGAAGCTTACGGCAAAGGCCGGCTCGAACGGCAAGCTCTTCGGCGCGGTCACCTCCAAGGAGATAGCGGACGCGCTTAAGGAGCAGTTCGGAATAGAGATCGAAAAAAACCAGATCGTGCAGGGCGATCCGATAAAAAATTACGGGGATTATGAGGTGAAATGCCGCCTCGGCCACGAAGTGAGCGGCGTTATCAGACTAACGGTGGCGGAGAAGTAATGGACGAGCTGACAGCGAGACAAATGCCTCACAGCGCGGAAGCCGAGCAGGCAGTGCTCGGCTCCATGCTCATTGATTCCCGCTGCGTGCCGCAGGTGATTTCGGCGCTTCGCTCGTCGGATTTCTATCTGAGCGTGAACAGAGAGATATTCGACGTCATCTGCACCATGTTCAATTATTCCAAGCCCATAGACGCCGTAACGCTTCTCGACGAGATGAAGCTTCAGGGCGTTTACAACGAGCACAGCACTCAGAATTATCTCGTGGAGCTCATGCGCGTCACGCCCACCTCGGCAAACGTGGGACAGTATATAGCCATTGTCAGGGATAAGGCCCTTCTCAGGGGCATTGCCGAGACGGCTGCGGAGATCTCCGCCATGGTCAGCGAGGGAGCGGGCAGCTCCGACGAGATGCTCGAGAGCGCCGAGAGACGCATATACGCACTGAGGCAGGGCAGAAATATAAACGGGCTGGAGCCAATAAGCAATATCCTTTCGGACGTATACAGGCATCTGGCGGAGCTTGTGAAAAACAAGGGCAAGCTTCCCGGGCTGTCCACGGGCCTGAGCTCGCTGGACGATATCATCATGGGCCTGAACAACAGTGATTTCATTATCCTTGCTTCCAGACCGGGAATGGGCAAGACGAGCCTCGCCATGAACATCGCCCTGAACGTCGGAAAAAAGAGCGGAAAGGCGGTAGCCGTTTTCTCGCTCGAAATGTCAAAACAGCAGCTCGCGATGCGTCTTATCTCGGCAGACGCCTTCGTGGACGGGAAAAAGCTTCAGACCGGTCTGCTGAGCACGGACGACTGGAAGAAGATAAGCGCTTCCGCGGCGTCCATCGGCGCTACCAAAATTCAGATAGACGACAACTCCACTCTCACGGTATCGGATATGAACGCGCAGTGCCGCAGGGTCCAGGACCTCGGGCTGGTGGTGATAGACTATCTTCAGCTGATGACCAGCGCGGGCAACGGCGACAGCGAGAGCCGTCTGCAGGCGGTCAGCGAGATATCGAGAATGCTCAAGATAATGGCCAAGGAGCTGAACGTGCCGGTACTGTGCCTGTCGCAGCTTTCCCGCGCGAGCACTCAGCGCACGGACAAGCGGCCGGTGCTGTCTGACCTGAGGGAATCCGGCTCTCTGGAGCAGGACGCCGACATCGTGCTCGGCCTGTACAGAGACGATTATTTCAACCGGGAATCGGACCAGCACAATTCGGCCGAGCTCATAGTGATGAAAAACCGCCACGGCAGGACGGGTACCGTCGAGCTGCAGTGGCTGCCGGAATATACGACGTATACTGCCGTGGATAAATTCGAGGAGCAGTAGCGCGCGGAAGGATATCGGAGGACTGTCGGTAAAATGCTGAGCAGGATCGCGGCATACATGGAGCGATACGCTATGCTGGACGGCCTCGGAACGCTGCTTTGCGGCGTTTCCGGCGGCGCCGATTCGGTATGCCTGCTGCACGCCGCGCTTTCCATGGGGCTGCCCGTCAAGGCGCTGCATTTCAACCATATGCTGCGCGGCGCGGAGGCCGACAGAGACGAGAGCTTCGTAAGAGAACTGTGCGAAAGGCTCGGCGTGGAATGCGTATGCGGCAGGGGAGACGTAAGAGCCTACGCGCAGGAAAAAAGCATGGGCACGGAGCAGGCCGCGAGGATACTGCGCTACGCGTTTTTCGAGCGGTGCGCGTCGAAGGAAAGCGGCTGCCGCGTCGCAACGGCGCACAACGCCGACGACAACGCCGAAACGATGATAATGAACCTGACGAGAGGCGCGGGTCTTACGGGACTCGGCGGCATCCCTCCGGTGCGCGGGATATATATTCGGCCTCTTCTTTGCATCACGAGGCGCGAGATAGAAAAGTATCTTTCGGATAACGGTCTTGAGCACGTGGAGGACTCCACGAACGCCGGGGACGAGTATACACGCAACAGGATACGCCATGCGGTCGTTCCCGTACTGAAAGACATAAATCCGCGCTTTTCGGAGACCGCGGCCGAGACCGCGGAGCTGCTGAGAGAGGACGAGGCGTATCTTGAAGAAGAGGCCGCCGGGCATATCCGCGGCAATACGGTACGGATAAAGGGCCTGGCCTATCCCATCGCGTCAAGGGCGCTGCGCATCGCGGCAGACGGATATGGGGTGAAGCTGTCCAAAACGCATATCGACGCGCTGCTTGCCCTGCCGTCGGGCGGGGAAAGCGATCTGCCCGGCGGACTTACGGGAGTCAGGAGCTTTGACGCGATATATATCGGGCCTCCGAAAAAGCGGGAGACGCCGGAGGAGACCGCGCTGATATGGAACGAATGGACACGCAGCGGCTTTGACGGAGTCGACGTATTCTGGGGAGAAAAGTCCGAGAGCGGTAAAATTAACGAATTGTTAAGTATTTTCAGCTTCAAAAAGGAAGAAGTATGTGGTAATATAGCTGTCAGGCCGCGCAAGGAGGGGGATAAGATCACTCTGTCCGGCCGCGGCGTGACAAAAAGCCTCAAAAAGCTGTTCATTGAGATGAAAATACCCGTCCGGGAACGGGAGCATATTCCCGTCGTTGCGGACGATAAAGGCGTTTTGGCCGTATACGGCGTGGGAAAAAACGCTTCGAGGTCGCCCGGAGGAGGAAAAAAAACGGGGGATGAAAATTCCTGCGTCGTAATATTTGCAAAGAGGTAGAAACACATGTCCGAATTGAGGTCAGATTATAAGCTTGAGGTCCTCATACCGAGGGAGGAGCTGAAAAAACACACCGAGCGCATGGCCGCGGAGATAAGCAGGGACTATAAGGGTAAAGAAGTGCTGTTCGTGGGCATACTTAAAGGCGCGTTTATCTTCATGTCCGATCTTGTGCGCAGCGTCGATCTGCCGGGCTGCAGGCTCGGCTTCATGATGGTCTCGTCCTATGGATCGGGCACCGTGAGTTCGGGCAACATAACAATAAAAAAAGACCTTGAAATGGACGTAGAGGGCAAGCATGTGATCATCGTTGAAGATATCGTGGATACCGGCTTTACGCTGAGTTATCTGAAAAAGTATATTGCCAACAGGAACGCGGCGTCCGTAAAAATATGCACCATGCTCGACAAGCCCGACAGACGGCAGGTGCAGCTGGAGCCCGATTATTACGGAGCAAAGATACCGGACGTTTTCGCGGTAGGTTACGGCCTGGATTACGATGAAGCTTTTCGTGAACTGCCGGACGTATGCGTGGTAAAGTAACGGCGCGCACGCCTGAGGCGGCCGTGGGCTGCCGGGAGCGACAGTGTTCGATCTGCGTCATGCAGAGGAGGTAACAGTATTTGAACAACAAAAAGAGCAGACCGAGAGACCTCGGTTTTTACGCCATTATCCTCGTTATACTGATAGGCGTAATATATCTCATGATGTCGAGAAACGAAACGACCAAGCTCAGCTACGACGAGGTCAGAAAGCTGTTCGAAAGCGAGTCGGTCACGTCCTTCGTCCTGGAGGGAGACACGCTCGTGCTTCAGCTTACCGATCCCGTCGGGGGGACGTATTCGGCGCAGCACGATCTGTACAGCTTCTCGGCCTTTTACGAGGACCTGCATGAGCTGATAGACGAGCAGCGCCGCGAAGGGATAATAACGGATTATGACTACAACGTAGGGTGGAAAGCGCCGTGGTGGCTCAGCTTCCTGCCGTACGTGATCCTTCTCGTATCCTTTGTGGTGCTGTGGTTCTTCATGATGAACAGAGGCGCGGGCGGAGAGCGCGGCGCGATGCATTTCGGCAGAGCGCGTACCAGGATAGGCGCATCGGATAAAAAAGTCACCTTTGCCGACGTCGCCGGAGCGGAGGAGGAAAAAGAAGAGCTAAGGGAGATCGTCGAGTTCCTCAAAAACCCGAAGAGCTTTGTGGAAATAGGCGCGAGGATACCCAAGGGCGTACTTTTGGTGGGCCCTCCGGGAACGGGTAAGACCCTTCTCGCAAAAGCCGTCGCGGGCGAGGCGGGAGTGCAGTTCCTGTCCATTTCCGGCTCCGATTTCGTCGAGCTTTACGTAGGCGTCGGAGCGTCGAGAGTGCGCGACCTGTTCGAGCAGGCCAAAAAGGCCGCGCCTTCGATAATTTTCATAGACGAGATAGACGCCGTCGGACGTCAGCGCGGAGCGGGTCTCGGCGGCGGTCACGACGAGAGAGAGCAGACACTCAACCAGCTGCTGGTCGAAATGGACGGCTTCGGCACGAACGAGGGCGTTATCGTCATGGCGGCCACCAACCGCCAGGATATCCTTGACAGAGCGCTTATGAGGCCCGGACGTTTTGACAGACAGGTCTACGTCGGTCTGCCGGACATCAAGGGCAGAGAAGCAATACTGAAGGTGCATTCCAAGGGCAAGCCCCTGGGCGAAGACGTGGATCTCGGCGTGATAGCCAAGACTACCACCGGCTTTACCGGAGCCGATCTCGAAAATCTGCTCAATGAGGCCGCGCTGCTCACGGCAAGGCGCAAAAAACGCTTCATAACCATGCAGGAAGTGGAAGAAGCGATGATAAAGGTCATCGCCGGCCCCGAGAAGAAGAGCAGAGTGGTCTCGGAGAGAGAAAGAAAGCTCACCGCCTTCCATGAGGCCGGACACGCGGTGGTGATGAACGCTCTGGAAAACTGCGATCCGGTGCACCAGATATCCATAATCCCGAGGGGACAGACGGGAGGCATGACCATATCCCTGCCCACCGAGGACAAAAATTTCAATTCAAGAAAAGAAATGCTCGACGACATCGTTTCTCTGCTCGGCGGCCGGATCGCGGAAAAGCTGATGCTCGACGATATATCTACCGGCGCGTCAAACGATCTTGACCGCGCGACAGCCATTGCGAAATCAATGGTCATGCGCTACGGCATGAGCGACGCGATAGGCCCGGTCGTTTACGACAACGGCGACGGAGAGGTCTTCCTGGGCCGCGACTACGCCCATACGAAGAGCTATTCTGAAAAGATGGCCGCAAAGATAGACGACGAGGTCCGCAATATCATCGACGAAGCCTATGAGCGCTGCCGCGGCATACTCGAGGAGAACGTGGATCTGCTTGAGCTTACCGCGCAGTATCTGCTCGAAAACGAGGTGATGGACGGCGAGGCGTTCGCCTACGTATGCCGGACGCACGAGCTTCCGCCCAAGGTCGAAAAGACGCCTGAGGAGCCCCGGGAGCCCGACGGCGAAGGAGAAGACGCTCTCGGGACCGACGCGGAGGACGAAGCTGCCGCCGGTGAGGAAGACGAGCTCGACGAAGTTGAAATAGAGAATGACGAGCCCGACCCCGACGACGATTATGAAGAGGGCGTTGACTGACAAAACCGGGTATATCCGGGTCTCATATGCTTAAAATCCAGCCGTCCCGCAAAGGGACGGCTGGATTTTTAAGCTGTACGAACGTGACGTTATTTGATGACTTTTTTGATGATATCCATAGCCTCGTCGAGCTGCTCTGTGGTATGCGTCGCCATGATGCTGACACGGAGCATGCAGCCGTTGGCCGGCGCGGCGGGAGGCAGGACCGTATTCACGTACACTCCGTTCTCGTAAAGCTCGTGGGCCTTTTCGAGAGTGTTGACGGGGTCGTAGGTAAAGATGGGAACAATGGGAGTGGACGACTCGATTATCTTTATTCCTCGCTCAAGAAGACCTCTGCGCATGTATGAGGCAAGATAATTCAGCCTTTCCACAAGCTCGGGATGAGCTATAATGTGCCGCAGCGCGGCCGTGGCTACCGCGCAGCTGGCGGGAGTTATTGAAGCGGAAAAAATGAAGGGACGGGAATTGTGACGGACGTAGTCGACCACCTTTGCAGAGGCGGCCATGTATCCGCCCAGGCTTGCCAGGGACTTCGAGAAGGTGCCCATATAAATGTCGACCTCGTCCTCGAGTCCGAAATGGCTTGCCGTTCCGCGTCCGTTTTTGCCGATGACGCCGAGAGCGTGGGCGTCGTCCACCATCACGCGGGCGCCGTACTTTTTGGCGAGCTCGACTATCTCGGGAAGTTTGGCGATGTCGCCCTCCATGCTGAACACGCCGTCGGTGACTATGAGTATGCCCGCGGTGTCCGGCACGCTTTTCAGCCGCTGCTCGAGCTCGTCCATATCGCTGTGCGCGTAACGGAGCATTTTGCCGTAGCTGAGCTTGCAGCCGTCATATATGCTGGCGTGATTGTCACGGTCGCAGATCACGTAATCATTGCGGCCCACCAACGCGCTGATTATGCCGAGATTGCTCTGAAAGCCCGTGGAGAAGGTGATGACGTCTTCCTTGCCCAAAAATGCGGCCAGCTCACGCTCCAGCTGTATGTGCAGATCGAGCGTGCCGTTGAGAAATCTTGAGCCGGAGCAGCCGGAGCCGTACTGCTCAAAAGCCTTTATTCCCGCCTCGATTATATCCGGGTGAGTGGTAAGACCGAGATAATTGTTGGAGCCGAGCATGATGCGGCGCTTGCCCTCCATGATGACCTCGGTATCCTGTTTTGACTCAAGCGCGTGAAAATAGGGGTAAATGCCCTGCTTTTTGTAATCGTCCGCCAGAGTGAAATCATAGCATTTTTTGAAAAGATCCATTTATCTGCCTCCCGAAACGGCTGTTTATATAAAAAATTAGTTGATACCGATTACCATTGCATTGAGTTAAATTATATGCCGAAACGCCTCTTTTGTCAAATAAAACCGCTGCCGCGCCGCAGAGCCTGCGGGAAACGAAAAGGCGGTTTTGACAGGCTGCAAAAATCATTATACAATATAGAAAATCCGAGATAGAAAATCCGAGGAGGTAAGCCATGCCGATAACAGCAGCGTATATGGTGCCGCATCCGCCGCTTATAATCCCGGAGGTGGGCAAAGGCGGTGAGAAGCGCGTCGACGCCACGGTAAAGGCCTACGACCGCGTAGGCCGTGAAATATCCGCTCTTGCTCCGGATACCGTCGTTATCACAAGCCCTCACAGCGTTATGTATGCCGACTGGTTTCATATCTCGCCGGGCAGCGGAGCGTCCGGTTCGTTCGCGGATTTTGGCGCGCCGAAAACGCGCTTTACGGTGAACTACGATACCGAGCTCGTCGAGACGCTGCGGAGCATGGCGGAAAAAACGGGGTTTCCGGCGGGGACTGCGGGAGAGAGGGATAAAAAGCTGGATCACGGCACTATGGTGCCGCTGCATTTCATAAGGAAATATTACGACGGCTTCCGCATAGTGCGGATAGGCCTGTCGGCTCTGCCGCTGACGAAGCATTATGAGCTGGGGCAGCTCATAAGCGCCGCAGCGGACAGGCTCGGCCGCCGCACGGTCTTTGTCGCGAGCGGAGATCTGTCCCACAAGCTCAGAGCAGACGGCCCCTACGGCTATTCGCCGGAGGGAGAGGAGTACGAGCGCAGGATAATGGACGTCTGCTCACGGGCGGCCTTCGGAGAGCTGTTCGATTTTGACGAGGACTTCTGCGAAAGAGCCGCGGAATGCGGACACAGATCGTTCGTGATAATGGCAGGGGCGCTGGACGGGATGAGAGTGCGCGCAGAACGCTATTCTCACGAGGACGTGACGGGAGTGGGCTACGGCATCTGTTCCTTTATCCCGGAAGGCCCGGACGAAAGCAGACGCTTCCTTGAACGGCGGCTGCTTGAAGCGGAGCGGAAAGCGGCGGAGAAGGCGGCTTCGGCAGACGCGTACGTTTCTTTGGCAAGGAAGGCCGTGGAGGAATACGTCCTTCGCGGAAAAAAGCTTCAGCTGCCCGGAGATACGGACAGTCAGATGACGAGAGCGAGAGCGGGCGTATTCGTATCGATACATGAGCACGGTTCTCTCAGAGGCTGCATCGGCACCTTAAGCCCGGTAAGAAGCTGTATCGGAGAGGAGATCATAAGCAACGCGATAAGCGCGGCGTCGGCCGACCCGCGCTTCAGGCCGATAGCCCCGGAGGAACTGAAATGGCTTGAAATAAGCGTGGATATACTCAGCGAGCCCGAGGAGATAGACTCCGCGGACAGGCTCGACGTGAAGAAATACGGAGTCATAGTCTGCAGCGGCTCGAAAAGGGGAGTGCTGCTGCCGGATCTTGAGGGCGTGGATACCGTGGAGCAGCAGATAGATATAGCAAGGCGGAAGGCCGGGATAGCTCCCGGAAAAAAGCTGACGCTGTACCGTTTCACCGTGAGCAGACATACCTGAAAGCGGGGGTGACAGCATGCCGGTATGCGGGACGTGTTTCAGGCATTGCGTGATCGAAGAGGGAAAAACCGGCTTCTGCGGCGGACGTATCTGCCGCGGAGGTAGGATCGTCTGCGCAAACTACGGCGCGATAAGCTCAGCCGCGCTCGATCCCATAGAAAAAAAGCCGCTGCGGCGTTTTCGCCCCGGGAGCATGATACTGTCGGTGGGCAGCTACGGCTGCAACCTTGACTGTCCCTTTTGCCAAAACCACGAAATATCCCGGGTCCCCTGTCCGGATCCGCCGCGGGACACTGTGACGCCTGAGCAGCTTGCCTCTGCAGCGGAGCGATATAAAAAAGAGGGGAATATAGGTCTTGCCTTTACCTACAACGAGCCTCTTATCGGCTACGAGTTCGTAAGGGACGCCGCGAAGCTCGTCCGGGAGCGCGGCATGGTAAACGTGCTGGTGACCAACGGATGTTTCGAGCTGAGCGTGCTTGAAGAAACAGCCCCTTATATCGACGCGATGAACATCGACATAAAGGGCTTTACCGATGATTTTTATTCCGGGCTCCTCTCCGGCAGGCTCGAAACGGTGAAGGCGTTCATTGCCCGCGCCGTGCAGCTGTGCCACGTGGAGCTTACCGAGCTTATTATCCCCGGCGAGAACGACTCCGAGGAAGAAATGCGGGAGCTTTCCTCCTGGATAGCCGGGCTGAGGGACGCGAAGGGAAGACCGGCAGGGGAGCGCGTACCGCTTCACGTTTCCCGCTTTTTCCCGCGCCGAAGAATGACCGACAGAAGGGCGACGAGCGTGAAAACCGTATATCGCCTTGCCGAGGTCGCAAGAGAAAAGCTGAAATACGTATATACGGGAAACTGCTGAGCGGGCGCTTCAGCGCTTCTGCAGCGACAGGGGGAGCTCCATGCGGTTCGCCTCGAGCAGGGCCCTGTCGGTAAGTATCCGTTCCGACGGACCGTCGGCGGCTATCCGTCCGCCCGACAGCAGTATAACCCGGCTGCAGGTATCCATGATCATGTCGAGATCGTGAGAGGTTATGAGCTTTGTCTGACTGAGCTCCTTCACGGTTTTTATCACCAGACGGCGGTTGAAGGGATCGAGCGCGGAGGTGGGCTCGTCCATAAGCACGGCCTCCGGCTCCATGGCCAGGACGGTGGCTATGGCCGCCATGCGCTTTTCTCCGCCGGAGATCCTGTGGTTGTGCCTGTGTTTCAGCTCCGTCAGCCCGAGGCGCTCGAGGACGTCGTCCACGCGCTTTTCCGCCTCGGTGCGTGGAAGACCGTAGTTGAGCGGGCCGAACATCATGTCCTCGCAGACCGTGGGCATGAACATCTGATTGTCCGAGTCCTGCAGGACAAAGCCGAGCTTTCGGCGTATTTCCGGCAGATTATCCTTCTTTACCTCGAGCCCGTCTGCGTATATCCCGCCTTCGCCGCGTATGAGCCCGAGCAGGAGCTTCATAACGGTGGATTTTCCGGCCCCGTTTGCGCCGATTAGCCCCACGGATTCGCCTTTTTCTATTTTGAAAGAAACGCCGCTGAGTACGCAGCGGTCTTTTTCATACGCAAAGCTGACGTTTTTGAATTCTATCATATTATCACCTCACGAAACGGCTGCCGAGGAGGCGGGAAATATCCGTAAGACGTATCAGAAGGAACAGCGCCGAGCTTCCGAAGAGATAAACGCCGTCCGTTATCGAAAACGGCTTCATCGGGGCGTAATGAAAATGCTCATGGTAGCCGCGCAGCAGCATTGAGGAATACAGCTCCTGCGCTCTGTCCATGCTGCGCAGGAGCAGCTGACCGAGAAAGGAGCCCCAGGCGGAAACGTGTATGCCCTTCTGTCCGGGCGCGCGAAGAGCGTAGGCGTCCGTCATCACGGCAAGCTCCCGGGTCATCACGCCCACGTAGCGATAGGTGAGCAGCAGCAGGGTAACGAGCATTTTCGGTATATGCAGCCGCCGCAGGGAAGCGCAGATGCAGTCTATCGGCGTGGTCGCCATAAGCAGGAAAGAGGACATCAGACACAGCACGCCCTTGAGCATGAGCGTGAGCATGGATATCACGCCGCCGGAAACGGCCGTCCCGCCGATATAAAGCAGCGGCTCGCGGTCAAAAATCGGATTGAACAGGCCGACGGCGAGCACGAGAGGCAGCACGATGCGAAGCTTGTAAAAACAGCTGCGTACGGGTATGCCCGACAGCTGAAACAGCAGTACCGGCCACAGCAGCATGGGAATGAGCGCGCTGAGCCGGTATTTGCCGAAGGACATGACCGCGGCTATATATACGACTGTGCTGAGAAGCTTTGCGGTGGAGCCCAGGTCGTGGACGGGAGAAGTCCGGGAAGCCAGCTCGTCCATTTCCGACAGCTCGCGCAGAGCGGTTTCCATCTTGTTCATATTCGCTCCATGCGGAAACAGGGCAGTTCACGCTGCCCTGTTAAGATATATTTTTGAGCGCGGCTCAGTTTTTCTGCTTCCTCTTTCTGAAAAACCCGCCGACGAAGCATATCAGCAGCGCCAGAGCCGCAACCATTACCGAGCCTACCACGCCGGACACGCTCGTGCCCGCAGGACTGTCACTGTCGGCGAAGGCGTAATCCGGGAGGAAAGAGGTCTTTTCCTGAATGCTGCCGGCAAGCTCGGCGGTCGAGCTGCTCACGCCGAAGGCTTCCTCGTCAAGGCCCATGTTTTCGGAATAACCTGCCTCGGAGTTGCCGAAGAGCGCCCATTCAAGCCCGTCGGGATTGCCGCTGGCAAACAGACTCAGCCCCCCCGCGACCAGCAAAGCGACAACGGCGAGTATGACGACGACTGTTTTAAGAGAACGTTTGCCCGCTTCTCCGCGCACGGCCGATGCGCATTGGATGAGCTCGGGCCGCGCCTCGTATACGAAGGTGAGCACCGCGGCGGTCACAAGACCCTCGACAAGACCGATAGCCAAATGTATTGGCTGCATAAGGGCGCAGAAAGCGCCGAAAGGAAGCTCGGTGATGCCGGAAAGAGAGGTTTCAAGCACAACGGAGAAAGCTCCGAGCTGCAGCGTGACGATGCAGCCGAGAACGGAGGCCGTTATGATGCGCCCGCGTCCCGCGCCCCTGCCGTCGCCGAATAATTTGCTCTGCATGATCGGCCGCCATATCAGATAGTATCCCACAAAGCAGCCGTAAAAAGCCATGTTCCATATGTTCGCCCCGAGGGCCATCAACCCCCCGTCGCCGAAGAACAGGCATTGTATGGCAAGAATGACTATCATGGAAAGGAAACCGGCCTGAGGCCCGAGCAGAGCGGAGAGCAGCATGCCGCCGCACATATGTCCGGAGGAACCCGTGCCGGGAATGGTATAGTTGATCATCTGCCCCGCGAATACGAGGGCGGCAGTCACGGCCATAGTCGGGAGCTTCTGAGGCTCGTCGTCTTTTTTCAGCTTGTGTACGGATGCGCCCGCGGCCGTACCGGAAGCAACATACATCACTCCGGCCACGGCGGGAGCCAGCAAAGCGTCTGCCATATGCATGGATTATCCCTCTTTTCCGTAGTTTCCGGCTTTATTTATATCGCGTCCGGCGTCGCTCCGCAAGCCCCCCGGGGGGATCGAATATGAAAAAAACGTTATTATCATGTCTCTGTCCCAGTTAATGGTTGATGTGCGTGTTCATGCAATAATTGGACATTTATGCAATGGTTATTCATTTCATATTCATTGTAATTATTCTGCTTATACTATTGAACATTATAATCAGCAGTTTCGTCTGAATAATCAATCAATACTTTTTTGCAGTTCCTACATAAAAATGCCGTTACCGCCGAACCCTTTACCAAAGATAATTCAGATAAGACAACTGCCTCATCGTGAAATTCTGCCCTACCAAAAAGGCGCCTTTTCTCTCCCTTTAGCCATGCAATTTCGTGTGGACTTTGGATTAGTCCTTTTTCCATTTCTTCGTTGCAATACGGACACTTCATATCAACACCCCTTTTTGCTGATTATAATAACACCCTCGTCAAGCTCTTACAAAATAGATTTTTCTTTGAGGGTCGAATCTGTATCTGTGTATTTTTATGCACCGGAAATTTTCGTCAACTATTATCTGTGACAGAGACATCATCATTTGAAAATCGCCGCTTTTTTTGCGGCAAATGAAAGCCCGGCTCGTTTTCGGGGAAGAAACGCGGAGCCGGACTGTCTGAAGCCGCGTCGCGCACGCGGTTATTTCTTGAATAAAGGAAACAAACATGCTATATTTGTGTCAAAAGGATCTATTCCGTAAAAAAACGGGGAGGAAATCGTAATGAAGATAAAAATCGACAAAAACGAAAGCAGGCTGACCGTCGCTCTCGAAGGCAGACTTGATACTTCCACTTCTCCCGAGCTGGAAGCCGAACTTAAGCCCGCGCTGGACGGCGTGACCGAGCTGACGATGGACTTTACGGGACTTGAATACATTTCTTCCGCGGGCCTGCGCGTACTTCTCTCCGCACAGAAGCAGATGAACAAACAGGGAGACATGAGGCTGACGCACGTGAGCGCGGCGATCATGGAGATCCTCGACATTACCGGCTTTGCCGATATTCTTACCATTGTCTGAGCTTTTTTGATTTGATTTGCGTGCATCGGGGCCGCTGCAAAACGTGAGTTTCGCAGCGGCCCCGGTAAATCATCCCCGCTTCGCTGCCGCGGGCAGGGGACGGCTTCAAAAAAGGCATTGTTGACTCAGTCCGAGGATCGGCGATCTCTCCTGATCTGAAGAAACAGCTCGTCGCCGGGCGTGGGGTCGGTGATGGTGGTCTCGTCGTTGTAAACGAGTACCTTTTTGCCGTTCACCGTTTCCCGGGTAAGGCGGTAGCGCTTCTTGTCACCGGGATAGAAGGGGATAAAGCAGACGGGCTTATCCGCGCGCCTGACCGTGATCTTCCCGCGCCAGGTGCCGGGCGGCACGATGACCATACCGGGCTTATCGAAGGTCACCGGCTTCATGTCTTCCGGATCGTCGCCCAGCATGACCTCTATCTCGGCGTCAAAGGACTCCCACGGCTCTACGACGTCGCAGCCCGAGAACCACAGAAATTCCGCCGCCTGTCCGTTGCTGACCGGCTGCTCGTCTCCCAGCTCGCAGGGCTTGGTGATAATGTTGAAGCTGAACTGCAGTACGGAGTTCGGCATGTCCTCCTTGCCCTTGAAAACGCAGCGCGGGTTTTTCACGGCGTCCCCGAGAGTGTGATGATCCTTTCTCAGCTCCATGACGCAGTGCTTATATTTTCCGACCGTCGAGGCGTTTTTGTAAAACGGCTCCATATACTTGCGGACGTCCTCTTCAGTCTGATCGGGGTCGGTGAAGCACAGTCCGCAGAAGGTGCAGGGAGAGGAGGGGTCCTTTACGCAGTAGCGGATCATGTCCTTTTCATAGATCCATTCTTCATTGCCCTCGCTGTCTTCTCTCGGATATACCCTTCCGATGGTGGTGCCGACGTATTGCAGCATCGTGTTGACGCCGCGCTTGACCTTTTTGAAATAGACCGGACTGTGAAATACTCCGGCGGGGGCCCAGACGATGGAGGGTTTCGTAATGTCGTATATCTCCATGGACTGCGCCGTGTCGCCGATACAGAACGCGACTTCAAATTCCGATTCGAATATATCAGCAAGGTCCGCTCCGGTGAAGACGAAGAAGTTATGGGCGCCGTCGTGGATATGGGGTATGTCCATCGTGCCCACCCTCGTCGCCACGAGAAAGCCCTGTCCGAAGTCAACGTCGGGGACAAAGGAATCGTCGTTGAAGAATTCCATCCTGTACGGCGCGTATCCCGCCCAGTTTATCTTGTTGTCTTTTTTCGGAAAGGGATAAAAACGGTTTTTGAGCTCCAGCATAATAACACCTCCCGCAGTGCTCAGAAGTAGCGAAGCGCTTCGAAAGCGCCGTGAACGGCGTCGCGCACGTCGCCGGACGCCTGACAGTCGCCGATAACGAAGAAATTGCTCTCCGGGCAGCAGCCCATAAATTCCATGGCCTCCCGGCTGCGTGGTTTCATACCAACTGCCATAAGTACGGTATCCGCTTCGACCTCCCGGATCTCGCCCGTATCGACGCTCCTTACAATCACCCGGTCGTCACGGATCTCCTGCAGTTCCCAGCCGAGCTCTCTGCGAACGTGATGCTCCTCCATGAGTTTGGTGAGAATATACTCCGCGCCGGTGTTCACGAGGCTGCAATTCCTGTCCATATCTATCACTACGACGTCCTTGCCCTCCATGGCCAGGTGTATGCCCGCCTCAGTACCTACGGAGGAGCCGCCGATCACTACGACCTTCTGCCCGCAGGGGCACTTCCCGTTTTCCGCGTCCGGAGCCCAGTGCACATGAGGCTTGTCCCATCCCGGAACCTTGGGCAGAATGGGATCCGCGCCTATGGCCATAACGACGGCGTCGTATCCCTCCGCGGCCAGCATTTCCGGAGTGGCTTCCGTATTCATGAACCGCCGGATCTTGGCGCAGGAGCCGAACGCCCGCAGATATTTCAGGTAATCCCGCAGGTCCTGCTTGAAGGAGGCTGCCACGCCGTTCGCGACGTTGCCGCCGAAATCGGCGTTTTTCTCATATATCGTCACGTCGTGCCCGCGCTCCAGCAGTACCTTGACCGCCTCTATCCCGGCAGGTCCGCCGCCGACGACGGCGACCTTCCTGCGAACGGGGGCTTTGGGCAGCACGCCCTCCGGGTATTCCTCATACATACCGTACATGGGATTGACCGCGCAGGGGAAGGCGGGGGGAGTGCTCATGCGGAAGCAGGCGCAGCGCAGGCAGGGGGTATGCTCGTATTCGCGGCCCTCCGCGTATTTCCGCACCATTTCAAAGTCGGCGTTCAGCGCCCGGTGCATGGCGACGAAATCCGCCTTGCCGGAGGCTATGATCTCCTCCGCCTGGGCTATATCCTTGATGGACCCGACGGTGTTTACTATCAGGTCCGGATACGTCTTCTTGATGTCCGCCGCAAAATGGACGTTGTACATCTGCTCCAAAGCGTAGGGCTGGTACATATACTGCATATACTGCGGCTCGCCCCAAACGTCGTGTATGCCGCCGGAGACGTGGAGAATATCCACTTTGTCCTTGATGAAGGAAATGAATTTCAGCGCCTCGTCGAAATGAGTGCCCTGCGTGGGATGGAATTCCTCGGCGGAAATGCGGTATTCTATCACGAAGTTTTCTCCCACTCTCGCGCGCACCGCGTCCAGCACCTCCACGGCGAAGCGGGCGCGGTTTTCCGTGCTCCCGCCGTATTCGTCCGTGCGCCGGTTGAAGAAGGGGCTGGCGAACTGAGCGAACAGATTGCCGTGGGCGCCGTGGAGCATCAGCATTTTCATGCCCGCTTTTTTGCAGAGCTCCGCGGCAAAGGCAAATTTCTCCACGGTCTCTCTGATCTTCTCCTTGCTCATTTCGATGGTGGGTATGGGGGCGCGGCCAAGCTGCGCGGCGCGCTTGTGCTCAGCGACGGTGATGAAAGAAGAGGAACTGTATGCCGCGCGGCCGTCCACCCGTTCGGGGACGTTGTCCTTACCGCAATGGCAGAGCTCCAAATTTGCGTGCGCTCCGTAGGCTTCGCACATTTGGCTGAATTTCGCCAGCTGATTTACGCAGGCGGGATCGGAGAGCTGAAGCTGCCCGTCCTCGTCGCTGCTTTCCGTGATGTCTATGGTGCAGTTGCCCACGGAAACTATGGCGATGCCGCCCTTGGCGAACATGCGGAAGCAGCGGATGAATTTGTCCGTAACGAAGCCGCGCTCGTCTCCGGTGCCAAGCGCTCCCGGCGGAGCAAGTTCGATCCTGTTCTTGAAGGTCACGCCCCGGATGGTGATGGGGGTGAACACGTGGGGATATTTTGCTGACATGGCTGCTCCTTCCTCAATTATTATTACGTTTCTTACTGTTCTTCTCCGCTTTCAAAATTGTTGCAGAGGCTTATTATCAGAACGTCGTCCGTCGCCGGGCTCTTCACAAAATAGTTGCTGGTCTCCACCTTTCGGTATATGCCGTCGTCGCCGAGCTGTCTGGTGATCATATGGAATTCTTTTTTTCCCTCTCTGTATAATCTGAACTGGTTTTCCCGGCAGAACATGGCGTGCCAGCGTTCCCGATCCTCCGGATGCATGGAGAGAGTGCCGTGCTCTATCAGATCATCCACAGTGCCTGTGGACGGGCAGCTTTTTGCCGTGAAATCTTTATAACTCATCATATAAAAGCTGTTGCGCGTAAGGTTGCCGTAGATGATCAGCGGATACCTCATATAGACCGCCTGGAGCAAAATCTGTTCGGCTGCGGTGTCCGTTTGGATCTTAAGAATGTCCTCTTCCTCAATGGGCAAACGCTTGTCGATCAGGTACTGCATAAAGTCGCCCTCGGGCATGGGCCGGGCAAAATAAAATCCCTGGATCAGATTGCAGTTGCAGGTGCGGAGAAAACCGTACTGCTCTTTTGTTTCCACGCCCTCGGCAACGGTGCGGATGTTGAGACGGTTGGCAAACAGAAATATGCTCTCCAGGATGATGCGTTCCCGTTCGGTCTCACAGTTTTTCTTCAACAGGGACCGATCGATCTTGATCTCATCCGGAAGGGTGTCGGCCACCAGACTCAAAGAGGATAGACCGCTGCCGAAATCGTCGATGGAGAATTCAAAGCCGTTTTCATGCAGCTGCGTGACCGTTTTTTGCATCAATTCTTCTTCCTGGATCATGGCGGACTCCGTGATCTCCAGCACGATCAGGCGGTGATCGATATGATGGAAATCCACGATTTCCGCAAGATGCTTCGGCATGTCCTCCTCACGAAGATGCCAGCGGGAGAAGTTGACGGACACCGGAATAGGTTCTATATCCATTTCTTTCAAGCGTTTGAGAAACGCGCAAACCTTCTCAACCACGTACCAATCCAGCATGGCAATGGCGCCCGTTTGTTCCATGGCAGGCAAAAACTGATCCGGCAATATTACGCTGCCGTCTTCTCTGACCCATCGGATCAGAGCTTCGGCAGATCTCATGCGGTTTGTCGTGGCATCGATTTTCGGCTGGTAATAAACTTCCATTTCCCGTCTATGCATCGCCTGCATGGCTGCAAGAACGTCGCTGATAATGAAACCGTCCATATTGTTTCTGTTCCTCCGGTCGCTTTTTTTGGTAAGGCCTCTGCGAAGGTTAGCGGTCTGTTTGGCAAATTCGTCGGACCTGCCGCATATTACGTGGGGCAGCTGACCTTCCGGCTGAATGATATGGGGCGTGCGGCTGCTTCTATATTAAAAACTGTATAAAAATCTTCATTGTAATCATACCACATACATTGACTTTTCTCAATGCTTTTCATCCATGTTTTCCCGGAAATATACGGACTTCGGGCTGCAGCATACCACCGGATCCGTTATTTGGCGCAGGTCGCCGTTATCGTATAAAACGCCTGGCCCGCCGGAAACAAACAAAACCGGAGCCCGGCGCGGCCGGGTCCGGCTTTGAGAGGAGGAGCGACGAAGCGCACGAGAGACGACGATCCTGAAAGGAACGGTCGCAGCGAACGATGCAAAGCACGCGATTACAGCGGAGTAATTCGGCGGCAGCAGGGCACGGCTCTGAGGCGCCCCGGCGCCTCATTCACTCCCGTGCCCGTTCGAATCCCATGCTTTTCCAATAAGAACAGCCACCCCGTCGGGTGGCTGTTCCTATTGCGAAAGAGCGTACAAACGTAACGGAATCGAGGTAAGAAGGTACAAACGTAATGTGTTATCGGTTCGAAAAACCGGAATTTGTCAATGCTTGCGATGCGGGTCGTACAGCGGAGGTTTCGTTCCATTCCAATAATATTCCTTCGTGTCACGGACAATCGTATGAATCAGACTTTTCCGCCCTCCGGCGCCTTGCGGCACGGCTACATAGTAATTCCATTTGCCAGGGTATTCCACCATTTTTTCATCTGGTCTCTCCAGACAGTCTCGCCCCTGTTCCCAAGCAGAATAATCATTGCTGTCATGGCAGTTATCACAATACATATCTAGCAGAGACCATAATCCGAGCTCGCTCGTCGGGCAGACCTTTGTCAATCAGGATCACATTCGCATGATTCCCGATATTCTTCAGAACGGCGACAAGTTCTTCTTTCCCGCTTTTACAAGCGCCGAGGAGATGGGAGAGTACGGCAGCGCTTTTTCAAAGGTTGCACATCACTTCCTCGACGTGATCAAGCTGGCGGCAGGCAACGAAAAAAACGTCTCCGGCATTGTCATAAACGCTTTTTCGGAGCCGTTTGTTTTGGACAGAGGTCTGTTTGATCTCGTCGAACGTATGAAATCGCGTCTCACTTAAAAGCTCGATTTCCACTTGATTTTTCCAAGATGGCTTTTCAAGGCTTCCCCGCCCGCCTTCCTCCTGCGCGTCCGCCTGCAACCGCGGCGCCGACGAATCCCGCCGTACCCGTATATACAAGAGGACGCGCTGCCCTGCAGCGCGTCCTCTTTCAAAAAACGCATTCCGTATGGCTTCAAGCGGGGCGCCCTCCGCCCTCCCGCAGCCTGTATTCTGTATCCTCGTCGATCATTTCGAGCATGATTTTTCCGTATTTTGGATCGAACTGCGTCCCGAGTCCGTGCTCAATCTCTTCGCGCACGCGGCTCTGCGGCATCGCTTCGCGGTAACTGCGATTGCTGCTCATGGCGTCGTAGGCGTCCGCAACGGCGATAATCCGGGCTGCCGCCGGGATGTGCTCTCCCGTCAGACCCTCGGGGTATCCGCTTCCGTCGATCCGTTCGTGGTGCAGGTGCGCGCCGACGGCGAGCTCCGGCATATACTCGATTTTCTCCAGAATGCGCTCGCCCGTCACGGTATGCGTTTTGATCTCCCCGAACTCCTCCTCGGTCAGACTGCCTCGTTTATTGATGACCGCGTCCGGCACGCCGATCTTTCCGACGTCGTGTACAAGCGCCATTATGTAGATCTCATTCTGCGCCTTTTCGCTCATCCCCGCCCGTTTCGCGATCTCCCGGGAATACTTTGCGACGCGTCCGGAATGACCGTTTGTATAGGTATCTTTGGCGTCGATCGCCTCCGTCAGCGCCTGCACCACGTCGATCGTGCGTTCCGAGCGTAGTGTGTTTGTCATAAAGAGCTGCAAAAAGAAGCAACTGATGCCGAAAACAATCATGCCCCAAGCAATCTGCAGCCAGAAGCACACGCTGTGCGGCAGCGCATAACCGGTGGGGTGAAGCTGACTGAAAATATAGCAGCCGAGATAGGCAACCATACTCAAGCCGCTCAGTGCAAGACCCGACACGCGCCGCGATTTGAGATTGACGCTTACGTACTCCGCATAAAACGCCAGCGCGCTCATGCCGATCAGCGTCACGTGGAATCCGCCGTCCACGCCGACAAAGCACACCGCCAGCGACATGTGCGCGACGACCTCAAGATGAATCAGAACCGAGTAAAGCCACACGCGTTCCTGTTTGATCAGCAGTAAGGAAAACAGATAGAACGCGATCGAGAAGATGTTGAAATACGCCATGGGTGTCACTTTGTAGGAGAAAAACAGCAAAAACATGACAACGTGGATCAGCAGAAAGCAGCATGACAGTCCGTAACCCAACAGCTTTGCTTTTTTCAGGTCAATCGTCCGGTTCATCGGATTCCTCCTTGCACAAGTATTCGTAACTACGGGTGTATCATACACCGCTCCGTAAAGCAATGCAAGCCCTCCCGCAGCCCCCGGCTCAAAAATCGCCCGCCGATCCCGCGCCGCACCGAAATCCCCATCCGTAGGGGAGTGGCCTGCCCCTCCCGAATTCCTTTGGACGGAAAATGCGGAACGACGCATTGCTCATCCGTCTCCCGCGTAGGGCGCGATGCACACGCGCCCGCCTCTTCCGGTCGCCTTCGCACCCCCGCCGGGCATTCTCAATCTCAACTCGCCGCGAAAACAGAATATCTTATCAATGAGATCCTTCGTTTTCTTTTCTGTTACGAAGCTCGCTGCCTGCACCGCGTCCATCAGGATCTTCAATTCTGGTATCGAAAACTCGCGCTCTGGCACATAGTAGTATCTTTCGTGATCCTTCTTAAATGTAATGATCTCGAAGCCAAACTCGGTCAGAGCGTCGATGTCTCTATCAATTGTTCTGATGCCAACGGGGACGCCTTGTTCGCAGAGCAGACGAACCAGCTCTTGACGCGAAAGGGGACGGTCTTCGTCGGTATCTTTTTGGAGTAACTCGTAGAGTTTCAGCAGTTTGATCTTGTTGCTGTTTTCTGCCATGGTTGCTCCTCCTTCCAGCGGGTATAAAAATATTCATTTTTTTAACATATTCTAATGTAAAAATCAAGTGGAGAGCGCGTCAAAATTGACGCTTCTGCAACTTTTTCGTGCGTTTCAGGGTTCAAATCCACCCACCCCGTACTTTTTTGGAGTTCTTTGCAGAGCTAAGAAACGCAAAAAGTACACCAGCGTTTTTCGCCGTTTTTGCTGCCTGAAAACAAAAAAACGGGCTTCCGGACGGCTGATCCGCCGTCTGAAAGCCCGAAATACCTATATTTTGCCCGATTTTTGCCCAAAATGCGAAAAGAAACGCCTTTTATCGTGGTAGACAAAAGACGTTTCTTTTATGGCGGAGAAGGAGGGATTCGCCTGCCTGCGGGCAGCAGGGCACGGCTCTGAGGCGCCCCGGCGCCTCATTCACTCCCGTGCCCGTTCGCATCCCATGCTTTTCCAATAG
>JAEEGG010002842.1_pt1 | contig 44138 bp, 29 predicted proteins | sample 9134161 | NCBI WGS metagenome assembly JAEEGG01 (sample SAMN16246543, study PRJNA631951) | gut metagenome | biome: gut microbiome; feature: rumen; material: CR-attached | host: Bos | place: Iran: Karaj | collected 2018-10 | reverse complement strand
GAGTCCGAACACTAATTGTGGGGGGACTTAACACGAATTGTGTGAGGGAATTTATCACTAATTGTGGGGGAATTTATCACTAATTGTGGAAAATTTATTTCACTAATTTGGGAAAATAGGACTCACTAATTGTGGAAAATAGGACTCACAAATTGTGGAAAATAGGATTCACAAATTGTGGAAAATAGGATTCACTAATTGTGGAAAATAGGACTCACTAATTGTGGAAAATAGGACTCACAAATTGTGGAAAATAGGATTCACAAATTGTGGAAAATAGGATTCACTAATTGTGGAAAATAGGACTCACTAATTGTGGAAAATAGGATTCACTAATTGTGGAAAATAGGACTCACTAATTGTGGAAAATAGAATTCACGAATTGTGGAAAATAGGATTCACGGATTGTGGAAAATAGGATTCACTAATTGTGGAAAATAGAATTCACTAATTGTGGAAAATAGGTTTCACTAATTGTGGAAAATAGGTTTCACTAATTGTGGAAAATAGGTTTCACTAATTGTGGAAAATAGGAATTGCTAATTGTGGAAAATGTAATTTGCTGATTAAGGAAAAAGTGACTTGCTAATTAAGGAAGATGGTTTCATTCATTGAGGATAATAGAGGAGATGTGATCATTCCACGAGAGGATATGATTTCGCATGCTGAGTACATGGACATGTATCTTGCTGTGGGAGTAGCCATAGAGATTCACAATGTCTTGGGACGTGGCATGTCGGAGAAAGTGTATCAAGAAGCATATCTGATTGAGGCGATGAAACGCAACTTTGAAGTGGAACGTGAACGGCCATTACACCTTATATATAAAGATGTGACTCTGACACAGACATTCATTCCTGATTTCTATTACAGAGGTCTCGTCATGGAGTTCAAGTCTGTTGAGGAGATTCTGCCAGTTCACCGTGCACAGCTGCTCAACTATCTGCGCTTTGCACGTCTTAGGCGCGGCATACTCTTCAATTTTGGTGAAACGAACTTGCACACCGAGCGTTATCTCTACCTTCCAAGTGAAGACCGATTCATCATGCTCAACAAGGACAACATCCACCAATACGTTAGCGATTAATTTTCCTAAATGAGTGGAATATAATTTTCCCCAATTAGCGAATAACATTTTCCTCAATTAGCGAATAACATTTTCCTCAATTAGCGAAATATATTTTCCTCAATTAGTGAACAACATTTTCCCCAATTAGTGAACAAGATTTTCCTCAATTAGTGAACAAGATTTTCCTCAATTAGTGAACAAGATTTTCCTCAATTAGTGTATAAGCTCATCAAAAATTAATTTTAAAAGGATAAAACAAAATTTGCGTTTATGAAAATATTAGTTGCAACAGAGAAGCCGTTCGCAGCAGCAGCTGTGGAAGGTATCAAGAAAGAGATCGAAGGAGCCGGCAACGAATTAGCGTTGTTGGAGAAGTATACGGAGAAGGCACAGCTGCTGGACGCAGTGAAGGATGCCGACGCCTTGATCATCCGCTCGGACAAGGTCGACGCCGAGGTGCTCGACGCCGCCAAGCAGCTGAAAATCGTGGTGCGTGCCGGTGCTGGCTACGACAACATCGACCTGGCCGCCGCCACCGCCCATCATGTGGTGGCTGAGAACACCCCCGGCCAGAACGCCAATGCCGTGGCCGAGCTGGTCTTCGGTCTGCTGGTGATGGCTGTCCGTGGCTTCTACAACGGCAAGAGCGGCAGCGAGCTCCTTGGCAAGAAGCTGGGAATCCTCGCCTTCGGCAATGTGGGGCGCAATGTGGCCCGTATTGCCAAGGGCTTTGGCATGGAGGTCTACGCCTATGATGCCTACTGCCCCGCCGAGGTCATCGAGCAGGCCGGCGTGAAAGCCGTGGCCAATCAGGACGCCCTCTTCGAGCAGTGCGACGTGGTCAGCCTGCATATCCCCGCCACGCCGGAGACGAAGCAGAGCATCAACTATGCCCTGGTAGGCAAGATGAAGAAGGGCGGCATCCTCGTGAACACCGCCCGCAAGGAGGTCATCAACGAGCCGGAGCTGCTGAAGCTGATGGAAGAGCGTCCCGACCTGAAGTTCGTCACCGACATCATGCCCGATGCCAATGCCGACTTCGAGAAGTTTGAGGGCCGCTATTTCTCTACCCCGAAGAAGATGGGTGCCCAGACTGCCGAGGCCAATATTAACGCTGGCATCGCCGCCGCCAAGCAGATTAATGCTTTCTTCAAGGACGGCGACACCCGCTTTCAGGTAAACAAGTAGATGCAGAAGTTCGCAGACTATATCCGCCGGATAGAGATCGACTCGCTGTGGAGCGGCAAGAAGCACATCGTGTGGGAGCTGGATCCACGGGTGAATATTCTCAGCGGCATCAACGGACAGGGCAAGAGCACAATCCTCAACAAGGTGGTGAAGGGACTGGCCCAGGGCGGCGAGTTCCCCAGCCACATGCTGAAGGGCGTGAGGCTTGACGTGGTGCCCGACGATGCCCGCTGGATACGCTATGACATGATACGCTCGCTCGACAGCAGCCTCACGCAGGTCTTTGCCGACGAGGAGGCGGCGCTGCGCCAGGTGCTGCCCGTCATACGTGGCGGCGGAGGCAGTCTGCTCGACTTCCAGCTCTACCACCTGCAGCGGAAATACCTGGACTACCAGGTGAACATCGGCAACCGTATGATTGCAGAGCTGCAGGCTGGCAATGCTGAGACTGCCCAGCAGCTCAGCCAGAAGAAGACACGCTTCCAGGACATGCTCGACGACCTGTTCCAGGAGACAGGCAAGCGCATCGTAAGGACTGAGAACGAGATACGCTTCACCCAGATTGGTGAGATGCTCACGCCTTACCAGCTGTCCAGCGGAGAGAAACAGATGCTGGTCATCCTCCTCACCGTTTTGGTGGAGGATGACCAGCACTACGTGCTCTTCATGGACGAGCCCGAGGTGAGCCTGCACATAGAGTGGCAGAAACGGCTCATCGACCTCATACTCGAGCTGAACCCCCATGTGCAGATTATCCTGACCACCCATTCGCCCGCTGTGGTGATGAATGGCTGGGTGGACCAGGTGACTGAGGTCTCCGACATCACCGTCTAGCTTCACCGGCTTCACTAGTAGGACTTGTAAAAGCCCATACTTATGTCCAACCGACTGAAAGACAACATCAACAGCAAATACTTCGAGGCGGCCAACGCCTTGAAGGGCAAACACTCGCGGCGTCGCATAGTGGCATACGTGGAAAGCTACGATGATGTCTATTTCTGGCGGACGGTGCTCTCGCCCTTTGAAGACGACAAGCGCTATTTCGAGGTGATGCTCCCCTCGAAAGTCAATCTGACAAGGGGGAAGAAGTCGGTGCTGAAGAATTTCATCAACGGCATCGACCGCTCACAGCCAGGCGGTGAAGACCCGTCGAATGGCGGCGACACGCGGCTGGGGCCCGACATGATAGCCTGTGTCGATGCCGACTACGACTATCTCGTGCAGGGAGCCACCGAGCAGTCGCGCTGGGTGCTGGAAAACCCATACGTGTTCCATACCTACGCCTATGCCATTGAGAACTTCCAGTGCTATGCACCGTCGCTTCATGAGGTGTGTGTGGCTGTCACGCTGAACGACCACCGCATCTTCGACTTCCGCGACTATTTCCAGAAATACAGCGAAGCCTGCTTCCCATTGTTCGTTTGGTCGGTTTGGGCCTATCGGATGGGCTACCATAACAAGTTCTCACTGAGCGACTTCAACCGCGTCTGCGAGCCGGGCGGCTTCACCGTGCAGCAGCCGGAAAACTCGCTGGCCAATATCCGCCGCAAGGTCTACACTAAGACCCATGAGCTGCAGCGGAAGTTTCCCGGCAACAAGGAGGCCTATTTGAAGGTGAAGGAGGACATTCAGCGCTTGGGAGTGACGCCTCAGACCACCTACCTCTACATGCAAGGCCATCATCTGTTCGACACGGTGGTCGCCCCCATCCTGACAAAGGTCTGCAATCTGCTGCGTCAGGAACGCCAGACGGAGATCTACCATGCCCGTGCCCATTATACGCAGAAACGTAACGAAATGTCCTGCTACGAAAACTCGCGGCAGGACATAAAAGCTATGTTAAAAAAGAATACGGGGTATATGCTGTGCCCGTTATTTCGGCGGTTGCAGGAAGACATCAGCCGTTATTTTGACGCTGAGGACGCTCACCGCCTTCCCGGCGATTCCGAGGGCCCTGCTGCATGCGCCTCTGCTGATTCTCCTGATATTTCTGATACTGCTCCTCAGTCATAATCTCCTTCAACTCGTTGTTGTAGGCTTCCATCTGTTTCATCATCTCCTCGCGGTTCATCTGCGGACGCTCGCCACGCGGAGCACGGGGGCCGCCCTGACGGGTGGTGTCGTTGCGCTGGGGACGGCGCTGCTCACCAGCCTGCGGACGCTGGCCACGCTGGCCGCCGAAGCCACGGCCCATCATCGGCATCTTGTCGGCGAAACGGACGTTCAGGTCGAGCAGCTTGGCTGACTGCTCCTCGCTGAGGCTGTACTCTCTCACCATCATCTCGGTGCGCTGCTTGGCCATCTCTTTCGGGTCGAACTGACGGGGCTGGGGACCCTGCTGCTGTGCCATCGCACCAATGCTCATCATCATTGCGGCTGCTAAAGCCAGAAAAGTTTTCTTCATTGTTTATTCCTTTCTTTTTTTGTTTGTAATTGTTTGTTTTCGTTTTTGAGTTGCAACTATTTTATAGACGCTGCCATTCTGCTTTCGTTTAAAAGCTCAAACAAAAAAAGAATGTTAAAAACTGATGACGAATAAACTATTCCCTTCCACGCGGAAACGTACGTCGCGGCCTGCGAAGGGCATGCCATAGACACGGGTGGCGTCGTCGTGATAGCGGGGACGGGGGTCTTGTGCAAGAATCTTCCTTAGGGCGGCAAGCTCTTCAGGGGAGAGACGGTTGGAGAGAATGTCGGGAATCACCACCTCCAGTTCCTGCCATGCTGTGTCACCCGCAAAACCGCTGGCAGCATCGGGGTGGCTGTCGGTGTAGGCGATGTATGGCTTGATGTCGTAGATGGGGGGGCCGTCCATCAGGTCTGCGCCGCGCACATGGATGACTGGCCCCAGTTGTGGGTGGTGCTCAATATGGCTCATCTTCACGCACGAAAGTCCCAGGTTGTTCGGACGGAAGGGCGAGCGCGTGGCAAACACCCCCATGCGGCGGTTGCCTCCCAGGCGCGGCGGCCTCACGGTGAGGCTCTTCTTGGCATCCCTGTTTGCCGAAAATTCCCACACGAGCCAAAGGTAGTCGAAGTCTTCCAGTCCCCGCACGGCATCAGGCTGCCTGTAGGCCGGCTCCAGGATGATGGTGCCCTCCAGCTCGGCTACGACCCCGCTCTGACGGGGTATGCCGAACTTCGATGTCAGCGGCGAGTGGAAGAATGCTATCGGGTGAATCTCCATATCAGCGGGCAAAGTTAGCTTAAAATGATTTAAAAACAAAATTTATATGTCTTTTTTTTTATGTTTTTCTGAAAGATTTCGTAACTTTGCAATCTAAAACCGAAACTAAAAACGCAAGACAATGATGATTCGCCGGCATATACTATCCCTCCTTCTTCTCTTCCTGAGTTTTGGCAGCAGTTTGGCTGCCACAGATTATCAGGACGATCCCAAATATCATGTTTTGCTCGATTCCATGAGCCACGCCTTCAACAGTGCTGACAGTATACGTTTCTACAATGCCGTTGGCCGATTGGAAGACTATCTTCTGGAGCATGGAGACCTGCATGCCTATTACACCCAGCGCTGCAACGAGATTGTGTTCCTGATGAACCGCAACAAGATTTTCGAGGCATACAAGATGGCGCGTAAGCTCTCGCAGGAACTGAGGGAGCGCAAGCTGGATAAGGAGATGTATATGGCTTACAACATGCTGGGGCACATTTACCGGCACTGCGGCAACAAGGAGGGAGCCATAGGTTGTTTCTACGAAGTGCTGGACCGCATGGAAAAGGCTGGTTACAAGGAGAGTATGCCCCCCATCTATCTGAACCTGGTAGGTGTGCTCATGGAGGATAATCCTGAGGAAGCCTTCCAGCTGATTGACAAAGCCCTGGAGGTGGCCGGTGAGGCGGCTCCCCAGCGGGTGTTCAGCATCGAGGCTCGTAGAACGGTATCCTATTATAGCATGGGCGACACCTTGAAATTCTTGGAAGGCTACAAGAAATACAAGCAAGGGGAGGCCGAGGGGCTGTCGTCGGTCTACGGGCGTGCCCTGGAGGTGTATCATCTGGCCATTCAGGGAAAGATTGACGAGGCGGTGCAGCTGGCAGATAAAGAGATGGGTGAAGACAAATTCAGCGTCATGACCACCATCTACAAGAATGCTGGACGCTGGAGGGACGCTTTCGAGAGTCTGGAGCATGAATATGCAGCCAAGGACTCGGTCAACTCGCTTGTCATGACAAACAGCATGACGGGTATTCAGGACGAGCTGCGGCTCTACGACACCGAGAGAAAGGCTGCAAGGAACAAGTTCATCGGACTTTCGGCCATCACCCTGCTGCTGCTCCTGCTCATCGTGGCACTGGTATATATCGTCTTCAGCCGCCGTCGTCACATGGCTCAGCTGCAGAACGCCTATCAGCGCGCGTTGGAGTCAGACCGTCTGAAGGCCGACTTCATACAGAACATGAGCCACGAAGTGCGCACTCCGCTGAACATCATCAGCGGCTTCACCCAAGTCATTGCCGACCCGAACATCGACTATAGTCAGGAGGAACGGCGGAATATGGCGCAGATGATACAGAAAAACACGGCAATTATCACCAACCTGGTCGACGAGATACTCGAATTGTCGAAGAGTGAGGCTGAGGGACATGTCACGAAGAAGGATCAGGTGAACGTGAACGCCTTCCTCCGTGAGTTGAAGCAGGAAAAGGAAAAGCAAGTGGCATTAGGGGTGGCGCTACGCCTCGACAGCGTTGTTGGCGACAGCTTTACGCTACAGACGGACAAGACCATGCTGCAGCGTATCATGGTGCTCCTGCTCGACAATGCCGCTAAATACACGGAGAAGGGAAGCATCGTCATGAAAGCACGGCAAGAAGGAGAAAGGTTGGAACTCATCGTAGAGGACACGGGGTGCGGCATACCCCAGTCGGAGGCGGAGCATATCTTTAACCGTTTCGTCAAGCTCGATAATTTCAAGGTGGGGATAGGTCTGGGGCTGCCTATCTGCCGCTCGCTGGCAGAGCAGCTGGGAGGCACGGTACGCCTGGATACCACCTATTCCCAGGGGGCGCGATTTGTGGTGTCATTACCTGTGTTAGCACGCGAATAAGCCTTTTGTCGTTGCGGGGAAACCGCAACGCACGGACACGGGGAAACCGCAACGCACGGACGTGGGGAAACCGCACGCACGGACATATAAAAAGCGTTGCGGGAAACCCCGCAACGCTTGGTTTAACGGCTTTTAGCGCGAGTGCTGACAAGCCTATTTGCGGCTCTTCCACAGCTTGGTCATGTCTTCCAGCGTCTTGCCCTTGGTCTCGGGAACGAGCTTCCAGACGAAGATGGCAGCCACGACACAGATGATGCCATAGAGACCGTAGGTGAACCAGTGGCCGAAGTCGTCGCCTTCGGTGAGGTGCATGTTGAACATGGGCACGAAGGTGGAGGAGACGATGAAGTTGAAGATCCACTGGAAGGCAACGGCAATGGCTACGGCAGCGCCACGGATGGTGTTGGGGAAGATCTCAGCGATGAGCACCCATGTGATGGGGCCCCAAGAGAACATGAACGAGGCGGAGTAGATGAGCAGCGAGGCGGCGGTGACCAGCTCCAGGCCGGCGTGACCGAAGGTGACGGCCACACCCAGTGCGCCGATGGCCATGCCCAGCGAGCCGCAGATGAGCAGCGGCTTGCGGCCCCACTTCTCGACGGTGAAGATGGCCACGAGGGTGAAGAGAATATTGATGATACCCATGAAGACGGTAATCATCATCGGGTTGTCCATACCCATGTCGCCGAAGATGCGCGGAGCATAGTAGAGCACGGCGTTGATGCCCACGGCCTGCTGGAACACGCTGAGCATGATGCCGATGAAGATACACATGGCACCGTAGGTCATCAGCTTCTCGGTCTTCACGACCATGGTGTCCTTGATGTCCTGCAGAATCTGGGCGGCACGGCTGCTGCCGTTAATCTTTGAAAGGATGCCAAGGGCTTTCTGGTCTTGGCCAACGCTGACAAGGTAGCGCGGCGTCTCGGGCACAAAGCAGATGAGCAGGGCGAAGAGACCAGCGGGCACGGCCTCAGAGCCGAACATATAGCGCCAACCTGTGGTGACCGTCCACTGTGCGGCGGGGTTGATGGCGGCGATGCCTTTGCCCATCTCCTCGACCAGCGGCTGGATGTGGTCGCCCAGGATGAAGAAGTTGACGAAGTAGACCACCAGTTGACCGAAGATAATGGCGAACTGGTTCCAAGAGACAAGCATGCCACGGATGTTCGACGGGGCTACCTCACCAATGTACATCGGGCAGATGGCCGAGGCCAGACCGACGCCGATGCCGCCGATGATACGGTAGAAGTTGAACATGATGAGCAGGGAGTAGGTGGGTGTGCCATGCTCAAAGAACAGGAACTCAGGCTCCATGCTGCCCAGGGCTGAGATGAAGAACAGCAGGCCAGCGACGATGAGCGATTTCTTACGGCCCAGACGGGTGGCCAGCAGGCCGGAGAGGGCAGAGCCGATGATGCAGCCTATCAGGGCGCTGGCAGAAGTGAAGCCATGCCAGCCGTCGGTGTAGGCAAAGTCTTTGGCCTCCATGAAGAATGCTTGCAGTCCTTTCTCGGCACCCGAGATGACTGCGGTGTCGTAGCCGAAGAGCAGCCCGCCCAATACGGCCACCATGACAATGGAAATGAGGTAGCTGCGGCTACCGTTTTCTGTTTGGTTCATAATATAAGTTGTTTTTAGATTTTTGCTGCAAAGTTACGTCTTTTTTTTCAATTAGACATCAGCTTGATGGTAATTTGAAACATACGTAATAAAATTTGAGCGTTATGCGAAAGCCATCAGTTGATTTCAACGGTGAACCGCAGGAGGTCTTTGTCGGCACTGCTGGTGCCTACCATCAGTTCATATTTGCCGGGGACGACACGCATGGTGTTGGTGGAGGCATCCCAGGTCTCGAAACGCTCGCGCGGGAGGGGTATAGAGACCTGACGGCTCTCGCCGGGTTTCAGCGTGACCCGCTGGAAAGCACGGAGGGTTTTCAGAGGACCGGCGGTGTCGGCGGGGCGGCGGAGGTACACTTGGATGGTTTCAGTGCCGGACAGCTTGCCTGTGTTCTTGACGGTGCAGGTCACGGCGGGGGAACCGCTGTGCTCGGATCCGTAGCTGGGGGCATCTATATTGAATGTGGTGTAGGAGAGACCGTAGCCGAAGGGGTAGAGGGGTTCGCCCTGGAAGTATCGGTAGGTGCGGCCGCGCATGCGGTAGTCGAGGAAATCGGGCAGCTGAGAGTCATCGCGGTAGAAGGTGAGCGGCAGCTTGCCACTGGGATTATACTTGCCCGTGATGACTTCGGCCAGTGCCTGTCCGCCCTGCTCGCCGCCATACCAGGCCTGGATGATGGCATCGCAGTAGTCGGCTTCTGGGGCCAGGGCCATTGCACCGCCTGAGCAGTTGACGAAGATGACCTGCTTGCCGGCATCGTGAAGCATGCGGAGGAAGTCGCGCTGCGCCTGAGGCAGCTCGATGCTGGTGCGGTCGCCGCCCTTGAAGCCCGGCTCATCGACGCGCATCTGCTCACCCTCGACGCGGGGGGAGATGCCTCCTACGAAGACCACTGTCTTGGTCGAGCCTATCTGCTGGAGAATCTGTTCGCGCGTGGGCGTATATCTCTTGTAGATGTTGAACTGCAGGTCGGCCATGTCTTCTTCCTGCACATATTCGATAATCAGGTTGTAGGTCTGCCCTGCCTTGGCAGAGAGCGTGTAGTTTGCCTCCTGAATGCGCTTGCGGGCTTCCCACCGGTTGACGATGGTATCGCCGTTGAGCAGCACGCGCACCCTGTCGTCAGCTGCGATATGCAGTTGCAGCTGCTCGTCTTGTGCTGAGGTGAAGGTCCCCTCGTAGCGGGCGGAGAAATGCGACAGATCCACGCCGGGGGCAAAGACGGTGGCACCGCCGTTGTTCAGCTTGATGGGTTCGGCATAGACGGCTGTGGTCACGGGCTGGCCCTGCATCTGTTCGTTGTTCCAGTAGGTGCCTTTCAGACCGCGCTTGCCGTCGGGAGTTGAGAAGTTGTTGTAGTAGCTCTCGGAGATTTCGTTGCGGGTCAGGCCGCAGCCGGGCACGAACTTCACGTTCTTCTTGCCCAGCAGGTTCTGCAGGCCTTGAAGGGCTGTGACGGTGTGGGTGGGATAGCCGGAATAGTTACCCCACATCATCACAGAGTCGTTGGCGTTGGGACCCATCACTACAATCCCCGTCCCCTTCCTGAGTGGGAGAGGAGCAGTGACTTTTCTCGTTTGATTTTTTGCCAGTGAAGCTCCCTCTAGGGAGGTTCCGTTCTTCAGCAGGACGATGCCCTCGCGAGCCATCTGCAGGGCCAGCTGCTTGTGCTCCTTTGAGGCGACGACGCTCTCTGGAATCTTCGTCCAGGGCACCATGTCGTCGGGGTCGAAGTCGCCCAGCTTCATGCGGGCGGTGAGCAGTCGGCGCAGGCTGGTGTCAATCTCTTGCTCGCTGATCCATCCGTTCGCCACGGCCTTGGGCAGGTTGCGGTAGAGGTTTCCGCACTCCACGTCGGTGCCGGCACGCACGGCGATGGCCGTTGCCTGGTCGGCCTGCTCCACAACGTTATGATAGTTAGGCAGGAAGTCGTTGATGGCCCAGCAGTCGCTGGTGATAAGACCCTTGAAGCCCCATTCCTGGCGCAGGATCTGCTGCTCGTAGCGGTTGTTGGCGCAGCAGGGCTGGCCGTCCACACGCTGGTAGGCGCACATCACCTCCTCCACGCCAGCCTCCTGCACCAATGCCTTGAAGGCCGGCATGTAGGTCTCCCAGAGGTCGCGCTCGGGCAGGTCTTCTACGTTGAAGGTGTGGCGGTTCCACTCCGGGCCGCTGTGCACGGCGAAGTGCTTGGCGCAGGCCAGCAGTTTGCGGTATTTCGCCGTGTCGGGGCCTTGCAGGCCGCGTACCACGGCCACACCCATCCTCGATGTCAGGAAGGGGTCTTCGCCGTAGGTCTCCTGACCGCGTCCCCAGCGTGGGTCGCGGAAGATATTGATGTTCGGTGTCCAAAACGACAGGCTCTGGTAGCGCTTGATGACTCCAGAGCGCTTGGCCTGTTGTGCCTTCACGCGGGCTTCGTCGCTGACGGCGTCGAACACCTGCTGCAGCAAGGCGTCATCCCACGAGGCGGCCATGGCCGTGGTGATGGGGAACACGGTGGCGTAGCCGTTGCGCCCTACGCCGTGAAGGGCTTCGTTCCACCACTCAAACTGGGGGATGCCCAGCCGTTCGATAGCGGGCGAGCCGTTCATCATCAGTTTCACTTTCTCTTCCAGTGTCAGCCGTTTCATCAAGTCGTCTACGCGTTGCTCTGTGGAAAGGCTAGGGTTCTGGAAAGGCAGCTTTTGCTGGGCATTGAGGCTCAGGGAAGTTGCCAAAACGCATGATAATAATAAAGTCCTTTTCATGTTTATGTCTTGTATTGGTTCGTTTTTATTTCACTACAAACTTACGGCCCTCGCAGATGTAGATGCCAGCGGGCAGGCCTTCGGTATTGGTAGCACGGGCACGCACCAGGCGGCCACGGGTGTCGTAGATGTCGAAGGGTGAGTGGTGAGTGGCGAGGGGTGTGATGCCGGTCTCGATGGCCTTCACGAAGAGCAGGCCCTCGGCGATGCGGCTGGCATCCCATTCGATGCCGTCCTGCATGTCGAACTGCGGCGTGCCGCTGAACGAACCTGCCGTGAAGATGCGGATGCTGTCGCCCACTTGCAGCGTGTTGTTCTTGGCGGGCACGATGCGGATGGTGCCGTTGATGGCGAGCGCCTTCTCAAACTCGAAGCTGGTGCAGCCGCTGCTGGAGGAAGTGGCGCAGCGTGTGGCCGTGACGAGCAGCGTGCCGTTGATAGTGGTCGACGCATTCGTCAGTTTCTTGGTCTTAGTGAGGCACGACAGTGTGCCGTCGGCTGCTACGGTCAGCATTCCGGTGCCCAGCACGCCGTTGGTGCCCAAGCACAGCTCGCCCTCGTTGATGGTGGTGGAGCCGGTATTGTCGCTGGCTCCGTTCCAGGTCACCTTGCCGCTGCCCACCTTGGTGAAGTTGGCGTTGGAGGTCACCTTGCCGTTGAAAGTCCAGTTCTCGTCGTTGCCCACCTGCCAGGTGTTGGCTCCTACGCTGGCACCGTTGCTGAAGGTGCAGCTGCCGCCCAGCTTGCCATTGCCCGACAGCCGTCCTATGCGGAAGGTCTTGCCGCTGTTCTGTACCTCCACGTCGGCGGCGATATTCATCGTTCCCTCTGGCATGCCGCTGGAAGTGTCGAGCGTGAAGCGTCCCGAGGGGTCGCCGTTGGAAACGGGCTTCAGCGTACCCTGGAACTCTTTGAAGTTCATGGCCACATGGGTGCGAGTGGCATACCACTTGTCACTGCCGCTGCCGCCTGAACGGACAGGGCAGGAGATGGTCAGCGTGCCTGTACCTGTGACCTTGTTGGTATAGGTGGCATCGTTCACCAGGTTCCAGGTTCCCGTCTTGCCCTCGGCTGCAGTAACGGCATAGCTTGTGCCGGTATTCTCGTTCAATGTGCCGCCCTGGAACTCTACGGTCTTGGCGGGCACGTTGGCGTTGACGCACTGCACCGTGCCAGCCTGGATGATGAGTCGCGAAAGGCTGGAGTTGGCCACGTTCAGCTTCATCCATCCATTGCCTTTCTTCGTGAGGACGGTGCCCGACATGGCTTTGTCTACGATGAAGTCCTGGGCGTTGTTGATGATGCCGCCCTGCTCGCTTTCGAACTTGATGGGCGAGCCGTTGGTGACGGCCGCTGTGGTGCGCAGCTCGGCACCGTTCTCAATGACGAATTTCGATGCTGCGGTGGTCACGCCACCCAGATTGCCCTTGGGCTGGTTGGCATTGGCCAGCGAGCTGACGCTGACAATGCCGCCCGACAGCCGGTTGCCGCCTGTGTAGGTGTTTTCATTCCTGATGGTCAGCATGCCTGTGAACAGCTTCACCAGCGTCGTGTTGCCCACGAGGGCACCTGTGCCGCTGAAGGTGTAGGACTTGCTGTTGCCCATGAAGACGCTGTCGGCTTCCAGGTCACCTACCAGGTTGACGTTGAACTTGGCGGGCGTGTCGTCGAAATGCACCTTGTCGCCAGTGACGAAAATGTCGCTTTCACCATCGAGGTTCATGAAATTCTCCGTCTCGGCCATGTCCCAGACGTTGGATACGGCTCCAGTCCAAATGACGTCGCCGGCATCACGTACCCCTGATATGACAAGGTATAGCTTGCCATCCTCCAAAAGCAGACTGCTCTTCATGGTGGATGACAGTCCCTCGATGCGGATGTTGTCGACAGCACCTTCCACTGTCTCTACTGCACCGATGAGATAGCGTCCTGGCCCCAGTGGTCCCCAGATGTTGCTATAGAACTCGAAGACAGGCTGCAAATACTTCGGCCCGTACTGCCAGTTCTTAGTCTCTATGCTCAGGTATTTCGTGTTTATTTGGTCGGCCTCTCCGGTGATGCCGTCAATGTCGAGGATGACGCGCGAACCGAATCCCAGCATGAGCGTGTCGGTAGTAACGGTTCCGATGTGGTCTTCACGTCCCGGGCGCAACTTGGCATCGTAGTCCATGCGGATGGAGCGGAACTGACCGCCGTCGCTGTTCAGTTCGGCGAAGCGGTTCAGCCACAGTGGGGAATGGAGCAGGCTGCCGTCGAAATTGACGGTGCCGGCCCAGATGTCTGTGGGGCCGGTGTAACGCTGGTCTACCTTGGGCAGGTTCAAGATGCCGTCGCCCTGCTTCACCAGGCGGGTGGCTCCTGCCAGCGCACCACCTTTAACATCGCAGGTATAGAACGTGCGGTTGATGTTGGGATTGCCGTTTGTGGCGGTGCTGTTAGTACCTTGCACCCACGACGGCACGTTGAATGTCAGGATGTAGGGTTCGGCACCGTCCTCTACGGTAACCTCCGTGTCGTTGGTCTCACAGACGATGAGGTGATTGCTGGTAGTGCCGATGGTGCCGCCGTTGACCACTTCTGTGCGTCCTGTCATGGTGAGGGGTGGTGGTGCCATAGTGATACCCTCCAACTCGCCGAGGTAATAGCTGGCGTGTGGCGGCTGGTTGTAGCCCATCGACTCCCACACCATGCCCTGCCGGTACTGATGGTCGTGCCACAGGGTATAGTTGCGCCATTTCGTGGAATAGTTGGTGGTATAGATGCGTATATATTTGTTGTCGGTGGTGCGGACAATGATTTCCTCGCGCCAGTCGCCTAGGATGTCGCCGGCTGCCGACGGGGTGTTTTTCGTCCAGTTGCAGTTGGCCGTGCCGTCGGCAGTGAATAGCACTGAGCCGTCGGCCTTGAAGATGCGGCTCGCCCCCTCGCGGCTGCTGGCACCGTCGAGGGCTTCTTCCAGCAGGTCGCCGTCCCAGTAGATACGCCAGTTCATCGCAAAGCCGCTGGGTGCCCCACTGATGACCTTGTCAGCCACACAGGAGACGACCCCCGACTGGCTGGAGTGGCCGATGGCACCTGGGTAGGTGTTGGAGAAATTGCCGCACATGGCACGTCCGTCGTCGCTGGTAGACTGAAGACGGTAGTAGATTTTCGACGTGGTGGCATCGCGGTAGTTCATGGCAGGGTGGTCTTCGTTGCAGGTGAAGATCTCCTGTCCGTGGCGGTAGGGGTCGAAGTCCGAGCAGTGCTGGGCGTCGCCGTGTCCCAGTCCTGTCGTGGAGAGTCCCTTGCCGTTGTCGTCGATGACCATTGAGCCGAAGACAATCTCGTCGCGGCCGTCCCAGTCGACATCAGCAATGCCGAAGTTGTGGAATCCCTGTCCGAAGTATGGGCCGCTGTTGCCGCTGTTCCATTCCCAGTAGAGCTTCAGCTGATGAGTGTCGGGGTCAACAGAGAATGCTTTCATGTGGTGCTTCGTGTAGCAGCCTCTTCCCAGGAAGATGTAGGCATTGCGGCCGTCGAGGAAGGGTGCTCCGAAGTAATGCTTGGTGGAGCGGTGGCCGTAGCCGTCGCCCCAGTCATCGGCGCTGCCGCGTGGGAGCGGGTAGGCCATCCAGAGCTTGCCGTCGGTGCCGATGGGGTAGGGCTTGCCTGTCATGCCGTCCAGATAGAGCAGGTATTCCGCCCCGCTGTTGGTATAGGTCATGTTGGCTGTCTGCAGCACGGTATTGCGGGTGTTCACCTTCATGTTGCCGATTTCTGTCGTCGTTCCGTCGGCGTGGTGGATAATCATGTTGTCCGCACCGCGCATCAGAATTTCTGCCCGTCCGTCGCCGTCCCAGTCGTAGCCCACAGCATCATATTGCTCGTCGGGGCCGCTGACCATGTTCGGCCCCAGGTCAATATACCACAGCCGGTCGCCCTCCATGTTGTAGCATTCCAGACAGTTGTAGGCCGAGTCATTGGCCACCGAGCTGCCGTCGGGGCCGTAGTTGCGCTTGACGATGAACTCGCTGCGTCCATCACCGTCGACATCAGCCAGGGCAATGTCGTTGATGTTGTAGTCTATAGTGATGTCCGTTCCCCGGCGTGACCACAGTTTCTGCACGGCGAACTGCTTGTATTGTGCGTTCCAGCGTGTCGTCTCGGCGCTTTTCTCCTGCTCCACGCCGCGTACCACGGCCGCCACCTGGTATTTGGAAGTGGCGCTGCCGCCCTTGTCGGTGTAGTTGGACACGTCCAGCGGCTGGTCGTTGAGTTTCACGCCGTCGCGGTAGAGGTTATACTGTGTGTCGTAGTATTCCTCGCCGAAAATTCTCCAGCTGATGAAGTTGCCGGAGTTGGAGGAAACGGCCACCAAACCGCGGTCTAGCTTGTCGGTGGTTCGCTGGGCGGATGAACTGACGGCCAGCAGGGTCAGTACAGCCAGGGTGAGAATGATTTTCTTCATGTTTTAGTGTGTTTTTAAGTTGTGATTGTCTAATTCGGCTTTCAGGAATTGCGGGGTGTAGCCGAGCGGGCTGAGTGCCACTTCTTCGGGGGTGCCCTGACTGAGGATGCTACCTCCGCCGCGCCCGCCTTCAGGTCCCATGTCGATGATATGGTCGGCCTGGCAGATGACGTCGAGGTTGTGCTCGATGACAATGATGGTGTTGCCGCGGTCTACTAGTCGGTGGAGCACCTGCATGAGGATGCGGATGTCCTCGAAGTGAAGACCGGTGGTAGGCTCGTCGAGGATATAGAGGGTGCGGCCGGTGTCACGTTTCGACAGTTCGGTGGCCAGCTTCACACGCTGGCTTTCGCCGCCGCTGAGCGTGGTGGAGGGCTGGCCGAGCTTGATGTAGCCCAGACCCACGTCCTGGATGGTCTTTATCTTCCGAAGGATGTCGGGCACGTTCTCGAAGAACTCCACGGCCTGGTTGATGGTCATGTCGAGCACGTCGGCTATGGACTTGCCCTTGTAGCGCACCTCCAGCGTCTCGCGGTTGTAGCGTTTCCCGTGACATTCCTCGCAGGGCACCTGGATGTTGGGCAGGAAGTTCATCTCGATGGTCTTGTAGCCGTTGCCGCCGCAGGTCTCACAGCGTCCGCCCTTCACATTGAATGAGAAGCGTCCCGGCTTGTAGCCGCGAATCTTGGCTTCGGGCAAGCCGACGAAGAGACTGCGGATGTCGGCGAAGACACCGGTATAGGTGGCCGGGTTGGAGCGGGGCGTGCGCCCGATGGGTGACTGGTCGACGTTGACGACTTTGTCGAGATATTCCAAGCCTTCGATGGAGTCGTAGGGCAGGGGGCGCTGGAGGGAGCGGTAGAAATGCTGCGAGAGGATGGGCTGTAGGGTCTCGTTTACCAATGTCGACTTTCCGCTGCCGCTGACCCCTGTGACCACGATGAGGCAGCCCAGGGGGAAGGTGGCGTCGATATGGCGAAGGTTGTTGCCGCTGCAGCCGTGGATGGTGATGGCGTGGCCGTTGCCGGGGCGGCGGGGCCTGTTTGTGGGGGTGCTATCGTCTGTTCTGTTTGTTGCGATGGTATCGCAACATACGGAACCGTTGAGATACTGGGCGGTGAGGGTTTGTGATTTCATCATGGCGGCGGGAGTGCCTTGGAACACCACCTCGCCACCCTTGCGGCCTGCCCGGGGACCGATGTCGATGATATAGTCGGCTGCCAGCATCATGTCCTTGTCATGCTCCACCACGATGACGGTGTTGCCCAGGTCGCGCAGCTCCTTCAGGGAGTGGATGAGCCGCTGGTTGTCACGCTGGTGGAGGCCGATGCTTGGCTCGTCGAGGATATAGAGCACGTTCACCAGTTGCGAGCCTATCTGTGTAGCCAGGCGTATGCGCTGGCTCTCGCCACCAGAGAGTGAGGCCGTCGGACGGTTCAGTGACAGATAGTCGAGTCCTACGCCGAGCAGAAAATCCAGGCGGGAACGGATTTCCTTCAGAATCTCTGCCGCAATCTGCCGCTGCTGCGGGTCTAGGTGTTCCTCCACATGGTCGAGCCACTCACGCAGCTCGCCAATATCCATGGCTGCCAGCTGGGCGATGTTCTTATCCCATAGCTTGTAGGACAGGGCTTCGCGGTTGAGCCGCTGACCGTGGCATTCAGGACATTCGCACTCGGCCAGGAACTGGTCGGCCCATTTCTGGCCTGCTGCCGACTCCTCCGAATCCATGACATCACGCAGGTATTTGATGATTCCGTTGAAACTGACAAAATAGTCGCTGGAGGTATGGACGATGTCCTTGTCAATGCGCACATCTTCCAATGAGCCATAGAGTATCTCAGTCATCGCCTCGTCGGGAATGTCGCTAATGGGGGTCTTCAGGTCGCAGATTCCTGATTTCTGATCGCCTGCCTGTTGTCTCTCATATTTCTTTAGTAGAGCGTCTATCTGCCAGAATATGAGCTGGTTCTTGTATTTCCCTAAAGGAATGATTGCGCCATCGTAGATGCTCTTCTTCCGGTCGGGGATGACCTTGTCGAGGTCTATCTGGTTGATGGTGCCCAGTCCCTTGCAGCGTGGGCACGCTCCCTGTGGGGAGTTGAACGAGAAGTTATTCGGGGCAGGATCGCTGTAGCTGATGCCCGTGGTGGGGCACATCAGCCGTCGGGAGAAATGTTTCACCGCCCCTGTCTCATGGTCAAGTATCATCAGCAGACCCTCGCCCTGCTTCATAGCCAGTTCCACCGATTTCCTGAGTCTTTCCCCGCCTCTGTCATCAGAGGGCGTCTGGGAAACTTGCATCTTGTCTACCACCACTTCTATGTCGTGGTTCTTATAGCGGTCGACCTTCATGCCACGGGTGATCTCTACAATCTCGCCGTCTACGCGCATGGTGAGATAGCCCTTACGCCGCATCTGCTCGAAGAGTTCGCGGTAGTGACCCTTGCGGCTGCGCACCAGTGGAGCGAGGATGAAGATTCTCTTTCCGGCATAGTCGCTCTGAATCATCTGCAGCACCCGCTCCTCGGTATATTTCACCATCGGCTCGCCTGTCATGTAGCTATAGGCTTTGCCGGCGCGGGCAAACAGCAGGCGCAGGTAGTCGTAAATCTCGGTAATGGTGCCCACGGTGGAGCGCGGGTTTTTGTTAGTGGTCTTCTGCTCAATGCTGATGACGGGACTGAGGCCGGAAATCTTGTCGACGTCGGGACGCTCCATGCCGCCCAGGAAATTGCGGGCGTAGGCCGAGAATGTCTCAATATAGCGGCGCTGGCCCTCGGCGAAGATGGTGTCGAAGGCGAGCGAAGACTTGCCAGACCCCGAAAGCCCAGTGATGACTGTCAGCGAGTCTCTCGGAATGTCAACGTCTATATTTTTAAGATTATGTACGCGCGCGCCTATGACGCTGATTGTCCCTCGGTTCATACTATTTGCTTTCACCACTGCCCTCTTCCCCAGAATAGCCTCTCAAAAGGTTTACGTCTTTCCGGATGTTGTATTCTTTGCCATCGGCTCCTTTGGCGCTGACAACCACGTAATAAACACCTTCGGGCACGTCGTGGCCGTTGTGCTTGCCGTCCCAGGAGCCTGCAGGGTCATTCCATTCATAGATTTTCTGTCCCCAACGGTTGATAATGATGGCGCGGAACTTCACTATATTCTTGTAGCGCTTCCCGCTTTTGGGGTCGTTCACGCCGTATGCACCGTACAGGTCGTTTTTACCATCATCGTTGGGGGAGAAGGCGTTGGGGAATTCAAGCCTGCTCTCGGCAATGGTGATGACGATGGTGACGGAGTCCAGTTCGGCACCGTCCTGCTCCAGCCGTGTCTTCTGTACGATATGATAGGTGCCCGACTCGGTGAATGTGTACTGGGTGTCCTCTTCATAGCGCACGAACAGCTCTTGCTGGCCTCCTTCTGCTTCCAGACGGCGGAAATGCCACTCATAGGAAGGAGTGTATTCGTCCATGTCGGAAGGATTGGAACGGAATGTGACCTCCAGCGGAGCCTGACCGTCTTTGATTTCCCTTGTCGTCTGATCTAATCCTTCCTCATCGGTATAGTATGCCTGGGGGTCGACCGTCTGCGACAGTGCCGGACATGAGCAAAATGCAGCTGCAAAAAACAAAAATAGGGCTTTCTTTTTCATGTTCTTGCTATTTTAAAGTGCAAAGATACGAAATAATTCATAATTCATAATTCTCATTTCACAATTTTTTCGTACTTTTGTAGGCGAAAACAGAAAAAAGAAGACAATGAAGCATATTTTGAGTCATTTTTTAGCTACCGCAGTACTGGCATTCGTCGCCATCAGCGTGTCGGCACAGTCGGTGAAGTCACATAAAGTGAAGAAGGATGAAACTATCTATGGGATAGCCCATGCCTATGGCATCACCGAAGCGGAACTGAGGAAGGCCAATCCGGGGATGGAACGTCCTGACTATGTGCTGAAGAAGGGCGACAAGATTCTGATACCTGTCGGGCAGAGCGTCGTGCCGGCTGCCGACTCGAAGTCAAGCCTTGACGATGTGTGCCAGCGAGCCATTAGAATGGGGGTGATGCTTCCCCTTCACGACAAGAATGGCGACGGGCGGCGCATGGTGGAATACTATCGTGGACTGCTGTTGGCCTGTGACACCCTGAAGCGTGAGGGACTGTCGGTTGACGTATATGCGTGGAACACTCCAGACGATGCCGACATCGCCTCAATACTGGCCAAACCCGAGGCAGCCAGCTGCGACATCATCTTTGGTCCCCTTTACTCCAAGCAGATGGACAAGCTGTCGGCGTTTTGCCAGCAGCACGGCACGATGCTGGTGATACCATTCTCCATCAATGCTCCGCAGTTGGCTGAAAACAGTCATGTCTTTCAGGTGTACCAGGCTCCGGCTAGCCTCGACCTGTCTACCAGCCGGCGTTTCGCGGAGTGGTTCAAGGATTATCACCCTGTCATCGTGGACTGCGACAATCCCAACAGCACGAAAGGGAGTTTCACCACTGCCCTGCGCCAGGAGTTGAACGCACGCAACATCAGGTACAGTCTCACCAGCATCAGGTCTGCAGACAATTCCTTCGCCAGCGCCTTCAGTACGCAGCATCCTAATGTGGTGGTGCTGAACTCAGCCAATGCCGACGACCTGACCGTGATGTTTATCAAGCTGAGAGATGTCGTCACGGCCAATGCCAATGTGAAGATTACCATGTTCGGCTATCCCGAATGGATGGAATTGGCAACCAGCCTTGAAGGCAATTTCCACCGCTTCGACATGTACCTGCCCGCCCCTTACTATACGAACCTGTCGCTGCCCTCTTCCCAGCAGCTGGCCGCAAAATACCGTGCTGCGTTCCATCAGAATATGAGCACCTTCACTCCGCGCCTGGCGCTGACGGGCTTCGACCATGCCCTTTTCTTCCTGCGTGGGCTGCACAAATACGGCCGTTCGTTCGACGGCGCTGCCGGACGTTTCGGCTACCAGCCCGTACAGACACCGCTGAAGTTTGAGAAGCAAGGAGCCAATGGGGGCTACCAGAACCGTGCCTTCATGTTCATACATTATAAGACGGATGGACGGATAGATACCATCAACTATTGAGTGACGAGTGAAAAACGACGAGCGTATAGCAATGAGCGTTTTAAAGACATACAGATTGTGGATGGTGAAAGTGCTGCTGGCACTTGTCACTCTTCTCTCATCGTCTGCCACATCCTTCGCCCAGGTGGGTGAGCACCGCAGTGAGCTGGCTTTCGGCGTGAATGGCGGATATATTCTGAGTAACGTGGCTTTTGTGCCGAAGATTCCCCAGTCCATGCATGCCGGAATGACGGGTGGAGTCACCGTCCGTTATACGTCGGAGAAATATTTCAACAGCATCTGCGCCATTGTTGCCGAGCTGAACTATTCGCAGATTGGATGGAAGGAAAGCATCCTGACCCCGGACGACGAGCCGGTCATTAACCCCGCCACTGGTCTTCCTGAGGAGTTCCAGCGTACGATGAACTATGTACAGCTTCCCGTCTTTGCCCGCCTGGGATGGGGCAGGGAGCGTCGCGGCTTTCAGGTCTTCTTCCAGATAGGACCACAGATAGGCTATTTCCTCAATGAGCGTTCCGAGGCCAATTTCGATGTCGACAATCCCAATCTTTCCGCCCGCACCTCCATTATTTCCAGTGGCTACAAGCAAAATGGTGTGCAGATAGGTTCCGGCATCTACCACAAGGCAGCGGAAAACAAGGTGGACTATGGCATCTCCGCCGGTCTTGGACTGGAGTTCTCACGCAGTGGCCTGGGACATTTCATGTTGGAGGGGCGCTACTATTTCGGACTGGGAAACATCTACGGCGACTCCAAGCGCGACTATTTCGGACGCTCCAATTTTTCCAACATTGCCGTCAAGCTGTGCTACCTCTTCGATATTGCCAGAACGAGTAATCCTAAAATCAAATAGGAAACACTCTGATACTTTTTCTTGAATAGACTAACCAATAATATAAAAACAACTATGAGCAAAATTAAGACTATCGGTATTCTGACGTCGGGTGGCGATGCTCCCGGCATGAACGCAGCCATCCGTGCCGTCACGCGTGCGGGTATCTGTAACGGTTTTAACATCAAGGGTATCTATCGTGGCTACGACGGACTCATCAAGGGCGAAGTGAAGAGCTTCACTACTGAGGATGTCAGCGGCATCATCACCCGTGGCGGTACCATCCTGAAGACCGCCCGCAGCAAGGAGTTCATGACTCCAGAGGGTATGCAGAAGGCCTACGAGACCTGCCAGAAGGAGGAAATTGACGCCTTGGTAGTTATTGGCGGCAACGGCTCGCTGACCGGTGCGTGGAACTTCGGCGTGGAGTATGACATGCCCTGCATTGGTCTGCCCGGCACCATCGACAACGACCTCTACGGTACCGATTCCACCATTGGCTATGACACGACGATGAACACCATCATGGAGTGCGTGGACCGCATCCGCGACACCGCCAACTCGCATGAGCGTATCTTCTTCATTGAGGTGATGGGCCGCGATGCCGGCTTCCTGGCCCAGAACTGCGCCATCGCCTGCGGTGCCGAGGCCGCCATCGTGCCTGAGGAGGTGACCAACGAAGACCAGCTGGCCGAGTTCATGCATCGTGGCATCCGCAAGTCGAAGAAATCGTGCATCGTCATCGTGTCGGAGAGTCCTAAGTGCGGCGCCCTCTACTATGCCGACCGCGTGAAGCATGAGTTCCCCGGCTTCGATGTCCGAGTGTCCATCCTTGGCCATCTGCAGCGCGGCGGCAGCCCGTCAGCTCATGACCGCATTCTGGCCAGTATCACCGGTGTCGGCGCAGTACAGGCCATCAAGCAGGGCCAGCGCAACTGTATGGTGGGAGTCCGCAACAACGAGATCGTCTATGTGCCCTTCTCTGAGTGCATCCGCACCGATAAGCGTTTCGATAAACGCCTTATCACGGTTCTTGACGAGCTGAGCATCTAGGCGATTCGCAAGAATATGGAAATGGATACTGTTTTTGCCGAAGAGCGTGAGGTGGCATTTCCGCCAGCGCACACAGCTGAGCATCTGTTAAACCAGACGATGGTGAGGATGTTCGGCTGTGGGCGCAGCTTCAATGCCCATGTGGAACGGAAGAAGAGTAAGATGAGCTTCCGGCTGGACCGCAAGCCCACACGCCAGCAGGAGAAAGAGATAGAACGGCGCATGAATGAACTGATTGAGGCCGACCTGCCTGTGACCTATGAGACAGTGCGCCGTCGTGAGCTGCCACCGGAGATCGATGCTTCCCGCCTGCCCGACGATGCTGGTGACGTGGTGCGTTTGGTGCGTATTGGCGACTACGACGTATGCCCTTGTATTGGGCGGCACGTCAGGAGTACGGCGCAGATAGGACGCTTCGAGTTGCTCGGCACCAATTGGGACGAGCATGAGCATGCCTTCCGCGTGCGGTTCAAGATCGTGTAAGGCTGGGAGGAGCTTACAGGTTGAGGCGCATGAAGACAGGCAGGTGGTCAGAATAGCTGGCCTGGTGCTTGTAGTATTTGACACCTTCCATCTGTTTGCTGTGGAAGATGTAGTCGATGCGCACACGCTTCATACCTTCGCGCATGGTGTACATAAAGCCGTTGCCGCATTCTACGAAGCCGTCGACGAGGTCACCTTTCATGGTGCGGTAGACATAAGAGTAGGGTACATCGTTGAAGTCGCCGCACACGATGACGGGGTGGGGACTCTTTGCAATCTCGGCTGCCATGATGTCGGCCTGCTGGGCGCGCACAATCATGCCTTGAGTATAGCCGCCGTAGATATGTCGCAGCAGCACATTATGTTCCACGTCGATGCCCTCAGCCTTACGTTTCGACGCCTGATGCAAGGCACGGTTGATGCCGGTAGTCTGCAGGTGTACATTGAATACGCGGATCACTTTGCCGTTCACGTCAATGTCGGCCCACATGGCACTGTTGTTGGTTTGCCCGAAGTCAATGGCAAGCGAGTCGACGATGGGGTAGCGGCTGTAGATGACCATGTCGTTGCGCCCGGTGGCTTTGGCACTGAAGTAGTGGAGGTAGTTTTCAGAGTTCTTCTTGTCGCCGCTGGTCTCCATGTATTCCTGCATGCAAAGCACGTCGACCTGATGGTTCTTCATCACAGAGAGGATGTCCTCAGCCTTGAACCCGTTGATTTCACGGCCAAACAGAGCCACGTTGTAGGTGGCGACATTGATGCCCGACTTGCTGTCGTCTGCCCCGCCGAAAATGCCCGGTTGCCAAAGTGTGCCGATATAAGGAATGGAGCATAACAGGGCGACACCGGGGATGGCGGCCCATAGCCAGCGGCGGCGCAGCAGCCAAAACAGCAACAGCACGGCGTCGGCTATGATGAGCAGGGGGAGCGCGTAGACAGTCAGAGCCATGGCAGTGCCTGTCGCGGGATTGGCATTGCCGCCAAAGAGTCCCATCAGAATGAAAACACTCACAAGCATGGTGACAACGAGCACCATAAACGCGAAGTATTTATAGACAGCCAGTTTCCCCATACGTGCTTATTTGTTTAGATATTTGGCGATAGTCTCAATAAGGTCTTCCACTCGGAAGGGCTTTGCCAGGAACTCATCACAGCCGGCGGCCTTGGCCTCGCGGATGTTCTCGTCGAAGGCGTAGGCGCTCAAGGCGATAACGGGTGTGTCGGGGTTTACCTCTTTGATGATGCGCGTAGCATCGAGGCCGTTCATTTCGGGCATGCGTATGTCCATAAGTATTAGGTCGGGATGGTCTTCCTCATTTATGGTCACCGCCTCAATGCCGTTGTGGGCATGCAGCAGGTTATAGCGTTTCTGAAGCACGATGCGCACCAGTTCGTAGTTGCTCTCCTCGTCTTCGGCCACGAGTACAGTTTTCATCTGGTTCTGTTCACCTCGTTTGCTCACACGGAGCGTGCGGATTATCTGCGAGGATGTGTTAGTGCGGTTGCTCGTGGCCACGCCGCCGATGGAGCCGTGGAAGGGCAGGCGGAAAGTGAAAGTGGTGCCGGCATTGAGCTGCGACTTGACATGAATCGTGCCGCCCATCTTCTCGATGATAATCTTGCAGAGTGCCAAGCCCAGACCGTAGCCTTTGTTCTGCTCGGCATCCTTTGAGGCGTAGGTGTTGAATATTTGGTCGAGGAATTCAGGTTCGATGCCCGAACCGGTATCGCTGACGAAGAACTCAATTTCCTGATGGTCGTTGCTGATGGTGTAGCCGTACTTGATGGTGCCGCGGACAGTGTGCTTCAGCGCGTTGGAGATAAGGTTGGAGAATACTTGCGTCAGCTTATCCTCGTCGGTGTTCATCGTGACGCTGACGCTGGGCTTGTTCCAGTCGAGCTTGATGGTGTCGGAGCTGCGGAACTTGAACAGCTGCTTGATGCCTTCAAGCATTTTGTTGAGGTCGACGTTGGTCTTCTTGATGCTGATTTCGCCGGCCTCCACGCGTGAGAGGTCCAGAATCTCGTTGACAAGGCTGAGCAGACGGCGGTTGTTACCCTCGATAATTTCCAGATATTCCATGCGCTCCTTTATGGAGTCGGTCTCCACCAGGACGCGGGCAAAACCCTCAATAGCGTTCAGGGGTGTGCGTATCTCATGGGACATATTGGCCAGGAAAAGAGACTTCATCTTGCTGGCTTTCTCAGCAATTTCTGCCTTTTCCTCATATTCTTTGAGCTTGTTGTTGGCCTCCTCAAGTTGTGAGTTAGCCAAGTTCAATTTGCGGCTAACGTCTGCCAGCTTTTGGAGCAAGATTTCTCGTTCGTCCTGGCTAATCATCGTTTTCTAGTTGTTTCAGACTGCAAAAATAAGCTTTTATTTTTAAATATCCATGCTTTTCGGTAAAAATATTTGTTTTTTTATCCTCTTTTAGCTTTTTCCCAGGTTCCGCTGGTGCGATGAGTCATCAGATAGCGTATGCCAAGAAAAACGTTCATGTTCATGAACAGGAAGTAATAGGGGACATAGAGCAACCTGCTCTTCCTGCCTCTGACTGTCAGCAGCCAGCCGGCGAAGGCGGCTAGGTAGAACAGTATCTGCAGCAGCCAGATGATGGTGTAGACGGTGCCGGCATTCATCATCACGAGGAGAGCATTGAGCGGGATGAGGGCGAGCAGTGCCAGTGGGGTGATGCTCCAGCGCAACACGCGGTGAGAGATGAACTGGAAGAATACCTTTGGATAGCGGAAAGGGTTCATCAGCTGCCGCAGCCACCAGATGCTCTGCAGGCCTCCGGCAGCGATGCGTCGCTTGCGCTTCGACTCCTCCTGCATGTCGGCAGATCCGTATTCTGTGGCGTATGCCTTACTGGTATAGGCTATGCGGTGGCCGTCCTCCAGGATGAGCATCGACATCATGAAGTCATCGAGCAAGGCGTTCGATGGTGCCGGACGGTAGTGCTCCATGCGCACAGCAAAGAGCTCGCCTGCCGCGCCCATGGCCGAGTATAGCTCACTGTCCCAGTACTTTAGCCTGCTCTCGTACTTCCAGTAGAGACCCTCACCCTCGGCAGCCTTCTGTCCCTCATGTCGGGCTGCCACGCGCTTCTCGCCGGAGACACAGCTCACGCCGGGTCTCCTCATCTCGCGCACTATCTCCTGCAGCGCTTCGGCGTTGAGTATGGTATTGGCATCGGTGAACACCACTATCTCCGACCTGTTCTCACGCAGGCCGTGCTGCATAGCGGCGGCCTTGCCTCTGCGCTCTGGACTGAACACCAGCGTCACTTCGGGGTATTCCGAGAGCAGCTCGTTAGAGCGGTCGCTGGAACCGTCGGTGACCCACATCACGCAAAGCCTGCTGCTTGGGTAGCGGAGCTGGCGGATGTTCTCCATCTTCTCAGGAATGACATCCTCCTCGTTGTAGGCACAAATCATCAGCGTCAACGTAGGCAGCTGATTCTCATCGGCAGGCAGGGAGGGGGTAGGCGAATTGCCCAAGAAAAGCCGTTTCAGGCGCACCAATAGCCACAGAATCACGCCGTAGCCCACGTAGGTGTAGACCACGAGGGCCAGGCATATCCAGAAGACTATCTTCAGCGTGGCCATGAGTTGTTACTTAATGACTGTCTTGCGTCCGTCGATGATGTATATACCAGGTTTCAGCTGGTCTTTACCCTTATTGAGCTTGAGGCCGTCGAGCGAATAGACAGCTGAAGGGACTGGCTGTCCGCTGTCGGCCGGTATGCTGCCGATGGCGTTTGGCTGTTCAAACAGCGGCAGCTCCTCTGCGGTCAGGATAAGCCACCGCTGCGTCTTGGCCGAGTTAGCGATGTTGAAGGTTGCCGAGCCTGTGGTTCCGTTGGCTTTGGCCGTCAGGCAGGGCGGCGTCCAGTTGGTCGTGGGGTGAATGAGCCAGTAGCCGCGTCTGGCGTTGCTTCCGCTGCCCACGTTGACACGTCCTTTCATCAGGTGAAAGTTGTCGTTGGCCGTCGGTGTGTCGTGGGTGGCAGTCTTGAAGCCTCCTGAGTAAGTCATGTACTGACCTGTGGAGGCATTGCGCAGCTGGTAGTACTGGTTGTTGGGCGTAAAGGTGAGGTACCATGCCGTGCTGTCGTTCTGCACAGCTTCTTCTGCTGCAAGCGTTTGCCATGTCAGCTTGCCGCTGGCATCTGGCATGAGGAAGGCGGTCTTACGTCCGTATTTCTCGTCCTCGCTCTTGATGTAGTATTTGATGTCGTCTTCCTGGTCGAATGCGTAGTAAGGCTCGGCAAACAGACTGTTTGTGTGCTGCAGGCCGTCCTCGCCCAGTGCCTGGCATACGAGTGAGCAGCCGATGTAGAGCACGTCGCTGCCGTTGTCCTCATGAGCGCCGTTGATGCCATAGGGCCACATGTGCTGGTAGTCGCCGTTGAGACGCGCGTTGGTGGTGTTGTCCCAGAAGTCGAGCACTGCCGACACGCGGTCGCCCAGCCAGTGGCCGGTGCCGTAGCCGTCGCCTGTCTGGCTCTCCCGCAGGTTGTGCCGGCTCCACTCCGTGTCGGCCCAGGGGATGACACCGCATCCGTGGAGCATCTCGTGCATGATGGTTCCGCAGCGCTGATAGCTCTGGTTTGGTCCCACACGTATCCATCCGCCGTAGGAGCAGTCGGCGGTCTGCACACCTCCCTCGTAGCCCACGCTGGGGCGGAAACCTTTCATCTCAGTCAGCGCGTTCCACCAGTAGAGGGCAGTCTCGGTGGCTGTCTTGATGCGCTGCTGGGTAGCGGCATCGCCACCGGAACGGAAGTCGTAGGTGATCTGTCCTTTGGGGATGGTGTAGAACTTGATGCTCTCGCTATAGGCCACACGTCCGGCGGTGGTCTTTGCGTATGCACGCATATAATATAATGTAGCGGGTTCCAGATCTTTCAGCCAGTAGATGTCGCCATTGTTCTTCAGCACGGTAGTCGTGTGGTTGTCGTCGTAGGTCGGCTCCTTATGGGTGGCCCAGCAGAATCCCACCTCGTCGACATTCTCCCCCTGCACGCTCTCTATGCGGCCGAAGGCCATCGTCGCGCCGCGTACGTAGCGCGGGTCGGCGATGACGGTGGGCAGTAGTGCCTGCTCGTCCTCCTCGCCGTAGGGTGTGTCGCGCAGTAGCCTGATGCCGTCGACCACCAGCATGGCTGAGGCTGTGGGTCGTCCGCCGGCAGAAAGGAATCCCACCTGTATGTGCCCCTTTGTCATCTCGCTGAGCTGGAAGCGGATGGTGTCGGTCACCCATTCATCCACGGGGAAGCTGTCGCGTTGCAGCAGTTGGCAGTCTTTGTCGGAAACCCACCATCCTGTGCGGCTGCCGCCCCGTGTGGAGGCCGGGTTACAGTTGCGGCTGGCGGTCACCAGCATATAGTTGCCGGCAGGAAGACGTGTAGCCTGAAAGAATGTCAGCTCGTGCTTTAGCGAGGCACAGAGGCTGAGGCATGCGCTGCCGGTCTCGCCGTTGGGGCCGGCCTGGGGAATGGGGATGTCGTAGAACATGGATTTAGTGCCATACTGGAACGTAGCTCCTACCGTGTTAGTCTTCGCCGAAGCGTTGTCCAGGCTCCAGCCTTCGATGTCCTTCACCAGGTTCTTCACGTTCACCGAGTCCTCGGCGCTGTAGTTCACTCCCGTGCCGAAGTCGGCATTCCGCAGGTAGACATCCGTCAAGTCATACCATTCTTGCGCCCTTACAGGGCTAAATGATACTTGCGCCCTTACAGGGCTAAATGATAAATGACAAATGATAAATGATAAAACAATCAGTCTGTTCCTCATAGCTAACTAGCGCCCTTACAGGGCTAAATGATAAATGATAAATGACAAATGATAAATGATAAAACATGGAGCGTTTCTCCTTTGGGGAGGTTTGGACGGACTCTAACTTCCGACTTTGGGATATTTCCTCGTCCACCCGTCCCAGCGCAGGCGCATGACGCCGAAGAAGGCCTCGCTGAAGATGCCGCCCGACATCTTGCTGGTGCCTTCGCGCCGGTTGACGAAGATGACTGGCACCTCCTTCACCTTGAAGCCTATCTTCACGGCGGTGAACTTCATCTCTATCTGGAAGGCATAGCCCTTGAAACGGATTTTGTCCAGCTCGATGGTCTGCAGCACTTGTCGCCTGTAGCACACGAATCCTGCCGTGGTATCGCGCACTTTGATGCCCGTGATTAGTCGAACGTATGCCGAGGCATAGTAGCTCATCAGCACGCGCCCCATAGGCCAGTTCACCACATTCACGCCGCTGACATAGCGGCTGCCCACGCTCACGTCGTAGCCTTCGTCGTGGCAGGCGGCATAGAGTCGCGGCAGGTCGTTGGGGTCGTGGCTGAAGTCGGCGTCCATCTCAAAGACATACTCGTAGTCGTGCTCCAATGCCCATTTGAAACCTGCTATATAGGCGGTGCCCAACCCCAGCTTGCCACTGCGCTCCAAGATGAACAGCCCCCCTTGAAACGCTCCTGCCATTAAGTCCTTCACAATCTGCGCCGTCCCGTCGGGCGACCCGTCGTCAATGACCAGGATGTGGAATTGCTTCTCCAGTCCGAATACGGCCCGGATGATCTTCTCTATGTTCTCCTTCTCGTTGTAAGTAGGAATGATGACAATGCTGTCGCTCTTGTTCATAAAGCCTTTAGTTGCGTTTTCTTTTGCAAAGATAGTGTTTTTTTTTTACACGAACAAAAAAAACAAAGTTTTTTCGCACAATGATGAAAAAACCTTGTCCGTCGGGCAACGATTCTCATGTTGTGAAAGGCTGCCGCCAGGTGCATCCGTTCTTCCATTCGGAGCATCCGTAGGCCGTCTTCCCCTTGATGATGTGGCCTTTTCCGCAAAGGGGACAGGGCTGTCCTACGGGTGACGTCGCCTCCGCTGGTGCTGGCGATGCCGCTCCCGCCGAGGCGGGTTTTGCAGATGTTGCCGAGGAAGGTAATGTTGCTGATGCAGAGGAAGATGGCTTTCGTGTCTTCTTGCTCTGCTTCAAGTCTTCTTCAGTGGTGGCGGCCACGTGCCGGTTGCTCTGGTCGCAAATCACCTGGCGCACTATTTCCGTCACCTGCTGTTTCAGCCCGTCGACAAAATCTTTGGGGTCGTATCTCTTGGCTTCGATGTCGCGCAGCTTCTTCTCCCAGATGCCTGTCAGCTCGGCGCTCTTCAGCAGTTCCTCGTGAATAAGGTCTATCAGCTCCATGCCTGTCGGTGTGGCCACCAGGTTCTTGCGTTCCTTCCTGATGTAGTGGCGCTTGAAGAGTGTCTCGATGATGGCGGCGCGGGTGCTGGGACGGCCGATGCCGTTCTCCTTCATGGCGCGGCGCAGTTCCTCGTCTTCCACCAGCTTGCCTGCCGTCTCCATGGCGCGCAGCAGCGTGGCCTCGGTGTAGTATTTCGGCGGCGTGGTCCACTTCTCGGTCAGCGTAGGCTGGTGGGGGCCGCTCTCCCCTTTCTGGAAGGTGGGCAGCGTTCGCTCCTCTTCTCCCTCCTTCTTTTTCTCTTCCTCAGTGGCGGGCAGACCGCCGCTCACACTGGTATAGACGGCGCGCCATCCAGGGTCGAGAATCTCCTTGCCCGTCACCTTGAATTCTACGCCGTCGACTTCTCCCAGCACGGTCGTCGTAGAGAACTTGCAGTCGGGGTAGAACACGGCGATGAAGCGGCGTGCCACCAGGTCGAACACTTTCCGCTGCAGGTCGCTCAGTGTGCCGGGAATCATGCCTGTGGGGATGATGGCGTGGTGGTCGGTGACCTTCGACGAGTCGAACACCTTCTTCGATTTCGGCAGCGGCTTGCCGCCCAGCGGGCGCACCAGTTCGGCGTAGGGTGCTATGCCGGCGAACTTCGTCTGGTAGAGGCCGTTCATGGTCTGCGGGCACTTGGCGTAGACATCGTCACTGAGGAAGGTGGTGTCCACACGCGGATAGGTCGTCAGCTTCATCTCGTAGAGCTGCTGGATGAGGTTCAGCGTCATCTCTGCCGAGAATCCGAACTTCCGGTTGCAGTCCACCTGCAGCGATGTCAGGTCGTAGAGCGAGGGGGGATTTTCCTTGCCCTGCTTCTTCTCCACCTTTGTCACCTCAAAAGGCTTTCCCTCGATGGTCTGGAACGCCTGCTCGCCCTCTTCCTTCAACGTGAACTTGCCCTTTGTGGCTGTGAACGTGGTGTCGCGGTAGACGGTGGCCAGCACCCAGTAAGGCTCCGGCTTGAAGTTGTCAATTTCCTTCTGCCGGTTGACAATCAGGGCTAGGGTAGGGGTCTGCACGCGGCCAATAGAGAGCACCTGCCTGTTCTGTCCATATTTAATAGAGTACAGGCGTGTGGCGTTGATGCCCAGCAGCCAGTCGCCGATGGCACGGCTCAGCCCGGCCAGATACAGTGACTGGTACTCCGTCTGGTCTTTCAGGTTGGCGAAGCCCTCGCGGATGGCCTCGTCGGTCATCGACGAGATCCACAGCCGCCTTACAGGGCATTTCACCTGAGCCTTCTGCATCACCCAGCGCTGGATGAGCTCCCCCTCCTGTCCGGCATCGCCGCAGTTCACGATGCTGTCGGCCTGGCGGAACAGGCTCTCAATGACGGCAAACTGTTTCTTGACACCTTGGTCTTCCTTCAGGCGAATGCCGAACTTGGGCGGAATCATGGGCAGCGCACTCAGGCTCCATGTCCTCCATATCGGGGTATAGTCCTCGGGCATCTTCAGCTCGCACAGGTGGCCGAAAGTCCATGTCACCTGGTATCCGTTCCCCTCGTAATAGCCGTCGCGGCGGGCCGTCGCTCCAATGATGCGGGCGATGTCACCGGCCACGCTGGGCTTCTCTGCTATACAGACAACCATTATCGTCTAGATGTTGTTATACTCCTTGTTTCTTTTTCGATGATTCGAAATATCCGCTGCAAAGGTACAAAATTATTTGGTGTTCTCCTAACTTTTCACTACCTTTGTGCCCCGAAACTGAAAACTGATTGATATGAAAGGCAAACGACTATTCCTGACAGCTGTTGCCGTTGTGGCAGCAGGCATGCAGAGCGGTGCGCAGACACTGGAGCCGAACTACAAGGAGACGGGCAACGGCAATCCGCTGAGTCCCTGCGTCTTCTGTGCCGACCCTACGGCGCTGGTGTGCGACGGCCGTGTGTACGTCTATGGCTCCAACGACCACCAGCAGTACATCAAGAACGGGAAGAAAGGCAGCAACGGCTATGGCGACATCAAGTCGCTCGTGGTGTTCTCTTCCGACGATATGGCCAACTGGACCTTCCACGGCACCATCGACGTGGGGAAGCTATGCAGCTCCTGGGGCTGGCGCTTTGCTGCCTCCTGGGCACCGTCGGTCACCTGGCGCGAGACGGCCGACGGCCAACGAGAGTTCTTCCTCTATTTTGCCAATAGCGGCGGCAGCATCGGCGTGCTGAAGGCTTCGTCGCCTATAGGGCCGTGGAAATCACCGCTGTCGAAGCCGATGATTGACGGCGACACGCCTGGCGTGAAGCCCTGCAACTGGATTTTCGACCCGGGGGTGGTTATCGATGACGAGGGTACTGGCTGGATAGCTTTCGGCGGCGGCGACCCGCAGCCCACCGGCTCGAACCTGTGGCCGGGCAATTCGCGCATGGCCAAGCTGAAACCCACGATGACCGCCCTCGACGGCAAAGCTGTCAATCTGCCTGCCCCCTATCTCTTCGAGGCCAGCGAGCTGAACATGATGAACGGGCGCTATGTCTACACCTACAACACGTCGTGGAGCGACCGCAACGACTGGAACAAGTTCGAGGGGCGCAACGGACAGCCCTCGCCCTCGTCGTGCAGCATGTGCTACATGGTTACCGACACGCCGCTCGACCCTGACTCCTGGGAATACCGGGGAGAATATGTGCCCAACGAGGGTAACTATGGCATGGGCTGGGGCAACAACCACACCCACCTGCAGAAATTTGAGGATAGCTACTACCTCTTCTACCACTCCACGCTGCTCGAGCAGACCATGAACACCGGGGCTTCCGGCTTCCGCTCTATCGGCGTGAACAAGGCTACGGTGAATGAGGAGACACAGAAAATCAACAAGGTGACGATGAACAAAGCCGGTGTCACCCCCGTCCGCAAGCTCAACCCCTACCAGCTGCAGCAGGCAGAGACCATGTCCACCTGCGGCGGCGTCAGCTACGAGGATTTCTCCAACATCAGCAAGCCCACCAGCATCAGCAGTCTTGGCAATGACGCCTCGCGCAACCTGCAGGTGAAGATGAAGCCCCGTGCCTGGACGATGGTGCGTCAGGCCGACTTCGGCTCCCTCGGGGCCGCAGCCTTCACGCTCTGGGCCAAGGGGTCAGGAACGGTGGAGATACGTCTGGGCGGCAAGCAGAACAGCCCCGTGGCGACGTTCGACTTTTCCTCGTCCACCATCGCTGAGCACACCATTGCGCTGAATCCTGAGCTGTGCAAGGGCGTAAAGAGCATTTACATCGTCTTCACCGCTGCCACCAATGTCTATTTCGACGCCTGGCAGTTCTCCGAGAGCGTTTCCGATGCTGTCAGCGATGTTCCTGGCGTGCAGCCTGCCTCGCCAAGCCGTTCCTACGACCTGTCAGGACGCCCCGTGTCACCCTCATCCTCCCGCAGCACGCTCGTCATCGAGCAGCATGCCGACGGGAAGCGCGTGAAGCACATCCGGAAGAATGGCCGACTTCGTTAGCGGCAGCAAGCCAGTGATACTGATTCTCCACCCGCTGAAATGGTTTGGCATCGTGGGGGCAGAGTTGAGACGGGTAGACTCACTCGGTCAGTTCATGACGGTGGCAGGAACCGTGAGGAGCGAACAGGTGGACGTCCTCCAAGAAGACCTGCGTCTACTGGCTGAACTATGCGAGCAGTTGCGTCCCGATAGCCTCTATACCCGTTATGCCAACAAGAAAGTGTTCCGACACGAGGAAGACTTCTGGGCCACGAAGGAAAGGGTGGTCAGGACCCACGTAAAGAAGATGGCCGATATGCACTTGATGAAAGCTGTCGGCCTGGCAGATAAACTGGACATCCCCATACTTTATGCCGAAGACAAGAAAGGCTCTCTGCACATCTCCGACCGTCTGACACAGGAGAGCAGCACGGAAGTGACTCCCGTGATGAACTTCCGCCGGCATGACGAAGGGACCACCTATCGCCTGCAGCTGAGGATAGGCGATAGGCTGGTGGAGAGACCGTCAGACCACCATCTTGTCGTGCTGACCTATAACCCCGGGATGTTTATACTCGACAAACACATCTACACATTTTGCGAAGGGTTCAGCGGACAGCTGCTGTTGCCCTTTATCGGAAAAGAGCAGGTGGAGATTCCCCGAAAGATGGAGAACGACTATTTCCACCGTTTCATACTCAAACAGGTGGCACGGGCAGACATCCATGCCGAGGGCTTCGACATCACAGATATCAGCCATCAGCCTCTCCCATGCCTGACATCAGCAACAGCTGTCGACGGCAGTTACATATTGTCGCTAAGTTTCCGATACGGCAGTCTTGAGTATGAAGCAAACAGCAAGGTAAACGGACGGGTAACACTGTCGGAGGCTGACGGTTGTTTCCAATTTGTACGCCAGCTACGCAGTAAGGCGGAAGAGCAGCGGCTGACGAAGGTGCTAAGACAGCTGACAGGAGCAGGAACCATTTCCAGGTTCCCGTCAGCCAGTCAGCTGATTAGCTGGTTGCGCGAATATGCTCCACAACTGAAAGAACAGGGCTTCGAGGTGGTACAGCCCTCCGACCATGTCTATTATATAGGCCCGCTGAATGTGGAGCAGACCGATACCTGGCAGGGCGACTGGCTGCAGACGGAGGTGACGGTTGTCGTTGATGATGGCAGACTTTGCATCCCCTTCCGTGACCTTCGCAGCACTATACTCCAAGGCGAACAGGAGTATATGCTGCCAACAGGAGAGATACTGTTCATCCCCGATGAATGGCTTAAACGCTACGCTGACCTGGTGTTGATAGGACAGCCAAAGGGGCAAGGCTTTCAGAGGCACAGGAGTCAGGTGGAAAGTGGAGAGTCGGGAGCCGACCGTCCAGGGAGTGCTACCGCAAAGTCTTTGCTTTCCTCCGTCATAACAGTTGTGAGTCCAAAGCTAAAAGCTAAGCTACGGCCCTATCAGCGGACAGGTTTCCAATGGCTGTGGCAAAACTTCGTGGCACAGACAGGTTGCTGCCTGTCCGACGAAATGGGACTCGGCAAGACACTCCAGACCATTGCCTTGCTATTGCAGTACAAGGAGAAGGCAAAGGCTTCACAGCCCGTAAGCCAGCCCATGCCGGGGATGCTCTTCACGGATGAAGAGATGCAAGGCAGCAGTCGGGAGGCAGACTCCTGCGAATCTTTCCATCTGTCCTATCGCACTTCACTGGTCGTAGCCCCTGCCTCGGTAGTCCACAATTGGCGCAACGAGCTGAAACGCTTTGCACCTTCACTATCTGTGATGACCTATGCCGGTGACATCAAAAAGCGGAAAGGCAAACGGAAAGCACTGATGCGGTGGGACGTGGTGCTGACCACCTATCGTACGTTGCTCAACGACATCGATGTGCTCTCGCAGAATGAGTTTGGCATTGTGGTGTTCGACGAGAGCCAGGCCTTCAAGACAGCTGCGTCACAGATTCACCAAGCCGTCACGCGGCTCCTGGCTCTGCACCGGATGGCACTCAGCGGAACACCTGTGGAGAATAACCTGCAGGAACTGTGGAGCCTGATGAACGTTCTGAACCCGAACCTGCTGGGCGATGCCCGCTCGTTTCAGAACGCTTTCGTAAACCCTATCGCCGTTCAAATGGAGGATAAGCGCAGAGAGCTGTTACGAAGTATGGTGGCCCCATACTTCCTGAAGCGTACGAAGGAAGAAGTCCTTAGCGACCTGCCAGAGCGGCAGGACGAGGTGGTGGTCTGTACGATGAGCGATGAGCAAACAAGCCAATATGCAGCTGAACTGTCGAAGGCACGCAACGAGTGGCTCGACCCCCATACCAGCAGTCAAGGTCGCCAGATTCATCTGCTTGCTGCCATCCAACGACTACGCCAGATTGCCAATGGCGAAGGAAAGCTGACCGTCGTTTTCGACTATCTGGAGAACCTGCGGCAGACACAGCACAAAGTGCTTGTCTTCAGTGAGTATGTCTCGTTGCTGGAACAAGTGGGTCGCGAGATGACGAACCGGGGCTGGAACTACGCCCTGCTGACAGGACAGACACGGTGTCGTGAGCAGGTGATTGCCCGTTTCCAAGGGATGGAGCAGCGAGAGCAGAGTCAAACGTGTTTGACCTCTGCCGAGTCGCGACAGAACTCGACCGAGGGTCAGGGGATGGAGCAGCGAGAGCAGAGTCAAACGTGTTTGACCTCTGCCGAGTCGCGACAGAACTCGACCGAAGGTCAACAGCCCCCTGACTGCCAGTTCTTCCTTATATCGCTGAAAGCCGGAGGCGTAGGCCTGAATCTGACGGCCGCTGACTATGTATTCCTGCTCGACCCGTGGTGGAACCGGGCTGCAGAAGAGCAGGCCATTGCCCGTGCCCATCGCATCGGCCAGCAACGTTCGGTGTTCGTCTATCGGTTCGTCTCTGCCGGAACACTCGAAGAGCAGATACTCACCCTGCAAGACCATAAGCAGTCGCTGATAGACAGCGTCATGCCGTTTATCTGCAACAGTTCCAAAGCCACAAAAAATAGGCAATGATATAGCAGTTGGCACAGGAATTACTTTTCTGCATGCCGCCGGAGAGCAAGCCGGATGGCACTCCCCTCCCCTCAAGGGGAGGGGAGTGGCTACCGCCGGAGAAGTCGCAAGTTGTCCCTTACCCTCAAAGGGAGTATTAAAGAGATGAGCCTCTACCTCCTGAGAGCATGTCCGGATGGCGCTCCCCTCCCCTCAAGGGGAGGGGTAGGGGTGGGGTCTCTAATATCCTCAACGGATCTCTTATCGTTTGTTCTTATCGGCGGAAAAAGTTACAGACCCCACCCCTTCCCCTCCCCTTGAGGGGAGGGGAGCGGCTACCGCCGGAGAAGATGTCCTGGGTCAACAACTATGTCATTTCCTAACATTTTCCACAATTAGTGAATAAGATTTTCCGTAATTAGCGAATAACATTTTTCTTCAAAAAGCTGTTCTAATTCAAGAATTTGTTGTACCTTTGCACCCGATGGATATGCAGCTTTTTCTCCAATCGCTCCCCTTGGAGCGCCTGCCCGCAGCCTTCCTGACGGTGGTCTGCGAGATGGCCCCCTATCTGCTGCTGGGATTCTTCATCGCGGGCGTGCTCCATGTTTTCGTTCCGCAGAAGTTCTATGCCAACTATCTTTCGCGCGGCAATAAGCTGTCCGTTGTCTGGGCGGCGCTGTTGGGAGTGCCCCTGCCGTTGTGTTCGTGCGGCGTCATCCCTACGGCCATCGGTCTCCGTAACGAGAAGGCCTCGAAGGGAGCCATTGCCTCGTTTCTCATCGCCACGCCGCAGACGGGCATCGACTCCATTCTTGCCACCTTCTCGCTGATGGGGCTCGGCTTCGCCGTCATCCGCCCTGTGGCAGCCCTTGTCACTGGAGTATGTGGCGGATTGCTGGTAAACCGGCTGGTACGTGAGGACGACGTCGTGGGCATCGGCAGCGGCTCTTGTCAAGTGGAGAATGGAAACAGGCTTTGGCGAGTGCTGAAGTATGCCTATTACGACATGATACGCGACATCGGCCTGCGGCTCCTTGTCGGTCTTGTCGTGGCGGCGCTCATTCAGGTCGCCGTGCCCGATGAGTTCTTCCTCAGCTTCGGCAGCCAGCCGCTGTTGCAGATGCTCCTTATCTTAGCCATCGCCGTGCCGATGTACATATGTTCCACTGGCAGCATCCCCGTGGCGGCGGCATTGATGATGAAGGGCCTCTCGCCGGGAGCAGCGCTGGTGATGCTGATGGCAGGCCCCGCCGTCAATCTCGCCTCCATCCTCGTGGTGCACAAGTCGATGGGACGCCGCTTCACCTCTGTCTATCTGATGACCATCGTAGGCTTTGCCGTTCTCTTTGGCCTGCTTCTCAATGCTACGGGCTGGGACTTCTCCGTCGCCGCTCATGATGCTTGCTGCATGGCGACTTCCGCTCTGCCCAGCCCATTTAAGATTTTTTGTGCCACCATATTAACCCTATTAATAGTATTTGCGCTTATGATGAAACTGTTCAGCAGATTTACAGACGAAAAGAACACAGAACCCGACGTCACCGTTTACCGCGTTGAGGATATGCATTGCAGCCATTGCGAGGCAGCCGTTGTCCGAGCCGTAGAGGAGGTGCCTGGCGTAGAGAAGGCCAAGGCCAGTGCCTCTGCCAACACCCTCACCGTCAAAGGCCCCGCTTCAGAAGACGCTGTCCGCTCTGCGGTAGAAGGCATTGGCTATACGTTCAAAGGAAAAGTATAGATTACCTCTGCTCACTCGCTAAAAAGTGTGCAACCGCGCCCCTTCCCTCAAGGAAGGGTAGCGGTTGCATCTTTTTTTGCAATTTATAGAACATGCTTTCATAATGGCAATGATATAGCAGTTGGCCCAGGAATCCTTCTCCGGCGGTAGCCGCATTCTTGCGTCCCTTTGGTAGCAAGATTCTGTGCTAATTTCCAAATTTTGCATAGGAAAAATAGGACATTTTAACAAAAGGGAAAAAGAAAACGGATTAGCACATGAGATTTAGTACCTGATTTGTGACCAGGTATCGCCGCAGTATATTTTCTATGGTTAAATTTCCTTTTTTCTTTCCGGTATTGTTGTATTTGTTGTATCTTTGCAGCCAACTAAGGGAAGTCGCTGGTGCCGTCCACCAGTTTTGTACTATCTCGTGTGGCTGTGTCGCATGGCGCAGCCACTTCTGTTAAAAAGGCGGATTTCCTTCCTTGTCAGCCGCGTTCCAATCTGGGGGTTCAGCGTTTGGTTTCAAGCAGTCTTCTGGTGAGTTTGTAGGTTGTGGTTCCTTTTTCCTTGGCGTATGTGTATTGTCCCTTGTCTCATCATACTCTTCTCCGCTCTTCCAGAGAGAATAGACGAGCAGCAGCATCTTGCGCATGATGGCCGTCACGCCAATCATCTTCACATCAGGATGCTTGGCGCAGATTCGTCCGTATGCCTGAGCCATCTGCCTGTTACAGTGCGCTGCGCTGAGTGCAGGCATGTAGAGAGCAGCCCTGATGTGGGCGTTCCCTTTCTTGGTAATGTGGTGTCTGGGATCGTCCTTGCCCGATTGTCTGGCCTTTACGTCAAGACCGGCGAAACTGGTGAGCTGCTTGCGGTTGCTGATGATGTGGAATCCCTGCGTCTCAGCGACGATGCAAGTGACGGTTCCGACGCGGATACCCTTGGCGGTGGCGATGCGTTTTACCTTTGTCTCAAGCTCCTTGTCCTGGGCAAGCTTTGCCGCTATGTCCTTTTCATTCTTCTCCAGCTGCTTCTCAATGGTGTCAAGCAGCTTCTCGTAGCTCTTGCGCACTTCCGGCGCCACGTCTTCCATGTGGTCGATGGATTCAATGTGGTTCAGCATCTGTGTCTGCATCTTGACCAAGTCAGCCCTCAGGCGGGTCAACTGCCGCAGTTCACGGTAGATGGGGAGTGGTGGCTCCCAAGGGCGCAGTTTGCGGTTCTTGCAGCCCATCAGTGCCAGGCAGCGAGCATCCATGGCATCCGTCTTGGTCTTGATTCCCTCATACTCGCAAAACTTGCGGGCCTTGTTGGGCAGCACCACGTAGAGCGTCTGCCCGATCTTGTGAAGATGGTAGGCCAAAGGCTCATAGTAACTGCCTGTCGGCTCCATCAGGTAGACAAGAGGGAACCCTTTCTGAGACTCCTTGCGGCTCCATTTCACCATCTGGTTGAATCCCGTCCTGTTGTTTGGAAAGTCGATACTCTCAGTGCAGCAGCCTGCATCACTGGCCATGTCATACATGTACAGGCAAGCCGTGAACTTGTCCTTGGAGATGTCGATGCCCACGCACTGGCGGAAATACTTGTCAAGTGTCATCTGTGAATTTGTCTTCATCGTGATAACTTCTTAAAGGGTTAATAACTAAAGTTCAGACTATAGCCAAAGCCTTCCTCGACTTCACTCTTGTCGGACACTGCATCGTCCAGCGACGTGCTACGATTCTTTGTTCAGACTCTAAAGACTTTAAAAGGAGGGCGGACGAAGGTCTTGCTAACGATATAGTCAGACGGCTTACCTAGCGACACAATGCTCTCGCCCTCCACGGCCACAATCTCTAGCGAAACTACAAAATTGTTGCCGCATGAACTAAATTTATACGATGTTTAACATCGGACATTTAGAACATTATCTATAATCCGATGCAAAGGTAAGAGCGACCTGAGGTCGAGCGCCCGACCTGCGGTCGCCTACCCGTAGCCTTTCCCCTCCCCTTGAGGGGAGGGGAGCGCCATCCGGAAAAACAAATTCAGGTCAACTGCTATATTGTTGCCAAAAATTATGGCGAAAGAGTTGGCTATATCGAAATAAAAGTGTAATTTTGCACCCGCAAAAATGAATAGGACTCTAAATTAAATAAACATTAAGAAATTATGAAGAAGTACAACTTCAACGCAGGTCCTTCGATGCTTCCCCGCGAGGTCATCGAGGCCACAGCCCAACAGTGTTTGGACTTCAATGGCTCGGGTCTCTCCCTGATGGAGATCAGCCACCGTGCAAAGGATTTCCAGCCCGTCGTCGACGAGGCCGTGGCTCTGGTGAAAGAGTTGCTGCAGGTGCCCGAAGGCTATAGTGTCATCTTCCTTGGCGGCGGTGCCAGCCTTGAGTTCTGCATGATTCCTTATAACTTCCTCATCAAGAAGGCTGCCTACCTGAACACGGGCGTATGGGCCAAGAAGGCCATGAAGGAAGCCAAGCTCTTTGGAGAGGTTGTGGAAGTGGCCAGCTCGGCGGATGCCAACTACACGTTCATCCCCACCGGATGGACGGTGCCTGAGGATGCCGACTACCTGCACATCACCACGAACAACACCATCTATGGTACGGAGATCCGCAAGGACCTCGACGTGGCCGTTCCCCTGATTGCCGACATGTCGAGCGACTTCATGAGCCGTCCTATCGATGTGGCTAAATACGACGCCATCTATGCCGGCGCGCAGAAGAACCTGTCGATGGCCGGCGTGACCATCGTCATCCTCAAGGACGAGAAGCTGGGTAAGGCTCCCCGCCAGATTCCCACCATGCTCGACTACCGCACACACGTGGAGAAGGGCTCGATGTTCAACACGCCTCCCGTGGTGCCCATCTACTGCGCCCTGGAGAACCTGCGCTGGATCAAGAAGCAGGGTGGCGTAGAAGCCATGGACAAGCTGGCCCAGCAGCGTGCTGAGATTGTCTATGGCGAGATCGACCGCAACAAGTGCTTCGTAGGTACGGCCAAGGAAGAGGATCGTTCGCTGATGAACCTCTGCTTCGTGATGGCTCCCGAATACAAGGAACTGGAGAAGGACTTCCTCGACTTCGCCGTCAGCAAGGGCATGGTCGGTGTGAAGGGTCACCGCTCAGTCGGCGGCTTCCGCGCCAGCTGCTACAACGCACAGACCATCGAGGGCGTCAACGCACTCGTTGCCTGCATGAAGGAGTTTGAGGCAAAGTACTAATATGCTGATACCATTCCTCTTACTGATTCTCTTGGCGGGTATTGCTTTAGTGGCTCTGGTTTATGGTTTGTTCACACTCATCATGAAACTGGCTGGCAAAGGGAAATACCTTTTGACGTTGAATCTGACGAAAAGGCTTTTTGGAGATAAGTGGGGGAATGCGCTTCATTATGCATTCTTTACAATACTTCCGTTGCTGATTAGCATTTGGATGATTATTAATATTATTACTGCAATAAAATAGAATATGAAGATTCTTGTAGCAACAGAAAAACCTTTCGCAGCCGCTGCTGTCGAGGGTATTCGCAAAGAGATTGAAGCAGCCGGCAATGAGCTGGTGCTGCTTGAGAAATATACAGAGAAGGTCCAGCTGTTAGATGCCGTGAAGGATGCCGACGCACTCATCATCCGTTCAGACAAGGTTGACGCCGAAGTGCTCGATGCTGCCAAGCAGCTGAAGATTGTGGTACGTGCCGGTGCTGGTTACGACAACATCGACCTGGCTGCTGCCACCGCCCACAACGTGGTTGCTGAGAACACTCCGGGTCAGAACGCCAACGCCGTAGCCGAGCTGGTGTTCGGTCTGCTGGTGATGGCCGTCCGTGGCTTCTATAATGGCAAGAGCGGCTCCGAGCTGCTCGGCAAGAAGCTGGGTATCCTCGCCTTCGGTAACGTCGGCCGCAACGTGGCCCGCATCGCCAAGGGCTTCGGCATGGACGTCTATGCCTACGACGCATATTGCCCCGCAGAGGTCATTGAGAAGGCTGGCGTACATGCCGTAGCTAATCAGGATGCCCTGTTTGAGACCTGTGACGTCGTATCGCTGCACATCCCTGCCACTCCTGAGACCAAGCAGAGTATCAACTACGCGCTGGTCGGCAAGATGAAGAAGGGTGGCATCCTCGTCAACACAGCCCGCAAGGAAGTCATCGACGAGGCCGGCCTCATCCGTCTCATGCAGGAGCGCGAGGACCTGAAGTTCGTCACCGACATCATGCCCGATGCCAACGACGAGTTCCTGAAGTTCGAAGGCCGCTATTTCTCAACTCCGAAGAAGATGGGCGCCCAGACAGCCGAGGCCAACATCAACGCCGGCATCGCTGCTGCCAAGCAGATCAACGCCTTCTTCAAGGACGGCGACACCAAATTCCAGGTGAACAAGTAACAACAACGATACCAATACATGATTGCGCTCAACACAGGTTTTTCCCGTGTTGAGCGCATTTCAATCAAAATTTAGGAGTCAACCTCCAGTAGGAAAAGACACATTAACCAGCCATTGCTTTACATGTTTTTCAGTTTGTATCAATAATTGTTTGTCGTCTTGATGTTATGTTGAAGTTGGACGTTGGTACTCGTCAATTATCACGTGTTAGTGGCCTTCCCTACTCTATCATATATAAGCTAAAGAAATTATGATAGAATCAAAAACCTGTCCCCGTGATTCCCGGCTGGTACTACCTCTTTGTGTCGTGGGACTATTGCTGCCGCGGCTCGAAGAGCAACTACCGTGTTGCCGTAGGGCGCAGCCGTCAGGTCGACGGCCCCTATCTCGACCGCGACGGCCATGACATGCTGCAGGGTGGTGGCACCATCGTCATCGAGGGCGACAAGCAGCAGTACGAGGCTGCCGGCCACTGTGCCGTCTACCACGTCGACGGCCAGGACGTCTTCCTCTGCCACGGCTACAGCGTAGAGCGCAAGGGTGCCCCTGTCCTTGTCCAGCGTACCATCCGCTGGACGGCCGACGGATGGCCCGAGCTGCAGTAGCTGAGCCAAGAATCCGTATCATTCCGTGAGTGGCCTTCTCAGCTCCGTGAGTGGCCTTCTCAGCTCCGTGAGTGGGCCACTCAATTCCGTGAGTGGCCTT
>JAEEGG010002840.1_pt1 | contig 44143 bp, 37 predicted proteins | sample 9134161 | NCBI WGS metagenome assembly JAEEGG01 (sample SAMN16246543, study PRJNA631951) | gut metagenome | biome: gut microbiome; feature: rumen; material: CR-attached | host: Bos | place: Iran: Karaj | collected 2018-10 | reverse complement strand
TGCCCTTGGAGACGACCAGACTACGTGTGTTCTTGCCTATGTGTATCATCTTGGTGCCTGTGTCGGCCTGTTGGTAGTTGTTGGTGACGGCCACAGAGTAAAACTCGCCTACTGAGTTGTCACCGCGTAGCACGCAACCCGGATATTTCCAGGTGATGGCGGAACCAGTCTCCACTTGTGTCCACGAAATTTTGGCGTTTTCTTCGCACAGACCTCTCTTGGTTACCAGATTATATATGCCTCCGTTGCCGTCTTTGTCGCCAGGATACCAGTTCTGGACAGTTGAATATTTGATTTCTGCATCTTTCATGGCAATCAATTCCACCACTGCGGCATGCAATTGGTTTTCATCACGTTGCGGAGCGGTGCAACCTTCCATATAGCTGACGTATGCGCCTTCATCGGCGATGAGTAGGGTACGCTCAAACTGCCCTGTGTTGGCCGCATTGATACGGAAATAGGTGGATAGCTCAATAGGGCAGCGCACACCTTTGGGAATGTAACAGAAGGAGCCTTCGCTGAAGACTGCTGAGTTGAGAGCCGCATAAAAGTTGTCGGTGGCCGGCACCACGGAACCCAAGTATTTCTTGACCAAATCAGGGTATTTCTGAATGGCCTCACCGAAAGAACAGAACAGGATGCCCTCTTTTTCAAGAGTCTCCGAGAAAGTAGTCTTTACAGAAACCGAGTCGATGACAGCATCCACGGCTACACCCGACAGTTTTTTCTGTTCTTCCAAGGAAATACCTAATTTGTTGAAAGTCTTCACCAGTTCAGGATCCACTTCATCCATGCTGTTTAGCTCTTTCTTCTTTTTGGGAATGGCTAAATAAATGATGTCCTGATAATTAGGTCTTTTGAAAGACAAATGTCCCCAATCGGGTTCTTTCAAGGTTTGCCAGTGGCGGAAGGCCTTGAGGCGGAATTCCAACAGCCAGTCAGGTTCGTTTTTCCTTTTGGAAATCATACGGACAATGTCTTCGTTCAGCCCTTTGGGAAATTCTTCCACATCAATGTCGGAGACAAAGCCGTATTCGTATTCTTTGTTAGTGAGTTCTTCTATTTGTTGTTTTTTAGCCATAGATATACATTTTTTGTACAAAGAGTTTTTGGCCTCTCATGGAAAAGGCAAAAGTGGTGGGCAGAAGATTTAGTTTTGATTCAGAAAACGTTCGGCTTCCACGGCGGCGATACAGCCGGAAGCGGCAGCTGTGATGGCTTGGCGGTAGTTGGGGTCTTGCACATCACCGGCGGCAAAGACACCGGGCACGTTGGTGCGACCACCTTTGTCAGTAACAATATAGCCTTGGGCATCCAGCTCGATTTGTCCCTTAAATAACTCTGTCACAGGGGTTACGCCGATGGCGACAAAGATGCCATCCAAGGGTAGCACTCTTTCGCTTTTGTCTTTGGTATCAGCGAGTTTCAGTCCAGTAACACTCTTGACAAAACCTTTTTTCTCGCCTAACACTTCCACGGGAATGCTGTTCCATTGGATATCGATATTTTCTTTTTTGAAAACCTTGTCCTGCATGGCTTGTGAGGCGCGGAAAGCGTCGCGGCGATGCACCAAGTACACCTTGGCACAAAGATTTGACAGGTACATGGCTTCTTCCAGGGCGGTGTCACCGCCACCGATGACGGCCACGGTGCGGCCTCTGAAGAAGTTGCCATCGCAGGTGGCACAGGCCGACACGCCGAAGCCACGGTATTGCTCCTCGCTTTCCAAACCCAGCCAGCGGGCGGTGGCGCCTGTGGCAATGATAACGGTTTCTGCAACAATCTCTTGTTCGTCGTCCACTATGCAGTGGAAGGGACGCTGTGAAAAATCGACCTTGGTAACTAATCCTTGGCGGATGTCGCTGCCGGCATTTATGCTTTGTTGGCGGATATCATCCATGATGTTCGGGCCGGACTGTCCTTTGGGATAGCCGGGGAAATTCTCTACTTCGCTGGTGATAGTCAGCTGGCCGCCAGGTTGCATACCCTCAATGATGACAGGCTTCAAACCTGCGCGAGAGGCATAGATTCCTGCTGTATAACCGGCAGGACCAGAGCCTATGATGAGACATTTTACGTTCTCCATGATTATTTTTTGTCGATGTTGATAAGATTGTATTTTTTGTTACCCATGCCTAATTTTTCAGCATATTCAATTTGATGTTTACCGCTGACAGAATTCACTTTCAGGAAAGCGTCATCGCTGTCGGTGGCTTTATCTACCAAGTCATGGGCAGCAGCTTCGATGGCTACGATGTCGGTAGAAGCCAAAATGCCGATATTGCCGCAGAAGGGTTCTTCAGGATGACCACCACAGTCGCAGGTGGGCGACAGGTTGATGACCACATTGAAATAAATGTTGTTGCGGTTTTGGGTGGCAGCCTTGGCATATTCCACCAATCCTTCCAAGAAACGCTGGGTTTGCAGTGAGTCGGATGCCGGTTGGATGGCTCCGTGAGGGCATGTGGAGATGCATTTGCCGCAACCGATACATTTCTCGCGGTCGATTACGGGACCATTGTCGGTGATGGTGATGGCATCCACAGGGCAGTCGTAGGTGCAGGCATTGCAATAGGTGCAGTTGCCGGGAACCACTTCCGGAAAATCGCTGCTGTGCATGATTTTTTTGCCTTTGGGAGTAGCCATGCCCATGGATGCGTTCTTGATGCATCCGCCAAAACCTGAGCGACCATGGCCTTTGAAATGGGTGAAGTAAATGATGGTCTCGTACTTGTCGATGTTCTTGCCGAGATATGCGGTCTTGAACTGTTTGCCGCCTTCAATGGGAACTTCCAGCTCGCCACCTTCATCCAAGATGTCGATGGGTGCGAAAGTGAAACCATGGTCATGGGCCAATTCAATATGGGTGTCGGTCTGTGTACGACGGCCTTTGTAGGCTACGTTAGTCTCTATCAGTGTGGCATCCAATGCTTTGCACAAGGGCTCCACCATGGAAGCTGGCACAAAATAAGTGTTGCCGTCTTCACCGAAATGCACTTTGATACCTACATTGCCTTTCACGTTATCTTTCACATATTCAAAAAGTTGCATCACTCCTTCAGGAGTAATGTTCTCGGTGAAATATACGTCTGAAGCGGGGAGGTTGCTTTCTTCAGCAGTGTTGTCATTGTTTTTGTTTTGGCATCCGCTGAAGATAAAAGCGATAACCATCAGTGCGAAAAAGAAAAATTTTTTCATGTCTATTTTATTGATTGATAAATGGTTAATATTGGTTGTTCTGCTTTTGTACAAATTGCAAAGATACAAAAAAAGTTGACAGTTGACAGTTGAAAATTGACAGTTGTCGGCTATAGGTTACAGTGGTCAGTGGTCAGTGATTAGGTGTTAGTGTTGAATTTTGAATTCTTAATTGTTAATTCTTAATTCTTAATTGTTAATTGTTAATTCTCCTGCCTTCTACTGACCCCTGACCCCTGAAACCTGACCACTATTAATTATCAACTTTCTTGATTTTTTCTTCCGTATCAATTCCTTTCTGCTGCGCAAGTTTCCAGTTTTTGACGGCTTCTTCATTGTGGCCCAGTTCTTTGTGGCAGTCGCCCAGCGTATTGTATATGTTGGCCAAAAGATTGTTGTCGTATGAGTAAACAGCGGCTTGCTGCAGCAACTCTATGGCTTTGGCATACTTCTTTTCGGCATAGTAGGCATGGGCGATATTGTATAGCATGGCGGCATTGGTGGGGAAAAGCTCTAAAACTTTTTCGCCTTTGTCAATCATGCTTTTATAATCTTCCTGCTTTGACATGCAATAAAAATAGTCTTCCCATAAACTGTAAGAGGACTGGTCGATGGCAAGGGCCTGCTCAAAGAAATCACGTGCTTGGCCGTATTTTTTTTCTATCAGGCAAAGACTGGCCATGGTGGCCCAACCTTCCACGCGCTCAGGGTGAGCCTTCGAGATGTTTTGTGACAGCAGCATGGCTTGGTTAATACTTTCGGCTGTGGGATTTTTCGCGGCTTTGGTGAAATATTTCTTCAGGAAAGGCATTTTGTTGTCAATGGGGATATGTTGATCGGCAAATGACTTTAACAGAGCGTTGTAGGCGGATTTCTCGTCCCCTTGTCCCATATAATAGTCCGCCATGGCCATGTTGGCCATGGTGTTGTCAGGGTCGATTTTCAAGGCCTCCTTATAATAGTTCAGGGCTTTGTCGGGCATGTTGTTGGACTGGTAAATGTTGCCGGCTAACACATAATACCGCGGTTCGGACGGAAATTCCTTGATGAGTTTGTCGTATTCGCCTACGGCATTTTTTATGTCATTGAGATACAGCCAGATGGCGACTTTTGCACTGGTAATCTCATCGTTATAGCCTTCCAAAACTTCGAGTTTGTTATAAACCTCAATCACCTTGGAATACTCTTCCAGATTGATGTAGTCTTCGGACAGGGTGAAAAGGTAGTATTCGTTTTCGGGCTTGAGTTTGCAGATTTCCTCCCATAATTTGGTGGAACTTTTGTAATCCTCCATCAAGTCATAGATTTCGGCCAGCTCCACTTTGTACCAGACATTGGTTTTGTCCAGTTTCAGCGCCTCTTTCAGATAATATTCGGCACCGCTATAGTTCTTTCCTTCTTTGCGGATGCGGGCTAACATGTAATAGACGGCGTCGTTTTTCTCGTTCTTGGCCAAAACTTGACGGAAGGTGTTTTCAGCCGTCTCATAATTGCCGGCATAGAACTCGCGCAACGCGTCGGCGAACAGGGCTGATTGCTTGCGGGTCTCGTCAGAAATAACTGTCGTTTTGCTTTTCTCTTTGCTTTTTTTCTGCTTTTTCTGTGCCGATACGGACGGAAGAATCATTAACAAAGAAAGCATCAATAATAGTATTGGAAGAATTTTTTTGCTTGTCATCATATCAATTGATAATTAACAATTAATAATGGCTCACGGTTTTACCGCAATTTTTACCATTTCGTTTTTATTTTTGTTTCCCTATGTGAGGCCTGCCGCTCCCCAACAAATGAATTTTGAATTTTGAATTTTGAATCTTGAATTCTTAATTCTTAATTTCTAATCCCTGACCCCTGATCCCTGATCCCTGACTCCTGATCCCTGATCCCTGACTCCTGATCCCTGATCCCTGACTCCTGATCCCTGACTCCTGATCCCTGATCCCTGACTCCTGATCCCTAACCCCTAAAACCTAATCACTAATCACTAATCACTTGACTCCGCTACTTCCAAATCCGCCGGCACCGCGTTCGGTTTCGGATAAGTTCTCCACCTCTTCCCACTGCACGGTTTCGTGCTTGGCGATGACCATCTGGGCGATGCGCTCACCATGTTGTATTTCGAAAGCCTCGGTGGACAAGTTGACAAGGATGACCTTGATTTCTCCACGATAGTCGGCATCGATGGTGCCCGGTGTGTTCAAAACGGTGATACCGTGTTTGGCGGCCAGACCGCTGCGGGGTCTTACTTGGGCCTCGTAGCCGACCGGTAACTCAATGAACAAGCCTGTCGGAATCATCGCACGTTCCATGGGTTTCAGTACAATGGGAGCCTCCAAATTGGCCCGCAGGTCCATACCGGCACTCTGTGCTGTGGCGTATGCCGGTGTGGCGTTATTCGATTTGTTGACGATTTTGCAGATCATAATATTTTAAAGTTGAAAACTGAAAACTGAAAGTTGAAAGTTGTTTTAATGAGCAAATTAGCAAATGTAGATTGATTAAATGTTGGTTACTTCGTGTTGGTGAGCTTCGCTGTTTGTTATTTCATGTTGATGACTTCTTGTTGATGAATATGTGTTCTGATTACTTGAATTTTGAATTTTGAATTTTGAATTTTGAATTCTTAATTTCTAACCCCTAAACCCCAACCCCTAAAACCTAATCCCTAAAACCTAATCACTGACCCCTGACCCCTTTCTTCCCTGTGTACAAGTCAAATCTCAGCATCTTGCACTCCAACGGGCCGTTATACAGGGTGAAGCGGCGCGAGGGGCGCAGTCCGATGTTTTTCAGGGCTTCCATGTCCGAGCTGATGATAAAGGCTGTGCAACCGGCAAAATTCTGTTTCCAGGTGTCGCCGATTTTCTTGTACAACTCTTTGATGTTCTCCACTTCCAGACGTTCTCCGTAAGGAGGATTAATCATCAGCAAGGCGGGTTTCCGCTCAGGATGGGTGTATGCCATGTCCGATTTCTCCAAAAAAATGAAGTCCTGCAATTCGGCCTCCTCCACATTGGCTTTGGCCATGCCGAGGTATCTTCCTGATATGTCGTAGCCGTAAAAATTGATTTTGACATCTTCTTTTATCTCTGCACTGTCGGTGATTCTGTTCCACAGTCGGCGGTCGAAGTTCTTCCACTGATGAAAACCCCAGTGATGTCTGTAGTAGCCGGCGGGAATATTCAGGGCCTGCATGGCGGCTTCTATCAGCAGGGTGCCGCCACCGCACATGTTGTCGATGAAATCACATTCGCCATGCCAGCCGCTGAGTTTGATCATGGCAGCTGCCAGCACTTCGTTGATTTGTGCGGGATGTCCTGCGGCTTTGTAACCGCGCTTGTGCAGCGATTCGCCCGAACTGTCCAGATACAAAGTGCAGGTGTTGCGATAGATGTGAAGATGGAACTGGACATCGGGCTCTTCTTTGTCAACGGAAGGACGCTCGTCGTACATGCTGCGGAAGCGGTCGCAAATGGCATCCTTGGCCAGTACCGAAGGGAATAGGGGTGTCTTAAAGTCACTTTCCGTCAATGAGGCACTGACTGCCAAGGTGCCGTCTTTCGACAGGTATTTCTCTGCAGGGAATTTGTAGATGGCATCGTAAAACTGGTTGTTGTCGCGAAAAGTGAAACTGTCCATTTCCCATAGTATGCGCAGGGCTGTGCGGCAGAAATAGTTGGCCTTGTATAACAGGTCTATGTTGCCCTCAAAGGTCACCGAGCGACTGTGCTGCTGGCAGTTGCGCGCACCAAGTTCCTCCAATTCCTGCAATAACACCTCCTCCAAGCCTGCGAAGGTCTTGGCCAGAAAATGTTGTCTTTCTTGTTTTTCAATCATTGAGTGTATTCAAAAATATAAATTGCAAAGATACAAAAAATAATTAGCAAATTGGTTAATGAGCAAATTAGCAAATGAAACTGAAAACTGAAACTATAACTATCCCTGACCCCTGATCACTGATCACTGTAACCTGTAACCTGATAATTTGAATTGTGAATTATGAATTCATAAAAATCGTTCCATCTCGGAAAAAATGCTTAATTTTGCAAAAATTATTCGGATTTTGAGAATAGCAGTTAACACACGGTTGCTGTTGCCCAACAAACTGGAGGGCATAGGGTGGGTGATGTACGAGACCTTGCGCCGCATGGTATTGGCACATCCGGAGGTGGAGTTTTACTTCCTCTTTGACAGAAAACCGGATCCCAAATATATTTTCGCGCCCAATGTGAAACCTGTTGTGCTCTTTCCTCAGGCGCGACATCCTTTTCTCTATATCTGGTATTTTGAGCTTTCGGTGGCCCGTGCCTTGAGACGCATCAAGCCGGATTTGTATTACTCGCCCGACGGTTATCTGTGTCTGCATACCGATGTGCCTTCCGTGGCGCATTTCCATGACCTGAGTTTCGAGCATTTTCCCAACGATATGCCTGCCATTGATTTATGGCACTACAAGAAGTTTTTCCCTCAATATGCCCGGAAAGCGCGGCGAATCATAACAGTGTCTGAGTTCTCAAAAAAAGATATTTGTGATTGTTATCAGATCGAGCCTGACAAGATAGATGTGGCCTATAATGGTGCCAATGAGATCTTTGAGCCTATCGAAGAAACTGAAAAAACAAAGGTGCGTGAACAGTATGCACAGGGTAAACCTTACTTCATGTTTGTTGGCTCACTTCATCCGCGCAAAAACTTGGCACGCCTGTTCCCGGCATACGATTTGTTCCGCCAACGTGGTTCTGAGGAAGTCAAGTTGCTTATTGTCGGCGAAAAACGCTGGTGGACCGACGAAATCAAGCAGGCGTATGAAAGCATGACTTTCAAAGGTGATGTCGTTTTTTTAGGGCATTTGTGTGCTGAGGAACTGCATAAGGTGACTGCCGCCTCGTATGCGTCGGTGTATGTATCTTATTTCGAGGGTTTTGGCATTCCTATTGTAGAGGCTTTCCGCTGCAAAGTCCCTGTTATCACTTCAAATGTCACCTCTATGCCTGAGGTGGCTGGTGATGCGGCTCTTCTGGTTGACCCTTTTGATGTGAATTCCATCGCTAACGCAATGGTCAAAATTCAGGACGAAAATCTACGTTTCCAACTTATAAAAAATGCCTGGTTGCGTAAGAAAAAATACTCTTGGGACACGACTGCGGAGAGTGTTTGGCAATCCCTGATGAAAAGTTTTTGATTTTTAAGTTTCTGATAATCAGCATCTTGTTGTTTTTTTGTGTGTTTTTTTTCAAAAAAATGTAGTTTAGTTTAAATATTTTATTTATATTTGCTAAGCGACAAGTTCAGATTTAATTAACTGATTGTAAGCTTGTTAGAAATTGATATAGTATAAAAATAAGTTTAAAACATAAAAATTTACAAAATGAAGAAAGGCAAAATTATGTTAGTCGAAGATAGTCAGAATCTTCGCTATGTATTAAGAGATTACTTTGAAATGCTTGACTATGAAGTTGCAGAGTACAGTGATGGTACTTCCGCTTGCAAGGCATTCAACAGAGGCTTGTTCGACATCTGCATTCTGGATGTTATGATGCCCGACAGAGACGGCTATGCTGTTTTGCAGGAAATCAGAAAATTAGATTCGGATGTGCCTGTTATTTTCCTGACTGCCAAAACCAGCAAGGAAGATCGTATCAAAGGTTTCAAAATGGGTTGTGACGATTACATGACCAAACCTTTCAGCACGGAAGAGTTGGCTCTCCGTATCGAGGCTATTTTGCGTCGTACCCGCCGTTTCAAAAATGATGTGGATCCTTTGTATGAGGAGAAAATCTACAAATTCGGTGATTTTGAGTTCAACTACAGCGCTATGCAGTTGATTCATCCCAAGAAAACCCGTACGCTGACCCGTAAGGAAGCTGAACTGTTGAAATTGTTGTGCGAGCATCAGAACAAGCTGCTGCCACGTGAGGTGATTCTGAAAGAGGTTTGGGGCGACGAGGATTATTCGGTAGGTCGTAGTATGGACGTGTTCCTGACGAAGTTGCGTTCATATATTAATATAGAGCCCGTTAAGAAAGAACACCTGAATCCTAATGGTGGCCGCCACGACAAATATCTGCCTGGTTTTGAACCGAAGGTGGAGATTTGCAATGTCCATGGTACCGGATTCATTTTGAAGGTAAGAGAGTAAATTGAAGAAGTCCTTTCTGTTGGCTTTTTTCTGCATACTGCTGCAATTTGTCTTTGCTCAGAAAATTACTCTTTCAGGAGTGGTTACAGATGCGAACAGCGGTGAGCAGATGATGGGGGTATATGTTATTTTGACAGATTCAACCCCGAATCCTAATCCGCAGGGTTGTGTGAGCAACCGTGCGGGTTTTTATTCTGTCTCGGTTTACCCGGGCTCCTATTCGCTGAAAGTCTCTTTCATGGGCTATAAGACTGTGGAACAGCGAATTGAACTGAATCATAACACCAACTTGAACTTTGCACTCGAACCGGAGGCTATCATGACCGACGAAGTGGTGGTTACTGGTCAAAGCGAGGATCACAACGTGACAAGTGTGGATGTCGGCAAAATGGACCTCAAGGTGGAAACCATCAAAAAGATGCCGGCGTTTCTGGGGGAAGCGGATGTGATCAAGACCGTGCAGCTGATGCCCGGATTCTCGTCAGGCAGCGAGGGTAACAGCGGTTTGTATGTGCGTGGCGGCGGCGCCGACCAGAACTTGGTGCTCCTCGATGAGGCAACAATCTATAATGCCAGCCATCTGTTCGGTTTCTTTTCGGTCTTCAATACCGATGCCGTGCGTAATGTGGAAGTCTATAAATCCGGTATGCCCGCCTATTACGGTGGTCGCCTGTCTTCCATCATCGATGTTACGCAAAAAGAAGGTAACCTGAAAAAATATGAGTTCGACGGCAGCGTCGGACTGTTGTTTTCCAAGTTCACCCTGCAAGGACCCATCAAAAAGGACAAATGTTCATTTATCCTCTCCGGACGCCGCACATACGTGGATTTGCTAATTCAGCCTTTCTTGTCGAAAAAGCACCAGCTGAAGGGCGTAAAGTTCTATTTCTACGACTTGAACGCCAAGTTCAATATTATCATCAACGACAAGCACCGCTTGTATTTCGGCGCTTATTATGGCCGCGATCGCTATGGCTATAAGTCAAAGTCAGGGGCTACCCAAATCAACTTTATCTGGGCTAATGCCATGGCTAGCGCACGCTGGAACTACATCATCTCTCCACGTCTGTTCCTGAACACCAGCTTCACTTTCAGCCATTACGATTTCTCTACGGCCATGGCTATGGATGTTTATCAGTTTAAATTGATGTCCACGGTGGAGGAATGCGCCTTGAAAAGTGAGTTGACCTATCTTCCCAATCCCAAACACAATCTTCGTTTTGGAGTGCATTATATTTTTCACCTGATGCGTCCCAATGAGTATGATGTGAAGGCTGGAGAACAGACCAATCTGTCGTTGCCCGTAAGCGCGCCTTATTATGCCCATGAATTGGGAATCTATGCTTCCGATGAATGGGATATAGCCAAATGGCTGAAAGTGAATGTGGGCTTGCGCTATTCCCATTTCGAGCATGTTGGCGCTTTTACAAGGTATATCATAGACGACCGCGACATGATTGTGGATTCCATCGTGTATAAACCGGGAGAAATCATCAAACAGTACAATAGGGTGGAGCCTCGTCTGAATATGCGTTTCCAAGTGGCGAAATATACTTCAATAAAGGCTTCTGCCACACTGAATTATCAGTATCTGCACCAAATTCCCATGTCCACCATCTCCCTGCCGGTGGATGTCTGGATGCCTTCTACCGAATTGCTGAAGCCACAGACCTGTGTGCAGCTTTCGTTGGGTGTATATCAGAATTTCTACAAGAACATGTTTGAGGCATATATCGATGGCTATTATAAAAAGATGTATAATCTGGCGGAATACAAGGATGGCTTGTCTTTCAGTGCGCTGATGATGAATCCTGACCAGATGTACACCTTCGGCGATGGATATTCTACTGGTGTCGAATTCTTTTTTCGTAAGAGCAAAGGCCGTTTCACCGGTTTTATCGGCTATACCTTGTCCTATACCAAACGCAGTTTTGCCGAGTTGAACAATGGGGAACCGTTCTATGCCAAGTACGACCGCCGCCATGATGTGAGCATCAACTTGTCGTACGAGATTCTCCGCAACAAGTTGACCGCATCATTGATATGGGTCTATGCTACAGGCAATGCCATGACGGTGCCTCTGGGCTTTTACCTGTTCAATGGCAGCATGGTGCAGGAATACAGCAAGCGTAACGAATACCGTATGGCTCCTTATCATCGTTTGGATATTTCTGTGGATTGGCAGATTGCCAAGCGGAAACATTTTGAAACAAGCCTGAATTTCTCCATATATAATTTGTATAATAGAAAGAATCCATTCTTTATTTTCTATGAGACGAATACGAATGTGGATGTGTCACAAGGCACTTTTGAGGTGGAGACAAAGGCCTATCAGATGAGTCTGGTGCCTATCATGCCGTCCATAACCTGGAATTTTAAAATCAAGTAAATGAAACAGATACTTTGGAAATTTTCGGTGTGCGCATTGCTGCTCTTGGGTTTTTCGGCCTGCCAGTCGGAAATTGAGGTCGATTTGCCCGATTATCAGTCCAAACTGGTGGTGGAAGGGTATATCGAAAATGGTAAGCCCGCCATGGTGATGCTGAGCAGGAGTGTCCCTTTTTTCCAACACATAGACATGAATTATATTGTCAATAATGTCTTGGTGATGGATGCGGTGGTGACACTGACCTCCTCTGATGGAGAAAGCGAACAATTGTCGTTTTTGCCTTCTGCCGATTCGCCTTACATGTTCGCGTACATGGGAAATATCAGGGGAAAGGAGAATACCCGCTATGACCTGAAAATAGAGTGGAAAGGGCAAACCTATACCTCTACGACGAGTATCTTGCATACCTTTGATCTGGACTCCATTGGTTTTGACCAGAGTATGGAATTGCTGAATGATACTATGAAAACCATACGTCTCTTGCTGACCGATGACCCCATGGAAACCAACTATTATCAGTTCTTTGTGAAGGTCCATGGCAAACGTTTGCACGACCGCCTATGGATTTCCACTTTGCCAGTGGCCTGCGATGACGCTACTTTCAGTGGCTTGAGCTTTAATTTTGAGGTCCTTCGGGCTAATCCGTCCGCTTTTCTGATGCCTGAAATGACAGATGAGGAAAAAAATGAATATTTCCGTATGACTTATCGCCCGGGAGATACGGTATATGTGAAGTATGGCTTGATAGATTATGCCAGTTATCAGTTTTGGAGTACGGGAGGGAACAACGCAGCCTTGGGACAGAACCCCTTCACCAATCCCACTCCTACCATTTCCAATATCACGGGTGAAAACGTGACTGGCATCTGGTGCGGTTATGCCTGCAAAACCGAAACGCTGATCTACGAGGAATAATGCACGATGTACAATGCACAATGCACAATCTATAACTTTTGAATTCTAAATTGTGAATTATGAATTATGAATTATGAATTGTAAATCCCTGATTACAGTCTTCCTGTCAGTGCCAGCAATTCATACTTGGCTTTCAGCAGCTGGATGGAATGCACTTCTTGGTCGAGCAGTGATTGTGTCTCATCGTTTTGCTGTTTGATATAATCGTAGGCGGTGATGGTGCCGTTCATCAGCTGGATGGAGAACGCATTGGTGATTTCCTTCTGTTTTTCGGTAATCTGTTTGTCCAAGGTCAGCATGTCCTCAATACGTTGAATCTCAAATCTTTTTTCCTGGATGGCGATGTTGTTGCCTTTGATGAAATCATTTTCCTGACTGGACAAGATAGCCCGTTGCAGATCCATGACATTGGCCACGCCAGAGGTTTTGGCCCAATCAATGATGGGAATATTCAGGCGTACACCTGCGGCATAATACCAGCGGTAGTGAGGGTTGAGAATGTCGTAATTGTAATAAGGGCGACCATAACCGCCTGTGGCAAAGATGGTAATCTTTGGAAGGCTGTTGGCCAAGTGCATTTTGCGTTGGAATTCCAGTGTTTGCTTGCCATTATCGAAAATCTTGTACTCCAGTCGGTCGGATGGCGAGTTGATGTCAACAGAGGGTACCTCTGGCACTGCAAATTCAGCTTTGGAAAGGTCCTGGCCAGTAAGAATCGACAGGGAGGAAATGAGGGATTCCTTTTTTGCTTGCAGTTCACCCTTGTTTTGGCCGACTTTCAGAATTTCCACTTCCAGTTGGGAAACAGCACTGGCTGGAATGATACCGTTGGCTTGCAGACTCTTCAGCTGATTGAGTTGATTCTGCAGCAGATTCTCGGCATTGTTGAGGATGTTCAAGTGTTTGTCTAAAATCAGCAAATTTAGATAGATAGTGATAATCTTCTCTTTCATCTCATTGATGGAAATTTCCACCTTGTATATTTCGGCCTGATTGGCTAATTTCTCGTATCTTCTTCCGTAATAGAGCTTTCCGCCTTCAAAAAGAACTTGTTCGAAATCCAGCCCGATGAAAGCTTGAAAGCGCCCGAAGGTGTCAACGCCATTCACGTAAGGGTGGAGTTGAGGCACGTCAGAGTGGAAAGCGGCCTCGCCGTTGATTTCTAACTTGGGATAAATGTGAGATGCCGCATTGGCCAATTTCACCTTGAGCAGCTTGCCGTTCAGCTCTTTTTGCACGTTGGCGGAGGATTGTGCGACGGCCCATTGCTGGCATTCCTCAATGGTGACAAGCTTTTGGGAGTATCCTACGAAAAAAAATGAAATCAGAAAAAGTGCAAACAGTATATATTTCCTCATAAATGCGTACGGTTTGTTATTGGGGGTCGTTTTTTCTTTTTTTTTAAAATGCAAAATTAATAAAATTTTGGATTGATTCAACGCCTTATGTGACACTTGATTTTTTTTATTATGGAATCTATGTTTTTTCGGACGCACGCGGTGCGTCCCTACAAAAAAATTATTTGTTTGTGTGTAATTCGAGGATTTTATGTAAATTTGCAATTTGAATTTATGATATTGTAAAATGAAAAAACTAACTATAATTGTTGCGTCAGTACTGATAGTTGCAGGACTTATGTCATGCAAGAAGGAAAAATGTCAGTATTATAATGACATAATGACATATTATGAACAATCTGAGGAAGCATGGAACCTGCGTTTTGAGCAGGGTGGCATTGATTCCACCCAATTAGAAAACCAATTATACAAGATTAATCGGGAACGTGCCAACCTGGATAAGCAATATAAGTATTGTGTGAAAAATTAAAAAAAACGCCTATAAAGGCGTTTTTTTTGTGTGGTCCCACTCGGGCTCGAACCAAGGACCCGCTGATTATGAGTCAGCTGCTCTAACCAACTGAGCTATGGGACCCGCTTCAAAAAAGCAGCTGCAAAAATACAAAAAAAATCAATATCTACAACATCAGTTTTACAGAATGTTTTTTTATCGACATCTGTTTGTTTTTTTGTTGGATGTCTGTGAAAAATTCTTATTTTTGCACCTTCATACGTGAGTTTTTTTTGTGGGAGGGGGAGTCTGTTTGCAAGATGTTTATGCCCAATCAATATAAGTCGATATGACCTTATTCACTTTTTTGAAACTTTTAGGCTGCCTGGCTCTGCTGATGTTTGGCATGAAGATGATGAGCGAGGCATTGCAAAAGCTGACTGGTGGCGGCTTGCGAAAGGTTCTCGGCACTATGACCACCAATCGTGTAACAGGAATTTTTACTGGTGCGCTTGTCACCACGGCGGTACAGTCATCCACAGCCACCACAGTGATGACGGTGAGCTTTGTCAATGCGGGGCTGTTGACTTTGTCCCAGGCTATCTCGGTCATCATGGGAGCCAACATCGGCACCACTGTAACGGCATGGATTATAGCCCTTTTCGGCTTCAGTATTCCCATGTCGGCCCTGGTTTTCCCCTTGTTCGCTTTGGGCTTGGCCATGTCGTACATGAAGAGTACCGGTGCCAAGTCGTTTGGTGAGTTTGTTTTCGGCTTCTCGTTCTTGTTTCTGGGTATCGCCACCTTACGAGAGAATGCCATTGCCATGGACTTGCCGCATAATGAGTTTGTAATGAGCTTCTTTACTTCAACGGCTAAATTAGGTTTTCTTTCCTACCTTATTTTTATGTTGATTGGTGGTGTGCTGACGGTCTGTGTGCAGTCGTCCGTGGCTATCATGGCCATCACCATGATTCTCTGCTCTACGGGGGTGGCCGATATTTATCAGGGCATTGCTTTGGTGCTTGGCGAAAATATCGGTACGACCGTTACCTCCAACATTGTGGCGTTGAAAGCCAGTCCATCCGCCCGTCGTGCTGCCCTCTCGCACCTGACTTTCAACATGTTTGGTGTATGCTGGGTGCTGCTGGTCTTCCGTCCGTTCATCTCTTTGGTCTGTTCCATAGTGGGCTATGATACCAAAGCGGATGTGTCGCAAGATCCGAATGCCGCAGAGCGTATCAATTATGCCCTGTGTGCTTTCCATACCGCTTTCAATGTATGTAATGTGCTGATATTGGTGTGGTTTATCCCTCTTCTTGAGAAATTTGTCTGTAAGGTTATCAAAGGCGGTGAAGAAGACGAGGATATGCGCCTGCGCTTTATCTCGGGCGGTTTGCTTTCCACCGCCGAGCTGTCATTGCTGGAAGCCCGTAAGGAAATCAACCATTTTGCCATGCGTGCCCACCGTATGTTTGGTTTCGTGCCCGAATTGCTGAAACTGGAAAATGGCGACGAGTTCTCCAAATTGTTTGCCCGTATAGAAAAATATGAGGGTATCAGCGATAATATGGAGGTGGAAATCGCCAATTACCTGAACCGTGTGGCGGAGGGAAAATTGAGCGGCGATAGTAAGACACAATTACGCTGCATGCTGCGTGAGATTTCCGAAATTGAGAGTATCTGTGACAGCTGCTACAATATGAGCCGTGTCATCAACAGAAAATTCAAAGCTAAAGAACGGTTTACTGAAGATCAACTCGGACATATCCGTCATATCTGGGGACTTTGTGACCAGGCCTTGACACAAATGGAAAAAGTGCTGGCCGATACGGACAATCTGGTGGATCCGCATGAGTCCTTGAATATTGAAAATGAAATCAATATATACCGTACCCAGCTGAAAGAGAACAATGTTGTGGATATCAATGAAAGGAAATATGACTATCAGACAGGTGTGAACTATATGGATATCATCGGCGACAGCGAGAAACTGGGCGATTATGCCATCAATGTGGTTGAGGCACATACCCAGGTGAAGCTGACCACGTGATTAGGAGTTAGTGGTCAGGAGTTAGTGGTCAGGGGTCAGTGGTTAGAGGTTAGTAGTTGATAGTTAATTGTTGGAATTCAAAATTCAAAGTTCCCCTTCTATTAGAAGGGGTGCCCGAAGGGCGGGGTAGTGACGTAAATATAATTCAAAATTCAAAATCCATAATCAAAAATCAAAAAAATCTCCCCTCGAGTGCGTAGCACGAGACTCCCCAGATGCGAAGCATCACTCCCCTTGAGCACGAAGTGCGAAACTCCCCTTTAAAATTAATTAGCACATTAAAAAAATCATGTCTTTCCATTCCGATTATATTGAGGTTGTCCGTGCTACGGAGAACAATTTGAAAGAAGTTTCCTTGAAGATTCCCAAGGGTGTGATTACCGTTTTCACGGGGGTGTCTGGCTCCGGCAAATCATCATTGTGCTTGGATACCATTGCTGCGGAGAGCCGCCGTGAGCTGAATGAGACTTTCCCTTCTTTTGTGCAGCAATACCTGCCGAAATATGGTCGCCCCAAGGTGGAACGTATCAACAATATGCCGGTGACAATCGTTATCGACCAGAAAAAACCGGCTTCAAACAGCCGCTCAACGGTGGGTACCTATACCGATATCCAGCCATTGTTACGTCTGCTTTTCTCGCGTGTGGGCAAGCCTTTTGTCGGCTATTCCGACACTTTCTCGTTCAACCATCCTGCTGGCAGTTGTCCTCGTTGTGCAGGCTTGGGCGAAATCCGTGAGTTGGACATCCACAAACTGGTGGATTTTGACAAGTCGCTGAATGATGAGGATACTATCCATTACATAGCCTTCGGCAAAGGTGGCTGGCGCTGGATCCGATATGCCCATAGCGGTTTGTTCGATTTGGACAAGAAAATCAAGGATTATTCTCCGGAGGAATTGGATTTGTTTCTGAACTCTCCTCAGATAAAACTGAAAAATCCGCCTTCCAACTGGCCTAAGACCGCCAAATATGAGGGCTTGATCCCCCGTATGTACCGTAGCATTATCAACTCTGAAGAGGGATTGTTGCATGCCGCGGTGCTGAATCCGATGCTTACCATGGGAACCTGTCCCGACTGCAAAGGCACACGACTGAATGAGAAGATTCTGTCCTGCCGCATCAATGGCAAAAATATAGCGGAAGTGGGGGATATGCCCATTTCTGAACTGTCGGATTTTATAAATTCTATTGACGATCCCTTGGCAGTGGATATAAAACGTGAGCTGATGAGGCGAGTGCAAGCGCTTAATGACATCGGCTTGGGCTACATCTCTTTGAGTCGTGGCACAGGAACTTTGTCCGGAGGTGAGGCACAGCGCATCAAGATTGCCAAGTATATCAATTCCGCGCTGACCGATATGGTTTATGTGTTGGATGAACCCAGTGTGGGACTGCATCCGCAGGATATTGCCCGTTTGAAAAACTCGCTGCGGAATTTGCGTGACCATGGCAATACGGTGCTTATCGTGGAGCATCACCGTGAAATCATTGCCATGGCCGACCATGTGGTGGATATGGGACCAATGGCTGGCGTCCATGGCGGCGAAATCATGTTTGAAGGTTCGTATGACGCTTTGCTACAGTCCGATACCATTACGGGACGGATGTTGCGTTATAAGTCGGCATTGAAGGCTAATCCCCGCCAGCCCAATGGGTGGTTTCCTGTTCGTCACGCCGATTTGCATAATCTGAAAGACTTGTCGGTGGATATTCCACAAGGAGTGATGACTGTGGTCGCGGGTGTCGCGGGTTCGGGAAAAAGTTCTCTTATGGAGTTCTTCCAGAACCATTGTGACAGGGAGACTATCTTTATCGGACAGAAAAATATCGGTATCAATCTCCGCTCTACGCCTGCTACTTATTTGGATATTTCTGATCCTATTCGTAAGCTCTTTGCCCAAGCTAATAAGGTGAATATGCAGCTGTTCTCGTTCAATTCCAAAGGCGCATGTCCCGCCTGTGGAGGCAAGGGCGTGATAGTCTCGGATATGGCCTTTATGGAATCCATAGAGACGGTTTGCGAGCTTTGTCATGGCAGTCGTTACGCCGCGGAAGTGCTTCAGTATAAATACAAAGGCAAAAATATCGCCGAAGTGATGGATATGTCGGTGGAAGAAGCTGTCGAATTCTTTGAGGGACAGCCTTTCCATCCTCAGCTGAAGGCCTTGCGTAAGGTGGGCTTGGGGTATCTGCATTTGAACCAAACGATGACCACATTGAGTGGGGGAGAACTGCAACGCATCAAACTGGCCGACCAGCTGCACCGCAAGGGAGAGGTTTTCATCATCGACGAACCTACCGATGGCCTGCATTTGGATGATGTGCACCGCTTGCTGAAGCTGTTCCACGAGATGACCGATGCCGGCAATACCTTGATATTGATTGAGCATAGCCTTGACGTGATGAAAGAAGCGGACTATATCATAGAGCTGGGTCCAGGTGGCGGCGAGGATGGAGGTCGATTGTTGTTTGCCGGCCTTCCCGCAGAACTCCTGCACGCACCCCATTCTGTCACGGCATCGTATCTGAAAGACAGTATGCCGGAACAATAAATGGAAGACTGATTCCGCCAGAACAATAGTTTGGCATTCTTTTGAAATCGTGATGTGAAAAATTTCCATTGCTGCATATCGTTATATTTTTTTTCCGTAACTTTGCATTTTTTATAAATGAATGTATTATGCGAAAAATAATTGTTTTTTTTAGCCTGCTGCTGTTTTCACTATCCGTTTTCGCTCAGGCTGATTTCACGGAAGAGTTTGCGGTAAAAGATACCAATCATCTGTTGTTGGATGTTTATATGCCGACAATAAACCCTCCGGATACTGGCAACCCTTGTTTTGTCTATGTTTTCGGAGGTGGCTTTATTGGTGGCCGCCGCGATGAACCTATGATGGTCAAGGCTTTTGAGAAAATAGCGGAAAGAGGCTATGTGGTGGTGGCTATCGACTATCGTCTGGGACTGAAAGGTGTCAAGAGTATGGGTATCTCTATGGTGAATACCTTGGAATATGCTATCCGCCTGGCGGTAGAGGATTTGTATTCCGCCACGGCCTACCTGTGCAAAAACGCTTCCCGATTCCACATAAATACGAAGGAAATCATGATCTCAGGTGGCAGCGCCGGAGCTATTACTGCGCTGCAGGCCGATTATTGGTTGCATAACCAGCATGAGACCGCCAAGTTGTTGCCTGCCAATTTCCGCTATGCTGCGGTCATTTCTTACGCAGGTGCCATCCTCTCCCGCAATGGAAAGGTGAAATACGCTGACGGCAATCCTGCCCCAACTTTGTTCTATCATGGTACAGAAGACCAGTTGGTGAACTATAATCAGATAGCCTTTGCCAATATAGGTTTTTTCGGCAGCAATAAAATCGTTCCGCAATTCGAGAAATACGGTTATTCCTATAGGTTCAAACGCATGAAGAATTTTGGCCATGAGGTGGCGGCTATTTTGCCTTATACTTTGGATGAAATCGATGAGTTTTATCGCGACTGGGTGAAAGCCAAACATAAATATCAGGTGGAAGAAACCTGGTATGATCCTGATTATAAGCCGATAGCATGGGGAAGAACGAAACCTTCAGGTTTGTATAATAAAAACAATAAATAGCAAGTTGTCGCAAAGATAAAAAAGTGGCCGTCAAGTGAAACAGAAGGATTTCATTTTCAACATTGTATTGCTGATTTTCCTGAATCTGCTGATAAAGCCATTCTGGATTTTGGGCATTGATGTTGGGGTGCAAAACAGCGTGGGGGCGGAAAGTTATGGCTTGTATTTCGCGGTTTTCAATTTTACCTATCTGTTCAACATGTTGTTGGACATGGGCATCACCAATTTCAACAACCGGAATATCGCGCGGCATCAGCAACTGTTGCATAAGCATCTGTCGGGCATCATTACACTGAAACTCCTTCTGGGTGTGGTATATATGGCGGTTGTTTTTGTGGTGGCCTTGATTATCGGTTACCGGGGGCTTCAGCTGTGGTTCCTGTTTTGGATGGCCATTAACCAGTTCCTGAATGCGTTTATCCTGTATCTTCGCTCGAATATTTCAGCCCTGCTGATGTTCAAGACGGACAGCTGCTTGTCGGTGATGGACCGACTGCTGATGATTATCATTTGCGGTATTTTGCTGTGGGGAGGGGTGACGAACGAGCCTTTTCGCATCGAGTGGTTTATCTATTGCCAGACTGTGGCATACGTGCTGACCGCATTGACTGCATTGGCTATTGTGGTGGCTAAGGGTAGGGTGAAGCGCTTGAGCTGGAATCCCACTTTCTTCCTGATGATACTGAAGAAAAGCCTTCCATTCGCTATCCTGTTCTTGCTGATGTCTTTCTACAACCGTATTGACTCGGTGATGTTGGAACGATTGCTGCCAGTGGGTGTAGGTGCCTCTGAAGCAGGTATTTATGCTTCAGCCTTCCGTTTGCTGGACGCTTTGGTGATGATTGCCTACTTGTTCTCGGTCATCTTGCTGCCACTGTTTTCCAAAATGTTGAAGAACAACGAGAATATTACGCCTATCGTCAAATCCTCTTTTTCGCTTCTGTTCCTGTTCTCGGTGACCTCGGTAGTGCTGTTGGAGTGCTTCAGATTTCCGGTGCTGGATTTGTTGTATAAGGAACATGTGCTTGAAAGCTCTGCAGTGTTCCGTTTTTTGATTGTGGGTATTATCCCGATTTCGTTTACTTACATTTTTGGTACGATGCTGACTGCTAATGGAAATATGAAGCTGCTGAATATCACGGCAATAGCGGGTATTGTGGTGAATATGGCGGTCAACCTGTTGCTGATTCCCAAAATGCAGGCGGAGGGAGCGGCCATCGCCAGCCTTTCCACCCAGTCGGTTGTGGCGGTGCTACAGGTGGCCATTGCTTTCCGCCAGTTGAAAGTGCCTGTGGGCTCTTTGCCACTGTGGCAATCCCTGGTGTTTACTGTGGTGTTGGTACCAGCGGTGTGGCTTTTCTCGCGGCATTTTAACGGGCATGTCCTTTGGGCATTGCTGATTTGTGGTGTTTTCGCTTTGTTACTTGGTTTTGCCACCCGTCTGCTTACTTTCGACTTCGTGAAACAGGTGAGAGAATAGGACGATGGTGTATCATGAATCAAGATTGAAAAATGATAATTCGAAAATTGATAGTATAGTTTTGAAATATAGATGTTTATGAAGAAAATATGTTTGTTTTTTTGTATATTGGCATTTGTTTTATTCGCTTGCCAGAAAGAAGAAAATAAGGATCCGCAGAACCAAGAACCAACGGTACAGGAGGACTTGACCATGCAGATACATTTGTATCCCTCTACTGCCCAGGTGGTGGCCAACGCGGTTTCGGATATAGACGGGAATGTGTATGATGCGGTACGGATAGGTGAGCAGTTGTGGATGGCTGAGAATCTTCGCACGACACATTATGCCGATGGCACGGAAATTCCTCTGGGTGATTCAACCATTTTTGGCGTAGCCTATCGCTATCTGCCGAATGGCAAAGAGTCAAATGTGAGCACCTGTGGGTATCTGTACAACTATGCTGCCGCTGTTGGAACAGGTTCAAGTACTGTGGAAAATACTGTGAAACAGGGTGTTTGCCCTGATGGCTGGCATGTGCCTAACGATGCCGAGTGGACTCAACTCACTAATTATGTCAGCAGTCAAAGCGGATTTGTGCAAGGGAATGATGTCCAATATATCGCTAAAGCATTGGCATCCACAACGGGTTGGAAATCAAGTAATAACAATTATGCTGTGGGCAATAATCCCAGCTTGAACAATGCGACGGGCTTCGGTACTCTGGCAGCGGGCAGTTTCTACGACAATGTTTATACCTATTTTAACTATACTGCCAATTTCTGGACTTCGACAGAAGTGAATGCCACCAGTGCATGGATCAGGAGCTTGTATTACGGCAACCCAAAAGTGCTGCGCTATGGCTATTCGGGCAACAAATCAGGTGCCTATTCTGTCCGCTGTGTACAAGATTAATTCTGAAACAGGAGCAAGCAATCCTTTATAATGCACCCCAAAAACAGGACCAACGTCTAAAAGTTTTTGGGGATCATCATATAGTAGCTGTGTGTCATCATCGTATATGTTTGGTAACGGATTGGACATTAGGATTGTTTTTCAGCGCAAAATTGCTTTAGTTCAGCTTCCGGTATGCCAGTGATTTTAGCTATGTCCGCCAAAACGATTCCCATCTCCAGCATGTTGGCTATCATCTCTTGCTTAGCTTTCTTTTCACCTTTCACCTGACCTTCCTTCACCCCCTTCTCCATCCCTTTCTCCATGCCTTCGGCGAATCCCATCCTGTGGTGGTAGTCCATCGCGTCTTTTACGTCCTCGTACTCCAATACGCTTTTCTCATACTCTTGTTTTTCCATGGCGTTCAGTTTTGATATTTTTCAGTTCTCGAACAGCTCACGGAAAATGGTCTCTTCCTTGGGAATGTCCCCCTCTTTCATTCTCCACATGTTCTTGATGACATAGCACCATTTCTGGCTTTCTTCCCTTAACTGCTCGAAACTTATTTCGGCTGCAAATTTAGTCAAATCTATCAAAAGAAATGACATTTTGTCGGAAAAAATTTTGTTTTCGTCATCTTTTAGCATGATATGCTGGATAAACTTGTCCGACCCTTTCAGCTCGGGAATCTCGAAATCCACCAGCACGATGGTAATGACCTTTGGAAAGCTGTACTTGCGGTCGCCGACTTCCAACGACTCGCTGATGTGCCGCGAGGAGTAGGCGATGACCCTGTCCTTGAAGAACTCCTGGCTTGCCTTCTGCATCTCCACGATGATATGGTCATTTATCGGGTTGGCGCAGAGCACGTCGAAGACCAACCGTTTGTTGGTGTCGCTTGTCCCGAGCTGTTCCGTGGGCAGATAGGTCAGGTCCTGCACGGGTCCGATATACGGTGGCAGGACAGCATTGAGGAAGTGGATGAGATTGTTCTTGTAGGGTTCTGTGCCGAAGAACCGCTTGAAAGCGAAGTCGGTCATGAGGTTGATGTTCTGATTTTCTCTTTTCATAGTTCAATCGTATTAGATATTTTATGTAAATATAAATAATTTGCAAATATACAAATAAAAATTAAAAAAAGATTAATATGAAATATATATGGGAGAAAAACAACATTTCTCATAAATGGGAAGAGGTGGTTACGTACGATTAGAAAAATAGTACCATGTTTGAAATGTTAATCAATATAGATCTTTCAAATGACATCATAAATGAGTGCTTTTTCGGATAAATTTGAAAAATTAGAAGCAAAATACACCTGAAGTAGGAGCGGAGTCTATCTACGTGAGGAAAATTTGATTATTAGCTTGTATGTCGGGAAAATTGTGTAATTTTGCAGATTAATATAAATCTGAAAGAAAAATACTATGGAGAATTTGGAAAGAGTCATTCTGTTTAATACCAAAGGTCGTAGATTACAGGAGTTTAAGTCCATTAAAGAAGGTGAAGTAGGTATGTATTCCTGCGGACCTACTGTATATGGTAGAGCGCACATAGGTAACATGCGCGCCTACGTTTTTGCCGACACTTTGAAACGTGTGCTAATGTATGCCGGCTACAAAGTGAATCATGTGATGAATATCACCGATGTGGGGCATCTGACCAGCGATGCCGACGAAGGTGAGGACAAATTAGCCAAAGCTGCCCGTGAGAGCCATGAGACCGCTTGGGAAATCTCTAAACGTTGGACCGAGCAGTTTTTCAAAGACACCAAATCGCTGAATGTGCTGCCCGTAACCATGGCATGTAAGGCTACTGAGCATATCGCCGACCAGATTGCGCTGGTGAGGAAATTGGAAGAGAAGGGGTACACTTACCGTACTTCAGATGGTATTTATTTCGATACCGCCAAGTTCCCGCATTACGGCGATTTTGCCCACCTCGACATTGAAGGTTTGCAAGCGGGTATCCGTGTGGATATGTCGGAGAAACGCAACAAGACCGACTTCGCACTGTGGAAATTTTCCAAACCGACAGAAAAACGTGACATGGAATGGGATTCTCCCTGGGGCGTAGGCTTCCCGGGTTGGCATATCGAATGCTCCGCCATGTCCATGAAGTATCTGGGTGATCATTTTGACATCCATACAGGTGGTATCGACCATGTGACCATCCACCATACCAACGAAATTGCCCAGTCGGAATGCGCCACTGGCGAGACTTTTGTGAATTACTGGATTCATTGCGAGTTCCTGACCATGAGCAATGCCGAAAAGATGAGCAAGTCGCTGGGTAATGTGGTGAATATCGACACTTTGCGTGAATATGGCATCAAACCTCTGGCATTCAGATATTTGTGCTTGAACGCCCACTACCGTAAACAGCTGCTCTATAGCAAGGAAATTCTGATGGGCGCCAACAATGCCTACAACAAGTGGTGCGCGTTTATGGACAACCTGAAAGCTGAAAATCCTCAGTTATTGCCACTGGCTCAGTTGAGCGAGGCCTCCAAAAAATATCTTGATGAGTTCAAACAAGGTATTTTCAATAACCTGAATACACCGCAGGCCTTGGCTACCATGTGGAATCTGATTCATGACAAGAACATCAATAATGATGAGAAATATACTTTGTTAATGGAATTTGACAAGGTGTTCGGCTTGACAGAAACAGAGCCTGAAAAGCCCGCTGATGTCGAGATTCCCGCTGAAGTACTGGAACTGCTGGATCAGCGTAACCGCTACCGTGCAGAAAAAAACTGGGCGCAAGCCGATGCTGCCCGTGACGCCATCAAGGCAAAAGGCTACACGATTGTGGATACCAAAGAAGGTTCTAAATTGCAGAAAATCTAACAGCATTTTGAAGAGGATGAAGAAGTTGTGGTTTTTTTGGCTGTTGCCAGCCGCAGTGTTGCTATTTGCCTGTTCTCAACGGAACCAACAAGAGGTTTCAGCTGTTGATGAACAACAGATGGTTGTGGTTGATACTTTAGGGAATGAAAATGAAAATGCGGATACACCAACAGAAGCCAAGCTTCGCGCTATGGGTTTGGTGGATATCGCCGAAATGGATTCTTCCATTGCCGTGCATCTGGTGTATGCCACTCCATATAATTTCTTAGGCAAACAGTTGTACCATGATTTGAACAAGGCTTTTATGCTTCCCGAAATGGCGGAGAAAGTGCTGAACGCGCAGCGGGCGTTGAAGAAAATCCGACCAGACTTGAATTTGTTGATATATGACGCATCCCGGCCGGTCAGTGTTCAACACGAAATGTGGAACATGGTGAAAGGTACAGAAATGATGCCCTACATCAGCAATCCGAACAGGGGGCACGGTATGCACAGCTATGGGGCTGCCGTCGATGTGACCTTAATGGACTGCACCGGCCGTCCGTTGCCCATGGGCTCGGAATACGACTATTTCGGCGTGGAAGCCAATACGGATAATGAACAGCAACTGTTGGCAGAAGGCCGCATCACCAAGCGTGAACTGGAAAACAGACTGCTCTTACGCAAGGTGATGACGGGCGCTGGTCTGCACATTATCCGCTCAGAATGGTGGCACTTTAACCTCACTGCCTCCGAAAGTGAACGCCAGAAGCTGCAGCTGATTGATTTCTAAGGCTATTTCTGTTTTTTTTTCTTGTCGGCCTTTCAGACCTCCAAATCGTTGGGTGGGCTTCGTTACATCGGGGTTTCACCCCGTGCTGAGCTATTGTCGGCCTTTCAGGCCTCAGGTATTCCGTGTGGCATTTGTTAACGGGAGGGTAGTTCCCGCCTGTGTTCTAATAGCCTTTTCAGAACTCATGAAAATTTGCCGATGATCATTTGCCATTGGCCAACGGCTGAAAGCCGTTAAAAACTCAGCCCGGGGTGCAACCCCGGTGATGAATGTGTCGTTACATTATAGAGCCCTGAAAGGGCGACAAGAGTTCAAATTATGTTATATTTCATCACCAAAACTTCCAAAAATTATACTCACAATCAATTAAAATCAAAAACTAACAAAACACAAACCATACAATTAATGCCATTTTTTATTCAAATAAACACATTTTCTGTAATTATTTGTGATAATATTAAAGTATTGAACAATAGCTGTTTAGCTATTGATAATATCATTTCTTTTCCGTTTCTTTGCATAAAAAAAACATGTCACAATCGCTTTCTAAAATCTTTGTTCATGCTGTTTGGCATATCAAAACAACAAGTCCACAAATACAAATGGAAGATAGAAAAAACTTATACTCTTATATGGGTGGCATTTTGAAACAACTTGAATGCATACCTATATGCATTAATGGGACTGGCAACCATGTTCATATGCTTTTTGTTCTGTCAAAGAATTATAGTTTGGTAAAAGTGATGTCAACGGTAAAAATTGCCAGTAGCCGGTGGTTGAAAACCATTGGGAAACATTATAAATCTTTTGCATGGCAGCTGGGTTATGGTGCATTTTCTGTTAGTGAATCCATTAGAGAACGAACAATCAATTATATTAAAAACCAGGAAGAGCACCATAAAAAGAGAAGTTTTAAGGATGAGTATTTGCAAATATTAAAACAATATCATATTGATTTTGATATTGATTATTTACTTCGGGATTGATATTCTTGTCGGCCTTTCAGGCCTCCGAATTGCAGGGTGGGTTTCGTTACATCGGGGTTTCACCCCGTGCTGAGTTATTGTCGGCCTTTCAGGCCTCCAAATCGTTGGGTGGGCTTCGTTACACTGCCGGTGATGAATGTGTCGTTACATTATAGAGCCCTGAAAGGGCGACAATAATACATTGTTATGTATTATTTTTTATCGTATCTTTGCAATTCTGTTTTAATTTGTATTAAATTGTTTTAAATATCTAAATATCAATAAACTATAAATAGCTATGCTGACAAAAAGTAGAATAAAAGGTGTAAAACACATTATTGTTGTGGCTTCCGGTAAAGGAGGCGTCGGTAAATCAACTGTTTCCGCAAACCTCGCCATCATGCTGGCTAAAAAAGGATATAAAACGGCTCTTTTGGATGCCGATGTATATGGTCCATCCATTCCCAAAATGTTTAATTTGGAAGACCAAATGGTGGATGTCACCGTGGATGAGACAGGCAAGGAGTTTATGGTTCCCAAAGAAAAGTATGGTGTCAAAATCAATTCCATCGGTTTCCTGGTGCCCAGCGACAAAGCGGTTATATGGAGAGGCCCGCTCGCCGGTGGAGCGCTGACACAGCTTTTCACCCAGACTATATGGGGCGACATCGATTATATGATTGTGGACTTTCCTCCTGGAACGGGAGATGTTCAAATATCTGCTATCCAACAGTTTAGGATCTCTGGCGCTATCATTGTGACAACTCCGCAGGTGATTGCTGTGAACGATGCCCGCAAGGGTGCGGAGATGTTCCTGCCTGAGAATATGAATGTGCCTTTGTTCGGAGTGGTGGAGAACATGGCCTGGTTCACCCCAAAACAACATCCAGAGGAGAAATATTTCCTCTTCGGACAGGGTGGGGGACTGACTTTGGCTCGTGAATTCAGCACTACCTTGTTGGCTCAAATACCTTTGGTTCAAGAAGTTGGAGAAACTGCGGAAAAAGGTGGCAACCTGATGGACCAAAATAATGCCCTGATTAACGAGGCCTTTGATCATTTGGCCGACGAGGTGGTTTATCAGTTGGAGAATGCGCCCATCGATGAAGTGGAACACGAGCATGAAAATTGCGACCGTGAGGATTGTGAACATTCGGGAGATTGTACACATGACTGCTCCACTTGTGGCCACAACTGTCATCATTAAAAGCTCTTCTGTTGGCACAACCGCATGAAAAGTTATAAAATACTGATATTCATTCTTTCTGTCATCGCTATCTTGGCGTTGGTAGCTTATTTTTTCCCCAAGGACGGAGTGAAAATCGGTTCGACGGAATTGCACTTCCCGTCAATTGAAGAAGCCTTGGTGCGGGAACCCATAGAGACAGAAACAGTTGACCCGCTTGTCGCGATACAGGACTCAATCCGTATGGAGGAGTTGCGCTCGCTGATAGACACGCTGGCACATTACAAGGAAGTGTTTATTGGTGATGCGGGACAGTTCTATTTTCCCGACGATGACATCACGTTCTTCGATAAAGTCTTCGATGAGATGCGGAATGCGAAATCCAATCACCGTATAATCAGAATTATGCATTATGGTGATTCGCAAATTGAGATGGACCGTCTGTCTGCCAATTTGCGAGAGTGGTTCCAGTCCATTTTCGGTGGCGGTGGTCCGGGCATGTTACCGGCGGTGCAGACCATTCCTTCCGCGGTGGTGTCGCAGCGTGCCACAGGTGATTTGACGGCCTACGCTCCATACGGCGATGCCGGTGAGCGCACGCGTACGGGCAATTACGGCATCATGGCCAAGAGTTATAATATGGGCAGCTCCGCTGTGGTCAACATTTATGCTTCCAAGCACAATGCCGCCCGTGAGCGAGTTAAGCGTTTCTCCTCTGTGAAGCTGTTGGTAAACGACCGTAGCGGAAAGTTCAAAGCTTCGGTTTCCGCAAAAGGTCAGCAGCAAAAGTATGAGATGGAAAGCCCTGGCAAGGGTATTCAATTGCTTCAATGCCAATTGGATACGGAAGCGACTACACTAACCGTGCGTATGTCAGGCGCTTCGGATATTTATGGTATTATGGTGGATGACGGCTACGGCGTGAATGTGGATAATATTCCGTTGAGAGGCTGTTCGGGCACTATTTTTACCCAGATCAAAGATACCATGTTGCAACGCTGCTATGAGTTGGCGGATGTGGGCATTATCCTGCTGCAATTTGGCGGTAACTCGGTGCCGGCGTTATACAATGATGCCAGCATCCAGAAGTTTAAGGAGGCAACATCTAAACAGATTCGTTATATCCGCTCGCTGTATCCCAAGGCGGCTGTGGTCTATATCGGTCCCTCCGACATGTCCACACGCAAAGGTGGGGGAAGCTTGCATACTTATCCCTGCTTGCCAGGGCTGATCACCGCACTGAAAGAAGCAGCTCATGAGAATGGGGCTGCATATTGGGATCTGTATGCCGCTATGGGTGGTGAAAATTCTATGATTCAGTGGGTTAAGTCGGGGTGGGCAGGTCCTGACTATGTGCATTTTACGCCTAAAGGCGCGGAAATCATGGGCGACATCATGGCACAATCTTTTGACGAGGTTTATCGTTTTTATCAGATGAGAAAGAATATGGACCAAACACAATTGGATTCGTTATGGAACGCAAGATAACAGCGATATTGGTTTTGTTCATGGCTATGCTTATGCCATTGTCCGCCCAGATGTCAAAGTGTCCGGTGGATTCCTTGGAGTATGCCCATTTCGAGGCCGATACGCTGGCTTTTGACCTGCAGACATCCAAGCTAGTGCCCTTCTTTCAGAAGTTTGATGAAGTGGTTAATTCGGGCGAGGGCAATGTGAATATCCTGCATTTGGGTTCCTCGCATGTACAGGCAGGCACCCTGTCACACACCATCCGGCGTGACCTTTTGCTTTCCTATCCTCATCTGATAGCCCGCCGTGGCATGATATTCCCTTATTCTGCCGCCAACAAGTGCAACAATCCTGCTGATTATTTAATCAAACGCTCTTGTGAGTTCCAACTTATCAGAAACGTTTATCAGGAACATCCGACCCCGCTTGGAGGTACCGGTATCGCTGTATATGTGCAGGGACAGCCGGCGGAGATAAAAATCACTCTTAATGATGAAGAGTTGGAATTCTGTACCAACAGGATCATTGTGTTGGGCGAATCCAATGACGGAAAGGTGGTGCCATGGATCCGAGTTGATACGACCTATTACTATCCTGTCATTAAAGATCCTGAGCTAAGAAGGTTTGTATTTGATGTCAAGGACTTTACCGACTCCTTTGCTGTGGTAATGCCCTGCGATTCCTCTCAACGTTTCACCTTGACGGGGGTGTTCTTAGATAATGACAGTCCGGGCCTGACTTTCCACTCTATTGGGGTGAACGGTGCTGACTTGGATGACTATCTGCGCTGCCCTTATTTCTCGATGGACATGGAATTGCTTCAGCCTGACATGGTGATTTTCGGCATTGGCATCAATGACGCCAATAGTGAAAATTTTGATTCTTTGACTTTTAAAAATCGCTATTTGCAACTGATTCAGCGAATTAAGGCAGTGAATCCTGACTGTGCCTTTGTCTTTATCACCAATAATGACTCTTATAAAAAAGTCTCCAGACGCGGTTATGCGGTGAATAAAAACAATATGCAGGTCAGGGATGTCATGTACCGTTTGGCGGCGGAAACCCAAGGTGCTGTTTGGGACCAATTTGACATTATGGGTGGATTGAAATCGATGGATCAGTGGCGTATTCACGGTTATGCCCAAACCGACCGTATCCATTTCACTGTCAAGGGATACAAACTGCTGGGCAATTTATTCTTCAATGCCTTTGTTGACGCACATGATAAAATATTGAAATGATAAGAAATTAAAATATTTATAATAAGTGATTTAATTCGATCTTGATGAAGCACAGACATATTTTTTTGTTTTTTTTGTTTTCCATGTTTTTCTACGCTTCTGCGCAGGAAATAGTCGTTGTTGCCAATTTCAAGACGAACTCTAAGATATCGCAACGAGAAGCTCAGGCTTTGAACCTCTCTTTCCTCATGAATTTTCATCCTCAAGGATATAAAGTTATCGACCAACTCGAAATGCGACAACTGATGAAGGAAAAACATGTCTCTTGTGATACATTGACGGATAACCAGATGTTTCATATCGCGCGTTTCCTTGGTCTTGAAAAAATGGTTACAGGAGAGATCTCTCTTATTGGCAAAAAAATGAGTATGGAGGTTAATATGACGGATCTACGTGCTGATGAAACGTTTACGTGTGTGGAAAGGGGATTCGCCATGGACAAATATGAAAAAAGCATGAGAAAAATCGCACGAAAGTTGTCCTCCAAACTAAAAGCTCATCAACGGAAAGATAAAGCACATTCTGTAAAAGAACAGGAAGTTGAACAGTCAAGTTTTGATTCATTGTTCACTGAAAAAGGGAAAACCGATGCGCCAGAGTCTATAGAAGTAGAGAATAAGGCGGACCAAGATATGGAACAAGAGTCAGAGCATGAGAGAATGTCCGGTCATCATCGCAGGTGTTTGGAAAACAAAGTGGTGGATACCGATGGGAATGTTTATGGAACTGTATATATTGGTGGCCAGTGTTGGATGAAAGAAAATATGCGTTCCACTCACAACCGCAATGGGAAAGAGGTCTGGTACTATCCTCCCAATAATAATTTCAAGAATAAATTCGAATACGGTTTTTTGTATGATTGGGATTCGGCAAAAGAAATCTGTCCTTCTGGCTGGCATCTGCCGACGGATAATGAGTGGGTATTATTGGAACAAAACATCAGTATTGATCAAAAAAATGTTTGTGATACCAATCCACAAAATATAGCCAAGGCCATGTGCTCTACTTGGGGATGGGAGAATTCAAAAACTGAGTGTTCGATTGGTAACAAACCGTACAATAACAATGCCACAGGTTTTGATATTTTACCAGCAGGCATATATAATAGCGGCCCTTTCGGTTTTGGCGTATATACCAATTTTTGGTGTGCGACAGAATTGCAGAATGGATTTGCCTACAGTCATGGTTTTAACTGCAATAAAGCCGATGTGATTCGCTATGTCGATGGGAAAGAGTCCGGATTCTCAGTGAGGTGTGTTAAGAATTAGGTATTAAATAAGCATTCGTTTAAGCATGTTGATGTTGGCAATCTCAATGGGGGAGTGCTTCTCGTCAGCTTGGGCCAGTGTGGTTAATCGTTGTATGAACTGCTCAATATCTTCTTCGGTTTCCAAGAATTGTTTTTTGCAATTTTGCAGCGTCTCAATGATTTCCATATCATTGCTTTTCTTAAAAAGGGAAAGAACCTTGTTGAAGGTTTCCTGAGAGATTCCGCTCATGATATTTTCAACTTCTTCTTCACTGATTCTTTGGTCTAACGAGGCAACATACAGCATGGCATATACCTCAAATTCTTTTTTTGTTGAAATTGTTATGGTTTTCATCTATGGTGTTGAATTGTGATTTATACGTGAAATAAGGAGGTTTTACTTGTCGATAGATTAATGTGCAAAGTTACATAAAATTCTCGAATTACACACAAACGGTCAAATTTTTATATGGCCGCGCTGATGTTTGTCTGAAAAACATAGACGAAATACATATAAAATTCTATTATTCTTTTTTTGTTAAGTTCTTGATTTTTTTTTTAATTTTGCAGTATTGATTTCATTTTTTTCATTTTGAAAAAAACAGACGGATATTGAAGGCAAACCAAAGAATAAAGACTAAAAAAAAACGAAAGAATTCTTCCCGGAAGAAGCAAAGCCCTTCCGGGAATGCCGTGAATAATATCATCATAGACCGTTCGCCAAACAAAAAAAGGAAGACTATAGGTGGTGTGATAAGCGGGGCTTTGTACTCTTTGGTATCAAATCGTACAATTCAGATTGTATTTTCCCTGGTTTGTGCATTGATTTTGAGTGTGTCATCTTATTTGATGGAAAATCAGCCGTATGAACTTTCCGACAGGTCTTTTCTGTTTTATGCCATTGAAATGCCATTCCGGCAATGGACCCATGAGTTTGACCAGAATGTCAGATTTATCAGTGTGAGTCATGACAAGCAACTGGTACCGATAGATACCAGTGATTTGTCTTTAGGCAACACCGATATTACAGACAGAGGAAAGTTGCTTCGTTTTTTTGAGCGTTTGGAGCGGGATAAAGTCCATTATAAGGCGATAATGTTGGATATTCGCTTTGAGAAAGATCTTGTTACGGATGTGGATGAGGCATTGTACAAGAAGATATGTGAGATGCGTGATATTGTTGTGGCTCACCATCAGATGGATTTCATAAGCGGGTATGAGATCGCTGATTCCATCATGTTAGGTAAAGCCGGCTATGCGGATTATCAGCAAGTTGCATACGAGAATGACTTTTTCCGTTATCCATTTCTGCAAAACCAGGGACCGTCGTTGGCTTTGAGGTTATATGACATGATTCGCGGACAGAAAACTTCCATCAGAAAGTGGTCTCATCTGCCTGTCTATTGGAGCAATAAGCATTTGTGCGCCAACAGTCCCCTGTTGCCTATCTATGGGGATGTGTATGACAAGTTCTCGGCGCCTCAGAGAAGGAACGAAAAAAATAATTTCGACGAGCATTACAATTTTTATGAGGATTTGGGGGCGGATTGGCTGTATTGGGAAGACAGAAATTGGTCCCTTGAATTGGACAATGCATACATTGTGATAGGGGATCTTGAGAATGATGTACATGACACGTACGCAGGTCCACGTTCAGGCGCTTATATCAACTGGCTGGCATATTTGTATTTGGAGAGTGGCAGTCATATTCTCAGCTGGTCGTATGTCTTCTTTATGTTTGCCTTTTATTTTGCATTGATATTTATGATGTTTTACATGAATAATATTGCCCGAAGAGCAGAAAACAGGAACAACAGGTGGCTTCTATTGATGCTTTCTTTTTTAAGATGGCTTGGAACTATTGGTTTGCTCTATCTGATAACCTTCCTGTTTTACAGAATATTCCATGTGAGATATAATGTGACTATCCCCATAGTTTTTATCGCCATAGTTAATTTTATTATTCAAACTGCAAAAAAATACAAATATGAAGAAATTGTTTCCTCTGATGCTGTGCCTTCTGTTGTCCATTAGGGCAGTTGCTACAGAATACGAGATTCTGAGACTGAACACGGACACCATCACTATAGGTGAGCGGTTATGCCGTAAGGGGTCGAAATTCAACGACTCGTGGACTATACATTGGTCAAGCACAAAACAATGTATGACAGTTCGGAACACAGAGAACCATACGATATCTTATCTGTCAGGGGCGGCTATGAAATCCAATAATTCCAAGTCGGCCAAGGATTATTTTATCCGTATTGCCATGATGTCTGGCAAGGATGGTGACCGTTGGCTCCCCCTTTCCGCTAAGAATGAGAACAACTATACTGACCGAAGGATAGCTTTGGTAATGGGAAACTCCAATTACAGCTATCATTCTCAATTAAGAAATCCGCTGAATGATGCTACGGCTGTGGCTGAACAGTTGCAACAGCTTGGTTTTGAGGTTATTTGCCTTTACGATGTCACAAAGGATGCTATGGTAAATGCGTTGGATTTGTTCCGGCAGAAGGCTGTGAAAGAACAATATGATTTTGCTCTGTTTTATTATTCGGGACATGGCTTGCAGTATGACGGTAAAAACTGGCTGATGCCTGTGGAAACAAAGCTTGAGAGACCTTCGGATCTGAAAGCAGGCTGCATGGAGGGGCAAGAACTGCTATCCCTGATTGAAGATACAAGATGCGCTAATAAAATTGTGATACTTGATGCGTGCAGAACCGAAAAAATTAATTGGAAAGAGCAAGATGAAACACAGAAAGAGATTGACAGCAAAGGCTTTGTCAGTATGGAACCCCGAAGAGGTATGCTGTTGGCTTATTCGACCAGATCGGGAGATATTGCGCAGGACATGAGCGAGGATGGTCTGGATATTGGACCATACGCCAGCGCTTTGGTAAGTTCACTGCAAAAGGAAAACTTGCTGCTGGATGATTTGTTTAACGAAGTGGAAACAAGAGTGGAAGAAATGACATCCTTCGCCCAGTCGCCCATCCATACCAATGGTATTCGAGGCAAGTGGATTATCAATGGAAAAAATGTTTTTGTCCCGAAAGTGGCGTATGGACAGCAGGAATCTTCATCGGATTTTCTTGCTTTCATCAGAGAAAAGGCCGAAGCGGGAGATCGGGATGCTCAATTCCAATTAGGAACTTGCTATGAATATGGGGTGAGCAACGTGAGCAGGGATTATGCAATGGCTGTCCAGTGGTATGAGAAAGCTGCCAAACAGAAACATGATGAGGCTCTGAATAAAATGGGAACGTATCAGTTTATGAATGAGAATTATAAACAGGCACTGAAGCTGTACAAGTCTGCCGCTAAGGCTGGCAATTTGAATGCGCAACATAATCTGGGAATGATGTACACCAGTGACCGCTATGGTGTTATGGATGTGCCCAGAGGTGTGAAATGGTATAAATCGGCTGCTAATGCCGGAAACATGGCTGCACAATTTGAAATGGGCATTTGTCATTATTATGGTATCGGTGTCGTGAAAAACAGTGCCAATGCCATACCATGGTTCGAAATGGCAGCCCGTCAAGGACACGACGAGGCACAATATATGTTGGCTCAATGCTATCTGATGGGCGATGGCGTGTTCCAAAATTATAAAGAGGCCTTTAAATACTTCCAAATGGCCGCTGACCAAAACTATGCTCCTGCACAGTATGGTTTGTGCACATGCTATTATGATGGACTTGGCGTAAAACAGGATATGGGCAATGCCGCATATTGGTGCAAGAAAGCTGCGGAGCAAGGCTATAAAAAGGCTATCAATAGAATGCAGTTTTTGAAGTCCGATGAATAAATACCGGAAAGATGCTGAATTAAGAAAAAAACACTTGATATGATAAGAATGAATTTGTTGAATAAAGTATCTCAATATAGAATCCAATGGCGCTGCAAAACGCTTGCATTATTACTATGTGTGCTGGCAGTGCCGTTTTGTGTTTCGGCACAAAAAGAAAAACCCGTCTATAGATATTATTACTCAGCCCAGGAGAAACAGGAAATGGCGGTGGATAAAAAATACAAACTGCTTCCATCTTCGGTCTTTCTCACCATCAATGGTGGTGTGCAGGGAATATCAGTCACCAAAAGTGTACCCAACCACTTGTGCCCTTCCTTTGGTTTCAAGGTGGGAACTATGAAAAATACCGGCTGGTTCTTTGGCTTTATGACAAATTTTAATTACAGAGGTGTTTCCAATCGTTTTGAAACTTATCAAGGAATGGAATCGAAACAGGCTCATACATATATTGAAGCCACACTCGGCCTCACTGGGCGGTATTTCAAACCGGTGACTTTTTTGTTTGGAGTGGGGGGCTTCTATAACACATTGAATATTAGGAACACGAAAGGCGTCTGGGGACATTATGACAGCGGTGTCATTTATGGACCTACTGCTGTGGCAGGCTTTATGTTTCATATCTATAAAGTCGTGCTCTCGGTGGAAGCATCCGCTAATTATAGTATTGCGAATTTAGTACAGGAATCTGATTTTGAGGCCGATAGGATAAGCCTTGGCGTCAGAGTGGGGGTGGGATTCTGCCTCGACAGAAAGAAAAAGAACAGCATCCTATATACTACACACAGAGATGATCTGGATGGCTATGGCAAAGACTTAAGAAAACAAGTTCCTGTCTCATTTTCACCATCGGAAAAACCGAACTCCACCACAGACTGACAATTATTGAGTCTATAAATTGTTTAATCAGTGATTTCTGCAGGTTGACAGCTCGTTTTTTTTGTATTTTTGCAGTTCAATTTGCTTTTTCATCAGATCATGGTTGAATGAAAAATAAAGCCCACAAAAAGAAAAAAAACGAGGTGCCCCAAGGCTCAACTGAAGCGAAAGGACGATTTGAATCTTTTGTCAATAATCGGTTCTTCGGTTTCTTATATGAAAATTGCAGGCGTTTTGGTGAGTGGTTGAGTAAAGTCTTGTATCCATTGGTATCGAAAAAAAATAGCCAGTATATTTTTTCTTTGGTATGTGCGTTTCTCTTGTGTGTCTCCTGCTATTTTGTGGAGAATCAGCCCTATGCTTTGGCTGATAAGTCATTGTTGTTCTATTATCTTGAGAAACCTTTTCGGCCATCAATAAGCGAACAGGATTTTAATGTGCAATTTGTGAATGTCGGTCACGACAGACAATTGGTATATGCCAGCCAGCTTGATACCGCAATGGGCAATACGGATATTACAGACAGAAGTAAATTGTTGCGTTTTCTGCAAGGATTAGCTCAGGAGGACAACTATAGGTACATTCTGCTGGATCTTAGATTTGACAAGGAATATGTGACAGATGTTGACTCGCTTTTGTTTGACCAGATTCACAACATGAGAAATATTGTTGTGGCTCATCACGAAGGGGACGCATGGGATGGTTATGAGTTGGCTTCTGAACAACTGAGGGATAAGATAGGCCTGTCTGATTATAAGCAGTTCGCCAATTTTACAGGTATGTCACGTTACACATTCCTGCATGAAACGGGTCCCTCGTTGGCATTGGCGATGTATGATGATCTGGAGAATTGCCGTAAAACGTCCATAAAGAAATGCACTGGACTTCCTATTTACTTGAGTAAAAAACATTTATGTGTAAATGCGCCTTTGTTGCCCATCAATGGAGACGTGAGTGACATCCTCTCCGCTTCTTTTGATGAGAGTGGGGTAGTACATGATTATTACACCAATATGGGGGCGGATTGGCTGAACGGAGACTTGATTCATGCGAGAAGAGCAGACTTGGACGGCGCCTATATTGTTGTGGGTGATTTTGAGAATGACATTCATGATACGTATGCGGGCAGAAGGTCTGGCGCTTTCATCACATGGCAGGCATTCATTTTTTTGCATAAAGGGAATCACATACTTAGTTGGTCGTATGTGTTTCTCGTTTATGTCTTTTATGCATTGATGTTTTATTTTTTGTTTTTCTTGAATAATCTCGCCATAAAATATAGAAATAATGAAAAATTTCTTTTTGTGGTGAATATTTTAAGATGGATCGGCACTATAGTACTGCTGTACTTGATTACTTTCTTCTTTTATAAGTTATATGCGGTAAGGTTTAATGTGACTATACCTCTGTTTTCAATAGCAATTGTGAATTTTGTCATTAATAAAGCGAATAAATATGAAAATAAAATGGATAATCCTTGCGTTTAGTTTGTTTTTGATGGGCGACTTGTTGGCCAAACAATATAAAATCATAGCCATCAGGAATCCTGAACACATCAAAATAGGAGGTCGTGTTTGTCATGAAGGCAGCCTGTTTGATGATGGTGAAATAATTGATTGGCAAGGTGATGGGCAGTATATGGCCATACAAAGTGCCTCGAGCGCAGACGACCAGCGTACCCAATATGTCACGAAGGTTTCCATGTCGTCAAAAAAAGCCAAGACTGTCAAGGATTATTTGTTCCATACTGGTAAGCTTTCCGGTAAGGATGGGGAAAATTGGCTGGTTCTTCCCGCTAAGAATACCGGAAATTTCACGGACAAGAGAATAGCCTTGGTCATTGGAAACAGCAATTACGAGAACAACACTCCTCTGCGTAATCCGTGCAACGATGCGACAGCAGTGAGCGTACAGTTGCAACAGCTTGGATTTGATGTGTTTGTGCTGTATGATGGCTCTTACGAGGAAATGGAATATGTTACGGGTGCATTCTGTCGCAAATCATTCAGGGAATTTTATGACATGGCCGTTTTTTATTATTCGGGACATGGTTTGCAGTATGATGGTGTCAGTTGGTTGCTTCCAATAGATGCTCTTTTACTGCATCCCACTGATTTGAAAGGGAACTGCATGGATGTCAACACTCTGTTAACCAGGATAGAAGAGACAAAATGCACAAATACTGTGGTGGTTTTGGACGCGTGTAGGACAGAAAAAATGAATTGGACAGATGAGAAAGGTAAACCGGTGGTGACTCAGCCACAAAGTGTCAGTGTGGAACCCCCAATAGGTATGCTGTTGGCATATTCCACCAGATCGGGGGAAATATCACAGGATTTGACAGACAAGGATGCTGTGACTGGTCCATACGCAATGGCGTTTACAAAGGCTTTGGCAAAACAAAATCTGAATCTTGATGAGCTTTTTGCCGAAGTGAGGACTCAAGTTTTACAGCTGACTTCCTCTTCACAGATGCCGTTATATACCAATGCCTCAACAAACACGGTGGTGATCAATGGTAAAAATGCGATTGTGCCAAGAGCGGCTATTGGTCAACAGTATGGAGAACAGTCGTCCGCATACTTGAATTATGTCATTGAAAAAGCGGAACAAGGGGATAGCGAGGCACAGTTCCAAATGGGGAAATGCTATGAATATGGCACCAATGACTTGCATGAGGACTATGCCACTGCCGTTCAATGGTATCAGAAATCCGCGGATCAGGGCCATGCCGAGGCTCAAAACAAGATAGGTACCTATCATTTCAGGCAGAAAAACTATAAAGAGGCCATGAAGTATTATGGCAATGCTGCCGCCGCCGGAAGCGCTAATGCCAGGTACAATATGGGTATGTTGTATATGAACGGTGAGTATGGTTTGTACGATGTGGAAAAGGGACTCAGGTGTTACCAGTTGGCGGCAGAATCCGGACTTGTAAACGCCCAGTTTGAATTGGGCTTGTGCTATTATAACAATATTGGAGGCGCCAATTATAGGACACAGGCTATACTCTGGTTCGAACGAGCCGCAAGCCAAGGTTATGACGAGGCCCAATTTATGCTCGGACATTGCTATTTCACGGGTGACTGCACAGAAAAGAATTACAAAAAAGCTTTCAGCTATTACAAGATGGCGGCAGACCAAAACTATGCGCCGGCTCAGTATGGCTTGAGTTTGTGTTATGAAAAAGGCTATGGCGTTGAAAAAAATCTTTCACAGGCCATTTATTGGTGCAAAAAGGCAGCTGCCCAGGATTATGAAAAGGCAGTTCAAAAGTTGAAAGTGCTGCAACCCTCATCGCATTAATGTGGAGATGCCTAAAGGATGAACATGATATAACGTTTTTATTGTTACTTTTAATGAATTGGTTTTATGAAGGATAATTGCAAAAATAGAGGAAGAAAACAGCTCTGGATAATGATTCTGCTACTCCAAGTCCTGTTCCCTGTAATGTTGCTTGCACAAACTGCAGAAACGGAAGCTCAGTATATCAATCCTGCGGAAACGAAACAAAAAGTCACGATCCCTAAGGAAGAAAAGAAATATAAAAAGTTACCATACTCCACCTTTATGACTGTAAATGTTGGGGTGCAGGGTGACTATGTGAGTCAGCGTTTTTTCAATTTCCGAACCCCCACTTTCGGACTGAAGGTCGGAACAATGAAAAACACAGGTTGGTTTATTGGTTTTATGTCAAATTTCAATTTCAGGGGAATGTTTAATTCCTTTAAAAATGTGGAACCAGTTGAAAAGAATTCCTATTCATACGTAGAGGGCACTTTGGGCTTGACAGGCCGTTATTGCAAACCGGTTTCTTTCCATTTCGGACTGGGTTTTTACTATAGTGTGATGAACCATGCTTTGGTAAGAAATGGTGTATGGGGACATCGGGATGATGATATTAAATACGGGCCTGTCGTGACAGCCGGATTCATGTTCCATATTCGTAATTTTGTTCTTTCTGTTGAAGCATCTGGTAATTATAATATTTTCAAGATAAACGAAACCAATAGTTTTCAAGCCGATAGGGTAGGACTGGGCGCAAAGGCTGGTGTCGGTTTTTGTATTCCTAATAAAAAGAGGAAACAAATAGAAACAGGTTATAAGGAGAACAGAAATGGAGTAGGTGTTAACAAAGACTTGAGAAAACAGCTGCCCCTGTAGCCCGCCCTGTTGACTGCGTCATTGTGTCAACCGGGGAATATAATCCCCCAAAAATGTACCCCTTCAGTTCGAGAAAGCCGGTAGGACAGTTTCCTGCATACGCATAGGTATATTCCATGGGTATTTGTCAGCCAAAGGGTCAACACCCCAGAACCTTGCAATACGAGTGTCGTACATTCGAAATCCATAGTTCTGAAATCTTCCTTCCCCAAGCACCTCATTATCAGCCTCTTGTCCATTAAAGGAGTTCCGATAACCCCCGATATTGGTATCAGGTGATTTTGGGCGGTATGTGAGGGATAGGTTCATGGGGCAAAGATATTAAAATTTTTGGAGTTTAATATGTTAAAATCATAATAAATGCAAATCAAAAAAAACACTATTATTTCTGTCATATAAATCTTGACTACGGATAAGTTTTACAGCGTTGGCTTTATCGTCTTCAAAATGTACACTCATATATTGTCTTTCTCCGACTTTGAATATTAAAATGGAATCAAGCTCATCAATCGGTGGAGGTAAAGTGGAAAAAAAATCATCTTTACTCGCACCAACAGACAGTTTTTCATGGATTTTGATCTGATCACTATATGATACGAGTTCTATGAGGAGGTCGTTTGTACTTCCGTATTTCCAAGGATGTTGATTATTGAAAATAATCATATATCCAGCCTCTTCTATCATTTTGTTTTGGCTGTTCTTCTCGAAAAAATAATAAAATCCAAAATAGCCCTTCTCCTCTGGGATAAAACATCCATTCCTTCGTATTTCGTGCATTGTCATAAATGTTGTAGTGGCCAAATTTGAAAACGACATTTTAATGGAATAGGAATCTATCGTATCCATCAAATTTAAATCCACTTCAACATTATTATCTCCCATTGTGTCATTATGAGTAACGACAGAGAAAATCACATCTTCTTGATTCTTCACATGACATCCTACTAACAATGTACAAATTATGAATAATGCCAAAAGTTTTGTTTTCTCATTGACCATCTGAATCGGAATTTGAAGTATCTTTATTTTCGATTTTTTTAATATAATCCATAATGTTCACTCTCCCTCCTATTGAAACAGGATTTTGCCCCTTTCTATAAAGGAAAAAACTTCCTTTTTGGGGGTTACTAACGCTGTAAGACATTTCGGAGCCATCTCTTTTTTCTATGACGGGGGTAACCCTGTCATTTGCGGCAATTACTGTTGCATTTGTCATGTCTGCAAGTTTCTGTGCAAATGTCAGATATTCAACTTCCCCCTCCTTGTTAATCATATCCCCTTCTGTTCCAGTATTGCATCCTCCTAAATAAATCACACATTCCTCGAAGAATTTTATTGACTGGTTATCCACAAGCGAACCAATTTCATCTAAATCATAAGAAGAAATGCCATTGCCGAAATCTCCCTTTACGAAAATATTATTTGGAATTCCATGAGAAAAAATTGCTATAAAACCAATTCCCTCGTCATCTTTCTTTGTATTTTCAACCAAAAAATTTGTAAGTACACCAATGGCAATTTCGCCATTCTTAATATTTAAACTCTCAACATCGGAATTGTGAGTTTTAATAAAAGAAGCACGGTATTTAACATCTTCTCCCATTGTTACAGCAAGTAATCTTTCCAACCCTTCCATCTCCAAATACCCGATTGGACTATTCTCCGCAAACGCATACGTGCTGTTCCACGGGAACTTTGCCGCCAGTGGGTCAACGCTCCAGAAACGGCCCAAACGGGTATCGTGCATGCGGTATTCGAAGGCATGTAAAGCCACCTCCCCAAACACCTCATTATCACCCTCTTGTCCGTTGAAAAAGTACCGATATCCGCCGATATTGGTACCAGGTGATTTTTTGCGGTATGTGAGGGGTGGGTTCATGGGGCAAATTAAGTTTATTTTATACATTTTTAACACTGTCTGGAATCCATGGCAATGCATTTTCGTTAACACAGAATGATTTATAGTATTCGTCGGGTGAAATCATTTTATCAATCATATCATATCCAACATTCTTTTCAAAAGTTGTCTTGTCATTAAATTCATACAAAATCCAATCATGTATATTCACATAAATCCATCTTTCAGGGTAGTATATGTTTTTCGCATTAACAAAACATGTCGATTCCGGACAATGAAAACACAGACGTTCACTGTCTCCATACATATAGTCAACAGGTTGATAATCACCACAAGATGTTCCTGTTGCTTTTGTTAATGCAATTGCGTGCAGTGTCCATTCGGAGTTATTCCTCTTTGACATTTCAATAGGCTTTATGATAGGCATTCGAGGTTCTTGATTAGGCCAATATGGACACGTGTAAAAAGTCGTTCGAGGTTTGCCATATTTTTCCTCCATCCTCTTTGGGTCAATTATCCACTCCACAAATCTACCCCAAACATTTTTACATCCACTTAAAATGCGTTTGCATCCACTTAAAACAAAGACCAGACAACATAGAATGATATATTTTTTCATAATTTATTTGTTTATATGGTATTCCGATGTCCATGACGCCTTTATTTTCATTTTATCATTCCCTCCAAGCACACCATGATATATAAAACCTAAAATTGTAGTTGTATTGTTATATGCATCACTCCTGTTTTTCCCAGGACGAAGATCAAATACATCTGTAAAATTGTGATTCATTGTTACTGTTCCCGTTATAGTGATTGAGACATCTGTTGTGACCTTAACACTTCGTACCAACCAGGTCAATTCGTTTGCCGCGACCTTCCACGTATCTTTATACTTAGGATTAAAGGGCTCTTTCAATTGTTCTTCCATTGGCTCAGGGGATCTTTTCCCACCTAATTGAACTGCATTCTCAAATTTTTTTTGGAAGTCTTGTTTTCCAAATTTTGCATCTGATTTTATATCTCTCAAATATTCATTTTCCATTTGTGATATGGCAGGATCTTTCTTTATCTTCTCCAAAACATCTCCTGTAACATTCACTTGGTCTGATTGAAGTATGGAGTTTATGCCTGCGCCAACTATACTACTTATATTCTCATCCACATTTAACACTCGGGCAATTTGTCTGCGAATGCCATGTCCCCAACCGGATCCAGAATATGATTTGTCAGCCTCTAA
>JAEEGG010002837.1_pt1 | contig 44158 bp, 31 predicted proteins | sample 9134161 | NCBI WGS metagenome assembly JAEEGG01 (sample SAMN16246543, study PRJNA631951) | gut metagenome | biome: gut microbiome; feature: rumen; material: CR-attached | host: Bos | place: Iran: Karaj | collected 2018-10 | reverse complement strand
CAAACTATTTCCTCTTTGTCTTTTTGAAAAAATAGCCAAACTGATTAATTGGTGTTGTGGTATTTGTTTGAGTCATTACCTTGTTTTCAGTGCTTGTGTATGGTGACTTGTGTTGCGCCAAAGCCATATTCCTGGAAACTTGCATCCTGCACTGTGCATGCAGGCCATTTTCGTTTCAGCTCATCGATGATTGCTTTTCTTAGAACACCTTCGCCTTTTCCATGTATAAATACGATTTTCTGTCCTAATTTATCCTCATTGGCTTTCATGACCTCGTTGAACTTGTTGAGTTGGTAATTAAGCATGTCGGCATTTGAAAAACCTGCAAGGTTGTCAACCAGCTCATGGATGTGCAGGTCTTGGACTATCGTTTCGCGTTTTTTAGGTTTGGGTGCAGGCTTGTTAGGACGTCGGCTCTGTCGGTCGGCACGCCGCTTTTCGCGCATGGCATTCTCGAGAGCGCTGCTGTCGATGCGGAATGGCTTGGTTGGCAGGTCGTTGTGAACGATATCGAGCGACAGCACAGGTGTGTCGAAATATTCAGTCTCGTGGAAGCAATGCAACTTATAGAACTTTGTGACGTCGAGTCGCAGCTGCACTAGTGCTGGATTCTTGAGTGCGAATCCCTTACCTTGTTTGAAAGCAATGTATTGCACTGCGATGTGGGTCATCCCGTTAAGATCATTGTGGCCGAATTCGTCAAGTGGCACCTGTGTGTTTGGCTCAACAATGTCATGGTAACGTGTAGTCCACTCTCGGTCTTCGTCGCCACGTGTCATATAGGTGAAATAGAGGAAGTAGTTGCTGTCGTTTACAAGCAAGGAATAGAATGTTGTGGTATTCAAGTGCTTTATCTCACGTGGCTCGTAAGCTAGAACGATGTTCAGCACTTCGCCCTCCTCGGTTTCAAATACTGGCTCCATAGGCTCTGGTTTGGGTTTTGGAGCGGGTACGTCAGGCTCCACGAGTTTACTTTTTATCTCCAGAGGTTTCTCATAGGTGGTGTGATGCGGTTTTGCAGTGTCGACGACAACCACTTCTCGTGCCAGTGCCGGCCGTTCAAAACCATCGGTGTCTTTAACATAAACCATATTTCCCTCAATACGGGTCACTTTACCTCCACCCACATCATTGAGAAATCGAACTATATCATTGACTTTTACCATAGTATGTCTTGCTTTAAATTATTCGACTAATAGTTAATGCAAAGATACAGAAATTTTCCCTTATCTATACCGAAATCTCCATTTGTTTTCACAGAGCCTTTAATGTATTGTGGGTAAAATATAATGCCGGCAGTGTGAATTGCCGGCATTATTTATTTGATTGCTAGTTTCAGGCGGTTAGTCGGAGCACTTGGCACCGATGAACTCGCGGTTGAGGCGTGCGATGTTGCTTAGCTTGATGTTCTTTGGGCATTCGGCAGCACATGCACCAGTGTTGGTGCAGTTGCCAAATCCAAGTTCATCCATCTTCTGCAACATGGCTTTTACGCGTTTCTTAGCCTCGGCCTTGCCTTGAGGAAGCAGCGCAAACTGGCTTACCTTTGCCGATACAAAGAGCATTGCCGAACCGTTCTTGCAAGCAGCAACGCATGCACCGCAACCAATGCAGCTGGCGCTGTCCATAGCCTCGTCGGCTGCAACCTTGCTGATAGGAATTGCGTTGGCATCTTGCGCTCCGCCTGTGTTGAAGCTCACGTAGCCACCAGCCTGCTGAATCTGGTCAAAGGCATTGCGGTTAACCATCAAGTCCTTGATCACGGGGAAAGCGGCGCTGCGCCAGGGCTCAACAGTGATGGTATCGCCATCATGGAAGCGGCGCATGTAGAGCTGGCAAGTGGTAGCACCGGTAGCGGGACCGTGAGGGTGACCGTTAACGTAGAGCGAGCACATGCCGCAGATGCCCTCGCGGCAGTCGTGGTCAAAAGCAATGGGTTCCTGGCCCTGCTCGATGAGCTGCTCGTTGAGGATGTCCATCATCTCGAGGAACGAGGTGTCGGTGGGAATGTCGTGCATCTCGTAGGTCTCGAAACGTCCTTCAGCCTGGGGGTTGGCCTGACGCCAAACCTTAATTTTGAAGCTTATATTGGTCTCCATTTTATTCGATGAATTTAATTGGGTGGTTGATTATGACTTATAGTTACGTGTCTGGACCTTGATGGCCTCGTAGTGCAGCGGCTCCTTGATGAGCGTGGGAGCGGTCTCGTCGTTGCCGTTGTACTTCCAGCAAGCAACATAGAAGAAGTTCTCGTCGTCGCGCTTGGCCTCGCCTTCCTCGGTTTGATGTTCCTCGCGGAAGTGGCCACCGCAGCTCTCGTGGCGGTTCAGTGCATCATAAGCGATGAGCTCGCCCATGGTGATGAAGTCGCGCAGGCGGAATGCCTTGTCGAGCTCAATGTTCATGCCCTCTTGAGTGCCGGGGATAAACAGGTTGTTCTCAAACTCCTTACGCAGGTCTTTGAGTTTCTGCAACGCGGTCTCGAGGCTCTCCTTGGTACGAGCCATGCCCACATAGTCCCACATCACATTACCCAGCTCCTTGTGGATGCTGTCAACCGAGCGTTTACCCTGAATACTCATCAGGTGGTCGAGTTCGGCCTGAACCTTCTTCTCGGCAGCGTCAAACTCGGGTGAGTCGGTCGAGAAGTGAGGCACGGTGATCTGATCGCTCAGATAGTTCTGGATGGTGTAAGGCAACACGAAGTAACCGTCAGCCAGACCCTGCATCAGCGCCGAAGCACCCAGGCGGTTTGCGCCGTGGTCGCTGAAGTTGCACTCACCGATGGCGAACAGACCCTTGATACTGGTCTGCAGCTCATAATCAACCCAGATGCCGCCCATCGTGTAGTGGATAGCGGGATAGATCATCATAGGATTGTAGTATTTCACACCGTTGATCTCGTTAGCGAGCTCGCCAGGATTGACGTCGGTGATCTCCTCATACATGTCGAACAGGTTGCCATAGCGCTGGCGGATCACGTCAATACCCAGGCGGTTGATGGCCTCGCTGAAGTCGAGGAACACAGCCTTGCCGGTGTTGTTCACGCCGAAGCCCTTGTCGCAGCGCTCCTTGGCGGCACGGCTAGCCACGTCACGGGGCACGAGGTTACCGAAGGCGGGATAGCGGCGCTCCAGGTAGTAGTCGCGCTCTTCCTCGGGGATGTCACTGCCCTTGATTTGTCCAGCCTGCAGCTTCTTGGCGTCCTCAATGTTCTTGGGCACCCAGATGCGGCCGTCGTTACGCAGAGACTCACTCATCAGTGTCAGCTTGGACTGCTTGTCACCGTGAACGGGGATGCAGGTGGGGTGAATCTGAACGTAAGCGGGGTTAGCGAAGTAAGCGCCGTGGCGATAGCAAGCCATAGCAGCCGAGCAGTTACAGCCCATAGCGTTAGTGCTCAAGAAGTAGGTGTTGCCATAACCACCGGTGGCGATAACCACTGCATGGGCGGCAAAGCGCTCGAGCTTACCGGTCACCAGGTTCTTGGCAATGATACCACGGGCGCGGCCGTCGATGATGACCACGTCGTGCATCTCATAGCGGTTGTAGCTCTTTACCTTGCCGGCATGGATCATGCGGTTCAGGCTTGAGTAAGCACCGAGGAGCAACTGCTGACCGGTCTGACCCTTGGCGTAGAACGTACGGCTCACCTGAGCGCCACCGAATGAACGGTTAGCCAGCAGGCCGCCATACTCACGTGCGAAGGGAACACCCTGTGCCACGCACTGGTCGATAATATTGTTGGACACCTCGGCAAGACGATAGACATTGGCCTCGCGGGCACGATAGTCACCACCCTTGACGGTGTCGTAGAACAGGCGGTAAACCGAGTCACCGTCGTTCTGGTAGTTCTTGGCTGCGTTGATACCACCCTGTGCAGCGATCGAGTGAGCGCGGCGAGGTGAATCCTGGATGCAGAAGTTCAGCACATTGAAGCCCATCTCGCCCAGCGTGGCAGCTGCCGACGCACCAGCCAGACCGGTACCCACGACGATGATGTCGAGTTTACGTTTGTTGGCGGGGTTGACGAGTTTTTGATGAGCCTTATAGTTGGTCCACTTCTCAGCGATGGGTCCCTCGGGAATCTTGGAATCGATGGGCTGAGCGTTGATTTTAGTTTCTTCCATTTTGTGTAATGAATTTAATAAGGTTAATACTCAGCGATTAGAGGGCAAAGAACCAGGTAAAGTAGCAAGCCTCTACAGCAAACAGAATAAACACGATTGAAGCCCACCACTTGGAGATGCACTGCCAGCGGGGAATCCAATTGTCATTGGCGGTACCCAGGGTCTGGAAAGCGCTCCAGAAACCATGGCTGATGTGGAACCACAGGGCGGCAAAGCCGATGAGGTAAACGGGCAATACCCACAGCTGGCTAAAAGTAGCCTGCAGGTAGAACGTGCCGTTCATGACATGGTCACCCATCATCTCGGGCAACTGCATCTTGGCCCAGAACTGCACGAGGTGCAGAATCAGGAAGCAGCAAACGATAAGACCCAGAACGAGCATGTTCTGAGAAGCCCACTCGACATCCTTGGGCTTGGTGGTCACAGCATAGCGGTTATTGCCACGTGCCTTGCGGTTCTGGAACGTGAGAATGAACGCGAAAATGATGTGAATTGCAAAGCCGCCTGCCAGGATCAACGTACCCAGCAGAGCATACCAATTGGCACCGAGGAATTCGCAGATGGCATCATAAGCCTCAAAGGAAATGAGGGCCACCGCGTTCATCAGCGCATGAAATGTGACAAATAGGACAAGGAAAAGACCCGTGACAGACATCACAATCTTTCGTCCTACAGATGAATTAGTTAACCACATAGTAGCTGAAGATTTTTGAGTTATTAATTTGATTGTTAATTATATTTCAAAACAAACAATCTGCAAAGATAGTGATTTTTTTGATATTTCCCCTATTTTTCGGTCAGAATGGGAATCCAAAGCCGCAAAAAATGCTTTTAAATGATGTTTAATCGTGTGCATCTCCTGCTTGAGACCGGCACACGTATGGACAAAAAAAAGGAGAGTGACCATCGATTCACATCGAGAGCCACCCAATTATGAAACAAAAATTCTTCCTAAACTTCTGATCAGTCGTTGATGATGAGCATGGCATCACCGTAGGCGCCAAAGCGGTATTTCTCCTCAATGGCTACCTTGTAAGCGTCCATGGTCTGCTCATAGCCACCGAATGCAGCCTGAGCCATCAGCATGATGGAGTAAGGCATGTGGAAATTGGTGACCAAGGCGTCACATGTGGTGCACTCATAGGGCGGGAAGAGGAACTTGTTGGACCATCCGCCATAGGGCTTGATGTGTCCGTTCATGCCCACGCAAGTCTCAAAGGCGCGCAATACCGAAGTGCCGATGGCACACACCTTGTTGCCGCCGTCGCGCAGGGTATTGACTTTCTCGGCGAGCTCGACGCTCACGTCCATTTCCTCACTATCCATGCGGTGCTTGGTCAGGTCCTCGACGTCGATATCGCGGTAGGTGCCCAAGCTGATGTGCATCGTGAGGAACTCCTTGTCGATGTCACGGATCTCCATGCGGCGCAAAAGCTCACGGGAGAAGTGAAGACCTGCAGCAGGAGCTACAACAGCACCCTCCTTGCTGGCAAAGATGGTCTGATAACGCTCAGCATCCTCGGGTTCAGCATCACGCTGGATATAGTAAGGCAAGGGCGTGTGGCCCAGATTGTACAAGTCTTTCTTAAACGTGTCATGGTCGCCATCGTAGAGGAAACGCAGTGTGCGTCCACGCGAGGTGGTATTGTCGATGACCTCGGCCACCATTGAGTCGTCAAGGCCGAAATAGAGCTTGTTACCGATGCGAATCTTGCGGGCAGGTTCGACCAGCACATCCCACAATTTGTTGTTAGGATTGAGTTCACGCAACAAGAAGACCTCGATGCGCGCGCCAGTCTTCTCCTTGTTGCCGAACAGCTTTGCGGGGAACACCTGAGTGTCGTTGAACACAAACAGATCGTGTGGGTTAAAGTACTCAAGGATATCCTTGAACACACGGTGCTCGATTTGGTTGCTGCGCTTGTGCAGTACCATGAGTCGAGACTCGTCACGCACGGGACTGGGATGCGAGGCAATGAGTTCCTCGGGCATGTGGGTGTTGAATTCTGACAGTTTCATATTCTTTTAGTCCTTAGTTTTTAGTTCTTACATTTAAATCTTAAGCCTAATGATACGGCTTTTCTATTTCTATGAGAGTTTATTTTATTTGTGACGTGCGCTTTGGCTCTGAGTCACATTTTTTAGCAGGTTTACGGGCGGCGCGCTCGGCTTTTTGCCGTGCAGCCCGCTCGCGGTTTTCTTGCCGCTCACGCTCCAAACGCTCGGCAGCAGCCTGTTCGGGTGAGACATACTCCTCGTTGTCGAGTTTCTCGACCAGTTGGTCCAGCGTGAGACAGTCGACGATGGTCACGTCACCCACGCGTGTGCGCCTCAGTCCAGTAAGATGTGCGCCACTACCCAGCGCCTCACCAATGTCACGCGCTAAAGCGCGGATATAAGTGCCCTTGCTGCACACCACACGCAGTTGAAGCGTGGGCTCCTCGGGCAGACCGCACTTCAAGACCTCAATCTCGTCGATGACGAGTGTCTTGGAACGGATTTCCACATCCTGGCCCTTACGTGCAAGCTTGTAAGCGGGCTTGCCATCGACCTTGCAAGCCGAGAATGCCGGCGGCACCTGCTCGATGCTCCCCGTGAACTGTTCCTGCAACACACGGTCAATTATCGGCCGATCGATATGCTTCCACTCAAAGGTGGCATCGACCTGGGTCTCCAGGTCATAACTTGGTGTTGTCGCTCCCAACCTTAAGTCGGCGATATACTCCTTGACCCCCGACTGCAACTCCTCAATGCGCTTGGTGGCATGACCCGTACACAGGATCAGCACGCCTGTCGCCAGCGGGTCGAGCGTGCCAGCATGACCCACCTTAACCTGACGGGTCTTCAAGTGGGTGCGCAACACGGCGCGCACTTTCTTGACCACAGCAAATGAGGTCATGCGCAATGGCTTGTCGATGCAGAATATTTCGCCTTCTATCGGATTGAGCATTATTTAATCGATTCTATTAGTGAGTGCCGTTAAGGCATAAAAGAGCCTTTATGTAATTAAGGCCCGAAAAAGCCATATTTTAAAAGGCGGGAGCGGGCATGAGTTGCGATAAGGCAAGGGCCACGATAGCCGCAAAGATGCAATACACGCCAAACCATACGAGTTTGCCACGCTTGACGATACTGATCATCCACTTGCAGGCCAGACAACCGGCCACAAAGGCAGCGAGGAAACCCACCACTAGGGGCACTACCTCGATATTGCCAAATGCCTCCTCGCCCTTGACCACCTTCATCACGTCGAGCAACGCTTCGCCCAAGATGGGCGGGATGACCATCAGGAACGAGAACTGTGCCAGCGACTCTTTCTTGTTACCCAGGAGCAAGCCCGTGGCGATGGTGCTACCCGATCGCGACAAGCCAGGCATCACAGCACACGCCTGAGCGATACCGATGATGAGCGCGTCGCGCCACGAGATTTTCTCTTTTTGGCGCGGTTTGGCATAATAGGAGAATATCAGCAGGGCAGCGGTCACCAGCAGCATGATGCCCACGATAACCAATCCGCTACCAAAGATCTCCTCTACCTTGTCCTTAAAGAACAGGCCCACGATGCCGACGGGAATCATCGACACGAGGATGTTGAGGAAATACTTGGTCTCATCGTTCATCTTAAATTTGAAGAGTCCCTTGAGAATCCAGTCAATCTCACTCCACAGCACGACAAAGGTGCTGAGCACAGTGGCGACATGGACCAAGATAGTGAATGCCAAGTTGTCCTCACCATTGATGCCAAACAGGTAACTGCCAATGGCCAGATGACCACTGCTGCTCACAGGCAGGTACTCAGTCAAGCCTTGGACAATGCCCAGTATCAACGCTTGAAGCCAATCCATGATTATGCTTCCTCGTTATTATCGTTTTTGTTGTCCTTCTTGCGGTAGATGATGGCAAAAGCCATGAGCACAAAGCCCAGGAAGGCGATAATGGGGCCGGTGGTGACACGACTGCTCTCAAACAGGTCGTTATTGAAGGTATCACCCACGTTGGCACTACCTGTCATCAGCCAAAGACCGATGATGATTAACAGCAGGCAAATGCCCATGAGAATGAAATTGATTTTGCCCAGTGGATAGGTCACTTTGCGCTTGGGCTGGCTGTTTTCCTTTTGGATTTTGTTTTCTTTTGTTGCCATTGTTGCTTTAGTTCTAGTTTCTATTTAGTCCCTAGTGTCTGGTTAATAACGATGGCAGCGGGGCGCAAAAAGCGCACACCACTGCAATTTGGCGCAAAATTACAACATCAGGGAGCCTTTGTCAAGAGTTTTAACCCATTTTTAGATTTATAGGGGTTTCGGACCTATAGGGCAAATAAGGCCAATCGGACCGGTTTTAACCGACAAATCGTTCCACAATTTATAATATTGAACAACTTAACAATCCTCTGGATTACTAAGAGTTGAGGTCAATCTTCCTCAAAGGATTGGGCGACGAGCTTGAGGTTGTCGATGATGTCGATGTGCTGTGGACATTGGGCCTCGCACTGTCCGCACTCCAAACACTCGCTGGCCTTACCATGGTTCTTGGCGAGCAGGCCGTAGTAAAGCTTGCAGTTACCACGCTGATCGGGGAACTGTTGCAGGTTGTTGTAAAGATTAAAATACTCAGGGATGGGAATCTGCTGGGGGCAACCCTCGCTGCAATAATGACAGGAGGTGCAAGGAATGGAGATGGAATCGCTGATGACTTGAGTCGCCTGTGCGATGATGCTCTGCTCCTCGTCGTTGAGGGGCACAAAATCATGCATGTAAGACATGTTATCCTCCAGCTGCTCCATGTTACTCATGCCACTCAAGACCATGTAAACATTAGGCAACGAAGCACAGTAGCGGATAGCCCACGAAGCTGCGCTGGCAGCGGGGGCGTAGTCCTTGAACAGTTTCTCTATAGCCTCGGGCACACGAGCCAATGAGCCTCCCTTGACGGGTTCCATGACGATAACGGGCTTGCCGTGCTTCTCGCACAATTCATAGCAGGTCCTTGATTCGATAGCGGGGCTATCCCAATCAAGGTAATTGATTTGAAGCTGTACAAACTCAACCTCGGGGTGCTTCTCGAGAATTTCGGCCAGCAGCGGTGAGTCGTCGTGGAACGAGAATCCGATGTGGCGGATGCGGCCCTCGGCCTTCTTGCGGGTGAGAAAGCCCCATCCGTCCATGCGGTCTATGACCTCGACACGCTCACGGTTAAGGGCATGCAGCCAGTAGTAGTCAAAATACTCGACTCCACAACGCTCGAGCTGCTCGTTGAAAACGCGATCCAGATCGGCCACCTCATTGATGGCCCACACAGGCATCTTGGTGGTGATGGTGAACGCCTCACGCGGATAGCGTTTCACGACAGCCTCTCGAAAGGCTTCCTCACTCTTGCCTCCGTGGTAGGGATAGGCGGTGTCAAAGTAGGTGAAGCCGCGCTCGATGAACTTGTCGGCCATCTCCTTAAACTTCTCGATGTCGACACTCGTCTGGTCATCGGGATTGACCAGTGGCAGACGCATGAGTCCAAATCCAAGCTTTTTCATATTTAAGTTATTTTAAGGGTCTTAAAGACGATTATGCTTATTCAATTTTGAGGTCGGTGAAGCATTTTATGCCGCGCAGGTAGTGGGCCGTGATGATGTTCACGCGCTCCTCGGGCAGGGCTCGCAGCAAGTTGACCGAGGGCTGAGAGGTATAGTGAGAGCGCATCTGGCGGAAGTCGCGGTGGGCGCGGATAATGGCCCAAGCGTCCTTGAAATGGAACTTGGCGATCGCCATGCCAAAGGCGAGCGTATCCATCAAGCGCCGAGTGAACAATAGCCGCTTGCCCTCGTCGCTTGGCAGGTTCTTATGCAGCAGTAAGAGGTTGTTGCGGAAGTTCAGATAAGTCTTGCGGGGGTTACCTTTGGGCAGGCTGCCGCCACCCAAGTGATATACACTGCTGGAGGGCACCATCATCAGATCACTGCCCGCCAAGCGGATGCGCCAACAGAGGTCAATCTCCTCCATGTGGGCGAAAAAGTCTTTGTCCAACCCGCCCACGTCCTGGTAGAGCTGGCTGCGCACCATTAGACAGGCACCCGTCGCCCAAAAGACACTCTTGGGACCGTCGTCGTACTGCCCCTTATCCTCCTCGAGGTATTCAAAGATGCGCCCACGGCAATAGGGATAGCCATGGCAGTCGATATAGCCGCCTGCCGCACCGGCATACTCAAACATCTGCTTGCCGTCGTCGCGGTCATGCAGGAGTTTGGGCATCACGGCGCCTACGCCAGGGTGAGCCTCCATGTAGTCCAGCAAGGGGTTGAGCCAACCTTGAGGCGTGCGCACATCATTATTTAGCAGCACCGTGTAGGGGTACATTGTCTGCTCAATAGCAAGATTATAACCCTGGGCAAAACCGAGGTTGTTGTCAAATTTCAACACTTTGACCTGAGGGAACTCCATCTGCAGCACGCTGATGCTGTCGTCGGTGCTGCCATTGTCGGCGACAATGACATCGGCAATAGCGCTGTCAGTGCCCGCCAACACGGTGGGCAGGTATCGGCGCAACAGCGCTGTTCCGTTCCAGTTCAATATGATGACGGCGACTTTTTTCATCCTTAGTCCTTAATTATTTGAGCGTCGACGCTCAGGTCGTCATTAAGTTTCAATAATTTGACATTCACTATGCGGTTAGCAAGGCTCATATCAGGCTCAACATTCACTCGGATGTAGTTGTCGGTAAAGCCGTGCATCAAGCCCTTGCCGCGGCCATGTTCAAGCAGTACGGGACGCACAGTACCCAGATAACGGCGGGCGAAATCGGCCTGTTTCTTGTCACTCAGGGCAATCATGCGTGCAGCACGCTCCTGTTTGTCAGGCTGGGTGACGATGTAGGGGATGCTTAACGCCTTGGTGCCGGGCCGTTCGCTATAGGGAAACACGTGCAGATGCTGCACGTCAAGTCCAGCGATGAAGTTATAGCTATCCTCAAACAATCCGGGTGTCTCACCGCGCGTGCCCACCATCACGTCCACCCCAATGAAACAGTCGGGCATGAGCTCACGGCACTGCCCTACCCTGTCGGCAAACAGTTGACTGTCATAGTGACGGTGCATCAGCTGCAACACGGGGTCGCTACCGCTCTGCAACGGAATGTGGAAATGGGGCATGAAAGCGCGTGACCGGGCACAAAAACCGATGATGTCCTCGGTGAGCAAATCGGGCTCAATGGACGAGATGCGGTAGCGTTCAATGCCCTCGACATCATCAAGCGACTTGAGCAAGTCCAAAAAGGTCTCGTCCGTGTTTTTACCGAAATCACCGATATTCACACCCGTGATGACAATTTCCTTACCGCCCTCGGCAGCGACATCACGCGCCTGGGCAGTAAGTTCAGCGATGGTGCCGCTACGGCTGCGCCCACGCGCGGCAGGGATGGTGCAATAGGTGCACCAGTAGTCACAACCGTCCTGCACCTTGAGCCAATAGCGGGTGCGGTCTCCACGGTCACAAGAGGGCGAGAATCGGCGGATATCTTTAGAGGGAGTCACGGCCAGCTTACGTTGCCGGTCCTCGAACCACTGCAGCACATAACGAGCGATGTCGGGCTTTTGCTCACTGCCCAACACAATGTCCACTCCATCGATTTGAGCGATTTCCTCGCCCTTGAGCTGGGCATAACAACCAGTGACCACCATGAGCGCGCCAGGATACTGGCGGATAAGGTGGCGGATGTGTTGCCGACACTTACTGTCGGCCAATGCAGTCACACTACACGTGTTTACCACGCACACATCGGGAGCCTCATCCTTATCGACAGGCACAATGCCATGCTCGGCAAGCAACGACTGCATGGTCGCGGTCTCAGAAAAATTGAGTTTGCAGCCAAGCGTCTCGAGTTTTACTGTATGTTGAGTGGTGCTCATTATCTCGTGAGGAAGAGAACGGATAGAACGGAATTAACGGATAAAACGGATAAACACAAAAGCCTAACGCCTAAAACCTAAAGCCTATTTCTTACGACCACGGGGTTTGCCCGAGCGGCCAGCTCTGCGGGGGCGTCCAGGTTTATCGGGTTTGGCACCGCGTGCTTCACGGGCTTGGCGACGGGTGGTATTGCCACGAGCGCCGCGTTGCTGACGGCGTGATGCACTGCCTCCCTCATAGTTCATGCGTTGGCGCTCATCACGCGATAACTTTCCGCCCATGCTGCGGCTATTCAACTCGGTAATGGGTTCCTTGTCGATGCGGTGGCTACCAGCGGGGTTCTCATCGTCAACCAGAACGAAGTCGAGCTGCTTTTTAATCAAGTCGGCACGTGCCACCTGAATAGTGATGGAGTCACCCAAACGATAGACACGGCCACGGCGGCGGCCACGTATGCAGTAGTTCTTCTCGTCAAACTCATAGAAATCGTCATCCAGTCCACGAATGCCCACCAGACCCTCGCAATGGGTCTCGTCGAGCTCGACATACAGACCCCACTCGGTAACACCTGAGATGTGTCCCGTGAACACACCACCCAAGCGCTGGCCCATAAACTCGACCTCCTTGTACTTGATGGAGGCACGCTCGGCATTAGCAGCCAGCTGTTCCTGGGAACTCATGTGCTTGCACTGGTCCTCCAGCTTGGTCGGATCAACACTCTTGCCTCCGGCGGCATACTGGTCGAGCAAGCGATGGACCGTCAAGTCGGGATAACGGCGGATGGGCGAGGTGAAATGGGTGTAGTAATCAAACGCCAAGCCATAGTGGCCGATGTTGGTCGCGCTATAGATAGCCTTGGCCATCGAGCGGATGGCAAGGATGGAAAGCATCTCCTCCTCGGGCTTGCCCTTGGCCTGCTCCAGCATTTTATTGATTGACTTGTTGATATCACGGCCCGAGCCCTTGGTGCGCACCTTGTAACCGAAGTGGGCGGCAATGTCGGCGAAATTCTGCAATTTATCCAGGTCGGGCTGGTCATGCACACGATATACAAACGCCTTGGCGGTCTTTGTCTTGGGAACTTTACCGATGTGCTCGGCCACCTTGCAGTTGGCCAGGAGCATGAACTCCTCGATGAGTTTGTTGGCATCCTGGGCCACATGGACATGCACACCAGTGGGCTTACCCTGCTCGTCAATGTCAAACTTAATCTCCTCGCGGTTGAACGAAACCGAACCACCCTCCTCGAAGCGGCGACGGCGCAGTTGCTTAGCCATCTCATTGAGCACGGCCAGTTCCTCGGCCAGGTCGCCCTTTCCCGTTTCCAGGATATGCTGGGCCTCCTCATAGGAGAAGCGCCTGTTGCTGCGGGTGACGGTGTGGCAAATTTTGTATTTCTTCACCTTGGCCTCGGCATCCATCTCCATAACGACCGAGTGGGTGAGTTTATCCTCATCGGGGCGAAGCGAGCAGATGAAATTACACAATTTCTCCGGAAGCATGGGCACCGTGCGATCCACCAGATAGACCGACGTGGCACGCTCATAAGCCTCCTTGTCAATGATGGAGCCAGGGGTGACATAGTGGCTCACATCGGCGATGTGAACGCCAATCTCCCAGTTGCCGTTTTTGAGTTTTTCTATCGAAAGAGCGTCGTCAAAGTCCTTGGCGTCGGCGGGGTCAATCGTGAATGTGGTCACGTCACGCATGTCACGACGACGGGCAATCTCCTCGGGGGTAATTCCCGGATCCAGGAGTTCAGCGGCTTGGGTCACATTCTCGGGATACTTATATGGCAAGCCAAACTCGGCGAGAATGGCATGAATCTCGGCATTGTTCTCGCCAGCAACACCCAAGACGTCAACGACCTCACCGATGGGGCTGTTGGCATCCTCGGGCCACTCCACGATCTTCACTACCGCCTTGTCTCCGGTCTTGCCACCAGCGAGTTTGTCGAGCGGGATAAAGATGTCGGTAGCCAGGAACTTGCTGTCAGTGGCCAATTGGGCAAAATATTTCATCACCTGCAAGGTACCGACAAACACCTGTTCCTTGCGCTCAAGGATTTTCACGACCTCGGCCTCGGGCTCCATGCCATGGCGAGCGGCGCTGATGTGTACCAATACACGGTCACCATTCAAGGCGTGCATCGAGTTGCGCTCGGCGACCATAATGGGGTCTCCATCGTCGCTGGCCGTGTCTACGCTGTTCTTGCCATTGCTACGGCGAATGAAGATGCCCTCGGCAACCGATGAGCGGTTCACTGCCTTGAAACTGCCAGTGCCGACCTCGGAGAGGAAGCCGTCGACCGACAACTGCTCTAGAATCTCGACGATGAGTGTGCGCCGCTTGGGTGTGTTAGCCCCCACGGCAGCAGACACCTGCTTGTAATTGAACGACCCCTCGCCCTGCTGGTTGAAGAAATTGATGACCCTATCATGGAACTCACGGCGTTCCATTTTCAACGATTGTAGTCCGCTCTTTTTTGCCATATTACGTAAAGTTTTATCCCTTATTGAATTTTGATAATCCTACAAAGTTAAGAATTTTTGTTCACCCATCATCGAAAAAAGCAGATTTTCGCATTTTTTATAAAAAAATGGATGGTTTATCGGATTTCTCCCGCACTTTTTCAAGTTCCCGCCGCCATGGGCAATGCCATTAAAACCAGAAAAAACATTCAGTCCATAAGAGAATGGCAGGAAACTCAAACTTTTTTACTATCTTTGCAGCCAAATTTCATCTAAGGAACACTCAATATAGCAATTAGGTCATGTTTAAAATTACGATATATCATATACTTTTGACAGTCATGCTCATGCTGCTACCTATCTCGGTAACAGCCCAGCAGGCTAATGACATCAAAAAGCCCACCCGCACCCGTGTGACGGACAAGGACAAAAAGAATAATGCTCAAAAAACCGTCGAAAGTAAGGATAATAAGGATACCAAGAACAATGCCAAGAACGACACCAAGACGGTTGACAAGAAAGATAACAAAGCGCCTGAGAAGCCTGTTGTCGTTAAGGACGAGAAAACTCCTGTGAAGCAAGAGTCCGCAAAACAAGAGTCTGCTAAGCCCGCCACCGACACCACGGCTAAGCCTGCAGCGCCGCCCAAGCCCAAGAGGGTTCCCGTTGACCCCAGCAAGGTGCAATATGACGGCATTGATGTCTCAAAGCATCAAGGAACCATCAACTGGGAGGAACTGAAAAGGAACGCCAAGATTAAGTTTGTCTATATCAAGGCCACCGAGGGCAGCAACTATGTGGATCCAAGGTATAAGGAGAATATCAAAAATGCCCGCAAGCACGGTTTCAAAGTCGGCAGCTACCACTATTTCACCGACTTGTCGAGTGCTCGGATGCAATTCCAGAATTTCATTCAGAATGCCAATCGTGACGAGCAGGATCTGTTGCCGGTCATCGACGTGGAGAAGAGGAGCAAATGGACTCCTCAACAACTGCGTGACAGTGTCAAGGTCTTTGCTGACCTGATTGAGGATTATTACGGCTGCAAGCCCCTCATATACACTTTTGAGACGTTCTTCAACAAGAACCTAGGCAAGGCATTTGAGAAATATCCCATCTTCATCGCCAAGTATCCCAAAGGCCAGGAACAACCCAACATCAATGGTGTGAAATGGGTGCTGTGGCAGTTCTCGGAGTGCGGCAGGTTCAAGGGAGTCAAAGACAACCTAGTGGACATGAGCCGATTCAACAAGGGTTATACCATCGAGGACATCATGTACAAACCCGGCAAGGCCAAACCCAAAAGTAGCGTTAGGGATGCTGTGGATCACAAGGAGATGCCCGCTAACGTGAACATGACTGAGCAAAAGCCGGCACCTGCAAAGAGCAAGCGACAAATCGAAGAAGAAAAGCGCAAAGCCGAGAAAGAGAAAAGGATGAATGAGCGCAAGAAAAAAATAGCTGAGGAAGAGGCTAAAAAGAAAGCTGAGGCTGACAAAAAAGCCAAAGAAAAAGCCGAGCATATCAAGAAAGAAAAAGCTCGCCAAGCAGCTCGAGAAGAAGCGGCTAAAAAAGAGGCCGAGGCAAAAGCAAAACGTAAAGCCGATGCGGCTATAGCCCGTGAGCAAAAAGCCAAGCAGCAGGAAGCCGCCAAAAAGAATAACAACAAATCGGCTAACCTGCTCAACACCACTTCTTCAAAGCTTTCTCAAACGCAACGCAACGACAGTATCCGCAACGCAAAACTAAAGGGCCGCAAAACCAACAAGAGTTCGGCCGATAATGATTAAACAGGCACATACCAGACTCGTGAGGGCCCTGCCAACTATCTTAGTGGCAGTTGCCGCGCTGTGCTCATGCCACAACACCACCGACAAGCCATCGGCCACAAAAGAGGTGCCTCCACGCAACACAGAGGCCCGTTATGACGGCATTGACATCTCGAGCCACCAGGGCATCATCGATTGGGCTAAGGTGAGCAGCGACAAGGATATCCGTTTCGTCTATATCAAGGCCACCGAGGGTGCCACCTATCGCTCGCCGCACTACTCCACCAATATCACCGAGGCTCGGCGCTATGGGTTGCTCGTGGGTAGCTATCACTATATCACCTCCACATCAAGCATTGATGCCCAGTTCAAGAATTTCTCCAAGTATGCGCTTAAATCCATCCAAGACCTCATCCCCATGCTCGACGTTGAGGTGCGCGGTCACTGGTCGCGCAGCCAGCTCATTGACAGCGTGAGCAAATTCTGCAACCTCATCGAGCGGCACTATGGCGTGCAGCCCATGATATATAGCACCATGGGTTTTTACAATAAGAACCTTACTCCCCATTTCAACAAGCACCACCTCTACATCGGGCGCTACTCGAGCAGCGAGCCCGAGATCAACTGGGAGGGTGAGTACACCATCTGGCAATACAGCGAGACTGGCATTATTCCAGGAATAGACGCCTATGTGGACCTGTGCCGATACCGCAAGGACGGCTGGCTCGACGAGATCCTTCTCCCCAAGGAATAAAACCACGAATTACACTAATGGGCAAGCACAACCCAGAACGGCCACGCTAAAGCGAGGCCCTACAGCATCCACAAATAGGGGTTATAAAAAGACTGAACTTTCTAAGTTTTTCTGAGGCCATCAGCAATCGAGATGACCTCATAAGGCTGTAGTGTCGAGCGGGACGGGCTCGATGAGATCGCGGTAGAGTTTGAGCGAGTCGCTGGGCATCTTGTCGCTGCCCAGGACGATTGGCATGAGGTCAAGCGTCATCTCATAAGGCTTGTTGTTGAGCATGTGCTCTGTCCCAAAGGTGTCCATGTCGGGGTTAATGGCATAGAGCAGGTTCAAAGCGATACTCAGAATAAACGCATACTTGAACATGAACAACAATGAGCCTCCCAACTTATCGATAAAGCCCAGATTGACCGTATTCAAGGCCCCCTTGAACAAGCGCATGGCGAGCCTGATGAGCAGCATGACGATCAGGAACGCAAACGCTAGCGAAACGGTCTTGACAGTGATGGTCGACAGCGGCCACTGGGCTGCGCTGGGCACGATGGAAAGGAATATGCCCTGCACCAGATCACCGCACTTGTAACACAGCACAATGGCGACGACCCACGAGACGAGTGACGATAACTGGCCGATGAACCCTTTACGGTAGCCCAGGACCACGCCACCCAGCACAATCAATATCAATAGGATGTCAACGAGAGTCATGACCCGTGATGATGGTTATGCCTCCAAGCCACGATCGATGTCGCGCTTCAGTGCCTCAACATAGTTGTTGATGCGCTCCATTTCCCTAGGAATTTGGATGCGCTGGGGACAGTGCTCGACACACTTGCCGCAACCGATGCAGTGGTCGGCCTGGCGCAACCGGGGCACACTGCGATCATAACCGATGAGGAACGCGCGACGGGCGCGGGCGTAGTCGGGATCGTTGCGGTCACGCGTGAGGTTACCCTCGGCAATGCACTTGTTATAATGGGTGAGCACGGCAGGGATATCAATGCCATAGGGGCACGGCATGCAATACTTGCAGTCGTTGCAGGGGATGGTATTATAACCCACAATTTCATCGGCGATGCCATAAAGGAACTCTTTTTCCTCGTCGGTCAATTCCTCCAGTGGGCTGTAGGTGCATAGGTTTTCCTTGAGGTGCTCCATATAGGTCATGCCGCTCAATACCGTCAACACGCCAGGGAATGAGCCAGCATAGCGGAAGGCCCAAGAGGCGAGACTTCGCTCGGGGTCCCTTGCCAGAAGCTTTCTGGCCACGGGTTTAGGCATCGCCGCAAGGCGTCCGCCCAATAGCGGCTCCATGATGACGGCGGGGATGTTACGCTTGGCCAGCTCGGCATACAGGTACTCGGCATTGGTGTTCTCCTCGCTGAAATCCTTGGCATGCTTCCAGTCGAGATAATTCAACTCAATCTGCACGAAGTCCCAGTGATACTTGTCGTGATTGGCCAGCAGGTAGTCAAACACGGCAATCTCACCATGATAGGAGAAGCCCAGGTTGCGGATAACGCCTTTCTCGCGCTGCTCGAGCAGGTAGTCGAGAATACCATTATAAATATATCGCTGTCTGAAAAGCTCCATGGCCTCTTCACCAGTACCACCACCGATGGAATGCAGCAACATGTAATCGATGTAATCGACCTGCAATTCCTTGAGGGAGTTCTGGAACATCTCGATACTCGCACCACGGGTCTGTGTCGCAGGATCGAAATTGGAGAGTTTGGTGGCGATGAAATACTTATCGCGGGCGTGGCGGCTCAGGGCGATGCCCGTGGCACGCTCGCTCAGACCGCGGCTATAAGCGGGCGATGTGTCAAAATAGTTCACGCCATGCTCAATAGCATAGTCAATCTGCTTATTGACCATTTCCTGGTCAATCTCAGCGTCATTGTTGCGGCCGAAGGGTTCACCGTCGGTGCCAGGCAAGCGCATCATGCCGTATCCCAGAATGGAGACTTTCTCTTTGGTCTTTGGGTTCACACGGTAGGTCATCTTTCCCACAGGCGGCTCCATGACCGATGCCTTGTGGTCATCGCCAGTGGCGCAGCTCACGATGGCAGGAGCTGCAGCAGTAGCCGTACCCAGTCCTAATGCCTTTAAAAACGTACGGCGGCTCAATGTCTTACCGCTCCCATTATTATTGTCGATATGCTTATTGTCGTTCATAATCATCTTCTTGCTTGAATGTGGTTAAATTTCCTTGTGGACTTCGTGACCCTCGACATAGATGGCGCTAAAGGGCCGAGAGGGGCAGACATATTCACAAGTGCCACAACCGATGCACATGGCGATGTTCACCGCAGGCACCATGGGCGATGTCTCATCATTGGGATCGCTGGGCACCATCATGATGGCTCCCACGGGGCAATGGCGCGCGCAGTTACCGCAGCCCACACCATCGGTCAGCACCAGACAGTTGTCCTTGACCCAAACGGCATGACCCACCATAGTCGAAGACTTCTTGGCCACGGTGATGGGCTTGATGGCTCCAGTGGGGCACACGGTGGAACAGGTGACGCACTCGGGGCGGCAGGCACCGCGCTCGAAGCTCATCTCAGGCTGCATCAAGCGTAGCGGGTCGGTCGAGGGGCGCAAAACGCCGTTGGGACACTTTGCCACACACAGCTGGCAAGCGGTGCAGTGCTGTGCAAAATGCTTGGCGCTTATAGCACCCGGGGGCAGAACCGGAGTATTGCGGGCAGGCCTCTTCTTATCCTCAATGACAGCGAGACCACCGTCAACCTTCTTGGCGGCCTGAGCCAGGGCGACATCGGCTCCCACGACTGCGGCTCCCACGAGGAAAGCACGACGGGCAGCATCGGTATCTTTCTCATCGGCCTTGACGGGCTGAGCGACCGCTTTAGGATGACCATAATGCAGGGCACCGAAGTTGCATTTCTCGATGCAGTTGCCACAGGCCACACAGCGCGTGTAGTCAACCTTGTGGGTCTTAAAGTCGATGCACGATGCCTTGCAGTTCTTGGTACACAAGCTGCACGACTTGCACTTGTCGGCATCAAAATACACCTTAAGCCAAGAGAATCGTGCCAGCTGGGCCAGAATGGTGCCCACGGGGCAGATGGTATTGCAATAGGTGCGTCCACCACGCCATGCCAGCACAACGATGACGATAAATGTCGCCAGGGCAATCAGGAATGTTGGCAGGCTCTTGATCCACACGTCAACGCTATAGAAGGCGTAGCTGTCAACCCGCTCGGCAATAGCGGCGAACAGGTTGTTCACCCATTGATAAACGGGTGCCAACAAGTTGGTCACCATGCGTCCATAGCTGCTATAAGGTGCCAACAAAGCCACCAGCGAGTGGACACCAGCGATGAAGGCCACGATAAACAGCGCCAGCACGCCGTAACGCAGCCATCGCTTCTCGGGGCTCGCGGTAAAGCGGTTCTTCTTGCGTTTACCGGCCATCCACGACACGATGTCCTGGAAGATGCCTAGCGGACAAATGACCGAGCAATAGATGCGCCCGAAGATGAGCGTCAACAGCACCAAGGCCACAATGACCACGACATTGAGCGCGAGCAAAGCGGGCAGGAACTGAATGCGGGCCGTCCATGCCAAATAATGATGCAGCGTGCCGCTCACATCAAGAAACAGCAGCGTCACCATGAGCATCATGATGGCCGCCAGCGTGATGCGGATTTTCCTTAGCATAACTAATAATATATTTGTCAAAAAAGTGAATGAAAAATCGTCGAAAGTGCAAAGATACTGATTTTTTCTTGTAATGTCAAAACTCAGTGAAACCTATTTTTGAAAATCAATGATTTTGACAAAAAATAAACACCCCGTTTCACAACGCGATGTTTATCAGGATGAATAGTATTAAAATATTTCCAACTTTGACGCAAAGGTACAGCGACCTAGGTAACCAAACAAATTTTTTTAGCAAAAATATGTTAACCGATTTTAGTAGGGTCATAAAAGCACAAAAGGATGCCTATGTCAAGGCATCCCTTAGTCTTTTGATTGTAATCAGAGATTCTTGAGGAGAACCGCAATGATGCGAGAAATCAATCAACCTCAGGGAAATCCCTTTAATAAACCCTTATCATTAATTTGATGATAAGATAATATCGATGATCGCACTGATGTCGCCGATGTTGACCTCGCCATCGCCGTTCACGTCAGCATTGATTTCCTTATTGGTGGTACCACTAAGAATGACATCAATTACCGCATTTATGTCAGCGATATTGATCTCGCCATCGCCATTCACGTCACCTGGGATGATATCGGGCCAAACGTCGGAATAATACAGCTTGATATTATCAAGATATATATTTTTCTTATCGCTACCCGACGTTTGATTGAAGCGCAGCATGATGGGTTTGTCATAGGGCAAAATCATTGATTTGGATGTCTTTTTCAAGGGCTCGGCAACGAGCAGTCCCTCGGGCAGAGCGATCCATGACCCACCGTTATCGACTGAATAGGATAACCTGACATTGGCCTCGGTGGTCGTGGGATTATAGACCGTGAAGCTGGCCATATAAGGGATAACCTTGAGCGGCGCGGTAGTCGTCAGCGAACTGGGCTTTTTCATGGCCACACCACGGCTTACCACACCATGCTCATCCTCATAGTCCTTGACACAGCTCTTAGAGAAATCCCAATTAGCAAAGGCTCCTGGAACATTCTTGTCAGTGAGATTGCTGCTGACGGGCATCATCTCAAAGTCCTCGATAATGGTAAGGATAGAGGTGTCGGGCATGATGTTGAACGTGATGAGCCCGTCCTGCTCGGCAATATTGTCGATGAAGTACTCGTTGAACGTACCATCCCACGTGAGAAGGCTCGGGCTCGTGAAATTAGCGATACGGGTGACACCTGCACTGCCAGGGAAGGGGTCAGAATCACTGTCATGACCTGAATAACTAGCACGTAACAAATGATAGTACATGTGGTTGGGGTTGCAGTTCACCTCGTTCATCCACCAGATGTTTTCATTGGTCGAATCGACGCGGGCAACGAGCATACCATGACCGGGCAAGTAACGGTCCCACTTGCCAGCCTGGCGGTTCTCGATAAGGAAGAACTCATTTTCAACGGGAGTATTCAGCCTGTAACCCAGGTTGCTCTCGTCGAGTGGCTCCATCTCATAGGCTCCACTCTCTTCAATCAATACGGGTTTAGTAAATCCTAAGGCATAGCGCTCATAGAGGCTATAACCCACAGGGTTTCGCCCGAAATTGCCGCCGCTGCCACCAGCCATAATCGACCAGTCGCCAGGATTGAGGCTCTCGCCGCCACTTCCCTCATAGTCGGTGTCATAGAGGTCGGGCAAACCCAGCACATGGCTGAACTCATGGCAGAAGGTGCCAATGCCGTTCACGTCGGCGTAATAACCCTCCCAGCCGGCAATCTCGGTTGAGCTGGCATATAACCCGAAGCCCACACCGTCGCGGGGAGGTTCATTATAGAGGTAATACATGTGGGGCCACAAGTAGTTCTCATTGTTTCCGCCATAGTTTGCCGAATAACCCGCTACCAAGAAGAATACCATATCAACATAGCCGTCACCGTCGCTATCATAGTCGCTGTAATTGACCAGTGAATCAGCTGCTAAGAGTGCAGCATGGAACACGACGTTGGCCCTAGAGGTGCTCTGGGGATAGGTGTCGGGATAAGGAACATCCACAGGACCTACCACATCAAACACGGGATCAAATTGATGGTTGGAATTATCATAATAATAGTCCCTCACACTACCCGTCATGCGCACAGGGCGGTTGTTAAGCACATAACCCGTGTAATCATGGGTATTGACCATGTCATCATAGAAACTGTTGGCCTCGGGCATCGAGAACTTTTTGTTGGTGTAATTGATGAGGATGATGAGTCCGCGGAATCCGTCATAATCCATTTCCCCCTCGGCCCCAACACGGCGCATCACGCTATTGCGACGGCCCAATTTTTGGGCACCTGCCGCAGCTGCCGAGCGGGAAGTAAGCCGCTTAGGCAATGTGGACAAGAACGACAAGTCGGCCGATGAGCGGCGGTCAGGATCGCGGGCAATGCGTTCACTAGGCACGAGGCGTCCACCGTCAAGAAGCGCATAGGCATAATAGCCGCCACTGTTCCTCAAGACCGTGTAGCCGTCAACAGTAGTAGTGAAATGGAAGAACTCGTCGCCATGCAACTGGACGGTGAGTGTAGTGCCGTCAGGCTGATTGACCTTGACGGGCGTGGGATCAGCAGGGATTGCACGTGCCATCAGACAGCACAATCCCGCCAACAACAAGAATAAAAAATTTCTCATAGCAGTTTATACTTGAATTTTAAGTTTATTAGCTTTTTAAAAGTAAGTCAATTACAGCGTTAATGTCTGAGATGCTCACCTCACCGTCGCCATTGACGTCGGCACGGCGAATAAGTTCAGAATTGGATGATCCTAAAAGCACATCGATAATCGCGTTGATGTCCGAGATGCTAATCTCACCGTCACCGTTCACATCGCCAGGGATAGGAGGATCAACGGGGCCACCTTCCTCACCAGTGTAATACAAGGTGAAGTCGTCAACATAGGTTGCAGAGGTCTTGTGTCCAGCACGCTCATAGATGCGGAACTTGGCGGGCTGGGTATTCTTTAAGTCAAGCATCCAGTAAAGCGTTGACTTGGACCTAATTGCAGCCTCGGCAATGGTATCGCCAGTAGAGCATGGAGCAGTAATCCAGATGGGTTTCCCCTCGCTGTTGTCCTCGACCGAGTACTCGAGCGTGAGCTTGGTTATAGTGCCGGTTGGGTTAAACACGGTTAGACTGGCCATGTAGATATCGTAGTAAACCGGGGTGATGCTACAGAAGGTGCAGGGCAACTTCATTTGAACGCTGTTCTCACCATTGGCCTTATCCTCGCCAGGAGCACGCACACCACACTTGGTGAAATCCCAGTTGGCAAAGGCACCCTCGACATTCTTCTCGTTAGTGGTAGAGGTCACGGGCATATTCTCAAAGTCCTCGACAAGAGCCGTTAAGTTCTCTTCTTTAAGAGCATTGAATGAGATCACGCCATCATTCTCAGCAATAGCACAGAGCATGAAGTCATTGGGCTGTCCCGACCAAGTGGTGAGACTAGGAGTGGTCGCGTTGGAGAGCATCTTGTTGCCAGTGGTGCCAGGGAACGGATCGCTCGATTGGTCGCCATAAGTGCTGTTGCCGGCACGCAACATCTCAAAGTAGTTATGGCTAGGATTGCAATTGACTTTGTTGGTGGTCCACACGCTAGTGTTGGTACTATCGACACGAGTAACAATCATGCCATGACCGGGCAGATAAGCATCCCAACCGATCCTTTGCCTGTTCTCGATCGTAAAAAACTCGCCCTGGACCGGAGTGCGCAGAATATAGCCCTCACGCGATGTCTCAACAGGGTTGAGCTCATAATTACCCTCATTGGTGATGAACCTGCGATTGGCCCAGCCCAAGGTGAAGCGCTCATAATAAGTATATCCAGCCGGGCATCGGCCATAATTGTAATCGCCACCGCCGGCCATTACATCCCATCCACCGGGATGGTGGCTCTCGCCGCCGCTCTCACTGTAGTCGGTGTCATAGAAGTCGGGCAGGCCCAACACATGGCTGAACTCGTGGCATACGGTGCCAATACCCTCAACGGTAACAGTCGAGGGAGTATCTTCCCATCCATACAACTCGGTTGAACAAGCATAGCGGTCCATCCACTTGCCGTCATACTGTGTGTGGATATAGTAACTCAAGTTGGAGGCATGGGGCCAGAGGTAACCAGGATTGTTACCCGAGCTACTTGAGGCATAACCTGACACCAGGAAATAAACCATATCCACCTTGCCATCGTTATTGTTGTCATACCTTGAGTAATCAATATCGCCATCGGCATCCCTGATCACATTAGCGACAATCCTGGACATCAAGTTATTGCACTGGTTAGAACGGGCAGGATAGACCGTTCCATTAGATGAATAGGTTGCACGATAGGGACCATACACGTCAAATGGAGGCTGGAAGGCACCGTTGGACTGATCGTTGAAGTAATCCCTCACGCTACCCGGGCATGACACCTGACGTTGAGTGACCGGGTCGTAATAACTGGTAAAGTTCTCGGAGCTGAACATCTGGGTATAGAACTCTTGGGGATTATCGCTAGCAAACTCCCTATCGTTAAAGTCAATCAGAATGACCAAACCACGGAAATTATCGAAGTCAAAGTTAGACATGTCGACGTTGCGCCTTACTCGACGAACATTTGCCTGGGCAACCGAAGTCTCATCGACTAAGCGTTTTGGTGTGTTGGCGAGCAGAGCCAACTCCTCGGCAGTGCGGGAGCCGGCATCGTGAGCCAATATTTGGGTGGGTACCAAGTTCATACCGTCGCGCTGGGCATAAACGTAAGCGCCATCCTCGGTAAGCATGACGGTATAGTCATCGGCTGTCGTGTTAAAGTGATAGAACTCATCGCCTACCAACTGTAATGACAACAGGGTGCCGTCGGGCTGCGGTACTTTGACAATGCCGCGACGAGCTGGCACAGCCATAGCTTGAACACTAATTAATACTGCTAATAACAACAGTGAAATCAATTTTCTCATTTGTCTGTCAATTATTTGGTTTTTAGAAGATGCGTAGTTTAATACCACCCATAATGGTAGGCGGCCAAAATGTTAAGCTCCAGAATTAAACGAGCCCGCAAATTTACACTAATTTTTCGCATTAACGGAAAAAATAAGGTTAAATGTTACTTTTAGGTGGATTTAGAAGACAATTTACACTTTTTTCGCAAAAAATAATTACTTTTGTGATTTGATAGAAAAAGATGAAAGATTCTTTACTGTGTTTACACATATGATTTCAAGATATGCGGGCCCAGGTTTTCAATAGGTAAGGCCCGCTAAAAAAGATGTTTTAAGGTTTACAGTGGGTGGCTGCGTCGTGACGATGCGGCCACTTTTTCATGCTGGCAGTTAGGGAAAGGTAAGGTGTTGTAACAGTAGTTTATAGGGCATAAAAAGCCAAAAACCTAATGTTCCACGATTTATTGACATTTCACGATAGTTTTGAACAATTCAACGATTTTAACGGAGTTTTTGGCTGTTTTTTGCGTAAAAAAATGTTTCTTTGCACCCGTGAAACAATGCGCAAGCCGAAAGCAATAGATGCTTGCATCATTATTGCTGAGGCGAAGCCAACACTATATAAACTTTTTTGAAGCTATCACCATTTATGGGAAAGATAATTGCAATCGCCAATCAAAAGGGCGGCGTAGGCAAAACCACCACATCAATCAACTTGTCGGCAGCGTTGGCCGAAAGCGGTCAGCGCGTGTTACTGATCGATGCCGACCCGCAGGCTAACGCTACATCGGGGCTGGGCATCGAATCCAAGGACATGTCATCGACCATCTATGAATGCCTGGTCGATGATTACCCCATGCGCAGTGCCGTGGTCGACACTGGGGTTCCCAGACTACAACTGTTGGGCTCCCGCATCGACCTCGTGGGCGCCGAGTTGGAACTGGTTGAGAAACAGGGCCGTGAACGCGTGTTAAGGAAAGCCCTTGGAGAATTGAAACAGGATTATGATTTCATCATCATTGACTGCAGTCCGTCGCTGGGATTAATTACGGTGAACGCGCTCACTGCCGCCGACAGCGTGATTATCCCTGTCCAAGCTGAATATTTTGCCCTAGAGGGCATCAGCAAACTGCTGAACACCATCCGCATCATCAAGGGCAAGCTCAACGCCAGCCTGCGCATCGAGGGATTCCTGTTAACGATGTATGACGCCCGACTGAGGCTCGCCAACGAGATATTTGAGGAACTGAAGGGTCACTTTGGGGATATGGTATTCAATACGGTCATTCCGCGTAATATCCGCATCAGTGAGGCACCAAGCCATGGGATGCCCGTCACCCAATATGACCCCACATGCCGCGGTGCGACGAGCCACATCCAGCTCGCCCAGGAGATCATCGCTCGCGGTAAGGGCAAATGACTGAACTGAATAATAACCAACAACGATAATAAAAGAATAACCGCTACATCATATGAAAGGTAAAGCACTCAAACGCGGCCTAGGGTCACTCATCTCGATGGATGACATCCAAACTGAAGGGTCCTCGGCTATCAACGAGATACCCATCAGCCAAATCACTCCCAATCCTGACCAACCCCGCCAGAACTTTGACGAGGATGCCCTGGAAGAGTTGGCAACGAGCATCCGCGAGCTGGGCATTATCCAGCCGCTGACGTTGCGTAGCACGGGGGACAACAGTTACCAGATCATCTCGGGCGAAAGACGCTACCGCGCCTCACTGCTGGCTGGACTGAACACGGTGCCTGCCTACATCCGCACGGCTAACGACAGCGAGGTTACCGAGATGGCGCTTATCGAGAACATCCAGCGCGAGGACCTCAACGCTATCGAGATCGCCCTCACTTTCAGGAAACTTATCGACCAATATGATCTCACCCAGGAACGCCTGAGCGAGCGCATCGGCAAGAAACGCGCCACCATCGCCAATTTCCTGAGGCTGCTCAAGCTACCCGCCGAGGTTCAATTGGGCCTGCATGACCACATGGTGGACATGGGTCACGCACGGGCGCTGTTGTCACTTGATGACCCGAAACTCCAGCTGAAACTGTACAACGAGACCGTTAAGAAAGGTTTGTCGGTAAGGCAGGTGGAGCAACGCGCCAAACAAATGCAGCAGGCCGCCATCAACGAGCAGGGCAATGGTAATGACACCCACAAAACCGTCAATGTCAAGGATTATGAGATCCTGCAAAAGCATCTCTCGACGGCGTTTGGCGTGCCCGTGAAGTTCACCTGTGACCAGTCGGGTAAAGGAAAAATCACTTTCCCGTTCACGACCGAGGAACAGCTCGAGAAAATCATTAGCATCTTTGACAACCTGAAGGAGGCTTAATCCCCGATTGACTGGTGAAAAGACGAGTGACATATCACAACACAACACGGCATTGGCTCGTTGCCGCATTGGTAATGTGCCTGATGTGCTACAGCGCTATTGCTGTGGCACAGGAACCTGTTGTTGCGAAGAGCGATACCGTCATCACCAAGCCGCAACAAGCCTTAGGCCATCACGTGCGCCGCACTGTTGTGAGCGCCGACACGACCGCTGCAAGCAAACTCTCGCCCGTGAGGGTGGTCAATGTCTCGGGCGACACCATCACCTTTGCCTCGATTGACTCTATCCAAGGGATTGATAACGTGGAAATCCTTACTGACAACACCGCTGCCGCCCCCTTGGGCAAGGTGCGCACGTTCAATCCTGACCCGCAACGGGCGCTATGGCTATCGGCATTGTGTCCCGGATTAGGTCAAATCTATAACCGCCGCTACTGGAAACTGCCCATCGTGGTGGGTTCATTTGTTGGCTTGAGTTATGGCGCATCATGGAATAACCGCATGTACAAAGACTATTCCAAGGGTTACCGTGATGTGATGGATGATGACCCCGACACGCGCAGCTACATGGATTTCTTCCCGCCGACCGTGGAAGAGAGCGACCTGGACAAGGCGTGGCTGCAAAAGATCATGAAGAATAAGCGCGATTACTACCGGCGTTACCGCGAGATTTGCGTCATCGCCATGGTGGGAGTATATCTCATCAATATCGTAGATGCTTATGTGGACGCCTCGCTCGCCCATTTCGACATATCACCCGACCTCACCCTGGATGTGGCTCCCGCCACCATCGACAACGGACAGTTCGGGGGGCGCCTGCCCTCGCTGGGCTTGCAGTGCGCCATCAGTTTTTAACAACGAACTAAACGACAAAACAATATGACAAAACATCGACTCCTCACATTATTGCTAACGGCCACGCTGACCGCGGTCACACTCGTGGCAGCGCCGCGCGAGAAAAACAACATCCTGTCTCTCAAGAACACGATTACCGATGACGACATCGTTTTCCCTGAGAGTTTTGATGCTGACGTTCACAAGATGATGACCAACTGGTACCTGCAGAACTATGCGGTGCTGGATGCCGACGTGGAAAACAAGTCCTATGGCGAGGTAAGCGAGGAGACTTACATCCGCCGTCTGGCCGCTATCCCGTCAGTGATCGAGATGCCCTATAACCAGGTCGTGCGCAAACACATCGAGCGTTATGTTTACCGCAGCCGCACACTTGTCGAGGAGATGCTGGGCATGAGCCTGTATTACATGCCCATCTTTGAACAGGCGCTTGAAAAAGAGGGGTTGCCCCTGGAGCTCAAGTACCTGCCCATCGTGGAGAGTGCCCTTGATCCCAACGCGGTGTCGCGCGTGGGTGCTGCCGGACTATGGCAATTCATGATCGGTACGGGCAAGGGACTGGGACTGGAGGTGAATTCACTCGTCGATGAGCGCCGCGACCCATATCGGTCCAGCGCCATGGCGGCAAAATACCTCAAGAACCTGTACCAGATCTATAACGACTGGTCGCTGGCCATCGCCGCCTATAACTGCGGACCGGGAAACGTCAATAAGGCCCTGCACCGCAACGGAGGCACGGGTGATTTTTGGGACATATATGAGTACCTGCCCCGCGAGACACGCGGCTATGTGCCCGCTTTTATCGCGGCCAACTATGCGATGACCTATTACAAGCAGCACAACATCAGCCCCTCGTTGGCGCGAAAGCCGCTGATTACCGACACTGTGAGCGTGAACCGTCGCATCCACTTCGGTCAAATCGCCAAGGTGCTCAATATTCCCATCGAGGAAATACGTGCCTTTAATCCGCAATACCGCGCTGATGTCATCCCCGGTGACAATCATCCCTACACGCTCGTGTTGCCATCACAGCAAGTGTACAGCTTCATCATGAGCGAGGACAGCATCGACAATTACCGTGACGACTTGTATGCCCATCGCAGCATCGTCGAGCCGGGAGGACAGGTATCCACCATCGAGGAGTATATCAATGGTCAAACCGCTAACAACACCCCGCGCACCTATACCCATAAGGTGGGTCGCGGCGAAACACTAGCGACCATCGCGGCGAAATATGGCATGACGACCGACGAGCTCATGTCCCTGAACAACATGAGTAGCGAGCGGGTAAGGCGCGGCGACAACCTCAAGGTGGTTGCTCCCATCCACAACAACGCCAGCGCCGACAATGAGGACTTTGGCGTCAACAATACCAGCGACTCACAGAATGAGGACATGGCTATGAACGAGACCGAGAGTGAGCAGGCACAGTTTGACGAGGTGAAGAACATCGAGCGTGAAGCATCGTCCAAGGCTCCCTACAAGGGTTCATACACCGTGAATGTCGATAACGAGATCAACAACAAGACGGCCAAGAAAGCCAACAACAGCTCGCGATATGAGGACCAGACTGCTAGGCAAAACGCTTCGAAACGCAACTCCAGCAACTGGCGCTCGCGCAATGCTAAGTATAGCGAGAAGGAAAGTAAATCCAGAGACAGAAGGAACAGCGAGACTGCTCACAGCTCAAAGAGCAGCAAGCACAAAAAGCACTCCAAGCCTAAACAGCCCAGCGAGGTAACCGTGCAAAAGGGCGAATCGCTCACCAAAATCGCCGAGAAGTCGGGCGTATCGGTTAAGGATATCGAGCGTGCTAACGGCATCCAGGACGGCAATAAGATCAAAGCTGGCGAAAAAATCAAGATTCCCACCAAGGAAGAGGCACGTCAAGCTGCAGCATCCGAGAAGAAAAACGGCAAAAAGAGCTCCTCCAAGGACAATAACAAATCAAGTAAAGCCAGCAAGAAGTCTAGTTCATCCAGCAAGTCGAGCTCCACAGGCAAGAGCTCTAAGAAATCTAAGAAGAAATAACGTTATATCACGGTGCTAGTGAGGTCCACGATCACCTCACGGGCGATCAGCAAACCGGCCGCGGCAGGAACAAAAGCGTTACTGCCCGGCTGTTTTTTTCCGTCGACATATACGGGCACGTCAGGATTGAAGCGCGGCTCCTCCTCGCTATATACACATTTAAAATGATGGATGCCCTCGCGGTGCAAGAGCTTGCGCAGCATGCGGGCCAGCGGGTCGATGCGCGTCGCGTCAAAGTCGGCCACGCGAAACGCCATCGGGTCCATCTTGTAGGCCGCGCCCATCGAGCAGATGTGGGTCACCCCCAAGCGCAGGCAGCGCCGGGCAATCTCCATCTTGGCTGTAATGGTATCGAGGCTGTCCACCACATAGTCAAAGCAGGAAAGGTCAATTTCATCGGCATTTTCGGGTAGATAAAACATCTTGTGCGTCGTGACCTTGCACTGTGGGTTGATATCACGCACACGCTCGGCGGCCACATCCACCTTAGCGCGCCCGATTGTGCTGTGAAGCGCAAAAATCTGTCGGTTGATATTCGTCACGCTCACGGTGTCGTCATCAATCAGGTCCAGCGCCCCCACCCCACTGCGGGCCAGCGCCTCGACCACATAGCCACCCACGCCGCCGATGCCGAAAACAGCCACACGGCTCTGAGCTAACCGCTCCATCGCCTTGGTTCCCAGCATCAACTCCGTGCGAGCAAACGGATTCTCCTGCTTATTCTCCATTACGTTTACATTTTTTGAGCGACAAAAATACTAAAAACCATGGCCAAATAGCGATATAAAGCACCTAAAATCGCACGAATTGCAAAAAAACAACGATTTTTTGTACCTATTTCAAAAAATTCATTTACCTTTGCACCCGCTATTCGCCCAGATGGCGGAATCGGTAGACGCGTTGGTCTCAAACACCAATGGGGTAACACCCGTGCCGGTTCGACCCCGGCTCTGGGTACGGCTCAAAACGCTAATCGTTTGCTTCTCAATCGGTTGGCGTTTTTCTATTGCCATTTTTGGCGACTTTTTGGCGAGATAATTTGATTTTAGCGGTTTTTGGCGACATTCTGGCATCATGTTTTGATGGTCGGTTTTGGGGTTATACGGCGAGGTTATAGGTTATAGGTTTTATTCCTGTAATGTAACAATAATCAAAAAAGTTTGTTACATTTGCAGGATTAATCATATTCACGATGTTACCAACCACAAATATTAACCTAAACCATATAACGCTATGAAGAAAGCAAATTACCTAATGCCCTTGGTCTTGATGTTGGCACTTTTGTTTGCAACCACCGCCCATGCCCACGAATTCGTGGTTGACGGCATATACTATCACATCGATGGCACGACTGCCACCGTCACCTACAAAGGCTCATCTCCTGATGATTATTCTAATGAATATTCCGGATCGGTGACCATCCCCGCCACCGTCACATATGGTGGCATAACTTACCCCGTCACCAGCATTGGTGTTAGCGCGTTCAATAGCTGCACTGCCCTGACCAGCATAGACATTCCTAACTCTGTCACCAGCATTGATGCCCTCGCGTTCTATGGTTGCACTGGGCTGACCAGCATCTATATTCCCAACTCCGTCACCAGCATTGGTGTCGGCGCGTTTGATGAAACTTCATGGTTTAATAATCAGCCCGATGGTTTGGTTTACGCTGGCTTGGTGGCATATAAGTACAAGGGAGCAATGCACAACGGTACAAGTATAATCATAAGAGATGGTTCTCTTAGCATAGCCGAATATGCTTTCTATAATTGCAGTAACCTAACTAAAATCGAGATCCCCAACTCTGTTATAACAATTGGTTCTGGAGCTTTCTCATATTGCTGTAACCTAACAAGCATCGAAATCCCTAACTCTGTTACTTTCATTGGAAAGAATGCATTTATTTACTGCTCAGGTCTGTCAAGTTTAAGAGTGGCAAGTGACAACCCATGCTATGATTCTCGCAACAATTGCAATGCCATCATAGAAACAGCAAGCAATTCATTAGTTATTGGTTGTAAAAAAACCATTATCCCCAACTCTATCACTTCAATAGGCCCCTTTGCTTTTTGGGGCTGTAACGGCCTGGCGAGTATTGAGATTCCCAACTCGGTTACAAGCATCGGAAGAGTAGCTTTTTGTGACTGTAACGGTCTGACGAGTATTGAGATTCCCAACTCGGTTACAAGCATCGGAAATGAAGCATTTGAAAGCTGTGATGGACTGACCAGTATCAGTATCGGCAACTCTGTCACAAACATAGGAGATTTCGCGTTCAATGCCTGCAATAAGTTGACGAATATCTATTGTTATGCAACAAATCCACCAACATGTTTAGAGAACACCTTTGATACTTATTCTGCCACACTCCATGTACCAGCTGCCTCCCTGGCAACCTATTTCACTGCACCTTACTGGGAAAACTTTGAGAATATAATTGGAGATGCCATAGCTCCTACAGGAATAATCATCAATAATGACTCTGTTGTAATTCAATTGACCGAACAGATAAGATTAATGGCTACAGTCACACCTGACAACGCTTCTAATAAAGAAATCACATGGATTTCAACTGATACGACTGTGGCAACAGTAAATAATGGTGTTGTGCTTGCTGTTGGCTATGGTGAGTGTGATATCATAGCATCCTGTTTTGGAATGCAGGCCATTTGCCATGTTATAGTAGCCAATCGCATTACACTTGATCAGCAGGAGGCTATGTTGCTTCCCAACCATATATTGACGCTAACTCCCACACCTATAGCATCTAATATTTATACTGTGTCTTCCAGCAATCCAACAGTTGCAGCTGCACGAGTACTGGGCAGTGGCATTGTTCAAGTCGTCGGTATCAAGGAGGGAACTACAACAATAACTGTAGGCTCTACTGATGGTTATGCTATGCCTGCTACTTGTCTTGTAACTGTCTATACTGAGCCGGGCGACCTGAACAGCGATGGCTTTGTTAATATAGGTGATGTGACTTCTTTGATTGATTACTTACTCGGAGGTGATGAAACTTCAGTAACTATGAAGAATGCTGATGTCAACGGCGATGGAATAATAAACATCGCTGATGTCACTTCACTGATTGATACACTTCTTGGCCAAACAGAATGATCAGCACAAAAAGCAACTTATAGGGACAAGGTTCATCACCTTGTCCCTTTTTTTCTTAATTCAGTCTTTACCTTGTACACGGGTTATCACCATAAAATTCCTATAATTCTGCGGCAAAAAATGGATATTTCAGAAAAATAACATAACTTTGCATAGTACACTTACTTAATTGACTTTTAGTTATGGAAATATATAAAAAGACATTGGTTTATTCAGTTATATTATATGTAGTAGCATTAGTGATTCTTATACTTTTGCGTTATGTCTTTGTTGTTCTTAAAGATAGTTTATATGGTAATCTTATTACAGGTGCAACAGTGACAATTATCTTTATTGCCGTACAGATGTTGACATCATATTTTATTGAAAAAAGAAAGAAATACAAAACCTTATACAATAATACTATATCTGTACTTATTCAATTGAAGGGTTTGAAGCAGTCAATAGATAAAATGAATAGTGGATTTGAACTACAATTGTTCTTTCAGAAAATGGACAATGCATTTCAACTCGGCTGCAAAGCTGATACAGCAAACAGCCAGCCTAAGTCTTCCAGATTTCTGACCACAACAATAGAAAAATTGAATGAACTGAGATCTGAATTAGATTTTTCTGAAAGTGATGAGTTTTTCATTAAGAAGAGTGTGGAGAGCCAACTATATAGGAATACAACGAATGATTTAGCTTTATTGATCAGTTCAACAACTAATGGGATTCAGGCTTTCTTATTCTCTTTATTACAATATGAAACTGGAGTTTTACAACATATTCTTAATAATCAGAAACAAGGAGTAGCACCAGACTCCCCAGCCTTGTTTCAGCAAAATAAAGAAATGATACTTGTTCAGTTTGGTTCCTTGAGTAGTAAGACCATGTCTGATTGCTCAAAAATAGAGCAATTATTAATTATGCTTGCTGAAAAGACTTGTTTAAAGAGGCAAGTTAATCCCAAAAATGATATCGCACATATTAATAAAAGAATGATTTTTTAGTTCTCCTGTACCACCATCAGCTTGCAGTTTTTTGTTTTTCTAGTTAATGATAAGAATTGTGTCATTTTTTGAGAGGCATTAATTCAGCCCATTTTTTACTTGAACATTACTTGAACATTTGGACGGTTGTAGTTCCACGGTAATCAGTGAGAATCATAGTTGATGGGAGGTAATGGTTTGGTTATCTGTGAGATTAGGTGATTATTGGTAAGTATTGATGATGCTATGCGCTATCCGGCTCTGGGCACGAGTGTAATGCGCTGATAATCAATAGATTGCAGCGCCTTTTATTTTGTTGCTTCTGGCGCTATTGCACCCGATGGGGTTAATTAACTGCTTAGCCTTCATCCTTTTTTACTGATTTTGGTTTGATGTGTTTCCGTTTTTTTGTAAATTTGCCGTCATCTACACCGGCATTGCGCGTAGCGAAAGCGAGAAACTGTCGGTTGTGTATCACATTCTTCAGATGAAGATTAAAATCACTTTAACTATAAAACAATACTATTATGGGACTTCTCGATAAAATTTTAGGTGGAGGTGGAGGTTCAGGACAAGGCAACTCGTCCCGCACCATACCTATTCCGTTTTTGCCTCAGAACATTGAGCAACTGATGCAGATGCCTCACGCAGCACTGCACAACGAGCATGAGGTAGCGGCACTCACGGTGGCCGTGCTGTGCAACTATTGCCAGGACCCTCAAGCAACCGTGGAGATGCTGAACTACCTGCGTGGCCCGCGCCCGCTGTCGCCCTTTGAGGTACAGTTTTTGCGCGACCGTCTGCAGGACAAGCCTTACAAGATGCTCTCTTACTTTAACGGCACGTCGCCGATGAACAACTACACGCCCGCCACGCCACTGGAAGTGACCATCATCACCACGCCCAACAGCGTGCTCCAGCAAGACATGATTCGGTTGTTTATCCGCTCGAGCGGTGCCGACAGCCTGCGTCAAGTGGACCTGCGCCGCAAGCCAAGCACGAATCAGTGGTTCTTGTGGTCATCGGATGGTCTGATGCCTGATATCCGCATTCCCGTCAACCAGGACCCCTGGGCATAAACAACATTTCAACAACGACAACATGAAACGCTAATCGGTTGCTTATTTATCGGTTGGCGTTTTTCTATTGACGTTTTTGGCGAGTGAATTTGATTTCACACATACAAGGGCCGAAAAAACAGCATATTGTCTCTCTGCTTATTCATGCAACAAACAAGAGAAAGGCAAACACCAATCCCTGTTTAAAAGCTGTAGCGTGTTGTAATCAAAAGAATGTGACTCTCCTCTACTGCAGAATCATCAGTAGGTTGATGCGGTGAAGTTCATTGTGAGCTTGCGAGTGGTACAGCGGTATGTCCCAGAGTATGTTGCCTCATTGAAGCGGCCAGTGAAATAATACCCTGTGGGTTGGCCGTTCTTGTATTCGGTAAGCTTCATGTCGCCATTGGCACCGATAGAGCCAGAAAGGGTCACATAGACATTCTCTCCGTTGCGGACGATATACTGACCTGTTGCCTGATTACCTTTCACATTGACCTCCATGTCGAAATAATAGTTCTGCTTGTGCATGATGACCCCACTGAGGTTGTAAGTGCCGTTGGCCACCTTGTTTCTAACAACCTGCGGCACATCAGCCGTCTTCGTTTCTGGCTTAACGGACGTTGAAGTGGATGATTCCTGCTTGACGGACGTCACGGAAGAGGACGGAGCGTTGTTTGCCACCTCTGTCTTGGGAGCACTGTCTCCTGCCTTTTTACCCGTATGACTAAAAAGCCAATAGGCGCCACCACCCAACAATAGTGTCACCAGAAAGGCAAGAAGTGCATATATCCATAAATTGGAGTTGCTTTTCTGAGGATACTGAACAGGCGCGCCATTAGCGATATCTCTCCTGTATGCGGCATAACTCACCGGACATCCGCATTTCGGGCAGTTGGATGCCTTGTCTGAAATCGTGTTCCCGCACTCCGGGCATTTGATCAGAGCCATATTGATTTCTGTTAATTAGGTGTTCAAGATAGCAGCACAAACAACTGATTAATAGCATTTATCAGTAGTAAAACCAATAAAACCGCCATTTGTGCAATCGATGTGCAAATGTAGTTATAATTCACCAAAAGCACAAAGGTTTCAAACCAATTTGCCCGTTGTGGACAATCACACCCACTCAACACCAATACTGACGCACGGGTGCTTTTTCTATCAATTTACATGAATTGTGAGAGAATTTGTGACAATTAGCCGTTCTAATCATCAATTATTCATTATCTTTGCGCATTAACCACTGGTGCATTATCACCCGGACGATGTGTCATCATTCGCAACTGGACCTTGAAGAAAAAGACAAATAAAACAACTGATATTATGGGTAAAAAGCAATCGAATATGAATCGCCGGCATTTCCTTCGCAAGTTAGGACTTGGTGCCGCTGTAATGGCGGTGGACCCGTTGAGGGTTTTGGCGGGAGAGACAAACAGGCCGCAATCCATCGACGGCGGTGATGTGCAGAATCAGATGACCTATCGGGTCAAGCACGGTTCGGGTGATAAGGTCTCGCTGCTGGGCTTCGGCATGATGCGATTACCCGATAGCCAGGAGGAAGTCAACCAGCTCGTGGACTATGCCATTGCCCATGGTGTCAACTACTTTGACACGGCACCGATGTACAAAAACGGACGCAGCGAGTCCATGACAGGCACCGCATTGAGCCGGCATCCTCGCGAGAAATATTATGTGGCCACCAAGATGTCGAACCAAAGAGAGAACCTGTGGCAGTTCGATGATGCCCGCGCGATGTACGAGAAGTCATTCCGCGACCTTCGCGTGGATTACATCGATTACTATCTTCTCCACAGCATCGGAGGCGGCGGCGTGGATGCCGTCAAAGCGAGATTCCTTGATAATGGCCTGCTGGAATTCCTGCTGAAAGAGCGCGAGGCCGGACGCATCCGCCACTTGGGCTTTTCCTATCATGGCGATGTCAGCGCATTTGATTTCCTGATTGATCATCAGGACGAATACCATTGGGATTTTGCCCAGATTCAGATGAACTACCTGGATTGGCGACACGCCTCACTCAACAAGTCGGGCTGGAAACAGGATGCCGATGCCGAGTACCTCTATGACAAGATGGAGAAAACAGGCATTCAAACCGTTGTCATGGAGCCACTGCGTGGTGGCGCATTGGCCCGCTTGGACGAGGAACTCAACCAACGGCTCACCGCTTTGCGCCCCAACGACACCCCTGCTTCATGGGCCTTCAGGTGGGTGGGGTCTCACCCCAATATCCTCACGACATTGAGCGGCATGAACCAGATGAGTCATTTGGAGGAAAACATACGCACATTCTCACCCCTGGAACCGTGCACCGAGGTGGAAAACAAAATTCTGGAAGAGATTGCCGATGTGATGGCTGGATTCCCCATCATCCCGTGCACCACATGCCATTATTGCATGCCTTGCCCGTATGGAGTTGATATTCCTGGCAACTTTGCCTATTACAACGAGGCTGTTGCCCAAAAGATACTCCCGTTACCCGACAAGCAGGCTGAAGACTACATGACCCGCAAGCAGCAGTTTGCCGACGGTTTGCGCGCGGCGCTGCCCGATGCTTCGACATGGGCCACCCAATGCGCTGACTGCGAGGAATGCCTGAAGAAGTGTCCACAGCAGATTCGCATCCCCAACCAGATGGCCCGCATCGTCGAAACGCTAAGAAAACGCTAACCTTATTACCCCATCATGATTGACAAACAAGGGCTGGCCCCGCTCATGGGTCCAGCCCTTGATATCATTCATCATGCCGACATGTGGAGGTCACATGCCGATAGCCTTGACCTGAGATTCAAAGGTGTCACGGTCACACAGGGCACCGTTCTTGATTTTTGCCCGGTAGTTGTAGATGGTGTTGACCGAATAGTGCAGGAACTCGGCGATGCGGCTGCTGTCCTCGATGCCCAAACGGATGAGCGCAAAGATGCGGATATCGGTATTGAGTGTTTCCTTTTCAGGCAAAATGATGCGACACTCCGGCTTGAGCAGGGCATTGAAGTCATTCACAAAATTGGGAAACAGATGCAGGAAAGTGCTGTCGAACATCTCATACAAGTCCTTCAGGTTGTTATCACGCAACTCACTGTCGCTGGTAAACTTGTACAACGCATTCAAATCCTTGCTCTTGACCATCTTGTTGACCCGCTTGCGCATCTCTTCCAACCTGTCAATGTAGAAGGAGCATAGATGGATAAAACGTCCCACATACTCGTCCTTGACGCGATTGGACTCGTTGAGTTTAAGATTGGTTTCGCGCATCTGGCTATTGAGGTCAGACAACTGAAGATTCAGTTGTTCTAACCGTTTATTGCTGTCACTCAACTCATTACGAGCCTTGGCAAGTTTCTTGCGCTGACTGTTACTGTAGAACAAGATGCCCAAGAACAATGCGGCCAGCAGACTCGAGACAATAGCCAAGGCAAGCAACTGGCGATTGGCGCGCTTGAGCGACGTCTCGTAGTTGTCACTGATGGCCGTCATGACGGGGGAAATCTGGTTATTGCGCTTGAGTGTGTTGAACTTGTTGGCGCACTGCCAGGCAAACCTGATGTAACGGTAAGCACGTTCCATGTCGCCGTCGGCCATGAGCATGTTGGCCAATTCCCACATCGCGCCCTGGTCCATGACAGCGTTCTTGACATCGCTCAAGGCCGACTGTGTAACCCAGTAACGAGTTTGCACCGAGTCCTCAAGCAACCTGTAATCCAAGTGACGGTAAAATGCCACGATGGCATACTCGTGGGAGCCTACCTCAGCTTGTTTTAGACGCAAATCACTGAAATGTAATGCGCCACGCGCATCGCCTGCGGTATAACACTCCAATTCCTTGATTTGGAGCGCCTCATCGGTCGCACATATCGCCGTGTCGATCAATTGCCTGTAATAATCGCCCTTGGAGTAATACTCCCGCTGCAGGCGTGGCACCTTGCAATAGTAGCCAAGTTCACTGTACAAATGCGCAAGCGTGCTGTAGTACTTCTGCCGATTTCGGGCATCATCGATTTGATCCACACTGATGCCTTGCAAAATGTCCATAGCCTCATGATACATTCCCGACTCGGAACACTGATAGGCCAACAGCAGCCGGCATTCGTCGGCATGAATGCGATCTCCCATCTTCTCGGCCAGCGAGATGCAACGGTCGAGATAATAAATCGCTGAATCGTTGATGTAGGACTGATATTCTTCATATAGTCGCCGGCATGTCTCATATTGAACCTGAGCATCAGATGTCATTTCAAGGATAGCCTTGGTTTTCTGGATTCGGTCCTCACGTTCCTGGACATACTCATTAGACTTGCTAATGGCCTCGTCCAGTAGCTTATACTCCTGCTCAAGGTTAATGTTTCCAGCCGTCATACACAACGGGAAGACCAAAAGCACCAGAGCCGATATTTTGATGAATATTTTCATTGTTTGATTCCCTGCTCACACCAACTTTGCAAATATAGACCAAAAAAAGAAATAAAGCGGTAAAAAAGCGAAAAAAATCGATGAAATCGGCAATTTCGCTTTTTTCAGTAGGATTAAAAATTAACCACTTTTTAACGATTATTGATTTTATATAAAATATTAATTGTCAGCTATTTGCATTAAAAATAGCATAAAAAACATCCACTTTTTTCTCTTAGAGGTGCGTTACACGTATTATTATTATATATTTTTGCGACATGACTTTCACAATGCAACCATCTTGAGGCAAGCCTCAACGATTTGTAACCTGAATTGAACTATTTATTGAAATAACCAAGTTTATCAACCAACAAACAAATGTGACATGAAAGAAAAAAGATTACTTTCACTGCTATTGACAGTCATGCTGTCCATAGTGGCATTTGCACAAAATCAGACCTTTACCGGTACCGTGGTCGATGCCAACGGCGAACCGGTGATTGGTGCCACGATTGTGCAAAAGGGCACGTCGAACACCACCGTAACGGATTTCGACGGCAATTTTTCAATCAACTGCCCTGCGGGTGCTGAGTTGGAAATCACTTATGTGGGCTTTGGCAAGCAGACCGTGTTTGCCGGCAATGACATGTACATCACCATCACCGAGGACGCCGAGTTGCTCAACGAGGTTGTCGTGATCGGTTACGGTGTGCAGAAGAAGAGCGTCGTGACGGCCTCTATCGCCAAGGTTTCTTCAGATGACTTGGCCGGTAAGACCCGCCTGCGTGCCGAGGATGCCCTGAAGGGTATGGCCGCTGGTGTCAACGTCACCTCCTCGTCAGGTCAGCCCGGTTCGCAGTCGATGATCCGCATTCGCGGTATCGGCACCATCAACGACTCCAATCCCCTCTACATCATTGACGGCATGCCCACCGACCAGTATGGTATGGAGAGCGTGAACCCCAATGACATCGAGAGCATTGAGGTGCTGAAGGATGCCGCCTCGGGCGCCATCTATGGTGCTCGTGCTGCCAATGGTGTTATCCTTGTGACCACCAAGAAAGGAAAAGCCGGAAAAGCCAACATCAACTACACATTCTCTTATGGCTGGCAGAGCGCCTGGAGAAAGCGTGACGTGACCGGTGCAACCGACTATGCTATCCTGCAGAATGAGCGCCGCGTACAAAACGGCTTATCTCCCCTGTATCTGGATCCCTACAACCTGACCGACGCCAACGGCGAAAAGATTGTCGGCTTCGGTACCGACTGGCAGAAACTGCTTTTCAACGATAACGCCCCCATCATGCAACATGACGTGAGCGTGAGCGGTGCCACCGAAAAGCTTAACTACTACCTCTCTCTGGGTTATTTCACCCAGGACGGTATCGTTGGCGGTAACTACGGCCAGTCAAACTATGACCGTTTGACCATCCGCTCCAACAACCAGTACAACCTGCTCGATGCTTCTAAAGAGCGCAACTTCCTGAACAGGATTGACCTGGGTGCAAACCTTTCTTATATGCGCGTGCACAACACGGGCATCGACGCCAACTCAACCTGGGGCTCTCCTCTGGGTTCGGCACTCTATCTTGCCCCCACCCTGCCCGTCACCCTCAAGGGTGCCATTGCACAGGAGATGATTGACCGCTACAGTGCATATGACCTTTATCGTGACGAAAACGGTGATCCCTATACTATTCCCGGATTCATCGGCAGCTATCAGGAGCAGAACAACCCCATCGCTATGATGCATGGCAATCCCAGCAGGAACTGGAGCCACAAGTTCATGCCCAAGTTCTCAATTGACCTGCAATTGTGGGATGCTTTGAAGTATCACTTCACCTACAGCGCCGAGCTCTCGTTCTGGGGCTACAATGGCGCTATCCTGCAACAGTACTACCTCTCGGGTAACAACAACAGCGACCACACCGAGGCTTCGGCCTTCAAGGGCAACAACAGCACTTGGCAGATTGAGAACACGGTGACCTATGACAAGACCTTTGGCAAGCACACCATCGGTGTCGTGCTTGGTCAGAGTGCTTTGAAGTTCAAGGGCGACGAACTGGGTGGTTCACACTGGAACCTCGTTAACCCCGAGAAGCCCAGCATCAACTACACCACCGGCGGTGACCTGGAAATCAGCACCGATGCCGACGGCAAGATGACTGGCGCTACAAGCCTCGTGGGCGTCTGGGGCGGTCCCTATACCGAGCACAGACTGTCCTCACTGTTTGCCCGTCTGAGCTATAACTACGACGAGCGCTACATGTTCCAAGCCACCGTACGTCGTGACGGTTCGAGCCGCTTCGGTTCAAACCACAGGTATGGTATCTTCCCCTCATTCTCAGTAGGTTGGAACATCATGAACGAAGCATTCATGGAGAACACCCGCGACTGGATGAACATGTTTAAACTGCGCTTCAGCTGGGGTAAGAACGGTAACGACAACATTGGTGACTTTGCTTACACCACACTGACCGCACTGGGTAATACCAGCAACTACTACTTTGGACGCACCGCAGCCATGGTCTATGGTTCAAAAGCCAACCGCCTGGCCAACGAAGACCTGAAGTGGGAGGAGAGCGAACAGACCGACCTCGGTATCGACCTCGGCTTCTGGAACAACAAGCTGACCTTCAGCTTTGATTACTATATCAAGAAGACCAACGGCATGATCATCGAGATGCCCATTCCCAGCTATGTAGGTGAGGCACGTCCTCTGGCCAACGTGGGTGATATGGAGAACAGCGGTCTTGAGTTTGAACTGGGTTACAGGTGGAACATCTCTGACGCCCACTTCGCTATCAAGGGCAACGCATCTTATCTGAAGAACAAGCTGAAGAACCTGGGTAACGACACCGGTTTCCTGAACTACGGCATCTCGCAGTTCAGCGACGGTGGCACGCGCGCCGAGAACGGCCAGCCCTTCCCCTTCTTCTACGGCTACAAGACCGACGGCATCCTGCAGAACAAGGCAGAGGCCGACGCCTATAACGCCAAGTACGGCACCACCTCCCATCCTGGTGACTTCCGCTTTGTGGACACCAACGGTGACAGCCGCATCAGCAGCGACGACCGCACCAACATCGGTAGCGGTGTGCCCGATTGGACCTTTGGTCTCAACTTCGACTTCGACTGGAAGGGCATCGACTTCGGCGTATTCTTCCAGGGCGTACATGGTGCTGACGTGTTTGACGCCACCTTCCGCCAGGACATTGCCTCGGGTAACTATCCCACTTGGGTGCTCCAGCGCTGGACCGGTGAGGGCACCAGCAACAAGGTTCCCACCCTCGGTGACTCCAAGAACTGGGTTTGCAGTGACATGTATATCCAGGACGGCAGCTACCTGCGTCTGAAGAACATCACCCTGGGCTACACCCTGCCCACGATGTTAACCAACAAGATCGGCATCAACCGCCTGCGCATCTACGGACGTGCCGAGAACCTCTTCACCTGGACCAAGTACTGGGGCTTCGATCCCGAGATTGGTTCCGGTTCCACCAGCCTGGGTGTTGACTACGGTGTATATCCTCAGGCTCGCACCTTCACTATCGGGTTTAACATTGCACTTTAACATCCTAAAAGAATTATCAATATGAAAAAGTATATTTTTATCATAGCAGGTTTTTGCGCAGTGACAATGGCACTGACCTCCTGCAGCGACGATTTTCTTGAGGTGAAGAACCCGACGGGTGAGCCCCTTGAGGAATATTATACCAGCGAGGAGACCCTCAACGAGGCACTCACGGCGGCCTATGCTCCTCTG
>JAEEGG010002836.1_pt1 | contig 44163 bp, 48 predicted proteins | sample 9134161 | NCBI WGS metagenome assembly JAEEGG01 (sample SAMN16246543, study PRJNA631951) | gut metagenome | biome: gut microbiome; feature: rumen; material: CR-attached | host: Bos | place: Iran: Karaj | collected 2018-10 | reverse complement strand
CGAGGCCAGCGTGGGCTGATGGCCCACGGCGGTGGGCATGCGGCCCAGAAGGGCCGGCACCTCGCTGCCCGCCTGGGTGAAGCGGAAAATATTGTCGATGAACAGCAGCACATCCTGCCCCGACTCATCCCGGAAATGCTCGGCGATGGTCAGAGCGGACAGGGGCACACGCAGACGGGCGCCGGGCGGCTCGTTCATCTGGCCGAAAACCAGCGCCGTCTTGTTGATGACGCCGGATTCCGTCATCTCGTTCCACAGGTCGTTGCCCTCCCGGGAGCGCTCGCCCACGCCGGCAAACACGGAATAGCCGCCGTGCTCATAGGCCACGTTGCGGATCAGCTCCTGGATCAGAACCGTCTTGCCCACGCCGGCACCGCCGAACAAGCCGATCTTGCCGCCCTTGATGTACGGACACAGCAGATCCACGACCTTGATGCCCGTCTCCAGGATCTCGACCTTGGTCTGCTGCTGCTCAAAAGACGGAGCAGGCTTGTGGATGATGTCCTTTTCGACATCCTCCGGCAGCTGATCGAAGCCATCGATCGCCTCGCCCAGCAGATTGAACATCCTTCCCAGGATCGCCTTTCCGACCGGTACCTGAATGGCCTTGCCTGTATCGATGCACTTCATGCCCCTGGTCAGACCGTTGGTCTGAGCCAGAGCGATACATCTGACCTTGTCATCACCGATATCCTGTTCGACTTCACAGGTGATGCTGCCATCGCCGAAAGGAATGATGATCGCATTGTAAAGTTTCGGCAGACGGTCTACGAAACGCATGTCCACGACTGGACCGATGACCGATACGACTTCTCCTACATTTTCGTTCATGATTCTTCCTTTCCTTTTTCACGCACGGAAGCGACGATCTCGTTCATCTCCTGCGTGATAGCAGCCTGTCTGGCCTTGTTGTAATACAGACGAAGCTCATCGATGAGTTCCTCCGCGTTCTTGTTGGCAAGATTCATCGCATTCCTTCTCGCCGCATTCTCGGAAGTCTTGGCCTCCAGGAAGGCGACATAGATCTGCGATGAGACATACATCGGGATCAGCTGGTTGAGGACCTCGTTCCTGCTTGGTTCCATCAGGATCTCCTCGACCTCTTCCTCGTCATCCAGCTGCACAGGCAGCAGTTTCATCAGCGTCGGCGTGTAAGTCAGCGTGTTGATGTACTTGGTATAGACGACATTGATCTCGTTCATCTCGAATTTCGAGAAAAGCGTCAGGATGTTGTCGATCAGAGTGTTCAGGATCGTCGGCTGCAGATCCTCCAGCTCGTCATAGCGTTTGACGACCAGGTAATCGTTCTTCATCAGCCAGTTGTATCCGATCGTGCCGATCGCAAAGATCGGCACATCCTTGCTGACATTCTCCTGAACGAACTTCAGCACTTCCAGATTGTAGCTTCCGCACAATCCCGAATTGGAAGTGATCACGATGTATAAAGGGTTGTGGATCTCATGCTCGACCAGGAAAGGATTGTCCTCGACTTCCGGCCTGCTGCCTTTCATCGCATGCACGATAAAACGCCTGAGGTTCTTCGCATACTCCTCATTCAGCTGTGTCTTGGTGTTATACTTCTGCAGCTTGACGGTCGCGACCAGCTCCGTGGCATTCGTCAGTTTCTTGGTCGAATTGACCGTCTGCAGTCTTTTCTTGATCGCACTTATCTGTCCGGGCATTTTAATCCATCAATTTAAACTGTGTCGTAAAGATCGTGATGAGCGAAGTGAGTTTCTCGTTCAGCTCATCATCGAGATCCTTCTTCTCCTCGATCTGTCTGAGCAGATCCGGATGCACGCTGTGCATCTCCATCAGGAGCTCTTTTTCATATTGTTTCATCTCGGCGATCGGAATATCATCCAGCAGGCCGAGCTTTGCCGCCATCAGCATGATGACCTGATCTGTCGTCGCCATCGGCTGATACTGCGGCTGCTTGAGCATCTCGACGAGATGGGAACCGTGATTGATCCTCGCTCTGGTCGAAGGATCCAGATCCGAACCGAACTGGGCAAAATCCAGAACTTCCTGATACTGGGAAAGATCCAGCTTCAAAGAAGAAGAGACCTTCTTCATCGCCTTGATCTGAGCGGCGGAACCGACACGCGAAACGGAAAGACCGTAGTCGATCGCCGGTCTGATGCCGCTGTTGAACATCTCGCTCTGTAAGAAGATCTGACCGTCGGTGATGGAAATGACGTTGGTCGGAATGTAGGCCGAAATATCACCGGCCTGTGTCTCGATGATCGGCAGCGCCGTCAGACTTCCTTTGCCCAGGCGTTCTGAAAGCTTGCCGCTTCTTTCGAGCAGTCTTGAATGCAGATAGAAGACATCGCCCGGATATGCTTCTCTTCCGGGAGGCCTTCTCAATAACAGTGATAAGGTACGGTAGGCAACGGCGTGCTTGGAAAGATCGTCATAGACGATCAGTACATCTTCGCCCTTGTTCATCCAATACTCACCGATGGAACAGCCCGCATAAGGGGCAATATATTGTAAGGAAGCCAGCTCACTGGCACCGGCTACCACGACTGTCGTATATGACAGGGAACCGTAGCTGTTGAGTTTTTCAATGATCTGAGCGACCGTGGAGTTCTTCTGGCCGATCGCCACATAGATACATTTGACGTTTCTTCCCTTCTGATTGATGATCGTATCGATCGCGATCGCCGTCTTGCCTGTCTGGCGGTCGCCGATGATCAGTTCTCTCTGACCCTTGCCGATGGGGATCATCGAGTCGATGATCTTGATGCCTGTCTGCAAAGGCTCATCGATCGGACTTCTGTCAATGACACCGGGTGCGGCGACTTCGATCTGTCTGCTCTCGGTCGTCTTGATGACGCCCTTGCCGTCGATCGGTCTGCCTAAAGCATCCACGACTCTTCCCAACAGCGCATCGCCGACCGGTACTTCAATGACTTTGCCGGTGGAGGATACCTGGGTACCCTTGACGATATCGGTATCACTGCCCAGAAGCACAGCAGCGATGTTGTCTTCTTCCAGGTCCATGACCATGGCCTTCGTCCCGCCGACATTGAGGATCTCACCGGCCATCGCCTGATAGATACCGCTGATATTGGCGACACCGTCGGCGACCGATGTGACATAACCGGTCGTCAGATTGGAATCGGTCCTGACCATCGTCAGATCGGTCTCTTCCACTTCTTTTTTCAGTTTTTCAGCGACTTTCTGCAGATCTTTTTCTTCATCTTTCTGCAGCAATGCTGAACGCAGTTCGTCGATCTTTGTCTTGTAGGAACCGTCCCAGACCGTATCGTTAACGATGACTTTGACACCGCCGATCAGATCGGGATCGATCTTGTTTTCCAGACGCACTCTTCTTGAAAGCTTCTGGGAGAAAGTCATTTCCAGAGCTTTCATGTAATCCTTGTCGATCTTTCTGGCGCTGTAGACAGCACCGAAAGCGATACCTCTTGTGCGGTAGTAATAAGAAATGAACTCATGGATCAGATCCGCTTCCATGTGTTTGCTCGGGATCGATTCGACAATCAAAAACAATCCGCGCAAAACGGACTCATAGAGTTCGTGATTGAATACTTCCTGAAGTCTTTCTTTCTTTTCAGCAGAGCTGTGATCGGCGGAAGTGATGAACTGCAGAAGCTCGGGATCGCTGTTGAGCGCATCATTGATATCTTTCAGATCTTCGTAGCAGATATCGACCAGATCCTCCTGAGACATCAGTTCCATCAGACTTCTGGCATAGGTTCTGATACGTGCACTCATTTACTGATTACTTCCCTGATAAAAGAATCGATACTTTTCTTGTCGGCATCGGCATCGATCTGATCGCCGATGACTTTCTCGGCAGCGGAGATCGCCGTATCGACCAGTTCGCTGTGCATCTCTTCCAGCATCCTGGTACGCTGCTGTTCCATTTCCTTTTTGGCGTTCTCCAGAAGCTGGGCAGACTGTTTCTTTCCTTCTTCGATCAGCTCGTTCTTCAGAGTCTGACCCTCTTCCCTGGCTTCCCTGACGATCGCTTCGGCAGATCTGTTGGCATCGGAAATGATGTCTTTGGCCTGCTCGGCGATCTTCTCGTTTTCTTCCTTGTAGGCTTCTGCCTGGCTGAGTTTCTCCTGTTCAAAACGGCTTCTCTCATCCAGGATCTTCCTGATCGGCTTCCAGGCCAGTTTGTACATCAGGAAGAAAAGCACGGCCGTTGCACACAGCTGCGTGATGCTGGTCCAGACATCGGGAATCAGTAATTCCAGAATATCTACGATCTGCATCTTATGCTCCCAGGATGAAGATGATCAGAAAAGCGACAAGCAGACAGTAGATGGCACAGGTCTCGGAAATGGCAGCACCGACGATGGCCATTGACTGGATCTTGTCAGCCGCATCCGGATTCTTGCCGATGGATTCGACAGCCTGGATGGCTACCTTTCCTTCCATGATACCTGTGACACAGCCGCCGATTACACATAATGCAGCCGCAAATGCCATTAACGCTTTTTCCATAATAGTCCTCCTAAATCATTCTATTTTTCAGGCAGTTCCTTGCCTATGAACGCAATTGTCAAAGTGATGAAGATGAAAGCCTGCATGACACCGGAAAACAGATCGAAGTAGAAATGCAGGACCGGAGCCACCAGTACACCGACGATATTGAATTTCCCGATGAAGGGGATCATCTTCGATATCGATCCCAGCATCTGATAGATGACCGACATCAGGATGGAACCTGACAGGATGTTGCCGAACAGACGCAGCGACAGCGACAGCAGCGTCGAGAGCTTTGACATCACGTTCAGGATGACGAACGGTGCCAGTGGTTCAAACCAGCTCTTGATATAGCCCTTGCTGCCTCGCTCCTTTGCCGAACAGACCTCGATCAGGATGCAGGTGATGGCCGCCAGGATCAGAGTGACCGAATAATTGGAAGTCGGTGCCTCGATCGCAAACAGACCTGCGATGTTCGCAAAGAAGATGTAAGCTGCCACAGACATGATGTACGGCGTCAGGAATTTCGCCAGTCTTTCGTTGGTCTTGCCTTTGACCATATTGTCGATCGTTTCCGCAAACATGATCATCAGCAGGACGACGCCCTTGGGTTCGCTCAAAGGATCAAACGCCTTCAGCTTCCTGTTGATGAACAAAAGCAGCAGCGCCAGAAACGCCGTGACGATGATGATCGAAAAGACCGCTGTCTGTACTTTCATTCCCTCACCTTCCTTTCCTTGTCAATGCATCATATACCAGTGCGAAGAGAAACAGGATGAATCCCGCCGCCAGTCCGTAGATATTGAACAGCTGCGGATTCTTCACGCCGATATATACGACGGCCAGCAGTATCACAAAACGGATGATGTTGCCGGCGATCATGGCCGAATAATTGCCGCCTTCCTGCTTCATCAGCGCCTTCATGCTTTCCGAAAGCATCCACATATTCACTAACGAGAATCCCGCTGACAGAAGTATCCCCAATGAGATCCGATAATCCACCGCCAGCATGACTCCGCTGAGGATCATGGCGATGGCTGCCGTTATGACATAGATCCTTAATTTCATATGCTGTACCCGCTGATATTGCGATTGATCCGTTTCAGATAATCGTTCAGCTGATCCTTCTCTTGCTTTTCCAGGCCTTCTGTCAGCAGCTGATAATACCGGTCCTGTATCTTTCTCGCTTCTCTGATGACCTCTCTGGCATTGTCCTTGACCTTGAGATGCTTGGTGCGGCGATTGCCTTCTTCATAGCAGCTTTCAATCATGCCCCGGTTCTCCAGATCATCAAGCGACATCGATACCACCGATTTCTTCAGCCGCTGAAAACGGACGATCTCCGTTGCCGTATCGGCCGGATTATTGTCTGCCAGATACAGCAAAATAATGACCTCCGAATCGGTAAGATTGTACTTCTTACACAGAGGACCCAGCAGTTCCTGATACAGGCCTTTCGATGCATATGCGCTTTCCAGTAATGGGATCATTTTACATTGATATTGTTCATATCTGAACAATATTATTCTATCTTTTTCAGCCGTGAAATTCAATACGGAAGAAGGTGTTCCGGACACAAAAAAAGAGGCTTTTCAGCCTCTGATATTTCGCTTATTTGCTCTCCTTGAAGACCGTAGCCAGGGATGCGATATCCTGCAGATCGGAAGGAACGATGATCTTCGTTGCCTGACCGTCAGCCATCTTCTCGGCAGCTTCCATGGAACGGATCGAGAGATATTCCTTGCTCGGAGCAGCCTTGTTGACCATCTCGATGGCCTTGGCCTGCGCTTCGGCGACCGCACGGATCGCTTCGGCTTCACCCTGAGCGGTGCGGATCCTTTCTTCTCTGACCGCATCGGCTCTTAAGATCGCGGATTCCTTTTCACCTTCGGCTCTGGTGATGGCTGACTGCTTCTCGCCTTCGGCCGTCAGAATGACAGCTCTCTTTTCACGCTCGGCCTTCATCTGCTTCTCCATGGCTTCCTGAATGGATTTCGGAGGAGTGATGTTCTGGACCTCGACTCTGGTGATGTCGATGCCCCATTTGTTGGTGGCTTCGTCAAGGACCTTGATCGTTTCGTTGTTGATCTTCTCTCTGGAAGTCAGAGTTTCATCCAAAGTCATAGAACCGATGATGTTTCTCAAAGTCGTTGCACACAGATTCTCGATCGCTGCGATCGGACGCTCAACGCCATAGGTCAGAGCCTTGGGATCGATGACCTGGAAATAGACGACGGAATCGACATTCATCGTGACGTTATCCTTGGTGATGACCGACTGCGGTTCGAAGTCTGCGACCTGTTCCTTCAGAGAGATCTTGCGTACGATCCTCTCGAGAAGAGGTGTCTTCAGATGCAGGCCCGCATGCCAGGTCGCTGCATATTTTCCGAGCCTTTCAACGACCCAGGCATTGCCCTGAGGAACGATGCACAGGCAGGAAAGAATGACAGAAAGAATGAGTACCAGCAATACAAACAGAATAATGATTGTTTTCATTGAAAAAACCTCCATAAAATATATCTCAGATAACGATAATTACCTTCATACAGCAAATACAGCTCCAGCAGAACCGCCAGCCAGAACATGGCTTTTGAATAAGCTTTTGACGGGAATCTCTTCAGCAGGAAGACCCAGATGAAGATGCCCGGATTGATCGCCAGAAACAGCACAAGCGCCGGAATGACGACAGGTTCGTTCAAAACAGCATTCACTGCAAAAAGAATGAACATGGTAAAAATATCGATCACGAACCATTTTACGGCTCCCGCTTCCACTTTGTCGGAAGAAACGCCGCGTTCAGAGGCCAGATGTCTGCGGTGATGTTCATCCGCCAGCTCTCTGACATCGCAGTTTTCTTCATGTTCCATCCTCAGCCGTTTTCCTTCATCAAGATCCCAGGCTGAGATCCGGCTTTCTCTGGCAATCTCTTTTTCCAGCCAGTCGTCGCTGTTTAATCTGTTGTTGTCTTTTCTGATCATATTTCTTTAGATTATATTATATAACATTCCTCTTGACCAGTCCTTTTATTGAACCGTCTTCGCTCTTAATCTGTGATAGGCATAGACAAACGTCAGCAGATGGATGCTTAAAGTCAGTGTCCAGCTCAAGGGATAAGAATAATAAAGGACTTCGATGCTTCTGTGGGCGGCGAAATAAGTCGCGATCCAGATCAGACGGAAAGCACAGGATCCCAGTAAGGATGTGATCATCGGGAAGATCGAATAACCCATGCCCCTTAAAGAACCGACCAGGACATCCATGATGCCGCACAGGAAATAAGGCTTGCAGAAGATCTCCAGCTTGATCATGGCGGCTTGGATGACTTCCGGATCATCCGAATATATATGCAGCAGCGGGTCGCCGAAATAATATGTGCTGTGACCGATGACAAGACCGCAGAGCGTCACATAGAACAAAGATACAAATAAAATCTTTCCTGTCCGCTGATATTTCTTTGCGCCCATGTTCTGGGAAGTGAAAGTCAGGCAGCTCTGATAGAAAGCATTCATGATCGTATAGACGAAATCGGCGATCGAACCGGCTGCACCGTTGGCGGCCATGATGGTCCCGCCGAAAGAATTGACCGAAGACTGGATGGCGACATTGCTGATGGAAAAGACCGTTGACTGAAGACCTGCCGGAAGACCGACCTTCACGATCTCCTTCAAAGCTTCCCTGTCGATGTGCAGTTTCCTGATCTCCAGATGCGTCATCCCTTCATCTTTGATCAGAACGATCAGTACGATCGCTGCCGAAACACAGGACGAAAGTGCCGAAGCCAGTCCGACACCGGTCACATCCATATGAAACACCGTCACAAAGAAAAGATTCATCAGCGCATTGAGTGCTCCGGCGATGCCCAGCGCATACAAAGGACGCTTCGTATCGCCTCTGGCTCTTAAGATCGCCGATGCGAAATTATAGACCATCGTTGCCGGCATGCCCAGGAAATAGATCCTGAGATAAAGCGCCGACAGATCGATGACATCTTCCGGTGAACCCATCATCTTCAGAAAGACGGGTGAAAAAACAACACCGATGGCCGTCAGCGCAAGACCGCTGATCAGGGCGATCGTGATCGAAGTCTGAACGGCTTTGTAGACACCGAAGAAATCCCTTCTGCCGATCCTGCCGGCGATGCAGACGCTCGTACCGACGGAAAGACCGATGAAGAGGTTGGTGATCAGGTTGATCAGCGAACCGGTCGAGCTCACGGCTGCCATCGAGGTGCTGCCGGAAAACTTGCCGACGACGATCATATCGATCGCATTGAAAAGCAGCTGCAGGATACCCGACAGCGCTACCGGTACAGTGAACAGAAGGACATCCCTGAAGAGATTTCCCTCCAGCATGTCGATATTTTTTCTTCTCATCATGTTCATTATAATCTTCTTCGAAAGATATGAAAGTACAATATCCGATGTAAGCGTTTCAAGCAAGAAAAAAAAGTCTTCTTCAGTACAAAGAAGACCTGATATCAATGCTCTGTTTTGTGAAATCACATCAGTTCGATGAGATTGCAGATACCCAGCTGATAACCTTCCGGCAGATCGATCGTATCCTTCAGGGCATCTTCGATGACCTGATATTTCTTCAGATATGAGGAAGCGACTCTGGAACCGGAAGCAGTCAGTTTGATCGACCCGTAGCGTTCCTGCTGAATATAATTGAGGTTCTTCAAAGATCTCAGCATCTTGTGAACGCTGGCCCTGGAATAGTTCATATCCCTGGCAACATCAACGCTCTTGATCACGTGTTTCTCTGCCGCCAGATTCTTGATTGTAAGCAAATACATAATTTGATTTCCTGTCAGTTTCATCTTCTCCACCACTTTCAAGGACAAATTATTACTTCTTCCGGTATCCGCAAATGATATCAGGATGCCGGTGCCCTAACATATATGATAACACGTTTTTATATCTTTGAAAGACAAAAGTGAAAAAGCTGCTGTCGTCCTGCCGTGCATCAATTGAACGCAATTTCCCTGTTTCAAGTTATAATAAATGTATGAACATCCAGGAATCCGCTGAAATGTATCTCGAGACGATCCATGTACTGTCTCAGGAAAAAGAAAACGTCCGTTCGATCGACATCTCCCGCAAGATGGGCTTTTCCAAACCCTCCGTATCCAGGGCAATGAAAAACCTCAAGAGCGAAGGCTATATCGATATCGACAGCGACGGATATATCACCCTGAAAGAAAAAGGCCTGCAGATTGCCGGCAAGATCTATGACCGGCACAGGACCCTGACCGAATATTTCGTCTCCATCGGCGTATCGGAAAAAACGGCAGAGGAAGACGCCTGCCGCATCGAACACGTCATATCGGATGAGACATTCACAAAAATCAAGGAAGAGATGAAAAAAGACCGTTAAGGTCTTTTTTACTTGACGATGACTGATCCGCCGATGAATTCCCTTAAGATGGAATTGTTGGGGATGACATATTCATCATAGATCGGATCAAAATACTTTAAGAAACTCAGCATGCGCTGCGCTTCGCCGTATTCAGGCTCCTCACGTTTGATCCTCTTGAGCAGAGGCTCGGCATATTTTTTCAATACCGCATATTCATAGATGCAGTTGGAATTGAAGAAGACATCGGCCTTGGAGTTGTAGGGGAAGATGTTGGCATCCTCCGAAGTCCTGACCTTCGGCCACATGCCGATGGTGCGCTGGGCAGGAGAGTTGCGGAACTTGTAGTCCCTGACCAGTCTTCTCAGCATCCTGGCATCGGTCGTGGAGATACGGTTGTGGTGGTCGATGGAGATCGGGGTGAAGGGCGAGATGTAGATCTTGAACTTTTCCTCATCGGGGATGTTCGCTGTCAGCTCGTCATTCATCGCATGGATGCCTTCGATGACGATCAGCTCATCCTTGCCGATCTTGGTCAGTCTTTCACCGAAGACCTTGCCCGGTATCGAGAAATCATAACGCGGGATATCGACTTCCTTTCCCTCCAGCAGATCGGCGATCTGTCTCATGAACAGTCCGGTGTCGATCGCCCGGATACTTTCAAGGTCGACCTCTCCGTTTTCATCGTAGACTCTTTCGTCGTATTCCTTGTAGTAATCGTCTGTTCCCATATAAAGGGTCCTGAAGCCGTTGACATGCAGCTGTATGCACAGACGCTTCGCAAAAGTCGTCTTGCCCGAAGAACTCGGACCGCAGATCAGAATGACTCTCGCCTTTCTTTCCTTGATCATGTCGGCGATGTCGCTGATCCTTTTTTCATGGAGTGCTTCCTGCATCAGGATCATCTCCGCCACATCGTCATTGATGATCTTCTCGTTGAGGTCACAGACGAAATTGACGTTCATCAGCTGGCCCCACTTGGTCGCTTCGGAGAAGGCGCTGTAAAGCATTTCCTGTTCCTCGTAAGGAGCGATCACGCCCGGATCGGCAGGATGGGGATAACGCAGGATCAGTCCGTTCTTGTAGGTATCGATGTCGAAGATCTGCACATAGCCCGTGGAAGGTACCAGCAGATTGTAGAAGATCTGCAGTTCATCTTCCAGGGAATAGATCTCGATATCGTCGATATTGGTGATGCTTTCCAGCAGCTTGGAAGCTTCCGCCAGTTTCTGCTTGCGGGCCAGGATCCTGGCTCCTTCCTTGGTCAGGTGTTCCTTCACGATCGGAAGATCCGCATCCACGATCTGTCTCATCCTCGCTTTGACCGCATCGATGTCCTCCTGAGAGAACTTGTGCGTCGATGTGATATATAAGCCCTTGTTCAGGGAATTGTTGACCGTGACCAGGACCTTCTTTCCGAACAGATCATGGACAGCCTTGATGAAGACCATGATCAGGGAGTTCTGATAGACCAGCCAGGCCTCCTGATTTCGCAGATCGAGAAATTCGATCGTGCAGTCGTGTTCGGTGATATGTGTCAATGCACGGTAGGCGTTGTCCAGCTTGGCCAGATAAACAGGATACGGGAGTTCGTCCTGTACCTGTTTCAGGATATCTTCGATCCTGATCCTGTCTTCAAACTGAATGACTCTGCCGTCAAGATTACTGATAGTGACATTATGTTTCATATTCATACCTGCTTCTTATAAAAATCTGTCCAGATGCTCGTCCAGAAGCGGATTCCTTTTGAACGAAGGATCCCTGACCAGCTTTCCTCTGGCCATGACCATGGACACCTTCCTTAAGGCACACAGATCATCCAGCGGATTCTCCCTGGTGACGATCATATCGGCTGATTTGCCTTTTGCGATCGTTCCCGTCTCATCACCCAGACCTAAAAGCTCGGCGTTGCTCTGGGTCGCTGTATGAAGAGCGTAGCTGTTTGATACACCGATATACTTCCGGAAGTAGACCAGTTCTCTCCAGAAATCATACTGGGAGATCCATGGACAGCCGACGTCATTGCCTAAAGCAATCGGAATATCATTTTCCAGTGCTGTCTTCGCACATTCGATGATGCCTTCAAAAACGACATTGCCGTTATACTGTTCCACTTCCGAAATGTTGGTGATGCTTCTGTCAAACAGGGCATAGGGAAGTGCCGGCGACAGCGTCGTCGTCAGGAAAGCCTTTCTTTCCTTAAACAGTCTGATTGTCTCGTCATCCGGTTTTGCGCCGTGTTCGATCGAATCGACACCGTTCTGTAAAGCGACTTTGACGCCCTGAGGCGATTCAACATGAGCTGCGACCTTGTATCCGAAACCATGGGCGTAGTCACAGACTTCCTTCACCATTTTCGGATCCATTTTCAGTTCGCCCGGAACGCCCTTTTCCTTGGCATCCATGACACCGCCGGTGATCATCAGTTTGACCAGGTCGGCACCCTTTTCTTTCAGATGATCGACATGGGCCTTTGCTTCTTCAATGCTGTTGGCACAGATGGCGACCGAACCGGCCATGTGGCCGTGGGGAACGGAGATGCCTTCATTGGCAGCGACGATGCGCGGTCCGATGTATTTCCCTGCAGCAATCTCATCCCTGACTGTAGTATCCAGATCCTTGAGACCGCCGACGGTCCTGATCGTCGTGACGCCGCTGAGCAGTTCCAGTTTTGCGAAATCCTTCACCATCTTGTGGGCATATCTGGCGGAGATCGGGTTGGAGAAGATCAGATTGACGAGCTTCGTGTTGTCACGCTGTTTCTTCTGCGGCTTGCCGTTGCCTGCCAGGTGGACATGCATGTTGATGAGACCCGGCATGATATAGGCACCCTTGAGATCGATGATCTCGTAAGAGGGATCGGCACTGTTTCCGTCGATGATGTCGGTGATACGGTCATCTTCCACCAGTATCGTCTTGTCTGTTACCGGCTTCATATCCTTTGTGCCGTCAAGGATGATGCCGTTGATGAATGCGTATTTCATGATTTCTTTCCTTTCAGAATTCGTTGATGTGCTTGCCGCTCATATGCTCGATCTCAAGTTCCAGCAGCAGTGTGCCCTTGAGTGATTTTGCGATCTCGTCTTCGATGAATTTTTCATCATCGGTGAATTTATAGGAGAGTGCCCGGCTTTTTTCGGCTATGACAGATTCATCTTCAATGAAGCGCATCCTTCCGAAGACGATGACGCTTTCAAATGACAGATACCAGTTATCTCCTTCTTTCACACCGTCGCCGTAAACACAGTAGGAGACCTTGTCATTCTTTTTCAGTGCATCGATCCTGTGACCGGTCTTGCCGCCGTGGAAATAGAGTTTTCCTTCTTTCTCGTCATAGTAATGATTGATCGGCATGCCATAAGGATAGCCCTCATCCCCGATCACGGAAAGGACGCCTCTTTTCTCCTGTTTCAGGATCTCGATGCATCTTTCTTTGGAAAGAGCCTGTTTTTTTCTTGCTACTTCACGAAACATATTTCTCTCCTAGAATTTCGAATCATCGATCCTGCCGAGCTCTTCCTTCATCTTGGCGGACACTTCTTTCAGACAGCCCTCTTCAAACGGGACCTTCAGATGAGCTTCCCTGACGATCTGGGTAAAGGTCTTTGTCCCACCCAGTCCGCAGATACGGACATAGTCCTTCCAGGCATCTTCATCCTTATTGAGCATCCTGACGAAGAACTGGAGTGCGCAGACCTGGGCCAGCGTATAGTCGATGTAATAGAACGGAACCTGGAAGACGTGGCCCTGTCTGAAGAAGAAGCCGCCTCTTTCCAGCAGATCGAATCCTTCATAATCGATGTCCGGCTTGTAGATCTTTTCCAGTCTGCGGAAGCAGGCCTTCCTTTCATCCGCTGTCATTTCCGGATGATTGTAGACCTCGTGCTGGAAGTGGTCGATCAGACAGCCGTAAGGCAGAAACTTCAGTGATTCAGCAATATGGAAGTAACGGTATTTCTCAGCTTCTTCTTTGAAGAACAGATGGCTCCATGGGTGGGCAAAGAATTCCATCGACATCGAATTGATCTCTGCCGACTCCATCGTCGGGAAAGAGAGATCGGGGATCGTCACGTTTTTGAATGTGCAGAACGCCTGGAAAGCATGACCGGCCTCATGGGTCAGGGTATCGACATCACCGGAAGTTCCGTTGGCGTTGGCGAAGATGAACGGTACCTTATAATCATAAATACCTGTACAGTATCCGCCCATTTCCTTGTTGGGACGGGTCGGCAGATCAAAGAGTTCCTGATCGACCATCATCCTGAAGAATTCGGCAGTCTCAGGAGACATCTCCGTATACATCTGTAATGCCGCTGCGACCAGTTCATCCAGCGTTCCGTGCGGTTTGGGATTGCCGGTCCTGAAATTATAGTCAACATCATAGAGTTTCAGCGAATCAAGACCGATGCGTTTCGCCTGTTTCTGTCTTAATTCCACCGTCAGGGGAACGATATCCCTGATGACCTGATCGCGGTAATTCTTCACCATATCCTGATCATAGTCCAGACGGTTCATGCGGATATAACCTAAGGGCGTGAAGTTTTCATAGCCCAGTTTCTTTGCCATCCTGTCTCTGACTCTGACGAGTCTGTCATAGATCTCATCGAACTTCGCTTCATTCTCCTCAAAGAAACCGAAGTAAGCCTTTGTCGCTTGTTTTCTGATCTGTCTGTCATCATCATTCATGAAAGGACGGATCGAAGCCAGGTTGTGTGTCTCTCCCCTGAATTCGATCTTTGCGGAAGAAACGAGTTTCCCATACTCGGTGATCAGTCTGTTTTCTTCCTGCATATCCTCGATGATCGCTTCAGAGAAAGACTTCATCTTGTTTTCAAGCGTCATGTAGTAAGCTTCAGGAATATCGGTCTCGCTGCGGAAACGGCTTTCCATCATGGTCTTAGCCAGTCCGACCTCATAGACCTGCAGCAGAGGCATCGTGTTGTCCCAGTATTCGTTCTCTTTGTCATAGTATTCATCGGAAGTATCGATGGTATGACGGATCGAGCACAGTGTCTGCATCGAATGGATGTGTCCTCTGAACGTATTGATCTGTTCAAAGGCCTCCATGAAAGACTCTGCTGTTTCGGCTTCTTTGAGTTTTCCTAACAGCTCTTCATATTTTGTCTTGAGATCTTCATAAGCCAGACGCTCATATCTGAATTCACTGAATTTCATCATTTTCCTCCCTGATCAGTCTTTCATAGACGATCGCTGCGATATACAGTCCCACAGATCCCACAGTGAACACCGAGGAACCCAGCGGATATTTCTCTTTGTTTGTTTTTCCTTCTTTTACTACTGTCGTCTTTTCGGCAGGCGTATCCACAAAGACGACTTCGATCTTCTTCCGGTAATTTTCCTTCTTTGCCAGGGAACGGAACGCCTTGGCCAGAGGATCGTTCCTGGTCTTGTCCAGTGTCGTCACCCTGATGTTTTCCGGCTTGAGTCTTCTGGCCGAACCCAGAGAGGAGATGACCGGTATATTCTTCTTATGACACTCCTTCACCAGGATGAACTTCGATGTCAGTGTGTCGATGCAGTCGACGACATAGTCATAATCCCGATCGAGTTCAAATCCTTCCTGAATGAAGGCCTCGATCGTATCGACCTTTGTATCGGAAACCTCTTCCAGCCTTTCCTTCAGGGCGAGAACCTTGCTCATGCCGATGTTGTTTTTGCTCGTCATCAGCTGCCGGTTGAGATTGGATGGCTCCACTTTGTCGTGATCCAGCAGGGTAATATAGCCAAGTCCCGAACGGCACAGACCCTCGGCCACAAAAGAACCGACACCGCCCACACCGCAGACCAGGACTTTCTTTGTCCTGATCCTGTCCAGGTTTTCTTTCCCTATCAGATATTCCATCCTGCTCAGGTCAACCATTGTTCCACCTCTTTCAGTGCTTCTTGCTTATCTTCAAACCACTTCACATCCAGCTGATGATTGAAGAATGTATACTGTCTCTTCGCAAAATGCCTCGAATGGATCTTGATGTCTTCGACACATTCCTCCAGACTCTTCTCTTTCTCAAAATAAGCTCTGAATTCCTTATAGCCGATGCCCTGCATCGACTGATCGTCAAAAGTGATCCCCTGATCCAGCAGAGTTTTGATCTCCTTTACAAGACCCTTTTCCATCATCCGGTCGACTCTTTCATTGATCCGTTCGAACAATACCTTTCTCGGTGCCGTCAGACCGATGATCAGACAGTCGTAGATGGGCCTATGTTCCTGTTGAGCCTTGATCTCAGAGATCCCCTTGTGATGCTTCTCATAGATGTTGAGTGCCCGGATCAGACGCCGGCGGTTGTTGACATGGATCTTCTCCAGCGCTTCAGGATCTTTTTCTTTCAGCAGTTCGTACAGTTCTTCGTTGCTGAGATCCTCATACTGGTCATCTTCCCCATCTTCCTCAAAGAACTGATAGTCATAGAGACAGGCCTTGATATAAAGACCCGTTCCTCCGACGATGATCGGCAGTTTTCCTTCACTGCTGATCTGATCGATGCATTTCCTGGAAAGTTCCTGAAACTCCTTGACGCTGTAGCTGCCGTCTGCTTCCTTGATGTCGATCAGATAATGCTTCGCCTGGCTTAATTCATTTTCATCCGGTTTGGCCGAACCGATATCCAGTCCTTTATAGATCTGTATGGAGTCACCGGAAATGATCTCCCCGTTGAACAGGGAGGCGCATCTGATACCGAATTGAGTTTTTCCGACAGCCGTAGGCCCGGCGATCACCAGCACTTTCTTCATACTACTATTATATCTTTTTCTGAAAAGCGATCCGCTCGCTGCCGTCATCGACGATGATGATACCGCATCTTTGAAAACCGTTCTGTCCGATCACATGAAGCATGGCCTTGTTGTCTTTGTGGGTATCGATACGGATATCGACGCCGAATCCTTCCACATAATCCAGAACAGCCCTGAAGACACCTTTTGCCGATCCGTCGGATGCGATGCGGTGGATCGTTCCGTAAGGAGCATCATCGATCCAGCTGCCCTCTATCTCAAGATAAGTCGGATCGACACCGATCACAAACGCAAACACGCCGACGATCTTTTCGCCGTCACGGACGACATAAAAGTTCCCTTGATCAATATCCTTCTTCACCAGGTCCATGGAAGGTCTGTCATCTTTCCACTGATCGGGATTGCCGGCTTCCTTCATCCTTTTTCTGGCACCGGAAAAGATCTCGGCAATCCGATCCAGATCATCGTATTCCGCTTTTGCGATCGTAAACATATCTTTATTATACTGAAGCATCAGCGTTTGAAACATCAGAGTGCTTCAGGTATTCCTCAAATTCCTCTGTCCGGGACCAGTAGCGGCTGCCCCAGTTTTCAAAATTCCATTCTTCCATGTAGTCGTTGCATTCGTAATCGATGTAATACAGGACATCATCACTGACTATGAAATTGGTCGGGAAATAATCGATGTTGATGCCTTTGACATAAGCCTGTGCAGCCATCTTCTTCACCTGGTCAAGATATTCTCTCACATCCTGCCCTTCGCAGATCATCTCAAAGACGGTCTTTCCCTCTATATACTCCTTGACGATGATTTCCTTTGTTTCATCGATATCGATCATTTCCGGGATGCGGATCCCTGCATCCTTCAGTCTTTCATAATCTCTTTTCTCCGCTTCGATCTTGTTTCCGAACCGATAGTAGGAACAGGGCTCATGATGGATCTTCTTGAGCGTATAAAAAACACCCTCACAGCAAGCCAGGTAGGAATAGCCGCCCTTGCCGTGGCCGAGCAGTTCTTTGATCTGATATTGTTTCTGATTGACAATGATATCTTCCATATAAAGAAAAGACTCTGCTGAGTCTTAGTAGCCCGATGCGTAGTTGAAGATGTCGATGCTTTTCGGCTGATCCGCTTCGACATGATAGGTCACATACCTGTCCGCTTTTTCATCCAGTACCTTCTCGACTTTGACGATGCTGCCGGAGAACAGTGAATAATTGTTGTAGTTGCCATCCAGGACATAGCCGTTGCTGTTGGTGCCGAAATAAGATGCAGCGTAATCGTCATCGATGACGAATTCCACGACACTGCCGTCGATCGTGTGATAGCAGCCGCTGTAGTCCGTATCTTCATCCGCCTTCTCTTCGCCCTTCACCAGAGGAAGGACAATACCGGAATCCAGCGTGAAATAGAAACGGTCGCCGATCACGCCGTAATAGGAACCCAGTGCGACCGCAATGAAGCCTTCCTCGTCATAAAGGAAGCCGGTCTTTTTATCGACAGTGCACTCATAATTCAGGAACTGATACTGACGGGATGCGACCACCGTCGTCATCCTGTAATCCATGTAAGTTTTCGCTGTATTGGAAGAACAGACATCCAGCTCTTCTGTCTTGAATTTCTTCTGATAATCATAGAGGTCATCGATATCGAACTCTTTCTTCTCACCGTCTTCAAAAAAAGTGAAACCGGAGATCACCAGCAGGATACATACAGCTAAAATACAGTAAAACTTTTTATACATTTCAGACCGCTTTCATTATAGCTGACTTGCGACCTGCCAGCAAGAATACATATTCTGATCATCCGAACCAGGCGCATCTTATACGCTGTTTCGCATGAAAAACGATTGACATTGCTCCGTATCTGAAGTAGAATAAATAAGCATCAAAGCGCAAAGTGGGCCTGTAGCTCAGGTGGTTAGAGCGCGCCCCTGATAAGGGCGAGGTCGCAAGTTCAAGTCTTATCAGGCCCACCATCCGGGGAATTAGCTCAGATGGGAGAGCACCTGCTTTGCAAGCAGGGGGTCACGAGTTCGAATCTCGTATTCTCCACCAGATGATGACAAAAAAGAGACATACGTCTCTTTTTTTGTATCTTCAGACAGGATCACTCTTTCATCTTCTGTTTCTTTTTCTGATCGATCAGCGATATCAGAAAGACATAGATCACTGCCCCCAGCAGCACGATACCGCTGAAATAATAAGCGGCATTGTAGATCTCTTTGAAATGACCGGACAGGATCAGGATCATTGAAATCAGAAGCGATACCGGGATCAGTGTAAACTTCATGACGATCTGTGCGTGATATCTGTTTTTTAACAGAGCAGAAGCTGCGATCCCTATCACGCTGCATACACCTGCCAGAAGGATCCAGTAATTGTATATGAGTCTTGGCAGTGTCACTACGCCATACGAGGGCTGTTTCCCGTCTTTCGACCAGATCGCTTCATCAGCTTCTCCGCTGGGATAATAAAAGATGATATTGGTCTTTCCGTCCTCGCTTAACAGTGCGATCTTCTTCTCCTTCTTTTTGAACCATTCATACATTTTTGTACTGTAACAGCTGATGAAACCGGTATTCTCGCCTTCTTCATCAGTCACATCTTCGATCTCATATCCTGCAACTTTCTCATCCAGTATGGCCAAGATCATATGATCATCGCTCTCTCTGATCTTCATGATCTCATCGGGATCGTTAAAGTATACGGGACTGTTGAGATGTGTGATGACAGTAATCAGCAATATTACACCTGCCAGAAAACCGCTGAGGATATTTCTGTTTCTTTTCTGTTCAACATATTTCTTCGACATGCGGATACTTTCGTCCGTGATCGATGTCATCTCGTCTGCCGATATCGTGCCTTCGATCTTTTCTCCCTTGATGATCTCAGCCACACTGACTCCCAGTATATCTGCGATGTTTTCCAGAACCGTGATCTCGGGAAAACCTCTTCCTGTCTCCCAGCGGGAAACAGCTTTGTCAGATACATAGAGCTGTTCTGCCAGCTGCTGCTGGGTCATATTTTTCTCTTTCCGGAGCGCAGCGATCAGTCTGCCCGTTTTTTCTGCATCCATGGCTTCACCTCCTTGTTTCCAAGATAGAATAAATGACTCGAAATGTCACTCTATTTATCATAGAGATCTCTTTTTCTGGTCTTATACTCTCAACAGCAAAAAAGAGACGGTCGTCTCTTTTTGTTTTTACCGGTCATTCCGTATCACGACGATATTCAGTGTTTCGATATTGTCGTTCTCTTCCGCTTCCTCGATCAGCTGTTCGATCGATTTTTCCTGTGATCCGCAAATATTCCTGCATCTTTCAACATTATGATAATACAATTAATGGCATATGCCTCAAAGAAAAAGCCGGCATCATGCCGGCATATATTCAGATCAGCGGGAAGCTCAGTATCACTTTGAACAGATCGCCGTCGATCGACAGATCCATCGTTCCGCTTTGCAGTTCCGCCAGGCTCCGGGCGATCGAAAGACCGAGCCCGTTTCCTTCGCTGCTTCTGGAAGCATCTCCTCTGGTAAAGCGCTCCATCAGTTCCTCTTCCGAAATATTGAGTTCATCTCTTGAGGTATTGCGGAAGGTGATCACCGCTTTGTCATCTTCTTCCTTTAAGGACAGATACACGCGTGTGCCGCTTTGCGCATACTTGCAGATATTGCTCATGAGGTTGTCGAAGATGCGCCACATCCTTCTGCCGTCAGCCATGATCATGACCTCATGATCCGGCTTCTCACAGATCAGTGTCAGATCGGCCTGTTCAAAGCGGTCCGCATATTCGCCCTGAGACTGTAAGATGAACATCGACGCATCACAGGGTGCCAGATTCACTTCCAGATTTCCCGTAGATGCCTTGGATGCTTCTACCAGGTCTTCCAGCAGGCGCTTAAGTCTTTCCGACTGCTTCAGCAGTACTTCCGCATATTCCTTCGTCCTCTTGTTCAGACTCTTCTCCTTGGAGATCAGATCTGCATAATTGATGATCGAAGTCAGAGGCGTCTTGATGTCATGGGAGACATTGGTGATCAGTTCCGTCTTCATGCGCTCGCTCTTCATGCGCTCTTCCACAGCGATCGACATTCCCTTGGCAATACTGTTGAGATCTTCTCCGTGCTTCTTCAAATCATAATACATATGCTTCGTATCGATCTGATAGGACAGATCGCCGGCTGCCAGGGCTTCAGATCCTTTCTGCAGTTTTCTCATGCACATGACGAGATAGAGGACGGCAGGTACCAGGATCAGACTGCGCAAGAACCAGAACACGACATATTCTTCGCTGCAGTCGAGGGAGATCATGATCACGATCTCAATCAGACAGGCTGCAGAGATGATCAAAGCGCTCTTCCATACCAGCGGGATCTGCCGGCAGAAGGACAGAATCCCTTTCAGAGTCTTTATGAACAGCTGCCAGATCCATCTGATCACAGCCAGACATTTTTCAATTACCCACCAGCAGAAACTCTTTCTCAGCAGGGTCTTCTGCTTGATGCGGGAAGCCATCGACATGCAAAGTCCCAGAAGCATGCATGCTGCCAGCAAGATGCCGATGACGATCATGATCAGATCGGACATATCCGAATGGGAGATCGACCCGCAGAACAGACAATACAGAACAAACAATCCCGCACAGCCTGCACACAGCAGATCAAAGGGTATGAAATTTAACGGACCGGCTTCTATCTCATCGGAATCATTCACTCTTCCCGAGACGCTCATCAGAGCTACAAAAGATCCGATCAGTGCCAGTGCTGCACAGATGATGATCCCGTAGATCCAGTAACGCAAAGCATATGCCGGCTCAAAGAATGTCTTCACAAAGGAATAGAAATCATTCACTCCTTCTTTGTCTGCGATCGCATAATCGACAGTGTATATTTTATTGTTTTTCACTTCATCAGAAAGCGAATACTTTGTATTGTAGATATCCTGAATATTGCCTTCTTCATTGAAGATCACATAATACGATCTGTTTCCGTCAAAGGAAGAAAGTGAAGAAGCACCCTCGGATGAGACGACTGCTTTTCCTTCATCATCGCTGATCCGGAAGATCAGATTGCCCCGATCGGCTTCAGTTACAGCTTCTGCATTATCTTCATGAACATTGTCGATCATCAGATCGTAGAAATCATTTTCCAGTTTCCCGTCAATGATCTCTTCATATAATGTTCCCTTTTCCTTGGTATAGAAATCCTCTTCGATATAAAGGAAAGCCGCCAGTGACGACAGGATCACTGCCGCCAGTGTAAATATACATAATATAAACAGAATCGACTTTCCTGTAATTGTTTTCATAAAACGTTTCATCATTCTCTTCCTTTCCCGAACCGGTAACCCTGTCCGAAGATCACCCTGATATAGCGGGGATTCGCCGGATCGATCTCGATCTTTTCTCTCAGATGACGGATATGTACGGCAACAGTATTGTCGGCACCCCAGGGGTCTTCCTTCCAGACCTTGCTGTAGATCTCCTTGACAGAAAAGACCTTGTCCGGATCGGACATCATCAGTTTGAGGATCTCAAACTCTTTCGGTGTCAGGGAGACAGGCTCACCGTCCACCAGGACTTCTTTTTTCCTGTCATCCAGTTCGATCCCGCCGATGGAGTAGACGCCTTTCTCCTCGACGTTGCTTCCGAGCTTCAGATATCTTCTCAGCTGTGAATTGACTCTGGCAGTGACCTCCAGAGGATTGAAGGGCTTGGTGATGTAATCATCGGCACCGACATTGAGACCCAGGACCTTGTCCGCATCCTCGCTTTTTGCGGTCAGAAGGATGATCGGCATGTTATAGGACTTTCTGATCTCGTTTAAGGCAGTGATGCCGTCCATGACCGGCATCATGATATCCAGCAGGATCAGATCGATCTTTTCTTCTTCAAGGACTTTCAAAGCCTCAGCTCCGTTATAAGCCTCAAATAATTCGTATTGCGACAGATAGATCTTCAGCGCATTCACGATATCTTTTTCATCATCACAGATCAGTATCCTGGCCATAGTATCCCCCTTCTTCATTCAATATTCTATGAGACATCTTATGAAATAAAAAGTCAGAAAGGATTAAGATTTCCTTAATCTCAAAGAAAAGATCAGATGAATCTGATCCTTCCTGTTTTCTTCTTATGCGTATCTTGCATCCCTCAGCGGTCTGTCCCAGAAGACCTTTGCGTCCTCAGGAACGATCTCATCGATCCGATCCCGGAATTCTTTCAGAAAGATCTCCTCTTTTTTCTTTGATCTTCTTCCTTTTCCTTCGTAGAGCACCTTCTCAAAATACGCATCATAGGAGACCGCATAATCTTCTTCATCCCGATGTGGGAAGAATGTCACGGCTGCCTTGTAGGTGATGAAACCGGCTTGTGAATTGCTTTGAAGAGAAACAAGGGCAGCCTTTCTCAAAACACCTTCAAATACAGCTTCCGCTTCAAAGTACTGTTCGTAAACGTTAATTTCCACGATTCTTTCTCACCAGCGGGAAGTAACAGATGAACGTCAGTATCGCAACGGCAGCGCACAGGATCAGCAGATATACATACCAGCCCTGTATCGTCGTGATCCTGATACCGAGCGGATTCTGATAGGTAAACAGGAAATTCACCCAGAAGTCGACATGCTGAAGCTCGCCGTTGAGATAGGTCGGCGAAGCAAACATCGAGTTGACATACAGGGAAACAAAGCCCATGACGGCGATGATGATCAGACAGCGGAAATAGTCGTTCCATGTCCACTTGATCTCCCCTGACCAGGCGATGATGAATCCCAGTATGATCAGCATCGTATGATAGAGGAAGAACTGATAAGCCATCGGATGCGTGAACGCCTGATTCACGCTGATGGTGGTACTGAAGATCGAAGGCATCGCCAGCGCCGACAAGGCACCCATCAGACAGCCCGGGTACATGAAAGCCAGAAGGCTGTCTCTCATTTTCTTGTTCTCCGTAAATCTGACATATGTGATCAGCAGGATCTGGATCGAACACAGATGCAGAGGCAGATGGTTCTGCGGAAGATACGGATAGATCATGCTGCCGTCAGCGGAAGGAACCATCTCCAGTACACTGAATACCTTGATGAATTCCGAAAGATAACAGACGATCAGACAGTAATTCAGTACCTTCTGAAAAGGCGGTCTCTTCTTCCGGTAGGAAACAAGAAAAAACACGACAAGTGCAAATGATATGATCAGCCAGACGATATGTTGCCACGAAAACATAAATATCACCTCTTTTCTAATATTCTATCATTATCAGATACAAGTGAATCTGCGATCTGTTTATTTTATAACGGTCACTTCCTTCAGTCTTCTGTGAAGCGCCTCATTCTGTACGATCAGGGAGACGATATCCCTGAGTAGGATCTTTTCAATCTTCACTTCTTTCCTAAGGTCGATCTGTTCTCCGTAATACAGTTTTTCGAAAAAATCCCGGAAGCAGCCGTAAGCTTCCTCACAGCTGTAAATATCTTTCTGCATCCGGAACAGGGACGCCACATCATCCAGAGACAGTGCACTCTTGGTCATGGCGATAAACAGCAGATGAGCGATCTGATCCCTCCCGTACTGTTTTTTCACCGGATGATCGATCAGATCCTTTTTGACATAGTTGGAGATCATCGAATTGGTGATCTCACAGTCGTCAAAATCATTCAGACACTCATTGATGTACTTTGAAGTCTGATCCAGATAAAGGCCTACGCCGGGGATCTCCTGATAAGTAGGCAGATGGAACTCTCTGATTTCTCTTGTTTCTTTTTCTTTTTTCTTCTTCATAATCTCTTCTATCGGTTTTTCAAAAACTCTTGACAGGTTTCATGATACATTATAATATGAAATCAAAAGTTTTTTAAAAACCTTTCATAAGTTTATTATACACGCTAACAAAAAGAATAAGGAGGTAAAACATGAGTGAAATGAAGATCTCTCAGCCGCGGCAGATCATGCCTTATGCCCATATCAAGGATCCGATGAGTGCTCTGAGCCATTTTATCGGTTTTCTTCTCTTCATCCTTCTGACACCTGTCCTTCTGTCGAAAGCCGGTATCTTCCATGATGATCTGATGACCATGACCGGTTCCAGCATCTACTGTCTGAGCCTGATCATCCTCTACGGTGCCAGCAGCGCCTACCATACATTCTTTCTTCCGGAAGAAAAGACCAGGATCCTGAAGAAGATCGATCACATCTCCATCTTCCTTCTGATCGCCGGAACCTACACACCGATCTGTCTCTGTCTGCTGAAAGAGAAGGGACTGTCCCTGCTGATCGGGATCTGGACCCTGGCACTTGCCGGGATCATCATGAAACTCTTCTGGATCTACTGTCCCAGATATGTTTCCTCTATCGTCTACATCTCCATGGGCTGGCTGGCGATTCTGAAGATCAGAGACGTCTGTTCTGTGCTGCCCGGTCCGGGATTCTTCTGGCTTCTTTCCGGAGGTCTGCTGTATACGATCGGCGGCATCATCTATGCACTGAAGATCAGGATATCGGAACACTGGACCCAGCACGAAGTCTTTCACATCTTCGTCCTGCTGGGAAGTATCTGTCACTTCATCATGATCTTCTTCTGCGTCATCTAGGCATAAGAAAAAGCTCTGTCCGGACCGCAAGATCCCCACAGAGCTTTTTTCTTTTATTTCTTATAATTCTCCCACATCCTGTCGGTCGCTTCTCTGACAGCAACTGTCATTTCCTCGACCTTGGCGGGATCCCAGTTTTCGACATCTCCTCTTAAGAAGGAAGTCTTGTCGACACGGTTATCAAAGACACCGATCGGAACGTTGTAGGTCTTGCCCCAGCTCTTTACCGTGATGGTATTGGGCACTTCGGCATGTTCCCTGAGATACTGCATGTCATCGCAGCCGTAGTCTCCCAGCATGACGGAAAGCGGAACACCATGGAAGAGGTTGGAACCCGGATCATCCGGATTGGCTCTTTCGGCATTCTTTCTTCTGGACTCTTCCGGCGTGACCCAGATATAGAGGATCGCTGCCTCTTCCAGAAGATCCGGTGCAAACTGCGGCAGGCTGTACTGATAGCCATAGGCACCTTCCAAAGGCATTGAAGAACCGTCTCTTCCGCCTCTGGCGCATTCGATGACGATCGTCTTTCCTTCGAAGGTGTCGGGGATCTGTGCTTCCTTTTCCTCCAGCATCTTTACTGCTTCCGCTTCCAGATTGACGGCGATCGTCTTTCTGGTTTCCTCATCCAGCTTTGCCAGACGGGGTTCGATACCGGCGATCTGGGCGGCACGGTCGATCCTGTCCATCGTGTACAGGGCAACGCTGTCGACTTTGACACGCTTCCTGTTGAGCAGGTCGTGATAGTCTTCGTTCAGCAGGTGGACCAGTGTGCCCCAGTCATAGTTGTCGATGAACGGATTCTGACCGGGATAGAAGATCGGATCCTTGCCCAGCTTGACCATCTCGTCATCGATACATCTCATGAAATGGACATAGGGGAAGTCGTCCAGCTGCAGGTTGTCACCGATATGGAATTCATCTTCCAGTTTCTTCGGATCGATATTTGCCATGAAGTGGCGTACTTCGGATTTTCCGCTGGCCGGCAGAGCGATCAGCAGAACTGTCTTGAATACTTTCTTGCTCATTTTTTACCTCGTTATATTAACCCTTGATACCGCCGCGTGACATACCGGAAATGATATACTTACGCGCAAACAGGAACATGATGATCATCGGAATGACGACGATCGTGGAAGCAGCCATCATCCTCTCGTTTCGCTGGCCGCCTTCGGTCATGAAGGCATACAGACCGAACGGGAGCGTACGGACTTCCTTGGAGTTGGTGGCGATCATCGGCCACAGGAAGGAGTTCCAGGTCGCGATCGCATTCAGAAGGATGATCGTAGCCAGTGAGGATTTTGCCATCGGGACCATGACCCTCCACAGATACTTCCAGTCAGAGCAGCCGTCGACCTTCGCTGCCTGATACAGAGATTCAGGCACCGAATCGAAGAAGCCCTTCAGGATGTAGGTGTAGAAGATACTGGACATGAACGGCAAGATCAGTGCCCACAGTGTATTATGCAGCTTCCAGCTGACGATCGTACGGTAGTTGGTGATGATGATCATCTCATAAGGGACCATCATCAGTGAAAGCAGCAGCGAGAAGATCACTTCTCTGCCCGGGAAACGCAGTCTGGAAAAAGCGTAGGCCGCCAGGATCGTGGTGAAGGAACAGGTCACGATACAGCCGACCAGCGCGATCAGCGAGTTGCGGAAATAGATCGCAAACGGAGCGGTCTTGAAGGCATAGATGAAGTTTTCCAGATTGAACGGATTCTGCGGGATCAGAGTCGGAGGAATCAGGTTGACCTCAGTCTTTGTCTTGAATGCACCGGTGATCATCCAGTAGAAAGGGAAGATCATGATCAGTGCGCCGATGAACAGCACGATATACATCGCGATGCGTCCGAAGGAAACGGGTTCTTTGGTAGGATGACTATCTGAGTGCATCTCTGTGTCTCTTGACTTGTTTGACATCTTCGCCTCTCTCCTTTCTTGACCATGCCTGAACAGCACGCTGCAGCATTGTGAATATGAAGACCGTGATCAGCAGCAATACGGCTGCTGCCGCTGCCAGTCCGTATTTCGGAGGTGTCAGGACACGGAATTCATAATAGATATAGTAGACGACCGTGAACAGGTTGTAGGCAACGCCGGGACCGCCGAAGAGCGGGAAGAGTTCATGGTACATCTTGAATGTTGATATGGAGTTGATGATGACCACCAGCATGATCGTCGGAGCCAGCAGAGGAACTGTGATCCTGAAGAAGATCCTCAGCGTCTTGGCACCGTCGACCTTGGCAGCCGTGTAATACAGCGGGTCGATATTCTGTAAGCCTGACAGCAGCAGGATGATGGTATTGGGCAGGATGGACCAGATACCGAATATCGCGACCGCCAGGAAGTTACCTGCGGATTTGCCCAGGAAGGGGATCAAATCCATATGCATCAGGTTCATGACATAGTTTAAGATACCAACCTTGTCGTTGAACATGAATCTCCAGGCAAGACCGACAGCCAGCGATGATGTGACCATCGGCAAGAAGTAAGCCGTCTGGAAAAAGGACTGGAATCTGATCTTCTGGTTGAGCAGGTTTGCCAGCACGACAGCAATGACCGTCGAAATCGGAACGACGATCAGCACGTATTTGAATGTATTCGATAAAGCCTGCCGGAAATAAGGATCGGCGAAAACCTTCTGATAGTTTCCGAAGCCGACCCCGGTATATTCACCGGTCAGATACTTGTATCCCTCCAGGAACGACATTCTGATGACGTTTACGATCGGATACAGCGTAAACAGCGTCACCGAAATGATGAACGGGAGCAGATACAGTAACGGCTTTATCCTTTCATAAAAAGGTCTCTTTATCATAAGTAACGCTCTCCGCTTTCGTAATCAAACACAAAGACACCGGTCTTCTTGAAACGGATGCCGATCTCCTGGTCTCTGACCAGTTCGACATCGGAGTTCATGTAGCCACGGACTTCCTTGCCGCCGAGCACGAAGGATGTGATGATCTCCTTGCCCATGACGGAAGTCATGACGACTTTTGCCTTCAAAGGAGACTTGTCATCAAGGATGACGCTCTCAGCTCTGAATGAGAGATAGACTTTCGTGCCGTCCGCTACATCTTTGACAGCGACGGTCGAATCGGTCTCTCCGTTGTCCAGCCAGACCTTGCCGCCTTTGACAATGCCTTCGATCTTGTTGATCGGCGGGTTGCCTAAGAAGTCGGCAACGAAGCAGTTGGCCGGCTGATCATAAAGATACTGCGGCTTGTCATACTGCTGCAGGACACCGAGTTTCATCAGGATGATGTGGTCTGAGATCGACATGGCCTCTTCCTGGTCGTGCGTAACGAAGATCGTCGTAACGCCGGTCTCCAGCTGGATACGTCTGATCTCTTCTCTCATCTCGATACGCAGACGGGCATCCAGGTTGGACAAAGGCTCATCCAGCAGAAGCAGACGGGGTTCCTTGACCAGGGCTCTGGCGATGGCAACACGCTGCTGCTGACCGCCGGAGAGCTGTCCCGGCTTCCTGTTGAGCATCGTCTCGACATGGACCAGTTCAGCCATCTTCTTGGCTCTTTCGATCCTCTCAGCTTTCGGGACCTTCTTGATCTCCAGAGGGAAACAGATGTTTTCCAATACTGTCATGTGCGGATACAGAGCATAGTTCTGGAACACCAGACCGATACCTCTCTTTTCCGGGGACATGTAGGTGACGTCATCGTCATCAAAGTAGATCTTTCCCTCGGTCGGATAAAGAATACCCGATAGCATGTTCAGCATCGTGCTCTTTCCGCATCCCGACGGACCCAGCAGCGTCACCAGTTCTCCTGATTCGATGTCAGCAGAAAAGTTGTTTACTGCTGTATTATCGTCAAACCGTTTGACGATATTCTCCAGGCGTATTTTCATTGTCTTCCTCCTTATATATCAACAATTGAAATCGATTATTTTCTGATCAGTTCTTCGACGACTTTGCCGTCGGTGTTTTTCATTTCCAGTCCCAGCATCGCTGCCATGGTCGGGGCTTCATCGATCATCAGACCGCGCTCAATGATGACGTTTTCCGCCACATCGGGACCTGCCGCAATGAAAGTCGTCGTCTCGTCTCTCCAGGGCAGATGTCCGTGGCTGGCCTTGGAATGATACTGGCCCGGACCCAGGTATTTCTCAAAGGGATCCTTTCCTGCCAGTGTCGTTGAGAAGGACATCGGTTCTCTTCCTTCGACAACGAAATCCAGAGGTCCTGTCAGTCCGAAGAGTTCGTCGGCCTCCTGTTTGGTATACAGATAGCCGATGTTGTATTTCGGATCATCCCTCAGACTCTTGAGGAAATCATAGACCTTTTCCCTCATCGCATCATCATCCGGATCCTTCAGCCTGACCCAGGCAGACAGCGATACGGAATGACAGTAGGCATCATAATCAACGAGTTTACCGTTTTCATCCGTCCGGATGAATCCGGCATCCCTTAAGAGGATATTGAGATTCATGTTCATGGTGATATCCTGCTGACCGTGATCTCCCATAATGACAAAATCCGTATGATCGAAATCACCGTATCTGCGGATGCTTTCAAGCAGCACACCGAATTCATGATCATGTTTTCTTAACTGATCCTCAGCCTCTTTGGAATAGACCCCGTTGGCATGTCTGGCACTGTCAAGATCGCACATCTTGACGAACATCACATCCGGCTGATGATAGTCCCTGATGATATCGGGAGCCAGTGCCATCGTAAAAAGATCCAGAGAACGGTCCTTCCCCATCAGGTGACGGCCGTATTTCCAGTAATATCTCTCCATCAGTTCCTCGGAAGCATTGCCCCACAAAAACTGACCGGGATCATCCCCCATGTAATTGATCGGTACGATCATCGGCATATTCAGGTCGATATCGGCCTTCCCCGATACCGGCCAGCTGAGTGAACATGTCAGATATCCAGCCTCTTTGGCATAGTCAAAGATCGTTGGACATTTCACATCTGCACTCTGGTTATACCACGGAGCGTCGGCGTTCTCGACCTCCAGTATCGCATTATGAGGAACACCGTGATGTTTCACGGTGTTCCCTGTAATGATCGATACGTGACAAGGATAGGTAAAACTGGGATAGACAGGCTCGACGTGCCTGATACAGGAGCCTTTTTCAAACATCCATTTGAAATTGGTCATCTCCTTCATCAGTTCAATATCCGATGTGCAGAGCGCATCGAGCATGAATACAAACAGTTTATTCCTTGTCATTTTTTTCTCCTAAGAGATAATTAGTCTGCTAAAGCTGCGTTTGCAGTAGCCTGAGCAGCTGCCATTGTCTCAGCCGGATCAGCGCCATCGATGATGATGCTGCCGACAGCAGCCTTCAGAGCTTCGTCAGCGGAGCCGCTGCCCTTGACGGACTTACGGGTTCCGGAAACAGGAAGCAGAATTGAGAATGCCTGCTGAGCAACGCTGCTGTTGAAGTATTCCTTGTAAACATCAGAAGATGCTACATCGGAGAACGGAGTAGAAGCAGAGTACTTCTGGCAGAACGGAAGGTTGTTTTCAGCCTTCGTGAAGAATTTTACGAATTCAGCTGCACCGGCATTTTCAGCTTCGTTTTCCTTAGCGAAACCGACCATAGCACGGGTAGTGATTTCTGTGTACTGCTTGCCGCCTTCAACCTGCGGAACCGGTCCGGTTACGATGGTGAAGCCGTTCGGAGTGATATAGTTCATACCTGCAGAAGAGCCCATGTAGCAGAAATACTGCTGGTTGCCGTAAGGACCAGAGTGGTAGCCCTCAGGATCCTTCAGCATGAAGTAACCTGAATCTTCGGCTTCTTTCCACCAGTTGAGCCAATCAATGAACTTCTGATCAGTCCAGTTCGGAACAGTGTTGTCGGAAGCGATGTAGTCCAGACCCAGCTGTTCCATAACGATAACAGACATGGTTACATAGTCATCCGGTCCGAAGCCCATGATATCTCTGCCTTCAGCCTTTTCGCCGTCAACGACAGCCTTGCATGCTGCGAGCAGGTCATCCCAAGTCTCGGGGATTTCCAGATTGTACTTTTCCAGTAATTCCTTGTTGTAGAATACGATCGGGCCAGTCAGTGTGCATACGACTGCATGCAGACCGCCGTCAGCGTAGTCAGTAGAAGCGGCATAAACACCTTCAGCTACACGATCTTTGTAATCGGCATCTGTGAAGTATTTGGAGTAATCCAGAGCCAGACCTTCGTCAATGTAATCCTGAGCAGTGCTCGGGAACAGCCATACGAGGTTCGGGCCTACGCCGTTGGTAACAGCTTCATAAACCTTTGCATTGAAGCCATCCAGAGGCTGAGTTTCCTGAGTGACATGGTAGACACCTTCGTTTTCAGCGTTGAATGCATCAACGATTTCCTGAAGCATCTCTTCATCATGGTCAGTCAGAGTGTGCCAGATCATGACTTCAGCGGGACCTGAAGCTTCTTCGCCGCCACCTGATTTGCCGCCTGAGCAAGCTACTAAAGAAACGGCAACTAACAGAGTGACAAGAATCTTGAATAGTTTTTTCATTTTCCTCTCCTTTTTCTATAAATCTAAGCAGATTTATATACCTATTATAATCCAAAAACGCATACTCTTTCAGCAGAAAAACGATTAAAAAACAAAAAAAACATCCTCTTTTTTTCAGGATGATTTCATACGTATGACAAGCCCCGTCTGAAAGCCCTATTCCAGATAGAAATCTCTCAGTTTCCGCCGCTTTTCTTTGTCTAAACCGTATTCTTTTTCCAGATAGGCATCAAAGTTTCCGTATCTGTGCAAGATCGAATCCATGACCGTATCATAGGTCTCTTCCGCCACGCCGTCCTGTATCGTGATCAGCTGCTTCAGTTCGGGATGGTCCTTCGCCTCCTCTTCGACCTGTGCGAGGCTTTCTTCCAGAACTTCCTTCCGATAGAGGTTGCTCAGCAGATAATCCTTTCGGATCTCTTTGTTTTTCACGCCCAATGCCAGCAGGATGACCATGGCTCCCACGCCCGTCCTGTCCTTGCCGGTCATGCAGTGGAAATAGATCGGAACATGTCTTTCCCATATCTCGTTCAGCATGATCCTGAAAGCCTCATTGTCAAAAGCGATCGTCCGGTAGTAGCCTCTGATCTGTTCCAGCTGCTTTTGAGCCGCTCCGCCGATCTTGCGCATGCCGGCGGGAGACCAGTCGATGTCTTCGCTGCCTCTTACGACCAGACCGTTGTGCTGGATATAGGAAGCATCTTCGATCACAGGATCAGGTATCGTCCTTATCTCATAAAGGCTCCTGAGATCCATGATCGTCTTCACCTTCAGCTTTTTGAATTCCTTCAGTTCTTCCTCATTAAAATAAGCGAGTCCTGCCCCTCTGTAAAAGAAGCCATATCGGACTTTCCTTCCGTCTTCACTCTCCAGACCGCCCAGATCGCGGAAATTCAGCACATCATCAAATCTCGGATCGATACTCATGGTTCAATTCTATCACAGGTGTTCTATAATTAATTCGAAGGAAGGAATATATCATGAATCAGGAAGAACTCATCAAACGTATTAAAGAAAAGAACATCGAAGAAGAGATCATCTTCGGCAAAGGCGGAGAATACTTCAAATCTGCCCGGAAATACTATGCGGATCTCCAGGACGGAGAAGCTAGCTCTGACAATTTCTTCGAGAACACCATCGTCATATTCGAGGAATGCGACGGACCCAAACGGAAACCGGATTTCGTGTCAGGCAGCGGCAGCTGCTACTGGTACACCAAAAAAGGCGTCACCAGAGGATCCGATCACTGGGGCGGCGGCGTCGATAACTGCGACTGGGCGCTTCACACAAAAAACGGAAAGAACATCTACGGCGCAGGATACTGGAAACATGCACGTTCCTTTGCCGAACCAAAATACGGCTATGCGGACTGGAAGGATTTCCTGTTCAAAGCCAGACTTATCGAGATCAACGGAAAAGAGCTCGTCACGACCTTCAATAACTGCAAAGGCAGAAACCTGATCGAGATGGACGGCAAGCTCTATCTGCGCAAGGTCATCGAAGTATTCGAAGAAACGGAAGCAGAATGATCCGCATCCTGATGACCTCCGATATCCACGCCTGTATCTTTCCCTGCAGCTATGCGACAGGAAAAGAAGAAAGGATCGGACTGGCCAAAGCAGTACATACGATCAACAGATTGAGAGATAACAACACGATCGTGATCGACAACGGCGATGTCTTGGAAGGATCGCCGCTTTCTTATTATCATTTTCAGAATAACAGAAACAAAGAAAACCCCTTTACCCAGCTCATGAACATGGCCGGCTTTGATTTCTATAATCTGGGCAACCATGACTTCAATTACGGGGAAGAGGTCCTTTTCGATCACATCGGAAAGCTGAAGATGCCCTGCATCACAGCCAATGTCCTGTATCAGGGAAAACCGCTTTCCCAGCCATACCGCATCCTGGACATCGACGGCAAAAGAATCGCTCTTTTCGGTGTCACGACGCACTTTGTCCCGCACTGGGAAAAAGAAGAGAATATCAGGGACATGGAATTTCCGGACGCCTTTGAATGTACGAAGAAGATCGTTGAAGAGATCAGAAAAAAAGAAAAGACCGACTACATCATCGGTGTCTATCATGGCGGACTTGAGAAAGATACCCGGACCGGTGAAGAGACAGAAGTCCAGACCTCTGAAAACCAGGGCTACCGCATGTGCACGGAGATCGAAGGCATCGACGTCCTGCTTTGCGGACATCAGCACCGGCCGATGGAAGGAAAACTGAACAACACCGTTTTCATCCAGCCGGCACACGACGGCAGACAGATCGCTCTTGTGGAGATCGATCAGGACGGGATCAGGGCAGAATTGCTGGAAGTAGATGATATTGCCGATGAAAAGATCCTTTCCTATATGGAAGCGGAAGAAGCGGAATGCCAGAAATGGCTCGATCAGCCGCTAGGTGAAACAGCCATCGATCTCAGGATCGCCGATGAAGATGATGCCCGTTTACACAAATCACAGGTCATCACTTTCCTGAACAAAGTCTGTGAGGACTGCAGCGCCGCTGACATCTCAGGCAATGCCCTGTTTCTTCACGCAAGAGGATTCAAGCAGCAGATCACGATGCGCGATCTGGTGTCGACCTATGTCTTCCCCAATACCCTGGTCGTCAAGAAAGTCACGGGAAAGATCCTGAAAGAATATCTGGAAAAATGCGCTGAGTTCTGGGATGTCGAAAACGGAAAGGTCATCGTTGAAAAACATCACGACTTCCCGACGCCCCTGCACTACAACTACGACATGCTGGACGGGGTCGAGTACGTGATCAAAGCCTCCAATCCGGTCGGTCACAGGGTCGTTAAACTGACACGAAACGGCAGTGACATCAGAGAAGACGATGTCTTCACTCTGTGCATCAACAATTACCGGGCAGCGGGAGGCGGAGGCTTCCTGATGCTGAAAGATGCACCGACTATCAGAGATATACAGCGCAATGTCGTCGAGATCATCGCCGACTATATCACAAAAGTCAGAGTCATCGACTTTGAACCCGTAAACAATATAAAGGTTGAGATCTGATCTCAACCTTTCTTTTTATAATCCCTTTTTATTAATCAGCTGTATCAGCTCATCGTTGTTTCTTGTCCGGACAAACAGTTCGATCAGGGAATCGACTGAATCCTCCCGGTAATAATTCAGAAGATCCCGTCGGATGATATTGACACACTGCTGTTCCTCTTCACTCAGCAGCAGATCTTCTCTTCTGGTCCCCGACTTGGCGATATCGATCGCCGGGAAAAGCCTTCTCTCCTGCAGTTTTCTCGACAGGATCAGTTCCATATTACCCGTACCCTTGAATTCCTCATAGATGACATCATCCATCTTGGAACCGGTATCGACCAAAGCCGTCGCCAGGATCGTCAGGGAACCTCTTTCCCTGGTCTTTCTGGCGGCACCGAAAAAGCGTTTGGGCATATACAGAGCGCTTGGATCAAGACCGCCGGACAAGGTCCTGCCGGTTCCTGCTTCAGTCAGGTTGTAGGCCCTTGACAGACGGGTGATGGAATCCAGAAGGATGAAGACATCCTCTCCCGCTTCCACCAGACGCTTGGCGTGTTCGATCGTCATCTCCGATACGAACTTGTGCTTGGCCGGCTGTTCATCAAACGTCGAATAGACAATCATGACATTGTCGCCTTTCACGACTTCCTTGATGTCCGTGACCTCTTCCGGTCTTTCATCGATCAGCAGGATGATCAGATGGGCATCGGGACAGCTTCTCAATACCGATAAGGCGATATCCTTCAGGATGGTCGTCTTGCCGGCTTTGGGCGGAGAAACGATCAGACCTCTCTGGCCCTTGCCGACGGGAGTGATCAGATCCATGACTCTCATCGACAGAGATTCGCCCTGGCGTTCCAGCTTCACTCTTTCACAGGGGAAGACCGGTGTAAGATCTTCGAAACTCACACGGGAACGGATCATATCGGTATCCAGATAGTTGATCTTGTCGATGTAGATCAGGGCACCGTAACGTTCGCCTTCCCTGGGATCGCGTTTCTTTCCGATGATGTGATCGCCGGTCCGCAGACGGAACTTCTTGACGAAGGTCGGAGAGACAAAAACGTTGTCATCACCGGTCTCGAAGTTTTCTCCCCGTATGAATCCGTATCCGTCCTCCATCACTGTCAGTACACCCTGTACAGGAGAAGACGGATCTTTCATCTTCCCGATGATCCTGATCTCGCTTTCGCTTTCAGTCTCTTTATTTTCTTCTTCAATGATCTCTGTCTGATCTTCTTCGATCACTTCTTCCGTTTTTTCATCGCACAATAAAGAAATGATCTCATCTTTCTTCAGACCCGTCACTTTGATCCCTTTGTTTGCAGCCAGCTGCTTCAGCTGCGCCAGCTTGAGTGTCTTGAGTACCTCTTTGTCTGTCACTTCGTGCCTGCCGTAAAATAATCAGCCTTGTCTTCCACTTTTCTTAAGGCATCGATGAACAGTTCGTATCCGTAAGGCTCATAAGATTCTTCACCTTCCGATACATACTCCTTATCATCTTCCATCAGCTTCAGTTTCCAGTGAACGGCATCTTCGATCCCTTCCGTTTCCGGAAGATATGCCCTGTCCCACTTTTCGATTTCCGCTTTTTTCAGCGCTTCTTCAAAAGCTTCTGTCTCTTGCTTTGAAAGCTCGCCGTTTCTGTTTTCAAAACCGGCGATATCGCTTTCGATCTCATAGCACAGCGTTTCCGCCCATTCCATGACTAAAGAATAATGTCCGTCCAGGCAGTCAAAACAGTATTCCAGTTTCTTCATAATTTCTCCTTTTTGATGGGGTGATCAGATTAAAAACAACGGGTGAATATTACACTTACATTAAAACATATTTCCGCTCAGAATTCATAAAGATCAAAGAGAGACCCTTCCAGGGAAACGATGTGATCCAGATCGTAATTCCTCTTTTCTTCCGATACCAGGACTCTTCTGTTCAGATCGATCTTCTTCACGGTGATCTTCGCTTCTCTGTAGCTGCCGCCTTCCTTGTAGAGGTCAGGCTCAAAATATCGGATCCTGATCTCTGGTCTTTCATTGATGTGATCGCGAAGGATCCCGAAACGGCAGTCCAGCAGCTGTATCTCGCTTTCTCCCAGTACGATCTCGTTTTCCGTCGTCCTGCCGGTCTCTTCGATCGCTTCATCATATCCCGTCAGGGCATCAAAAGGCGCAAACTGTGCCGCACGGTCATATTCAGACATGTGTCTGCGGCCTTTGGAAACAAAACGGGGCAGACCAATGATGTCATCATAGCGATGGGGATCTTTTTCACTCATTCCCTGTGTCCTCCGATCTGTTCGTTGCGCTGCTTGCCGGTAGCGCCTTCTTCAAAACTGGTGCCCTTGAGCACGGAATTCTTGCCGAAACGCTGCTTGATGTTCAACAGTGCTCTTGCAAGATCCTCTTCCTTCTTTTCGTCTTCCTTTTCCTTCTTCAGCTGTGCCTCCGCTTTTTCCGGATCATGGAAAAGGTCGAACTGCTCGACTCTGACTTTTTCTTCCGCCTTCTTCTTTGCCAGGACATGATCAGCGTTGATGTTGACTCTGCGTATCAGCAATGAAGGATCGACTGCCTCATTATACATTTTCATGAAAGCTTCTTTGATGATCTTCACTGAAGATGTCGGTGATCTTAAAGGCATACTGGCACCGGCCGGTTTGGCTGTCTTTCTGCCGTACCAGTCATAGGTGATCTTTCCGTTGTAGTCGCTCAGATCGCTGCTGGTGTCATAGCCGATATACAGGCTGATGTGATCGGTCACGAGTCCTTTCTCAACCAGATCCAGGCACAAAGAATCGATCATCTCCTTGCATACGACCCTTGCTTTCTCATAGGTATACGGTTCCATCAGGACCTGTCCGGCCCCCAGTGAAGAGCTCTGCGGAACATAGGCCTTGATCTCTTTCATCGTACAGGATTCATAGCCCCAGGCGTGGTCGATCAGCAGTTCCGCATTGATGCCGAATTCATCATAAAGCACACCGTCCGCTCTCAAAGAGAAACGGGCGATGTCACCCATCGTATGGATATTGTATTTCTCAAGACGCTTCATGATGCCCTTGCCGATCCTCCAGAAATCACTTAAAGGCTCATGCGTCCACAGGATCTTCCGGTATGACATCTCATCAAGCTCTGCGATCCTGACGCCGTCCTTATCGGCTTTCTGATGTTTGGCGACGATATCCATCGCGACTTTGGCCAGATAGAGATTGGTCCCGATACCGGCCGTTGCGGTGATGCCGGTATTGACCATGATGTCTTCGATGATCTTCATCGTAAATTCATGAGCATTCATGTGATTGGGACCCAGATAATCCGTCGCATCGATGAAGACCTCATCGATCGAGTAGATATGCAGATCCTGTTTGGAGACATGCTTCAGATAGATGTCATAGATCTTGGTGGAGTATTCGATATATAAAGCCATCCGGGGCATGGCCACGACATAGTCAAGGGCTAAAGAGTCATCTTCCAGCAGCTTATGCAGATAAGCCGATTTCCCCGAACAGCCTCTCGCTTTTCTTCTTCTTTCTTCGTTGATCCTTTTAACAGCCTGTTCCACTTCAAAAAGACGGGGACGCCCCGGGATACCGAATGATTTCAGTGCCGGCGAAACAGCCAGACAGATCGTCTTGGAAGTCCGGCTCTCATCCGCGACCACCAGATTGGTGTCAAGCGGATCCAGCCCCTTTTCCACGCATTCCACCGATGCATAAAAAGACTTCAGATCGATCGCGATGTATGTCCTCTTCTTTTCTTCCATACAGTCTTATTCTATCTTATCGGAACATCTTTCACTGTCCGAATTATTTCTCTTTACAGTACGATCCATTCCTTGATCAGCGCAAAGAATTCCCTTGTATAATAATGCGGCAGCAGTATCAGTAATCCGTGTCCGCCTTTGCAGGATATGTTTCTATAACCGATCTTCTCTGCGATATAGGAAGCCCGATACAGATGATAGAGAGCCGATACAATCACGGTTTTTATTTCTTTCGGATCCTTTCCGTCCTTTACGATCAGATCATAGGCATTGCTCAGATTCTGCAGTGTATCATAGCTTTTGTTTTCCATGATGATCCTGTCTGAACTGATCCCTTTCTTTATGAGGTAATCGGCTCCGCCTTTGGCTTCAGAGACCGGTTCGAAATCTCCCCGGGCACCGGTCGTGATGACCTTCGTTTCCGGATTTTTCACAAGATATTCATAGGCGCTCTCGAGTCTTGCCCGATAATCCATCGAAGGTCCGTCTTCCTTCATCTGCGAACCCAGCACGATCAGATAGTCGGCATCCTTTTCAGCCTCTTTGATTCCATAACTGACGATCCTGATCTCAACAGCGGTGAAAAATACTGCCAGGACCACAAGGACAGAAACAAGGATCTTTGTCAGGCCCGGATCCATCCTCTTCATCAGAAAAGAAAAAACGATCAGAAAGATACCTGCACACAGATAAAAGAAATTGAAAATATTCCCGAAACGGATCAGAGCCAGAACGGCCAGTCCGTATATCAGAAAAACAATGCCCGTCACCAACATAATCTTCCTCACTCCTGCTTCCATGATCCCGTTATCCCACAGTCACTTCCCGATTGAAGAACTCCCGAAAGTCATTCCTGATTTTTTCAAGTACTTCTTCCGGAAGATATCTTTCTGCACATTCATAAAGTTCCCGGCAATGAAAGTCAAAAGGAAGGATATATTTCCGCTGACTCTTTTCAACTGTTTCCGGATCACCTTTCCCCGACCAGCTGAAGACACATTCCTCATCACCCAGACCGATCGCCGATCTCAGTTCCAGATCAAAATCACCGCCATAGCCTTCACAGATCGCCTTATCGATATAGCGGCAGTAATAAGATCCGTATCCTTCCATCCCATATTCCTTCCAGCTATCATACCAGGCGCATTTTGAAACAACAGACTCTGTACGGTCATCATAAAAAGACAGGGAAGAGATGTTCTCTCCTTCTTTCCCCTTCCATTCGCCATTGAGGAAGAACTCATTCATATCCTTCTTCAGCGAATGAGATGCCATCCTTTTTCCTCTTTGTCTGCCGTATTCCTCGGTAATCTTTCTTATCAGATCCTCACCTGCTTCTTTTCCGTAGTGTTCGATCGTATGTTTACAGATGAGGGCATACAGCAGGGCGTGATGTCTGATCTCCATAGTTTTATTGTGAACTGAAGTTTGGAAAAAGAAAAGGGATGAGCTGTTGACAGGAAGGTACATTCAATATATAATCCATATTATATAACATATGTTATATTAAGGAGTGAGATATGCCGCCGAAAACAAAAATCACAGAAGAAATGATTGTTGATGCCGCTTTTGCGATCATCCGGGAAAAAGGATATGAACAGCTCAACGCACGAAGCATAGCTGCTTTCCTGAACTGTTCCACCCAACCGGTCCTCTATCAGTTCAGAACAGTCGATGAGATCAGACAGGCCGCCTACCGCAAAGCTGATGCCTTTCACAGCGAATACATCATACCCAAAGGAAAAGATGAGGAAGCGATGCTGACGATGGGACTGAATTATGTGCGCTTTGCCCATGAAGAAAAGAACCTTTTCCGTTTTCTCTTTCAGACCGATCATTTTGACGGAATGAATATTGGGACCCTGATGAAAGGCGAAGAACTCAACGACATCATCTCTGTCATATCCGGCGGGATGAACTGTGACGAAGATCAGGCAAGAGAGATGTTCATCAGCTACTTCTGCCTGGTACACGGACTGGCAAGCCTGCTGGCAAACAACTCCATGGAATATGATGAAGCACTCTGCCGGAAGATGCTGGAAGATCACTTCCTTCTTCTGACAGGACAGAAAGGATAAAAGGATATGCGCAGATTATATGACAAAAACGAAGTGACCTTTGCGGTCCTGTGGATCGTTTTCTACTGTGTCCTCATGGCAAACATGCAGGGGACTTACGGCTATGAGGGATTCCCGACCTTTGCAGCACTGGCTGCGATCGCGGCTGCGATCTTCTTCTTTGTGAAACATGAACATCTTGAAGCGAGATACGGACTGGACCACTGGCCCAAGGATACAAAACGCTATCTGTATCTGATCCCGATGTGGATCGCTGCCACCGGCAATCTATGGAGCGGCTTTGGCATGGAGTATCAGGGAGTTCAGCAGCTGCTTGCGACACTGTCCATGGCACTGGTTGGATTCATCGAAGAAATGCTTTTCAGAGGTTTTCTGTTCAGGGGAATGCTGAAAGACGGAAAGACGCTCAATGCGATCATCATTTCCTCGCTCACCTTCGGGATCGGACACATCGTCAACCTCTTTGCCGGACACGCAAGCTTTGAGACCTTCGTTCAGATCTTCTTTGCGATCTCCTGGGGATTTATCTTCACAATGGTCTATTACAGATGCGGAAGCATCCTTCCCTGCATCCTCGCTCACAGCATGATCGATGTCTTCTCCCTGTATAATAAAGAATCCCTGCTGATGGACTGGGTCTATATCATCTCAACGATCGTGATCGCGATCCTCTACTGCGCCTATCTGTACAGGATCGGAAACAAAGAAAAGGTCTGATAAAAGATCACTAATACATAAAAACGGATATGATCGCTCATATCCGTTTTCTTCAGTCATTAAAGTACAGACTTATTCTGCTTTGGCAGCGTCCTTCTCTTCTCTCCACTTTGCGTAAGTTTCGAGTTCGGAAGAGTTTACCTGCAGAGCCAGACCCAGGACTGCCAGGTCATCGACAGCGCCGATTACCGGGATCTTGTCAGGGATCAGATCCTTGCCCTTCAGCATATAGACAAGAGCTCCGACCATGGAGACAACGACCTTCGGAGATACTTCAGTGTATTCCTTGGCGATGTAGCTGCGGATCATAGAAAGCATCAGCGGCAGCTTTGCTGCATACTGACCGACACCCGGGATGTCCTTCAGCTTCTGTTCTGCACTCTGTAAGATATTTTCCAGAGCAGCAGTGTCCTTCATGATGGCTTCTACCTTGGCAGAAGATTCATCCAGTAATTCCTGAATTTTGTTTTTATCGAGATCCATTATTCATCCTCCTTTATCCGATATCTATTATATATTATTTGTTTCCGTCTTTGAATTTTTCCGCAACGCTCGGCGCATTCCTCGTCAGTTTTTTGATCGTCAGATCCTGAGCCTTGTCATTGGCCAGACGAAGATTTCTGTCGGATGAAAGCAAGTCGGCCTTTGTCTTCTCCAGAGACTTGATCGTCTTGTCGATATCATCGATCGCATCCTGGAACTTGCGGGAAGCCAGTTCGTAATTGCGTGAGAAGGCATCCTTGAACGCATTCATGTTGTTCTCGAAGTTCTTGTAATCCACGTCCTGATTCTGTACGGCGATCAGCTGTTTCTTATAAGACACGGAATTGAGGTTTGCGTTCCTTAATAACGTGATGATCGCGATGAAATTCTGCGGACGGATCACGTACATCTTTTCATAACGGTGAGACATGTCGACGATCCCTTCATTGTAAAGATCGTTGTCCATCTCCAGCAGAGATACCAGTACCGCATACTCACAGTTCTTGTCTTTACGGTCCTTGTCCAGCTTGGCAAGGAAATCTTCGTTTTTGTGCTTGGTCGCTGTTTCATCTGCTTCATTCTTCATCTCGAACATGATCGAAACGATCTCTGTTCCCTCATCATCATAGTCCCGGAAGATGAAATCACCTTTGGAACCCGTGGAGATGTCGTTGTCTTTTTCAAAATATGCATTCCTGAACAGAGGTCTCAGTCTGTTGAACTCATTCAGACAATGCTGCTCAAGATCTTCGCCGATCATCTTGGTCGACTGTCTTGCCTTGAAATCCTTATAGTAAGCGATCAGATCATCTTTGTCTTTGATCTGTTTCTGATAACCTTCCTTCAGTGCATCGGCATTGGCCTTGAGTTCGCTGATCTCTTCGTTTTTCTCCTGCAGGGCTTTGGCCAGATCGAGCTGATTCTCGGTATCCTTGTTTTTCAGCTTTGCGTTCAGGGAATCGATGATCTTATCTTTTTCTGAAAGCTCGGATCTCACCTTGTTCAGGGCTTCTATTACCGTCAGTTCATTTTCCCTGTCTTTGCCGGAAAGTTCACTCTTGAGTTTTTCGATCAGAAGATCCCTGTCGTTCAGGGCTCTCTGGTTCTCGCTTTCCGTTTTTGTCTTTACCAAAGCAAGCTCTCTTTGAAGCTTCTCTTCGTATTCTCTGTCTCTTTTTCTCAGCTCCTCATTGAACTGATGGTCTCTGACCTGTTTTACGATCGAATCATAGTTCGACTCATCGATGGTGAATACTTCACCGCAGTTTGGACATTTGATCTGATTCATAAATCCGTCCTTTCTTTTTATCTGATTCTATCAGCAGTGTGTTACAAAAAAACGCACTGCCCTTAAATCTGTCTGTTATCTTCCAGTATCTTCAATCCCTCTTCCGCATCGCAGCCGATGATCTCCTGGATCTTTCTGAAATCGTATTTCTCATGGAGGTGATCCATCAGCGAAAGCAATTCCTTTTTCCCGTATTTCCTGATGAACATCGCCAACGCCTTTATGGCTTTCCCTTCATCTCCGCTTCCGTAGAAACCTTTGAAACAATTATCCAGTTCTTCACACTCATAGCAGCCGTCGATCCCTTTTTCTTCGCAGCAGGCAGCATTCGTACAGATGTTGTCCGGACAGCAGACTGCATAGGAACAGGTATTATATATTGTCCGGCAGAAACCGCACCTGTCTTTCAGAAAACAGTGATCACAGGACAGACCGCAGAAAGCGACCGGATCGGCTCCTTTTCTCGCTTTGAGACAGAGCTTGTTTTTGATCCGGCGCATCGCTTCTATATGCATGATCCAGTGCCTGGAGAAAGGCATCTGGATGAGACCTTTGATATCTTTTCCGCACCAGTAATCGATCAGCCAGAAAGCACTTTCATTCTCACTGACGCTTCTGCTTTCAATCAGTCTCTTTCTGTCTTCCTCATCAAATCTTTTTTTGAGATCCTCGAATTTCAGTCCCTTCAGTATTTCATCTGTTGATTCCTTCACGGCTTTGCAATAGCCGTAAACAGCTTTTACATCCAGCTGTTTTGAAAATTCAGCGATCTCTTCTCCTTTTAATTCATTGCCGGTCGTGATAATGGGGCTCTTCGTTTTTTCAAGCCATCGTTCCGTGAAAAGGATCTGTTCATCGTTTACGATCAGAGTATGCGCAACGATGTCCTCGATCCTGAAAATATGCCACATGGAATAAACCAGGGTCTTGCTGTGGAAACCTTCAGCCTTGGCAAAAGGCATCTGATAAAACGCTTCGGAAGGATAGATGTTTACGATCGATCTGATCTGAGCGAACAGGTCGTTTCTCAAGTCCAGAAGGATTCCGATCCCTTCTTCAAAGTTCTCTTTCTTTCTGATCGTTGACTGCATCTGTCTGTTTTTTTCCGACCATTCTTTATCCATGGCGATCCTCCCTGTTTCCTGATTTTTTTAT